>ERZ1026886.9-NODE-9-length-83201-cov-7.890807_pt1 | contig 83201 bp, 85 predicted proteins | sample MGYA00380173_ERZ1026886 | MGnify/ENA primary metagenome ERZ1026886 (study PRJEB33269, sample SAMEA4719809) | human gut metagenome | biome: human-associated habitat; feature: organic feature; material: feces | place: Cameroon | collected 2013-10 ... | reverse complement strand
GTGTAAAGAATGAAAGTAATATTTCAAACCCCAACCTAAACGCAATTTTATAAATCAACAAGAAAATTATTAACTTTAATATACGAAATGAACAATAAGAATTTAATGAATCAAGCAGCAGACAACATACGCATGTTGGCTGTCTCAATGGTAGAGAAGGCAAAATCGGGACACCCAGGTGGAGCTATGGGTGGTGCCGACTTTATTAATGTTCTTTTCTCTGAGTTCTTGGTCTATGATCCTGACCAGCCATCTTGGGAAGGACGAGACAGATTCTTCCTTGACCCTGGACACATGTCGCCCATGCTTTATTCTGCGCTTGCCCTGCAAGGCAAGTTCAGCCTTGACGACCTGAAGACTTTCCGTCAATGGGACTCTATCTGCCCCGGCCATCCGGAGCGTGACGTAGAGCATGGCATTGAGAATACGTCAGGACCGCTCGGACAAGGTCACACCTATGCTGTAGGAGCTGCCATTGCAGAGAAATTCTTACAGGCACGTTTGGGAGATACCATGATGCAGCACAAGATATATGCTTATATATCTGACGGTGGCGTGCAGGAGGAAATCTCTCAGGGAGCAGCCCGCGTAGCCGGCGTACTCAAGCTCAACAACCTCATTATGTTCTACGACGCCAACGAGATTCAGCTTTCTACAGAGTGCGACGTCGTAATGAAGGAGGACACACGTAAGAAATACGAGTCATGGGGATGGAACGTCCTCGACATTGACGGCAACGATCCTGACCAGATCCGTCAGGCACTCATCGATGCCAATAAGGAGACAGAGCGCCCCACACTTATCATCGGCCATACCGTTATGGCTAAGGGAGCACGCAAGGCTGACGGATCAAGCTACGAGCATAGCGTCAAGACTCATGGTGCACCTTTAGGAGAAGGCGCTTATGAGAACACCATAAAGAACCTCGGAGGCAACGCCGAAGATCCTTTCCGCATCTTCGACGAGGTGAAGGAGCTTTACGCTAAGCGCAAAGAAGAGCTTCGCACCATCGTAAAGAAGAGACACGAGGAAGAGAACGAGTGGCGCAAGAACAATCCTGAGAAGGCAGAGAAGATGGCACAATGGTTCTCTGGCAACGCTCCTAAGATTGACTGGAGTTCACTCGTACAGAAGAAGGATGCTGCCACACGTGCCGCTTCCTCAGCATGTCTTTCTCTTCTCGCTGAGCAGGTGGACAATATGGTATGTTCTTCTGCCGACCTCTGCAATTCGGACAAGACAGACGGCTTCCTCAAGAAGACACACAACCTCGCTGCAGACGACTTCAGCGGAGCATTCTTCCAGGCTGGCGTAAGCGAGCTCACCATGGCTTGTGTATGCATCGGTATGTATCTGCATGGCGGCGTAATCCCCGCTTGCGGCACATTCTTCGTTTTCTCAGACTATATGAAGCCCGCCATCCGTATGGCAGCCCTTATGAGAGTGCCAATCAAGTTTATCTGGACACATGACGCATTTCGCGTTGGCGAGGACGGCCCCACACACGAGCCGGTGGAGCAGGAAGCTCAGATTCGTCTCATGGAGAAACTCAAGAACCATAAGGGTCAGGATTCGGTACGCGTATTCCGCCCTGCCGACTCTGACGAGGCAACAGTATGCTGGCAGATGGCCATGGAGAACATGGACACTCCGACAGCCCTCGTACTCTCACGTCAGAACATCAAGAGCCTCCCCGAAGACAACGATTACGAGATGGTACGCAAGGGAGCATACGTGCTCAACTGCTCAGACGCCGACTATGACGTCATCCTCCTCGCTTCTGGCTCAGAGGTTTCCACATTGGTGGCTGGTGCAGAGCTCCTCCGCAAGGACGGCGTAAAGGTGCGCATCGTAAGCGCTCCTTCAGAAGGTCTCTTCCGCTGCCAGAGCAAGGAATACCAGGAGTCTGTATTGCCGAAGGGCAAGAAGATCTTCGGTCTTACAGCCGGACTCCCCGTAACACTCCAGGGCCTCGTAGGTGCTGAGGGTATGGTTTACGGTCTCGAGTCGTTCGGATTCTCAGCTCCTTACAAGGTGTTGGACGAGAAGCTGGGCTTCACAGCAGAAAATGTTTACAATCAGGTAAAAGACTACATATCTAAATAATATTACTATGGAAATAAAAACAATTGGAATTGCATGCGACCATGCAGGTTACGCATTAAAGAAATTCGTGATCGAGTATCTTGAGAGTCACAATATGCCCTATAAGGACTATGGTACATACAGCGACGTCAGCTGCAACTATCCCGAGTTCGCTCACGCACTCGGAGAGGCCATCACCAATGGTGAGGTCTATCCCGGCATCGCCATCTGCGGTAGCGGCGAGGGCATGTCCATGACACTCAACAAGCACAAGGGTGTACGCGCTGCTCTGGTATGGACACCGGAGATCTCTCAGTTGGTTCGTCAGCACAACGACGCTAATGTTCTGGTTATGCCGGGACGCTTCATCGACAACAAGACAGCCGAGAAGATCATGGACGAGTTCTTCAGAACTCCGTTCGAGGGTGGCCGTCACGCCAAGAGAGTAGAGATGATTGACCTCTAATCATCCGAAACAGAATCTTACTAATGAGGGAGGGGCATAATAGACATAAATATTCTGCCCCTCCTTTTTTCAATCTTACTAAAACTCATCATGAGAAAAACTTTCGTTATGTTGTCCTTGGCGCTCACTTTGTCAGCAGGCGCAAGGACAGCCACACATTTCATTCAGGAAGACCAGTATCGTGCTAAGGTAGAGACAGCATTCGGAGAACGCATCAAGACCGTGGGCAAGCAGTTTTTCGTCACTAAGGGCGAGAAGCTTACCGGCGACGAGCTGGAGGCTATGAAATTCCTTTACGCCTATATGCCCCTTGCTGACGTAACCGACTACCCCACCTCCTTTTATGCCAACAACGTAAAGCTGTCCTTCGAGGCACGGGGCGAGATGGCATGGGGAAATAAGGTTCCTGACCTTCTCTTCCGCCATTTCGTACTTCCCATCCGTGTTAACAATGAAGCGCTCGACAATTCGCGCGAGGTGTTCTTCCACGAACTCAAGAACCGTGTCAAGGGCATGAGCATGTACGACGCCATCCTTGAGGTCAACCATTGGTGCCACGAGAAGGTGACATATCAGCCATCTGACGCACGCACATCCTCACCGCTCGCCACCGTACGTACTGCCACCGGCAGATGTGGAGAGCAGAGCACATTCACCGTGGCTGCGCTCCGCTCCATCGGCATCCCTGCACGTCAGGTCTACACCCCGCGTTGGGCACATACTGATGACAACCACGCTTGGGTGGAGGCATGGGCTGACGGCAAGTGGTATTTTCTCGGAGCCTGCGAACCGGAGCCGGTTCTCAATCTCGGATGGTTTAATGCCCCGGCTTCACGTGCCATGCTTATGCACACAAGAGCCTTCGGCGACTATAACGGTCCGGAGGAAGTGATGCTCCGCACCACCAACTTCACCGAGATAAACCTTACATCAAACTACGCTCCTGTAGCACAGGTGAATATTGTGGTTAAGGACAAGGAAGGACGCGCCGTCGACAACGCTCGTGTGGAATACAAGATTTATAACTATGCCGAATTCTTCACAGCCGTAACAAAGTATACTGACAAGAATGGTCAGTCTTCGCTCTCAGCCGGCATAGGCGACATGCTCGTATGGGCATCGAAGGACGGCAAGTATGGCTATCAGAAGGCTTCTTTCGGCAAGGACAAGACGCTTACCGTCGTCCTCGACCATGACGCCGTCAGCGACAGCAAGGAGACGGTGGCTCGTAAGCAGACCATCGACATCGTTCCTCCCGCAGAGAACGCCAAGATGCCGGAGGTGACTGACGAGATGCGCAAGGAGAATCTCCGCCGCTTCGCTTATGAGGATTCGCTCAGAAAGGCTTACACCAGCACGTTCCTCACACTCGAACAGGCCAAGCAGATAAGCCAGAGAGGAGCCGAATACCTTGTTAAGGCACGCGGAAACAAGGCCACCATCATCGACTTCATCAACAGCCACAAGGACAACGAAGACCGTGTGATGGCAATCCTCGCCACACTCTCAGACAAGGATCTCAGAGACATTACGAAAGAGATTCTGGAAGACAACTTCACGGCTAAGACCGATCAGGTTTCTCCGCGCGTGGAGGACGAGATGATCACCATCCCCTTCAAGAACTACTTCGAGAAGAACATCGACGCCAAGCTGCAGAAGCAGTTCCGCGACGATCCTTACAAGCTGGTATTGTGGATAAACAAGAACATCCGTCTCAACCCTGACAAAAAGGCGCTCCAGATAGCACAGACTCCTGTCGGAACAATGAAGGCTAAGATGACTGACAATCGCTCTCGCGACATCTTCTTCGTGGACGTGGCAAGAAGCCTTGGCATCGAAGCTCAGAAGGACGCCGTGACAGGCAAGGTGCAGTATAAGAAGGACGGCAAGTGGACAGACGTCAACTTTGAGAGCGCCGGACAGAAGAACGCCGCTACCGGCAAGCTGGTGCTCAAGTATACTCCGAATGCCACTCTTGACGACCCGAAGTATTACAATCACTTCACCATCAGCCGTATCGTAAACGGCAGTCTGCAGCTCATGAACTTTGAGGAAGGTCAGGCAGATATGGGCAACGGCACCACATGGAGCAATGCCTTCAAGGACGGTCATAACTTCGACTGCGGCACGTACATGCTTACCACGGGCACACGTCTTGCCAACGGCAGCGTGCTGGCTGAGACCACCGTCTTCAACATCAAGGAAGGCGAGACCACCACTATCGACCTCGACATCAGACAGTCGTCAAGTGAGATAAGCGTATTGGGATCGTTCGACAGCGAGACCATCATCACAAAGGACGGAAAGGACGTAAGCATCCTCTCACAGACAGGTCGCGGCTATTACGTTGTGGCAGTCCTTGGTGTAGGTCAGGAGCCCACCAACCACGCTCTTCACGACATCGAGAAGATGAAGAAGGCATTCGAGGACTGGGGACGTCCGGTGGTATTGCTCTTCGAGAGCGAGGCAGACGCACATAAGTTCAATAAGGACGAATTCGCCAACCTCCCCTCTACCATCATCTACGGTATCGACAAGGACGCTACAGTCCGAAACCGCATCGCCACAGCCATGAAGCTTCAGAGCAAGACACAGATGCCGATGTTCATCATCGCCGACACCTTCAACCGCGTAGTCTTCGTTTCACAGGGCTACACCATCGGTCTCGGTGAACAGATGTCCAACGTCTTCAACAAGCTGTAAGATATAGACATTTTCATATAAAAACATGCCTTATGGTTAATTATTAATTTGTTAATTATTAATTATTTCCAGGAATTAAAAATTAACCATAGGGCATGTTTTAAGATTTCCTATCCCTTCTTATAATTCTCACCCACTTTCCTCCTACATTCTCCTATATTTTCATGCATAATAAAGTGCAGGAGGGAAATAATACCACACGGAGCTTAAAAAAAGCAGAAAACAGGGGATTAGATTGATTTTAAAAACGTATCTTTGCAGATAGTACATAACAATCCGAAACATGAAAATCAGCGTCATCATACCCGTTTACCGCGTGGAGCACACTCTCCGCAGATGTGTGGACAGCATCCTCAGGCAGGACTTTACTGACTGGGAGATGATTCTTGTGGACGACGGAAGTGACGACGCTTCGCCGCAGATATGTGACGAATATGCTGCCAAGGACCCGCGCATCCGAACCGTTCACCAGCCCAACCGAGGACTGGGAGCAGCACGCAACACGGGCATGGATGTAGCACATGGAGAGCTGATTATGTTTGCCGACTCGGACGACTACGTGGGAGAAGGAACGCTCGGAGCACTTGCCGCATATATGGACCGTAACGAAGACGTGGACATGGCGGAGTTTCCGTTCGAAAAGATCCGCGCTGGCGGGCAGTCAGAGCTCAGAACTTTCACGCCGCGCACCTACACGGACCCTATCGTCTACTTCTTCAAGGAGGAGGCTTATACTCACTCCTATGCATGGAACAAGATTTACCGCCGCACGACGCTTGGCAACGTGAGATTTGTGGAGAGAAAGAAATTTGAAGACATGCTGACGCTGCCACGCTTCCTAAAGGCATGCCGTAAGATAGGCATGACAAGCGTCGGACGTTACGTATATGTGGACAATCCCGATGGCATCACAGCAAAGGCTGGCAAGGAACTGGCGCACCTGCTGGAAGCTCATTCGGCAATGATGGACATCATAGGATGGGAATGTCCGCAGGGCATTCGGGGAAAGCTCTTCGCCAGATATTACGCACACGTGCTAAATATCCAGATAGACGTTTATCGTCTTGTTGGACGCAAGATGCTCCTGATAAGACGAAAGAGATATTTCGGAACTCCAAAGCTTGCCATGGTGGCGATATTGGGAGTGGAAAGAACATGTAGAATAATGAAAACAATCTATAAGACATGCAAAAACAACCGTTAGTAAGTTTCATCATACCCGCTTTCAACGTGGACGCTGACATGCTCCGGGAATGCCTGGAGAGCATCATGGCGCTGTCGTTGAGTAGGGAGGAACGCGAGATAATACTCATAGACGACGGCTCGGACGTACCTGCCATCTGCAGCCTTACAGACGTAGCTGACGAGATTGTGTATCTCAGACAACCTAACAAGGGACTCTCCGAAGCTAGGAACATCGGCATAAAATTGGCTACAGGACGATTTGTCCAGTTTGTAGACGCCGACGACCACCTTATCAGGGCGCCGTACGAGCATTGTCTCGACATTGCCAGATATCACAACCCGGACCTTGTGCTCTTCGAGAGCACCTCGAAGGAGGAGAAGCAGCCTAAGACGCCTTTCGCCTACGACGGTCCGAAGACGGGAAGCAGCTATATGAGGCAGAACAACATGAGGGCTGCGGCATGGGGCTACCTATTCGAGAGACAGATATTGGGCAGACTGAGGTTTACGCCCGGACTGTATCATGAGGACGAGGAGTTTACGCCGCAACTGATGCTGCGCTCCGAACGCCTCTACACCACGGACGCCAAGGCATACTATTACCGTATGCGAAGCGGATCAATTGTCAACAACGACAACCCCGAGCATACGCGACACCTGCTGGCTGACACGGAGCGCATCCTGGAACACCTTCAGTCGCTCGTAGTGCCGGAGCATGACCGCCCTGCCCTCAACCGCCGCATAGCGCAGCTCACAATGGACTATCTGTATAACGTCATACGCAGGACACGCGACCGCAAGACACTGGAAGAGACTATGGAGAGGCTGACGCAGAAGGGACTCTATCCCCTGCCCGACCGCAACTATACGAAGAAATACGTGTATTTCAGGAAGATGATGTCGCATTCGGTAACGCGCCGACTGTTATTCCTCTTAATAATAAAACGATGAAGATATTACTTATCGGCGAATACAGCAACGTGCATTGGACTCTGGCTGAGGGACTGAGACGTCTCGGACATAAGGTGACGGTGGTGTCCAACGGAGACTTCTGGAAAGACTACCGACGCGACATCTCGCTCGTCAGACGACACGGAAGGACGGGAGGACTCAGATTCTTGGGACGCCTGGCGCTTACCCTGCCGAAGCTGCGCGGATATGACATCGTACAGATCATAAATCCTATGTTCGTGGAGCTGAAGGCGGAACGCATTTTCCCCATCTACGACTTCCTAAGACGACATAACCGGAAGATGGTGCTCGGAGGATTCGGCATGGACTATTACTGGGTGAACACATGCTGCGAAGACAAGCCTTTGCTCTACAGCGACTTCAATATCGGGTCCGAGCTACGCACTAATGCCGACGCTCTCAAGGAGAAGGCTGACTGGCTGGGGACAGCGAAGGAAAGACTCAACAAATACATAGCCGCTGACTGCGACCATATCATTACGGGGCTATACGAATATCAGGTGTGCTATGAACGACACTTCCCAAAGAAGACGTCATTCATTCCTTTCCCAATCGTCTGCAAGCCGAACGTCATGGAGCAAGCGCAGCACGAAGCAGACAATCACGAAGAGCAACAACGCCCCACACGCATCTTCATAGGCATCAACCGCACACGCTCAGAATATAAGGGTACGGACATCATGCTGAAGGCTGCGGAGGACGTGCAGAGGAAGCATCCGGAGAGAATGAAGCTCGTAGTGGCTGAGTCGGTGCCGTTCAGCGAATACTGCAAGATGATGGACGGTTCGGACGCCATCATGGACCAGCTCTACAGCTATACGCCTGCCATGAACGCCCTGGAAGCGATGAGCAAGGGCATCATCTGCATAGGAGGCGGAGAAGAAGCTAACTACGACATCCTCGGCGAACAGACCCTGCGACCCATAATAAACGTGAGACCCACATACGAGAGCGTCTACAGCGAGACAGAACGCCTCATAATGCATCCCGAACGCATAGCTCAGCTGAAGAAGGAGAGCCTGGAATACATTGCCAAGCATCACGACTACGTGAAAGTGGCACGGAAGTATGAGGAGATTTATAAGCGCATCCTTTACGAATAGGAAAACAAACAATAAAAACGAGAAATACAGAAAACCATAAATATGAACATCAAGTATGATATGTTTCTGCTGCTTGCCCTTATGGGGACTGCCTCTGCAGGAGCGCAGAACAAGAAGGCTGCCAAGCCAAAGGCAAAGACCACAGCCGTGAAGCCTGCCATGTCGGCCCATGCGAAAGCTCTCTTTGACGAGATGCTGCCCAATACGCAGAAGATATTCGTCATAGACAGCATGGTGGTGAGCAAGGACAACATTCTGGAAGCCATCCCCCTGCCAGCGACATACGGAAGAATGGAGAAGACAGCCGACTTCTTCAACAATCCGGCGAAGGATGGATATGCCTTTGTCAACGGATTCGGCAACAAATGCTACTACACGGAGATGGGCACGGACAGCATCTCACGCCTTTACATGCAGGAGAAGGTGGGCAATGAGTGGGGCGAACGCATTCCCGTTAAAGAGATAAACGAGCGCTTCACGGACATCAGCTTCCCGTTCATGTCGTCAGACGGCCTTACGCTCTACTTCTCAGCCAAATCAGAGGAGGAAGGTCTGGGCAAGCGTGACATATACATGACGAAGTATGACGCGGAGGAAGGCAAGTTCCTGCAAGCGGAGAATATCGGCTTGCCATTCAATTCAATGGACGACGACGTGATATACGTAGAAGCGGATGCGGACAAGATGGCATGGTTCGGCACGTCACGCCGACAGTCTGAAGGCAAGATCTGCGTTTACGCCTTCGTGCCGTCGCAGCAACGCCAGAACTATCAGAAGGACGAGATGACGGACGCACGTCTGAAAAGCCTCGCATCGCTGATAAGAATACGCGACACATGGACTACGCCCGAGATAAGAGACCAGGAGGCCAACCGTCTGGCTGCCATGAAGGAAAAGGCTAAGAGCAGCAAGGGTGCCACGGAGAATGCCGACTTCATCGTGAACGACAACCTCACTTATCATAGTGCACAGGACTTCCGCTCCGACGAGACCCGCAGGACTTACTACGACGTCATACGCCTCAGAAATGACATAAAGAGCAAGGAAAACTCGCTCGAGGCATTGCGTGACAAATACCATTACGCCTCGGCTTCTGAGCGTAACAAGCTGGCAAGGCAGATAATGTCGCTCGAGGATAAGGCCGAACAGACCCGACGCGACCTCAAGACGCTATCTGACAATCTGAGACGTGCCGAGATGCAGCTCATCAGACGATAGGACTTCCGGCAAAAGACAGACATAACCTAAAAACTAATGATATTATGGAGAAAAAGTATTTCGCAGAATCTGAACTGATAATAAATAAGGACGGCAGCGTGTTCCACATTCATGTACGTCCGGAACAGCTGGCTGACAAGGTGATTCTCGTGGGCGACCCAGGTCGTGTGGCTCTGGTGGCTTCTCACTTCGAGGAGAAAGAAATGGAGGTGGAGAGCCGCGAATTCCGTACTGTCACAGGAACGTACAAGGGCAAGCGCATCACGGTTATCTCAACGGGCATCGGTTGCGACAACATTGACATCGTCATGAACGAGGTGGACGCTCTCGCCAACATCGACTTCCAGACCCGCACGGAGAAGCAGCAGCTACGCAGCCTCGAGATTGTACGTATCGGAACGTGTGGCGGACTGCAGCTCAACACTCCCGAAGGCACCTTCATCTGCTCGGAATACTCTGTAGGCTTCGATGGTCTGCTCAACTTCTATGAGGGCAGAAACGCCGTCTGCGACCTTAAGATGGAACGCGCCCTTATCAGTCACCTCGGATGGACCGGCAATATGTGCCAGCCTTATCCCTACGTCATCAAGGCTGACGAGAATCTGGTGGAGCGCATCGCCCAGAACGATATGGTAAGAGGCATAACCGTAGCCTGTGGTGGCTTCTTCGGACCGCAAGGCAGGCAGCTGCGCGTGCCTCTCGTAGATCCGCATCAGAACGAGAAGATAGAGAGTTTCGAGTATGATGGTATGCACATTACCAACTTCGAAATGGAGAGTTCGGCTCTTGCTGGTCTGGCAAAGCTGATGGGACATCGTGCCACCACAGCGTGCATGGTCATAGCCAACCGCAGAGCTGGCAAGGCCAATACGGGATATAAGAACATCATAGACGACCTCATCACTCTCGTGTTGGACAGAATCTAATAAAAAAAAGGCTTTAAGTCTTGGAGTTACAGATCAATCTTTGTAACACATGACTTAAAGCCTTTTATATTTTCAGGAACCTATTGTTTTATTTGTTTACTCCCAACTTAATAGAGAGCTTCTCAAGCATATCGCGTGTCATTGAGTCGAGGTCGTACTTCGGATTCCAATCCCACTCCTCGCGAGCGCAATGGTCGTCCATGCAGTCAGGCCAGCTCTCTGCGATACCCTGCTTCAGAGGATCTACGTCATAAACCATCTCGAAGTCGGGCTTGTAGCGCTTGATGGCCTCGAATACGGTCTCAGGACCGAAGCTGAGAGAAGCGATGTTGAATGAGTTGCGGTGGATAAGGCGTGTAGGATCAGCCTCCATCAGCTGGATGGCAGCATTCAGAGTGTCCGGCATGTAGATCATATCCATGAGAGTGCCTTCCTTGATCGGGCAGACAAACTTTTCGCCACGAACAGCTGAATAGTAGATGTCAACAGCATAGTCGGTTGTGCCGCCACCCGGAGGTGTAACGTAAGAGATAACGCCCGGGAATCTTACCGAACGAGTGTCCACACCGTACTTGTTGAAGTAATAGTCGCTGATGAGCTCTGTTGTCACCTTAGAGATGCCGTATATTGTACGCGGACGCTGGATGGTGTCCTGCGGAGTCTTCCACTTCGGAGTGTCAAGACCGAACGAACCGATGGAGCTGGGAGTGAAGACAGCACATCCGTGCTCACGAGCCACTTCCAGGATGTTCCAAAGACCGTCAATGCCGATACGCCATGCCAGACGCGGCTTCGACTCAGCTACTACTGAGAGCAGGGCTGCAAGGTTATATATGGTGTCGATGTTGTACTGCTTCACAACATCAGCTATCATCTGAGGATTAGTTACGTCGCACTCTGCCTTAGGACCGCTTTCTGCCAGCTCGCCCTTGGGCTCAGCACCCTTAATGTAACCTGCCACTACATGGTTGCCACCATAGATTTCGCGCAGCTTCTTTGTCAGTTCCGAACCGATCTGACCGGTTGAACCAATGACCAAGATATTTTTCATACTAATAGTTTAAATTGTTATAAAGGATTTTCGTTAACTATAAGTTTTACGTTTTCTAAGATTTACGTTTGCGAGTGCAAAATAACTACTTTTTTCTATACTTACCAAATTTCCATCTTCATTTTTTTCGATTTTATCGTCATGACATCAAAAAGAAAGCTGCTGATACGTAATCTACATGGCATTTAACATATTTAACGCTGAAAAGTGATTGCGTATGAAAAATTATGTGTTAATTTGCAAAATAAATTCAACATAACTTATAAATCTTAATAACATGTACGGAAAAGTAAAAGAACATCTCGCTACCGCATTGGAGAACCTTAAGGCGGCAGGTTTGTACAAGGAAGAACGCATCATCGAAAGCCCGCAGCAGGCTGCCATCCAGGTAAATGGTAAGGAAGTGCTCAACTTCTGCGCCAACAACTACCTCGGCCTCTCTAACAACCCACGCCTCATCGAGGGTGCAAAGAAGATGATGGACAGACGCGGCTTCGGTATGTCGTCAGTACGCTTCATCTGCGGCACTCAGGACATCCACAAGGAGCTGGAGGCTGCCATCACAGAATACTTCCAGACAGAAGACACCATCCTGTATGCTGCCTGCTTCGACGCCAACGGAGGTCTCTTCGGCTCGTTCCTTACCGACCAGGACGCCATCATCTCTGACGCCCTCAACCACGCTTCCATCATCGACGGCGTACGCCTCTGCAAGGCTAAGCGTTATCGTTACGCCAACGCCAACATGGAAGAGCTGGAGAAATGCCTTCAGGAGGCTCAGGAGCAGCGCTTCCGCATCATCTGCACAGACGGCGTATTCTCAATGGACGGCAATGTGGCTCCTATCGACAAGATCTGCGACCTCGCTGAGAAGTATGACGCTCTCGTAATGGTGGATGAGTCGCACTCTGCAGGCGTTGTAGGCGCAACAGGCCACGGCGTTAGCGAGCTCTGCAATACATACGGCCGCGTGGACATCTATACCGGCACACTCGGCAAGGCATTCGGCGGCGCACTCGGAGGATTCACAACAGGACGTAAGGAAATCATCGACATGCTCCGTCAGAGCAGCCGTCCTTACCTCTTCTCTAACTCACTCGCTCCTTCCATCATCGGCGCAAGCCTCGAAGTATTCAAGATGCTCAAGGAGGACAACTCAATACATGACCGTCTCGTGGAAAACGTAAACTACTTCCGCGACAAGATGATGGCTGCCGGCTTCGACATCAAGCCCACACAGAGCGCCATCTGCGCCGTTATGCTTTATGACGCTCCTCTCTCACAGCGTTATGCCAACCGACTCCTCGAGGAGGGCATCTACGTTACAGGCTTCTACTATCCTGTTGTACCGAAGGGCGAGGCTCGTATCCGCGTACAGCTCTCAGCAGGTCACACACGCGAGCAGCTCGACAAGGCCATCGCAGCATTCATCAAGATCGGTAAGGAGCTCGGCGTTCTGAAGTAAGCCACTCCCCTATCACATAAACTCCCTATAACACATAGGGACATACAAAAAACAACATTCTTAAATCTCGCTTTTAGGGAGAAATAAGAATGTTGTTTTTTTTGTAAAATCCTTTGCCGTAGCCACGTACCCACGTCAGGTCTGTCTTCATGTTTTTTTAATCTCTTCATAAGGGCGTAATTGATAATTGACAAATTGATAATTGATAATAAGAGGCATTCTGAGTATACCACCAATTCTGGCACCATTTCTTTATATATACAATATATATTAAATATATATTGTATATATAAAATTTTTCTAATCACTTTCTATTGTTTTCATTCCTTCATTTTTCGTTCTCCTATATTTCTCCTACAAAAGGCCTTATTGTCAATTATCAATTATCAATTATCAATTAACTCTCCCAGTATTCCGAGATTTCTGATGCAAATATATGGAGGTAAGAAACATCCACTATAAAATAACAACCAGCCACTTGAAGCACCGAAAACCGCCACTTTACGGCATGTGAAGCCGCTATAAGAGTTAATAATTCTTAATCGCTCTGTTTCTGCCCTCCGCAAACCCTCATTATTTGGATGTGCGAAGCATAGTAAGTAACTTTGTGTTGTTAAAAAAAATCACAGGCGGCACGGATGCCACCTGTGATATAAGAGAAGATTTACCGTTTACATTTCCTTCACGGTACGCTCTATGAGCGCCACTTCTTCCTCCGTTATGCCATACTTGACATAGAGCTGTCGGTCGATGGATGGGATGTCGTCCGGAGTCCAGGAGATGTCGCCGGAGGATGTGAAGTTCTCCTTTGGTACGAAGATGAACTTCTCTGGGGAGAGGTCCTGAGACGTTATGGTCTGGAGCATCAGGAAACGCGCGAACTTGGTGCTCAGGAAGGCATAGAGGTTCTTGGCCTCAACCTCGGTCTTGTATGCTCCGCCCACCAGATAGGTCTGCGTGCAGATGGTGGCAGGAGGAAGTATGGTCATGGCAGAGAGAACGCGGAACATTCCGTTGCGGTCGGGCGTGCCGGCATGTTCGCAGGTGGCTTTGGAGAAGACCACCTTATAGAGGTCGGTCATGTCCTGATTCTTGCGAATCTCGTCTCGGCGTACATAGGTGACGGGACCGGTGGACTTGAGAGCCACGACGTCACGATCGGTCTCAGGGTCGGCAGTTCCACGGTAAGTGGTGACAAATCCGAATGGAGTCTGTCCGGTAACCTGCGTGCTGAGATTATCTTCTCCACAAACAGCCGTAACCTTATTAACGATGGAGAGGGCGTCGTTGTTTCTGACGAAGATGGCATACTGATTGAGCGATCGGTTGCACGTGCTGGTCTTGCCATGGAAGGTGTTGGTGAAGCGGCAAGGGCTGTTGTGGCGAGCGTCCCAAAGGAAGTAGTTGACACCTCCCGAGATGTCCACCGTGGGGAAGAGGTCCTTCGAGTCAACATAGTCGACAATGGCGCGGAAGCGGCAGTCTGCAAGCATGTCACGACGGAAAGCGTCCAGTCCTCTACCTCCCGTAAACCATCTTGAGGGCATGATCATGGAGATGTAGCTTGGGGCCATGTCGCGTGCCACTTCCAGGAACTGGTTGTAGAGCGGGATGCCGTAATTGTCCTTCTGTTCTCCGATGTTGAGCTGGTAAGGAGGATTGCCTATGATTGCGTCAAATTTCATTTCTTTGTCGTTTTTGTTCCAGAAAGCGGGACCGTCAGAGAGCATACGCGCCAGTCGGTTCTTATACACCATGACGAGCGGCACAAGATTGTCCACGCGTCGTACGTTCACGCAGATGTCCTTTCTGTAGCCAAGCAGGGTGCGTCTGGTTATCTTTTCGGCTATGTGCGTGCGGCAGACGGCGAAGATGTTGTTCTCGAGAATGTCCTTCCAGAGCTTTAATGATTCTTCGTCGGTAAGCATATCGAAGAGTCCCTGCGACTGGCTGCTTCTCGACTTGTAGACGGAATATGCTGCATAGAGCGCATAGAGTCCGGTCTTGGAGCAGATGTCGAGGATGCGTGTGCCCGGCTTCATGAATACGCGCTCCGTGACGTCGCCGTTATACACGAAGCGTGGCTGCGCGATGGGCTTGCCCGTACGGTCATCGAAGAAGCAATAGCCGCCAAGCGTGTCTGCCATCTGGCTGTTTATGGTTCGCCATGGGGTAAGGATGGTCTCACGGTCAGGATAGCAGAAGTCGCCAAGGATGGCAGCCACCTCATTCATACGGTCGCCGACGGTCATGTTGTCAGCCTTGCGGAGGCGCTCCACTATGACCTTGGCTGTAGCCACGAAGATGTCCTCACGATAGAATCGCTTCAGCTTGTTGAAGAGGCGCACGGTAATGCCCGTAGGCATAAACTCCTTCCATGAGTCGGCATCGATGCCGTTGATGAACGAATCGAGCGTCAGGCCCTCGATGCTCTCCACCGTACCGTAAATCATGATGGGGAAGCGGCTGGATATCTGATTGAGGATGGCTATGGCTCGCTGGCGCGGAGTGAGGCGGCGTGTGAGTTCCTGAGCCGCGTTCAGTTTGGCGTCGCGATTGTCAGCGGGAGCTTTCTTCTCCGCAGCCGACTTGCGTGTCTTACGCTTTCCTCCGTTCTTGGCGTTCTCCACCATCTCACGGTTGCGTTGGCGCTCTGTGGCAATGCCGCGCACGATGGCCTCGGCTATCTGGTCAAGGACGCGAAGGTCCTGCTTGCGGAGATTGTCAAGATTGCCATAGAGACAGTCGTCGCGGAAGCCGTTGCGGATAAGCGATTCTGAATAGACGGAAGTGACGTTACGGATGAACAGCTCCGTGTCGTAATGACTTTGCTTGGAAGCCGAAATCTCCGTTATAGGGCAGAAGCGGAGAAACTCTGCCAACTTGGCGTAGCGGTCGTCTTCTGACGAAGAAGAGACGTTGTTGAGGACATACTGGTCGACCACGGCGAGGGTGCGTCGCGGCGAGAAGTCGATGGCGTAACATTCTTCCTTTACGCGATCTCCTGCATAGGGACTCTGACAACGGAAGATGGTCTGGAAATAGCGCATGCCTCCTGTCTCGGCAGATCCGGCAAGCATAAGCACGGCTGTCCATTCAGGAACGGAGACACCGGCTGTCAGCCTGCCGCAAGTAAGCGTAATGGTGCGATCGTTGGCAGCCACAGCTTCCCTTACGCGCTGGAGAGCGTCACGGTCAGAGCGTGCTCTCTCCACGGCGTCCTGACGCTCATCGCCGAGATTGCCCGCCACATTTACGACAGTATATCCACGGAACGGATTGGAAGGTGTGTCCTCTCTGAGCAGCTTGGCAAGGCAGTAAGCCTCCTTCACGCCGGGAAGATACCATAGAGTATGGAGAAGCGATCCGCAGATGTCCTTGTTGGCGTATGGGAAGAGCTTGTTCTGGCTGCCCTGCCCTATCAGCTGGAGGAAGCGGCGCACATCCTTCTCATGTGCGAAGACAAGATTGTCAAGCGAGTCGGTTGTGGGGTCTGTTCCTTCTGCCGTCTCCGTACGGAAGAACTCTGAGAAGGCGAAGCCGTCGGCATCCGTGCTATGGAAGCTGCGGAAGTCGCGTGAGAGATTATACGTAAGGATGTTCATCCTTGCCATTCCTTCGTAAGGATTGGGCTGTCCCGGATGTTGCGAGGTCCATTCCTGCTTGGCTTTCTGCTCCATGGCATAGTCCCAATGATAGACCTCGGCATTATCGAACATCTGCTGAATGTTGTATGGCGTGCCGGAGAGATAAAGCGTGCGGAGCGAATGACGCTTCTGCAGCTCGGCTATAACTTTCTCGCCGAGCTTAGAGATGACGCCTTCGTGAGCCTCGTCCACGATGAGGAGGTCCCAAGGAGCGCTGAAGATGTTGTTGTTCTTCTCGAATCCCTTCTTGAGGTTCACTCTCTTTGAGCCTCTGAGGTCCTGCATGGAGGCGAAGTAGACGTAATGTAGGTCAGGATTGTCGGCAAGACGTGCCTCCAGATTCTCGAAGGAAAGGACGGAAGAATCAGCCGTGGCAGGACGCTTGCCGCCATAGAGCCAGTCTGTCAGTCCGAGACGCTCTAAGGAGACGTACCATTCAGCCCTTACATTAGGTCGATGTGTGAGGATAAGGGTGCGCCGGTATCCGCATCTGCGTGCCACTTCCAAGGCACACAGCGTCTTACCAAATCGCATCTTGGCGTTCCAGAGCATGCGATGCCCGGTACGTAGGCAGGCAACGGTACGACTGATGGCGTCCTGCTGTTCGGAACGGAATATGATTTTATGATCGGATGTCATTTATTGTTTGGTGTTTTTTTAAGAATGAGGTCTCTGAATAGGATGTTGTCGGCTACGAGTGGTGACGTGCGACGCCATTCCCTTATGACGCAGAGACAGTCGGTCTCGGGTATGGTGAAGCGTGTGCCGTCCATCTGCCATATATTCCACGACACTATCTCCGCCACCTTCATAATGGTGGGTAGCTTCGGACGACGTCCCCATCTCCTCGCATAATACTCGCAGAAGCTCACAAGGATGGACTCGCGTGAGAGAAAGACATTGTCGCCTTGCCAGTCATAGCCATAGACGGACTGTACTGCCTGCAGGGCCTTGCGCAGCCACAGACGCTTGTTGGCAACGGTAGGCTCTGAGGGCGTGTTCTCGTCGATGACGCGAAACTTGCGGTCCAGAATGCCTACACGATGCGATATGGGTATGGGGCATGCCGTGGTGGCGTCATAGCGGCTGACAAGGTAAGGAGCCTCGCCACAAGCCACTTCCAGCCGCTTGCTCTTTACGTAGTCTTTCCATGTCTTTCCTTCTGGAAACCTGACGGGAGCAATGGTTGGCTGCCACTCGTGTACGCCGTCCTCTCGTGCCAGAGTGGTGTTGAAGGCATCAGGGATGCCAAGCCAGCACTCGTCCACGAGATTGTTCTGCATATTGCAGACCCACGTTGGGGTGAACACCTCTGCCCTTGCCTTTGAACGTGCCGTCCTTAGCGACTCGTGCTTCAGCGCACGTGGGCTGATGGCGTCTATGCCGCGCTCCTGAAAGAAGCTCTCACGTATGGGCGCAAGACTGTCCTGTCCATACTCGTGTGTCAGCCAGGATATGTTACGCCGTTCGCCGTTGAGGAGCGTCAGCGTCTGGTCGCACAAGAGCATGGACAGGACATTATGGTCGGTTCTTGCAATGCGTATGATGTCGGCTGCGAGACTGTCCAAGGTGGTGGTCATCGTCGGCTATGCCTCCTTGAGCTTTATCTCGCAATTGTCGAGCGACTCGATGATGGCAAGCGACTCCACCTTTATGCCGTTGTCGCGGAGATACTGGCCGCCGTCCTGGAATGCCTTCTCAATGATGAATCCCATTCCCTCGATTGTGGCTCCAGCCTGTCGGCAGAGGTCGATAATGCCCTTGGCAGCATTGCCGTTAGCAAGGAAGTCGTCCACGAAGATAACGTGATCGTCAGGTGTGAGATAGTCCTTGCTGATGATGACGTCATAATCGCGCTGCTTGGTGAAAGAAGTGACCTTAGTGGTGAGCATGTTGTCCATAGTGCTCGGCTTCTTCTTCTTTGCGAACACCACGGGCAGATTCATGAGAAAGCCCATCATTATGGCAGGAGCGATGCCTGATGCCTCGATGGTTATGATTTTATTGACCTTGGAGCTGGCAAAGCGACGGATAAACTCCACCGCAATGTCTTTCATAAGGTTAGGGTCCATCTGGTGGTTAATGAACTTGTCCACTTTAAGGATGCCACCGGGGTAGCACTTGCCGTCTTTCAGAATTCTCTCTTTCAGAACTTTCATCGCTTATTGATATTTATTGTTTTTATTATATATACGGTTAAAAATATTCTTTTACAGTTATATGGTCAGAGCAAGCGGTCAACCAGACGGTTTATGCCAGGCACGCCAATTCTGAACCAGCGATACTTCGACACCTGCTTGCCTCCGAAACTAAGTATGAAGTCGCGGAAGCGTGACCGCTCAAACGGCAGTCCGGCATCGAGGAAATAGATGTGGCGCATACCCGCCTTATGGGCATCGTCAATGGCAGACCATACCGTGAACGTCGTGGGATGGAGGGAATGGTGTGTCTTGCGAAGGGACGCCATATGCCACATATAGGCATTGCCCTCGCTGTAGACGCATACGCTCACGCCGATGACGCGTCCCTTGTAACACGTGACATTCATCCGGCAGTTGTCCGAAGCTGCTATCATCCGGAAGAACTGAATGTCGGGGATGGACCGACGTGGCTTGAAACGGAAGAAGCGCTTGAGCAGACGGTAAGCCTGACGCAATTCCGGGCTGTCCTCCTTAATGGCAAAGCTCGCCACTCCCTTCTCCTTGGCTTCGCTTATGCGCCGAAGCATCTTCTCTGAAAGGCGAAGTGACGGCTCCACACTATGCAGCGAATTATGCACCTCCTGCCATTTTACGGGGAAATAATGGTTTCGTCGGAAACCGTCATAACCGAACATCTTGCAGGAGAGGTCGCTAAACTCCACGTATAGACATCTTTTGTGGCGGAAATAATCAGTCACGGCTTTAAGGAATAGACAGAACACCCTGTCGCGATTCACACTATCGTCATACTCGCCTTCGCCGTACGCACGTCCATGCCAGTAGACAAAGGGAGGGAAGAGAGTCCTGTGACGGAAAACGCCTACGAGCATATGAGCCACAACACATCCCTGTCCGTCCTCCGCAATAGCCATGCATGGTTCAAGCGAAGGAGTGTGTTCCATAATGCAGAACATCTCCTTGCTATGAAAGAAATTACGGCTGTGGAAGTCGGGCAAATCAGATAGTTTTGACACCAGTCGGATTATGACCTCCTCTTTCATACGGCAAATGTAGCAATTCTTTTTTAAAAGACAGGCATATCATGAGAATATTTTGCAAAGCAGAACCGATATTTACCGATTCTTTTTTGTACTTTTGATGTCTGAAACGAATATCAATGAACGGATTTTGCTTTCGAAACTAAAAAAAAAGAATATGAATGTGATTATGATAGGTGCCGGCAACGTGGCCACACACATAGCTTTACGGCTCAAGGAAAAGGGACATACGCCCATACAGGTATGGAGCAGGACGGAGGAATCAGCCAAGACTTTGGCGGAGCAGACAGGAAGCCGCCCTGTGACGAGCATTGACGATATCCGCACGGACGCAGACATATATATAATATCGGTAAAGGACGACGCCTTGCAGGACGTGGCGAAGCAACTTGGCGAAAAACCAATAAACGGCATAGTGATACATACTGCGGGATCAATGGCGATGGACGTACTGGAAGGAAGCTGCAAGCATTACGGCGTGCTCTATCCTATGCAGACATTCTCAAAGGCAAAGACCGTAGATTTTGGACACATACCATGCTTCGTAGAGGCTTCAGACGAAGAGACGAAGCGAACAGTAAGGGAATTGGCGGAGATATTGTCTGACCACGTGTATGAGATGAACAGCGAAGAGAGGCAATGGCTGCATGTGGCTGCTGTCTTCGCCTGCAACTTCGCCAACTGCTGTTTCGGCATGGCAGACGATATATTAAGGAAACACGGTCTTGACTTCGGCGTGATGTTGCCGCTCGTGGAAGAGACAGTAAGCAAACTTCGCACTCTGAAGCCTTCCGAAGCCCAGACCGGTCCGGCAAGACGCAAGGACATGAACGTAATAAACAAGCATCTGGACATGCTGAAAGACCAGAAGGAGAAAGACGTATACAGAATGATGACGGAAGAAATAATGAAAAGAAGTTAGGAATTTAACTTGTAGTATTTTTGTATTTTAGATTTAATATATGTATTTTTGCAAACAAAATATCACCTAAAAACTAAAATACATATACATATTACGCAAACATATACAAACACAAGATGAGAAACATTAAACTATTAGGTATCGGTCTGGCGCTCATGGCGTCGCTGCCGATGGTGAAAGCGCAAGAGAAAAGCGACCAAAGCTTCGTACATCAACAGTCGGAAGCTGCGGACTATGTATGGCCGGAATCGCCACAAGTGATGCAGAAACTGAAGCATTGGCAGGATCAGAAGTTCGGCGTGCTGATGCATTGGGGACTCTACAGTCAGGCAGGTATCGTGGAGTCATGGTCGATATGCTCGGAAGACTGGATTCGCCGCGAGCGCTATAACAACTATGAGCAGGACAAGCAATGGTATTGGAGTCTGAAAGACACGCTCAATCCCGTGAAGTTCAACCCTGATCTTTGGGCTGACGTAATGAAGAAGGCAGGCATGAAATACATGATTTTTACGACAAAGCATCATGACGGATTCTGTATGTTCGACTCGAAATACACCGACTTCTCCATTGCTCACGGACCCTTTGCCAACAACCCGCGCAAGAACGTAGCCAAAGAAGTGTTCGACGCATACCGCAAGAAGGACTTTATGATAGGCTGTTACTTCTCAAAGCCAGACTGGCATTCGGAGTGGTTCTGGAATCCTTACTACGCCACACCACGCAGAGGCATCAACTATAAGCCGGAACAGCATCCTGACTGGTGGCGCAACTACGTGAAATACACGCAGAACCAGCTGGGCGAGCTGACCACAGACTACGGCAACATAGACATTCTATGGCTGGACGGCGGATGGATAACCGGCGAGCAGATCGGACTTGACTCGCTGCTTGTGGAAGCACGCAAGCGCAATCCGGGCATGATAAGCGTGGACCGCACCATACGCGGAAAGAACGAGAACTATCAGACACCGGAACAGGGCATTCCCGCCAAGCAGCTCAACATACCTTGGGAGAGCTGCATAACGCTCAGCCACGCATGGGGATATATTCCCGGAGCTAAATTCAAGTCGGCTTCCAAGGTGGTGGGCATCCTCTCCGAGATTGTGGCAAAAGGCGGCTGTCTGGCTCTCGGCGTAGGACCGACACCTGAAGGAACCATTCAGGAAGAAGAGCAGAAGATTCTGCTTCAGATAGGCGACTGGCTCAAGCGCAACGGAGCAGCCATCTACAGCACAGTAACCACTCCTCACTATAACGACGGCAAGGTATGGTTCACAGCAGGAAAGGACGGCAAGACTCTCTACGCCATCTACGCAACGGAGGATAACGAGAAGACTCCGACAACCGTGACATGGACAACCAACATCCCCAAGGGCAAGATGACCTTGCTAAATAACGGCAAGAAAGTGAAATACACGGTCAAGGGCAGCCAAGTGACCGTACAGATACCTGCAGGAACAAAGGCAGAACCGCTGGCGTTCAAGTTTTAAGGTTTAAGGTTTAGAATTGGGAGTTATGATTACTCTCAATTCTAAACTTACATTTTTTATAAACTAAATAGAACTATCGACCAACCATATGAAAACGCTACTAAGAATTACTTTTGCTGCTATGCTTCTTACGAGCCTTTTCTCATGCGAAAAAGCCACAATGGAGGAAGAAGGGGCGGTCAACAAACCAATAGAATTGGGATCGGAGATAAAAATATCGTTCGATGCCAATAACATATCCAACCCTTCATACGACGGAGATGACGAGGCAAGCAGGAACGGAAATACCGCATTAAAGAATTATTGCAGCCGTATAAGCCTCGCAATATTCGACGAAACAGACAACAAACTAAAAACAGCCAATCAGGAATTGTCAGACAACAACTTCGGACACTTCGACATAAGCCTTAACAAAGGCACATACGGCTTCGTGTTTATAGCACACAATGGTGACGGGAACCCAACCTTCACATCCCCATCGCAAATAAAATTCCCAGGAAACAAGGTTACCGACACCTTTTATTATTATGGACAAATGGACATAGAAGAAGACGCCACCTATGACGTAACTCTGAAACGAGCCGTCGGAAAGTTCAGACTCGTGGTGAAAGACGAGACTCCGAAGACCATAAAGCAGATGAAAATCTACTATACAGGCGGCAGCAGCACATTCGACGCCACCACAGGATATGGCTGCGTCAACTCAAAACAGACCGAATACAGAACGGTAAGCAAAGAGGCATACGAACAGGAGTCGAGATACGAAGTATACACTTTCCCGCATCAAGGCGACAAGAAACTGAAATTCGAGATATCCGCTCTTAGAGGAACAAAGACAGACTCGCCTGCCGACTACGTAAGAACAATTGAAAACGTCACGATGAGGACAAACACCATAACCCAATATTCAGGCTATTTCTATGGCGAAGCACCCGAAGGCGGACGCGGATTCAATGTCAGCATAGACGGAGAATGGAAGCAGGAAAACTACGAATACTGATAAACAGGCGACCTTAACATGCATTCAAGAAATTGACACACATCAATATCTGCTCTTAACGACGTGAAAATAAAGCACTTCGAAAGCCGAATATTGTAAAAACCTTGAAAAAGTAGGTCAGAAATTTTTATATAACACGAAAAACTTGTATCTTTGCACGACCTTTTTCAGAAAAGGGTAAAAACAAGATAACAATAAAATTATAAAGTTCAAATGACAAAAGCAGATATCATTAACAAAATTGCTGATAACACTGGTCTACAAAAGAAAGACGTGGCTGTTGTAGTTGAGAGTTTTATGGAAAGCATCAAGGACAGCCTATTGTCAAACAAGGAGAATGTGTACCTGCGTGGATTTGGAAGCTTCATAGTAAAACATCGTGCAGCTAAGACAGCCAGAAACATCCTGAAGAAGACAACGATGAAAATTGGCGCTCACGATCAGCCTAGCTTCAAGCCTGCTAAGTGCTTCATTGAAGAGATGAAGAACGCAACGATGGAGAAGTAAGAATAAATACATACAATTAACATATTAATCAATAAAAATTTAAAGTTATGCCTAACGGAAAGAAAAAAAAGGGACACAAGATGGCTACTCACAAGCGTAAGAAGAGATTACGCAAGAACAGACACAAGAGCAAGTAAATAGAGCCGGCCAATAAGTGTCAGTTCCTGAAAGGGGCGTGTCAAATCAATGCATCCGCAGAGGACTTGGCGCGCCCCTTTATTTTTTATAATCTAAAAAAAGAGAGATGACAAGCGAAGTAATCATTGACGTACAACAAAACGAAATTTCCATAGCTCTCCTGGAAGACAAGAGACTTGTGGAGTATCAGACAGAACCACGTTCAGCATCGTTCTCTGTTGGCAACATATATGTTGCTAAAGTAAAGAAACTGATGCCAGGACTGAACGCCAGCTTTGTGGACGTGGGTTATGAACGCGACGCTTTTCTCCATTATCTTGATTTAGGAAGTCAATTCAGTTCTTACGAGAAATATCTCAAACAAGTTCAAAGCGACAGAAAAAGACTTTATCCATTCTCAAAAGCCACCAAGCTACCTGACCTCAGAAAGGACGGAAGTGTGCAGAACACGCTTACTGTAGGCGAGGAAGTATTGGTGCAAATTGTCAAAGAGCCGATATCAACAAAAGGTCCCCGACTTACGGGAGAGTTGAGTTTTGCCGGCAGATACCTTGTCCTTATGCCTTTCGGCGACAAAGTGTCTGTATCTACTAAGATAAAAAGCGGCGAAGAACGTGCCAGACTCAAGCAACTCATTAATAGCATCAAGCCCAAGAACTGTGGCGTCATAGTACGCACGGTGGCAGAGGGCAAAAGAGTGGCAGAACTCGACGCAGAGCTCAAGATCCTCATGAAACGCTGGGAGGACGCGCTCATCAAAGTGCAGAAAACACAAAAGCGCCCACAGCTGATTTTCGAGGAGACAGGAAGAGCCGTAGCATTATTGAGGGACTTATTCAACCCCACATACGAGAACATATACGTAAACGACGAGAATGTATATAAAGAAGTGAAACACTACGTGTCTCTCATCGCCCCAGAGAAGGCTAACATAGTGAAGCTTTATACAGGAAACGTCCCCATCTTCGACAATTTCAACGTCACAAAGCAGATAAAGTCAAGTTTCGGAAAGACGGTCAACTACAAGCACGGTGCTTACCTCATCATCGAGCATACCGAGGCCCTGCATGTAGTGGACGTGAACAGCGGCAACCGATCGCATTCAGACAACGGTCAGGAAGCCAACGCTCTGGATGTCAACCTTGGTGCAGCAGACGAACTTGCACGCCAACTACGCCTGCGAGACATGGGAGGCATCATCGTCGTTGACTTTATAGACATGAACCTTGCGGAAGACCGACAGCTCCTTTACGAGCGCATGTGTAAGAATATGCAGAAGGACCGCGCACGCCACAACATCCTGCCGTTAAGCAAGTTCGGCTTAATGCAGATTACGCGCCAGAGGGTTCGTCCTGCAATGGATGTCAACGTAGAGGAAACCTGCCCTACATGCTTTGGTAAGGGAAAGATAAAGTCGAGCATAATTTTCACGGATCAGCTCGAGAGTAAGATAGACCGACTCGTAAACAAGATTGGAGTAAAAACATTCTATTTGCACGTCCATCCATACGTAGCCGCTTACATCAACAAGGGATTTGTCTCCCTCAAGCGCAAGTGGCAGATAAAGTACGGACTGGGAGTACACGTCATTCCTTCGCAGAAACTCGCATTCCTGCAATACGAATTCTACGACAGCAAGAAGCAGTTTATTGACATGAAGGAAGAAATAGAAACTAAATAAAGAAAGCATGGCTTGGACATTCTGAACATTCTGCAGAGTTCCAAGCCATGCTTTTTTATCACATTAGTTTGTATTTCGCAAACTTGAGCAACAAGCACTTGCTTCCCACGTTATTGAACAATACTGTAGCTTTCTCGTTCTCTCCTACTCCCTCCACTTTAATCACCTTGCCGATGCCGAAACGCTGGTGTTCGATGGTGGATCCAACCGCAAGGCTATGTTTCTCTGTTGCTGCTGAAGACTGAGGAGCTGCGGGGGATTGCGAAGAGGAAGCCGAAACACGACGAAAACCTGAAGAAGGCGACTGACGTTCTGATGGAGAGGCTTGGCGACTGAACATTCCGAGACGACTGGAGGCAGCCGAATCTGTCCTTCGCAATGGCGAATCGAAGCCACGCAAACTTGTAGGCGAAGTAGCATATTCACGGTTTTCACGTCCCGGGAGCTTGCCGTTAACATTCATAAGACGACTGTCAATCTCGCGAAGGAAACGGCTGGGGGTATTGAATTGCATATTGCCATACTGATATCTGCTCTTTGCACAAGTCAAAAAGCAATGGCGTTCGGCACGGGTCATCGCCACATACAACAAACGACGCTCCTCCTCAAGTTCACGCAAGCTCTCAAGTGCTCTTGCACTTGGGAAAAGATTCTCCTCCAGACCTACGACGAAAACCGAATCGAACTCCAATCCCTTCGAAGCATGTACGGTCATAAGCGACACTCTTCCCTCGTCAGAATTGTCCTCTAAGGCTTCATCACCTTTACCGTCACGATCCAAGTCGGTAAGTAGCGACACTTCCTGAAGAAAATGGCTCAACGAGACGCTCTCCAAGAGCCCTTCCTCACGCTTTGTGTCGACAAAGTCGCGGAGTCCGGACACAAGTTCTTCTACGTTCTCCATCTTCTCTTTCTTAATTTTGTCGTCGTCAGCCTCCGACACTATAGTCTGCGAGATGCCGCTCTCCTCTATTATTCGCTTTCCAAGCTGGTAAGCGTCCTTCTCAGCCATATCATCCATAAATCCCTGGATAAACTTATGGAAGTCAGAAACTTTACGTGAAGTGGCGGCAGCAAGTCCGGTTCCGCTTCCGAGAGGATCTGCCGTCACGTCCCATAGAGATATGTTGCGCTCGTGAGCTGCAGCCGAGATCTTATCTACCGTGACATTTCCGATACCACGCTTAGGGTAGTTGATAATTCGCTTCAGCGCCTCGTCATCATCCGGATTTGCCACAAGGCGGAAATAGGCTATGATGTCCTTTATCTCCTTACGCTGATAGAAGCTGAGTCCACCATAAATACGATATGGTATTCGGGCATGAAGCAACTCGTCCTCAAAGAGACGGCTTTGAGCGTTCGTACGATACAATATCGCCATATCGGAATAAGCCACCTGCTCACGAAGATGCAGGCGTCGGATATTGTTGCACACAACGCTTACCTCTTCACGGTCAGAATATGTAATGTCGAGCTGCACCTTGTCGCCTTCCAGATTCTCACTATATACATTCTTCGGAATCTGACGTTGGTTGTGGGCAATAAGGCAATTGGCTGCCTCCACTATGTTCTGCGTGCTTCGGTAGTTTCGTTCAAGCTTGAACAGCTTCGCTCCTTGATATACATTTCTGAAATTCAGAATATTGTCAATATTGGCTCCACGGAAAGCATAGATGCTCTGAGCATCGTCGCCTACGACGCAGATCTTTCCAGAATCGCGTGTAAGGAGCGTGATAATGGCTTGCTGGGCATAGTTGGTGTCCTGATACTCGTCCACAAGAACATAACGGAACCTTTCGGCATACTTGATGCAGATGTCCTTGTTTTTAGAAAGGAGGAAGTACGTATAGTAGAGCATGTCGTCGAAGTCGACGGCATTGGCCATGCGACAACGTAACATGTAGCGATGATAAATCTCGCCCACCTTAGGCATGCTGCTCCTTATGTCGCTCTCAAGAATGCTGCCATCAGAAAGATAGGCTTCAGGAGAAATCAGACGGTTCTTTGCCATGCTTATCCTTGACAGCACGGCAGAAGGCTTATACTTCTTGTCATCAAGCCCCATCTCTTTCACGATGCCGCTGACAAGCGTGCGCGAGTCAGAATCGTCATAGACGGTAAAGTTCGACTTCAGTCCCACCTTCTCAGCTTCCACATGCAGGATTCGCAGGAATATGGAGTGGAAGGTTCCCATATTCAGATAGCGTGCCACATCCATACCCATCAAACCGCCGATACGCTCCTTCATCTCACGGGCAGCCTTGTTGGTGAAGGTAAGCGCCAGGATTCGCCAAGGCTCGTAGCCCTGGCTGATAAGATACGCTATCTTGTATGTCAGCACACGCGTCTTGCCCGATCCTGCACCTGCAATAACAAGTTCAGGACCGTCAATATATTCCACCGCAGCCTTCTGGCTTTGGCTCAGAGAAGAAAGAAGATTTGTCACGATTATGGGATTATGAATGGATATGTAAAACTAACTGAATGGTATTGTGTGTCAGCAATTAATGACGTTGACGGTAATATCCGCCTGAGGTGGTATCCGGATCATAGTCTTCACCCTCCTTCGGAAAGGACGGGATAAACCTCATCTGGTTTTCTATCTTGCCACGACGCGCACGGACATAGGCGCTGGGATTACTACTGTCATAGACACGCGGATTAGGCAACGTGGCAGCTATCAAGGCACATTCTGAGCGCGACAGCTCAATGGCAGTCTTGCCGAAATGGTGACGTGCCACAGCATCCGCGCCGTAAATGCCGTTACCCATTTCTATGGAATTAAGATACACCTCCATAATGCGTTGCTTGCTCCACAGCAACTCTATGAGTGCCGTAAAGTAAACCTCAAAACCTTTTCTTGTCCAGCTGCGTCCCGGCCAAAGAAACACGTTCTTGGCGGTCTGCTGCGAAATGGTGCTGGCACCGTGCTTTGTGCCACCAGAACGGTTGTGCTTGGCTGCCTGCTGAATGGCATTAAAGTCGAAGCCATGATGAACAAGGAAGCGCTGGTCTTCACTCGCCATAACCGCTACCGGCAAGTGTGGCGAAATCTTTCCCAACGAAACCCAATGATGGCTCATCTTTATGCTTTCTCCGTCTGCCGCCTGTTGAAAGCAACGTATCACCATCAACGGCGTGATGTAGACAGGAACAAAGCGATAGACGACAACAGCAAGAATAGTGGAACTGAAGAAAAGCGCCAGTCCCCAACGTATTATCTTGAGAATAGGATTATGTAATGTCATATATATAAAGCAAAGAAGTTAAGCAATCGCCCAATACGGATATCTGCGACTGCTTAACTTCCTAAATACTTAAATCTTATGCTTACTTAAGTGTGCCTGCATTTGCTGCGTCAACCATAGCCTGACTTGCGTAGAGATAAACCTCTACACGACGGTTCTGCTGCTTGCCGGCTGCTGTAGTGTTGTCAGCAACGGGCTCTGAACTACCCTTGCCCTGTACGTTCTGGAACTGAGCTGCAGAAACGCCACATTGCTTGAGGTAGTTGACAACGCTCTGTGCACGCTTGTTGCTCAAAGGAACGTTGATGGCATCATTGCCAGAAGAATCGGTATGTCCGAATACGTCGATATGACAGTCTGAATTGTTCTTCAATACTGTAGAGAACTTAGCCAAATCGTTCTTTGAGTTGGCATTAAGGTCTGACTTGTTTGTTGCAAAGAGGATACCTGAATCGAAGGTTACCTTTACAGCCTCAAGACCGTTCTTGTCTGTTACCTTCTCCACCTTTGCGTTCTCAATCTGCTTAGCCTGCTCAGCCACCTTGTCCATGTGATGACCGATAATGGCACCAGCACCAGCACCTACGGCACCACCGATAGCGGCGCCTACAGCTGTATTGCCAGCCAGCTTACCAATAATACCGCCGATGATGGCACCGCCACCACCACCAATAAGCGAACCTGTACCCTGCTTTGTAGCACATCCTACCACTGCCAACATTCCCATTGCAATGGTCATTCCTTTAATCTTGTTCATAATATTTATTTTCTTTAAATTAATTCAGAAAAAGCGTCTTCACAACGCTTTATTGATTGCAAAGATAATGGTTTTTTCAATATCAATGGTAAAGTTACAACATTTTTTTGTATTTTTGCACACAATTATGTGTTGATGTCAAACACGCAATACAACGGATTAAAAATATACACATTATACAACAATGGCAAAAGAATTAAAACATCTGACAAAACGCTCAGAGAACTACAGCCAGTGGTACAACGATCTTGTGACCAAGGCTGACCTCGCTGAGCAGTCTGCCGTACGCGGATGCATGGTCATCAAGCCCTACGGCTACGCTATTTGGGAGAAAATGCAGCATCAGCTCGACCTGATGTTCAAGGAAACCGGAGCACAGAACGCTTACTTCCCGCTCCTCATCCCGAAATCGTTCTTCAGTCGCGAAGCTGAGCATGTAGAAGGATTCGCCAAGGAGTGCGCCGTAGTTACACACTACCGCCTCAGAGTGAACGAGGACAAGACAGGCATCGAGGTAGACCCGAATGCAAAACTGGAAGAAGAGCTTATCGTACGCCCGACATCCGAGACAATTATCTGGAACACATACAAGAACTGGATTCACTCTTACCGTGACCTGCCGCTTATGTGCAACCAGTGGTGTAACGTAATGCGTTGGGAGATGCGCACTCGTCCGTTCCTTCGCACATCCGAGTTCTTATGGCAGGAGGGTCACACAGCCCACGCCACAAGAGAAGAGGCAGAAGAGGAAGCAAAGAAGATGCTCCACGTTTATGCCGACTTCGCTGAGAAGTGGATGGCCGTGCCGGTGGTACAGGGCGTGAAGAGCGAGACAGAACGTTTCGCAGGAGCCCTCGACACTTACACCATTGAGGCCATGATGCAGGATGGCAAGGCGCTCCAGAGCGGCACCAGCCACTTCCTCGGACAGAATTTCGCCAAGGCTTTCGACGTTACATACCTTAATAAGGAGAATAAGCCGGAGTATGTATGGGCTACATCATGGGGCGTGTCTACACGTCTTATCGGAGCGCTCATCATGACCCACTCTGACGATAACGGACTGGTGCTTCCTCCGAAGCTCGCTCCGCTGCAGGTTGTGGTTATTCCTATCTCGAAGAACGACGAGCAGCTCCAGGCCATCACAGACAAGCTTTCGCCCATCATCAACGAACTTAAGCAGGCTGGTATCAGCATCAAGTATGACGACGCTACCAACAAGCGCCCGGGCTTCAAGTTTGCTGATTACGAGCTGAAGGGTGTGCCCGTACGCCTCGTTATGGGAGCACGCGACCTTGAGGAAGGCACCATCGAGATTATGCGCCGCGACACGCTGGAGAAGGAGACACGCTCTATAGAAGGTCTTACCGACTACATGAAGCAGCTCCTTGAGGACATTCAGGAGAACATCTTCAAGAAGGCCATCGATTATCGCAACGCTCACATCTATGAGTGCGACAACTATGAGGAGTTCAAGGAGCGCGTAAAGGACGGAGGCTTCTTCCTTTGCCATTGGGACGGCACAGCCGAGACAGAGGCAAAGATCAAGGAGGACACTCAGGCAACCATCCGTTGCGTGCCGTTCATGTTCGAACAGACTCCTGGCGTAGACATGGTGTCTGGCAAGCCTGCCAAGTATCGCGTAATCATCGCCCGCAGCTACTAATAAATCCACTCAATCCGAGCAACATGCATAATATGTGTATGTTGCTCAGATTTATCAGATTAGCATAATAAAACCCAACTTACCAAACTCTAACAAACAATGGATTGGATAATTAGATTATTCACAGACACAGATTCCATTGCCCATATCGCTCTGCTCTATTCCATAGTCATCGCTGTCGGAATATTGTTAGGAAAGATAAAGATTGGCGGAATCTCGCTGGGTGTGACCTTCGTGCTCTTTGCAGGCATCGTTGCCGGTCACATCGGATTCACAGCACCCGTAAACATCTTGAGTTTCATACAGGACTTCGGACTTATCCTGTTCGTATTCTGTATCGGTCTGCAGGTCGGACCGGGCTTCTTCGAAAGCTTCAAGAAGGGTGGCGTAACTCTTAACTTGCTCTCCACCACCACAGTTCTTCTGAACGTGGTTGTGATGTTTGCATGTTACTTCATCTTCTTCGATACCAACGACAAGACCAACCTTCCGATGATGGTGGGCACTCTCTATGGTGCCGTTACCAACACTCCGGGTCTTGGTGCTGCCAACGAAGCTCTCGAGTCTGTTTGGGCAGACAAGTCCACCCTCCCGCAGATTGCTTCAGGTTACGCCTGCGCTTATCCCCTTGGTGTGCTCGGCATTATCGGAGCTACCATCGCCATTCGCTTCATTACCGGCACAAAGCTGGCTGATGAAGAAGAGGAGCTGAGAGAGGCTGAGGCTGAGGATCCTCACGCAAAGCCACACCAGATGCACCTCAAGGTGAACAATACTTATCTAGCAGGCCGTACAGTTGAGCAAATCAACGAGTTTCTCAACCGCGACGTTGTATTCTCACGCCTTATGCATGAAGGTAAAGTTTCGATACCAAGCAGTCAGGACGTCTTCGAGATGGGCGACGAGGTACTCGTGGTATGTGCAGAAGCTGACGCAGAAGCCATTCAGGCATTCATCGGTCCTGAGATAGAGATGGCTTGGGAGGAGGAAGACAGCAACCAGCCGATGATTTCACGCCGAATCGTAGTCACCAACTCTTCTATGAACGGTAAGACACTTGGCAAGATGCACTTCTCAAGCGTATACGGCGTAACAGTAACACGTATCTCACGTCAGGGCATGGACGTCTTTGCCAGCCGCAACTACCGCTTCCAGGTGGGCGATAAGATTCTCGTTGTAGGTCCTAAGGATAATGTCAGCAGAATCGCAGAAATGATGGGTAACTCCGTTAAGCGTCTTGACCATCCTAACATCGCCACGATCTTCATCGGCATCATCGTAGGTATCCTATTCGGTAGCATACCTTTCGCTATTCCAGGAATGCCCGTACCTATGAAGTTGGGTATTGCCGGTGGTCCGCTCATCATCGCCATCCTGATTGGCCGATTCGGACATCGCATGAAGCTTAACACTTACACCACGACATCCGCCAACATGATGCTTCGCGAGATTGGCCTTGTGCTCTTCCTTGCAAGTGTCGGCATTAAGGCTGGAGCCAACTTCTGGCACACAGTAGTGCAGGGCGACGGACTCTTGTATGTAGCAACTGGCTTCATCATCACCATCGTGCCCATCCTTATCGTAGGCGTTATAGCACGCCTGAAGTTCAAGTTCAACTACTTCACGCTCATGGGTATGATTGCCGGTACATACACCGACCCACCAGCCCTTGCATACGCCAACTCTATATGCTCACGTGAGGCTCCTGCCATCGGTTACTCTACGGTTTACCCGCTTAGCATGTTCCTCCGTATCTTCACAGCACAGTTGATTGTGCTATTCTGCTGCGGATAAGCATATTATTACATAATACTATAGCCACTTTTGAATTGTCAAAAGTGGCTTTTTTTGTTTATGTTTTTCCAAACAAAAATAAATCATTAACTTTGCATGTAAATATAAAATAAATCATAACATGCCACTTAGATTACCGGATAGACTCCCCGCGATAGAGCTGCTTAAGAACGAGAACATCTTCGTTATGAACAACTCTCGCGCCACGACACAGGATATACGCCCTCTGAGAATTGTGATTCTCAATCTCATGCCTTTGAAGATAACCACAGAAACCGACCTTGTACGCCTGCTCTCCAATACTCCGCTTCAGCTTGAGATTTACTTTATGAAGATAAAGAGCCACACGTCGAAGAACACGCCGATAGAGCACATGATGATGTTCTACAAGGACTTTGAGGTGTTGGCAAAGGAGAAATTCGACGGAATGATAATAACAGGAGCGCCGATAGAGCACCTCGAGTTTGAGGACGTAAGCTACTGGGAGGAAATATCCGAAATCTTCCGCTGGGCAGACACACACGTCACCAGCACTATGTATATATGTTGGGCTGCGCAAGCCGGACTCTATTTCCATTATGGAGTGCCCAAGCATAAGTTGCCCACCAAGAAGTTCGGCATCTTCGAGCAGCGTCCGCTAAAGCCTACACTCCCCATATTCCGTGGCTTCGACGACACCTTCTTCATGCCACACAGCCGTCATACGGAAGTAAGACGCGAAGACATAGAGAAGCATAAGGAACTTGACATCATAGCCGAGTCGGAAGAAAGCGGCGTGAGCATCGTAATGGCAAAAGACGGACGACAGATTTTCGTAACCGGACACATGGAGTATGCTCCGTATACGCTCGATCAGGAATATCGTCGCGACAAGGACAAACGTGATGACGTAAAGATGCCGCAGAACTATTACGTGGACGACAATCCTGACAATCCGCCTCACGTGACTTGGCGTGCACATGGCAACCTCCTGTTCAGCAACTGGATAAACTACTATATTTATCAGGAAACTCCATTCAATATTGACGACATAAAATGACATACACATCCCATAAAAGTAAAAAGCAACATACGTTGCGCCCAATCGAACTTCTTGCTCCTGCAAAGAACTTAGAATGCGGCATCGTGGCCATCGACCATGGAGCGGACGCCGTATATATAGGTGCAAAGGATTTCGGTGCCAGACAGGCTGCCGGAAACGAGGTCAGCGATATTGCCAAGCTTGCCGCCTATGCTCATCAGTTCGGCGCAAAGGTGTATGTTACCGTCAATACCATCGTATACGAGAACGAGCTTAGCAAGGCGAAAAGCCTTCTCGAAGACCTTGTACTTGCTGAGGTGGACGCCATACTGGTACAGGACATGGCAGTCGTCCAGATGATGCGTGAAATATCAGAAGATGAACGATTCAAGGGCAAGCGCTTTCCGCAGCTCCATGCCTCCACTCAGACAGACAACCGCAACAGCGAGAAGGTCGGATGGCTCGCAAGCGTTGGCTTCGACCGTGTGGTTCTGGCTCGCGAACTGTCGCTTGAGGAGATAACAGCCATACATAACGACCATCCAGACGTGGAGCTTGAGGTGTTCGTACATGGTGCTCTCTGCGTAAGCTATTCAGGAGCCTGCTACGCTTCGCAACATTGCTTCAGCAGAAGCGCCAATCGTGGCGAATGCGCACAGTTCTGCCGCCATGCCTTCGATCTTAAGGACAGCCAAGGGAAGACCATCATTCACGATAGCTATCTTTTGTCTCTTAAAGACCTCAACCAGCTAAGCAGACTGGAAGAGATAATTGAGGCAGGAGCCACGTCTCTGAAGATTGAAGGGCGACTGAAGGATGCCACATACGTGAAGAATGTGGTGGCTGCATATAACGAGGAGCTTGACAGAATAATAGAGCAACATCCCGACAAATACTGCCGTAGTTCTTATGGAAAGGTGAAGACAACGTTCACCCCCAACATCAACAAGACGTTCAATCGTGGATTTACCAACTATTTCCTCGACAAGCGCCGAGACGACATCTCGTCTATGGACACTCCAAAAGCAATGGGCGAATACGTGGGCTATGTGAAGGAAATAAGACACGGTTCGTTCAACGTGGCAGGAACGGCTACTTTCGCCAACGGAGACGGACTCTGCTTCTTCGATAAGGACCGTAAACTGGAAGGATTCCGCGTCAACCGTGTGGACAACAACCGCCTCTACCCTCTCTCCATGCCTGCATCATTAAAGCCCGGCATGGCTCTTTATCGAAATAACGACATGGAGTTTGAACGTCAGATGGAAGGTCGTACGGCTGAGCGCAAGATCGCTCTTAGTCTCACGCTTTCACTTGAAGACGGAAGGGTTTGCCTTTCTGCCTGTGACGAGATGGGAAGAAAAGCAAAAGCTATACTGGGCGAGGACGTGCAGGAAGCAAGAACGCCACAGGAGGAGAACATAAAGAGACAACTCGGCAAACTTGGCAACACCATCTTCGCCGCAGAAGAGATAACCATCTGTCAGGGCGTAGGCTCACTCTTTGTTCCTTCCAGCAAACTGGCTGCCATGCGACGCGACATAACCGAACAGCTCGCAGCAAAGACTATGGATGACGATTCCTGCCAAAGCCGCAAGAATGCACGAAAGTCAGAAAAACACGTCATAGAGGCCTCAAAGATAAATGCCTCAAACGTAGCCAATCACATGGCTGAGACCTTCTATGAGGAAAACGGTGTGGCTCATGCAACAACGGCTTACGAAACCACGAACAACAGCCACACATACGGCACTCGTCAAGCCGCACAGCCGCTTATGACGTGCCGCTACTGCCTGAGATACGCCATGGGCTACTGCGTGAAGCGTGGCGGCAAACAGCCTACATGGAAAGAACCGCTCTTCATCCAGTCGAGCGACGGCAGACAAATGAGGCTTGCCTTCAACTGCGCAAAATGCCAGATGGAGGTTTATCCGAAGGAATAATTTCCAAGAAGAATAATATAAAAAGAGGTAATGAGTAGACTGAAGTTTATTGTATTAACATTAGTCATGGCAGCTATGCTGACCGGATGCTACAATTCCACAAGCACTAAGAAAAATGTGTTTGTGTCAGGCGACGTGGGTTCCGGAAATCCAGACACCTTGAATGACGAGGAAGAGCAGACTGACAGCATTAACGACGCTTTCTACAATAAACATCACTACGCACAGAACTATAACTTCGTAGTGACAGCCGACTCGCTTCCTCTCCTCAGACAACAGCCGGAGGAATTGCTCGTCAATCTTCCCACGGACACTATTACAGTCTACCATAACGATCGACTCGTTGTGGTGGACTTCCGTCTGCTTAAGAACGACGCTGTCGATTCGGTATGGATTGAGGTGGCACGTGACCAGTATACATTCGGCTGGGTAAGGGAGAAACATCTGCTTAAGAGCACGGTGCCTGACGACCCTATTTCTCAGTTTATCCTTACCTTCTCAAATGTTCATCTGCTCATCTCGCTGATAATCATCAGCGTGATAGCCATCGGCTATCTGTTCTTCAACATACGCAAGAAGAAGGCAAAGGTGGTGCATTTCAACGATATCGACTCGTTCTACCCCACCCTGCTTGCCATAAGCGTGGCATCGGCTGCCACATTCTATTCCAGCATACAGATGTTCGCTCCCGAAACATGGCAGCACTTCTATTATCATCCTTCGCTTAATCCGTTTGCCGTTCCTCCCATACTGTCTGCTTTCTTAGTATCGGTATGGGCAATGGTGATAATGACGATAGCAACCATAGATGACGTTTACCACAAATTGTCGCCAGCCCATGCCACATTGTACTTGTCAGGACTGGCTGCGCTTTGCTCTGCCAACTACATCATCTTCAGTATTACCACGCTCTATTACGTAGGCTACATCCTTTTACTTGCATACATTTTCTATGCCGTAAAACGATACGTAGCCAACAATTACTTCTCATACGTATGCGGCAAGTGCGGAGCCAAGCTTACCCACAAAGGACGTTGTCCGCATTGTGGAACCTTAAACACATAAATGTCAGAAAACAAATGAGGCTCCATAAGCGAGGAGCAGGTAACGCAGTAGCTTTCCTATGGTTATGCTAACGAGAGAAATAACAAAGTTGGCTTTCATCAGTCCCAATAATATCGTTATGGCGCTTCCTAACAAAGGCAGGAAAGCGAAGAATCCCATCCAGGCTCCTCTTCCGCCCATGAAGCGCTCAGCCTTGCGCAGACTCTCCTCTTTTACGTGCAGATAACGCTCTATCCAGTCGAGCTTTCCGAGGCGACCAACACCATAATTGAATACCGAACCGAGCACATTTCCGATTGTCGCATAAGCCACCAACGTCATCGGACTCAGTCCGGCTGCCTGAAAAGCCAGCATGACAGCCTCGCTACTGAACGGGAAGAAGCTTCCGGCAAGAAACGCTGCCAGCAGCATTCCCACGTATCCCCAGCTCATCAACACCTCCATAATGGCATCCGTAATGCCGGATAACGAAACAAGCATCAGAACGGAAACCATATATTAAAAGCTGTTAATGCGAGTGAGACGATAAGAATAACATAGAAAGAGATGTTGGTCCAGAAAGTGTGGGTGAGCGCAAAGTAATGACCAATCATAGGCGACGTGCTCACTATCAGCAAAGCCAGCTGATAATCCATAGACTGCGGATGAACAGCCATCATTACCATCGAAACCAACGACATAACCGAGAACACCTCGAACAGCATACGTGTACGTATCTTGTCCTTGAAGTTGTTCAGACGGAAATGTATCATGCCAAGAAACGAAAGCACCACCACGAAGCCTATCGTGCAAATCTTCACAAACTCCACGTCAGCCCACAAGCCGATGCCCTGAAAGTTTACAATAGAGCTGAAATGGTCCACCAACCAGTCCGTCTGGTTCTGATAAAGATAATACGCACCTATAAACCAATAAGGCGTCAGCACGCCAAAAACCGAAGCCAGAAGGGTCCTGCCGCAGCCCACCATAATGTTGGTGTAAAGAATAATCCAAAGCACCGGCAACAGATAGAGTATCTGCACGTACATGGCACTTGCCAGTCCTAACATCACGAAAGCATAATAAACCTTGCCAACAGCCCTCTTGTCCTGATAAGCGCTGAAGAGGAACAAATAAAAAGATATGAAGCTCACCTCTATAGCCACACACTTGATGTCGGACAATAGGAAGAACGACATTACCGAAAGCACCAAGAAGGAGCACGACACCATACGACTGTAAATACGAATCAGCGAGTTGGCGTTGTTAAGTATCATCATCAGGAAGGAAGCAAGGGCAAGCAGACCGAACTGTGCCCACATGTGTCCTGAAAACATCCCTCCCAACAGGCACATCACCAAGGCATAAATGCCCGTAACAGGCAGGGAGATGCGGCTCTCTGCCACCTTGTTTTGAAATCTCTTCGTTATCACTACTTATCGAAAAAAATTAAAAATGGGGAGAGGACGAAAGCCATATTGCGTGGCCATCGCCCTTTCCCCTTATTGTTTACTCTTTGTCAGCGGTGGCGTATTACAGGTCCTGACCGATGTCACGACGGAAATACTTGTCCGTGAACGTAATCTTCTGAGCCTCAGCAAACGACTTTGCCAATGCCTCGTCCTTGTCCTTACCATAAGAACTTACAGCAATGACACGGCCACCATTGGTGACCACCTTGCCGTCAACCTCCTTGGTGCCGGAATGGAACACTACAGAGTCCTTTACGTCGCCGATGCCACAAATCTCGTAACCCTTCTTGTAAGCCTGCGGATAACCGCCGCTTACGAGCATTACGCAAACCACAGATCTCTCGTCGAACTCAATCTGACGCTGGTCAAGATTGCCTTCAGCCACACCCTCGAACAGGTCAACGATGTCGCTCTTCAGACGGAGCATCACGCTCTCTGTCTCAGGGTCGCCCATACGACAGTTATACTCGATAACCATCGGTTCGCCGTCAACATTGATAAGACCGAAGAAGATGAATCCCTTATAGTCAAGACCGTCTTCTGCCAAACCATCCACAGTAGGACGAATGATGCGGTCCTCCACCTTCTTCATCCATGCGGCGTCAGCGAAAGGCACCGGTGTGACGCTTCCCATACCGCCTGTGTTAAGACCCGTATCGTGCTCGCCAATACGCTTATAGTCCTTTGCCTCAGGAAGAATCTTATAGTTCTTGCCGTCCGTAAGAACGAAGACAGAGCACTCGATGCCTGAAAGAAACTCCTCTATCACCACGTTGGCAGAAGCGTTGCCGAACATGCCACCGAGCATTTCCTTCAGTTCCTTCTTAGCCTCCTCCAGCGTCGGCAGAATCAGCACGCCCTTTCCGGCGCACAGACCGTCAGCCTTCAGCACGTAAGGAGCCTTCAGAGTCTCGAGGAAGCGAAGTCCCTCCTCCACGTTAGTGCCGTTGAATGTACGATACTTGGCTGTGGGGATGTTATGGCGAGCCATGAAAGCCTTGGCAAAATCCTTGCTTCCCTCCATCTGCGCACCAGCCTTTGACGGGCCGATGACGGGGATGCAGGCTGTACGCTCATCGTTCTTGAAGTCGTCATAGATGCCTTTCACAAGTGGATCCTCCGGACCGACCACTACCATGTCCACACCATTGTCGACAGCAAACTTCTTAAGGCTTTCAAAGTCGTCAGCAGCTATTGCCACGTTCTCTCCACACTCGCCTGTACCGGCATTACCGGGTGCGATGAAGAGCTTCTCCACCTTTTCACTCTGGGCAATCTTCCATGCTAACGCATGCTCCCTGCCACCACTTCCTAACAAAAGAACTTTCATTTTTATATTTTATAATTCGTTTACTTAAGATAATCATCGAAATAACGCGAAATTCTCTCATGGAGATGCACGCTCTGGTGTCCGCGCATGTTGTGCGGCTCGCCCGGATAAACGAAGAAGTCGGGCTGTGTGCCCACCTTTATACATTCCTTGAGGAACGAAAGGCAATGCTGCGGCACGACAGTCGGGTCGTTATATCCTGTGATGATCTGCAGTCTGCCCTTGAGGTCCTTCGCCTTGTTGATGAGCGATGTCTTCTCGTAGCCCTCGGGGTTGGCCTGAGGTGTGTCCATATAGCGTTCGCCGTACATCACCTCGTACCAGCGCCAGTCAATAACCGGACCGCCAGCCACGCCCACCTTGAAGACGTCAGGATAATTGGTCATCAGCGAGATGGTCATAAATCCGCCGAAGCTCCATCCGTGTACGCCAATCTTGTCAGCATCCACGTAAGGCAGGGTCTTCAGATATTCCACACCTGTCATCTGGTCCTTCATCTCCACCTGTCCGAGCTGACGGAACGTAGCCTGCTCGAAAGCCTTGCCACGATGCTCGCTGCCTCTATTGTCGAGAATGAAGAGCAGATATCCCTTCTGAGCCATATAAGTCTCCCATCCGCGGCTGCAGTAGTTCCAGCGAGCATCCACGTTATGGGCGTGCGGGCCACCATATACATATATGATAGTGGGATACTTCTTGTTCGGGTCGAAGTTCGTAGGCTTCACCATGCGATAGTAGAGGTCGGTCTTGCCGTCGTCAGCCTTCAGAGTGCCGCATGAATACTCGGGCACGTCATAGCCCTTCCACGGATTCTCAGCCTTGAAGTAAGATGTCTTCTTGCCGCTTGCTATATCCACGATGGCAATGTTGCGGGGAATGTCCGGAGTTGAGTAATTGTCGTAGAGGCTTGTGCCGTCTTCGCTCAGCACGCTGTTGTGCCATCCCTTGCCGTTGTCGTCCACAAGGCGGCGCTTGCCGTTGTCCACCGATACAGCGAAGATATTGCGCTGAATGGGATTAGCCTCGTTGGAAGCTATCACGATTTCGTGGCGCTTTGCGTTGAATCCGAGCACTTCCATAACCTCCCATTCGCCGCTTGTGAGCTGCTTCACGTCCAGCGAAACGGTGTTGCTTGCCATGCGGCTGCCGTTCTTGCCGAGAGCGCAGAGATAAAGGTGCTTATATCCGTCCTTACGTGTCTGCATTATGAACTTGGTGTTGTCCCAAGGAAGGAACAGGATGGGGTCCTGCGGCTCCACGTAACGCTCGTCAGTCTCGCGATAAAGCTCGGCTGTCTTCTCGCCTGTCTTGGCGCTATAGCATGTGAGGCGGCAGTCGTTCTGGTCGCGGTTCACCTCAAACATATAGACGCTCTCGCCGTCTGGGCTCCAAGCTATGTTGGTGAAGTAGCGGTCTGTCGGGTCACCAGCCTTGAGATAAACTGTCTTACCGGTCTTCATGTCGAACACGCCGACAGTAACCTTGTGTGAAGTCTCGCCAGCCATCGGATATCTTGACGGGGCAAACTTGGCTATAACCGACTCGCCATCATCCATATTCGTAAACACGGGATCGGGGATTTCCACCTGAGGATAGTCCGTCACCATGCTCTGGTCCATGCGATAGAAAGCCAGCTTCTCGCCGTCGGGTGAGAAATAAGTGCCCTTTCTGATGCCGAACTCGTCACGATGAACAGCCTGTCCGTAGACGATGTCGCGTGATCCGTCCTCTGAGAGCTGCCATTTGTTGTCGCCTTTCTTCACGTAGAGGTTGTCGTCCTTGAGGATGGCAGCCGCTCCGCTCTTTGTGTTGAGCTCCAGTACTGCCTCGCCGTCCTCCATGTCCATGCGGTCAACGAGGTTGTGGCGCTTGAAGTCGACCATATAAATCACGTCGCCTGACTGCACCATCACCACCGGCTTGCCGGCAAAGGGGAAGGATGCGCCCATAAGCGAGCGTGCCTTGATGTCCTTCGTAGGACCAGCCCACTGATTGAACTGTGCCAGCGTCATCAGCTCCGTCTCCTTGCCCGTTTTCTTGTCCACCAGGTAGCAGGCGTTGCGGTCAAGGCGAACCAGCTGATTGCCCCACCAGGTGCAATACTTGTTCTGGGGCTGCATATCGCGGAAGTTGGTGCCGCCGAAGTTCAGGTCCTCCAGAGTGAAATGTTTCAGTTCCTGTGCGCTCATCGGAGTAGATGCCAATAATGAGAACAATGCAATGGAAATTAGTTTAGTCTTCATCATCAAAATTACGTTTGTTTGAGAATTTTCTATTGCTCTTGCCCGGCTTGCCGCCCTTTGAGAAGCCTCCCTTGGCGAAACCGCCCTGACGCTTGTATGATCCGCGCTCATCGTCATTGTCCTGGAACTTTCCGCCACGACGGTCGCCACCGCGTCGGTCAGAGTCTCTGCCCTGACGTTCCATAGAGCGGAACTTGAATGAGCGGATGTCAGCCTCAGCGTTTTCCTCGTCCTCGTCCAGACGCTTCTTAAACTCGCGGTTCTTCTTGAAACGATGCTTCTCTGCCATCTGACGCTTCTCGTCCTCAGTCTTCACCACGCCGCCGTCCTGACGGAAGTCCTTCATGGTGCCGTCGAAGATGGCATACTTGCGGAACTCGCACTCCAACGATCCGTTATAAACCGGAATCTTGATGGATGGCTTCAGACCGATGGCCTCGAAACATTCCTCGCGGTAGCTCAGCACCCAAGCCTCGTTGCCCATGAAAGCATGCTTCAGACGCTCGCCAATCATCTTATATGTATTGAGGAGGTTAGGCGTAGAGATGCGCTCGCCGTAAGGAGGATTGGTCACCATAATGCTCTTGTCGGCAGGCTTCTTGAAGTCCTTGAAGTCAGCATGCTCCACGGTGATGTCCTTTGTGAGACCTGCTGCACGAACGTTAAGACGGGCTGTGTTAACGGCCTTCATGTCCACGTCGTAGCCATAGATATGGTGTGCGAACTCGCGCTCCTGCGAGTCATCGTTATAAATCTTGTCGAAGAGTTCCTCGTCGAAGTCGGGCCACTTCTCGAAGGCGAAGCTCTTGCGGAAGATGCCAGGGCTCATGTTATGGGCGATGAGAGCAGCCTCCACGAGCAGCGTTCCCGAACCGCACATAGGGTCGATGAAGTCGCAGTCGCCGTTCCATCCGGTCATCATAATCATACCTGCAGCCAGCACCTCGTTGAGCGGAGCCTCCACCGACTCCTGACGGTAGCCGCGACGATGGAGCGACTCGCCACTTGAGTCGAGCGACAGCGTAGCGTCAGTCTCTGCGATGTGGATGTTCAGGCGGATGTCAGGATTGCTGACAGAGATGTTAGGACGTGTGCCGGTCTTCTCTCTGAACTGGTCGACGATGGCGTCCTTCACCTTATAGGTAACGAAGCGTGAATTGCGGAATTCCTCAGAATAAACTACAGAGTCCACGGAGAAAGTCTTTCCCTTCTCTATATACTGTCCCCAGTCTATCTTCTTAATCTCTTCATACACTTCGTCCGCAGAGCGGGCCTTGAATCTTGCGATAGGCTTCAGAATTCTGATGGCCGTGTGGAGTTGGAAGTTGGCACGATACATCATTTCCTTATCGCCGGTAAACGAAACCATACGACGACCTATCTGCACATTGTTTGCCCCCATCTGGGTAAGCTCTCTTGCCAAAACGGGCTCCAGTCCCATGAATGTTTTGGCAATAAGTTCAAATTCATTCATATCTTATATTGATGCAATATTTTTCTGCCTACAAAATTAATAATAAATATTTAGCTATGACTCATTTGTCCCCTAAATTTAACATATCAATTTTCACAAAAACGTTGTAACACGATTGTAATATGTGTTTAAACATGGTGTAACATCAAGATTCTAACTTTGCAGCAGAAAAATAAAGACAAACAAATATATGGAACCAATTTATTTATGCATCGTCGTCTTTCTGCTATGTCTTGCAGTATTCGACCTTTTCGTGGGTGTCAGCAACGACGCCGTCAACTTTCTCAACAGCGCCATTGGAGCTAAAGTGGCGAAGTTTCGAACCGTCCTTATCGTCGCCTCGGCAGGTGTGGCAATAGGAGCTGTAATGTCTTCGGGCATGATGGACGTGGCAAGACACGGCATCATGCAGCCGTCCAACTTCTCCTTCTACGACGTGATGACTATCTTCCTTGCGGTCATGGTGACGGACATCATCGTCCTCGACATGTTCAACACGCTCGGAATGCCAACCTCCACCACAGTTTCATTGGTGTTCGAGCTTCTCGGAGGTACGTTCATCCTCGCCGTCCTGAAGGTGGCAGCCGACCCTAATCTTGCCTTCAGCGACCTCCTCAATACGGACAAGGCATTGAGCGTCATCATAGCCATCTTCGTGAGTGTTGCCATCGCCTTCGTGTTCGGTATTATCGTACAATGGCTCTCGCGTATTGTCTTCACATTCAATTACAAGCGCCATTCTCGTTACTCCATCGCCATCTTCGGCGGCATCGCTTTCACAGCCCTCGCTTACTTTATCTTCCTCAAGGGCATCGCCAAGTCGCACTACATCGCTGAGGACGTACGCACATGGGTGGAGGCTAACACACAGATGCTCCTCCTTGCCACTTTCGTAGGCTCGTCCGTCGTCATGGAGGTGCTCCATCTGCTCCGCGTCAACATCTTCCGCCTTATCGTCCTTATGGGAACATTTGCCCTCGCTATGGCATTCGCAGGCAACGACCTCGTCAACTTCATCGGCGTGCCTCTCGCAGGACTCGACTCATACAACGACTATGTGGCCAACTCTGGTGGCGTAGGCGTATCACACTTCATGATGGACTCGCTCAACGGTAGCGCCCAGACACCTCCCGTCTATCTCTTTGCTGCCGGCGTGGTAATGATTGTGGCTATGGCTACATCCAAGAAAGCCCAGAACGTAATCAAGACCAGCGTAGACCTTGCACGTCAGGACGAAGGCGACGAGATGTTCGGTTCGAGCCGTGCTGCACGCAGCATCGTTAGAGTGACACAGGAGTCGTCAAGCTGGATTTCACAATACATGCCCAAGAGCATCGCACGCTGGATTGACAGCCGCTTCAACAAGGAAGAGGCTGAACTTAACGAAGGCGCTGCCTTTGACGTGGTACGTGCAGCCATCAACCTTGTGCTTGCTTCGCTCCTCATCACCGTCGGCACCAACTACAAGTTGCCGCTTTCCACCACTTACGTTACGTTCATGGTGGCTATGGGATCGAGCCTTGCCGACCGTGCATGGAGCCGTGAGAGCGCAGTATTCCGCGTAACAGGTGTGATAAGTGTCATCGGCGGATGGTTTATCACAGCAGGTGTAGCCTTCGTTTCCTGCGCAATTGTCTGCATCATAATGTATTACGGCGGCATTGTTGCCAAGATAGCATTCATGGCTCTCGTCGTCTTCCTCCTCATCCGCAGCAACCGCAAGTATGCCGAGAAGGAGAAGGACGCAGACAAGGAGGACGTGTTCCGTCTGATGATGCGCACCCGCGACCCGGAGATCGTCTGGGACCTCCTCGCAAAGCACGTATCGCGCACACAGAGCTTTACCACACGCTTCGTAATGCAGAACTTCAACGCCATCATCGACGGACTGGAAAGCGAGCGTGCAAAGACACTACGCCGTGTCTCAAACGACTTGGCAAAGGAAAAAATTGAGCTTAAGAAGTATCGCCGTCAGGAGCTTCTCGCCTTGAGACGCGTACCCACAGAGATTGCCATAGAGCGAAACACATGGTTCCACCTCGGCATCAACTCTTCAGAGCAGTTCATCTATTGTCTCCGCCGCATCCTCGACCCTGTAAAGGAGCACGTCGACAACAACTTCAATCCGCTTCCGGCTGAGTACATAGAAGAGTTCCGCCCCATCCGCGCTCAGATCAACGACCTCATGCAGCAGACCGAATCGCAGATTTCAACATGCCGCTTCGAGAACTATCGCGAGACACTAACCCTCGCCGACCAATGCAAGGACGAGCTTTCTGTTATCCGCAAGAAGCATATCGACCGCATACAGCAGAGCAAGGACAACAGCAAGCTGCAGGTTTCGCTCGTCTATCTCAACCTCCTGCAGGAGAGCCAGCAGCTCCTCAGCAACATGCGCCATCAGCTGAGAGCAGCCAAGAAGTTCATAGACAACTGATCTGCATCAGTTCACAATACTATCAATCGATATTCAGAAGGGGTGTCGCATTTCGCGACGCCCCTCTATCGTTTCTTTCATCAGGAAAAACATAGAAGTACAGGGATGGAATCTTGTCATTTGGTCATCTTGTCATCTTGTCAAAATCAAATTCTGAATATCGTTATTTAGCTCTATAGAATAATATATTTAATATATATTATACTATAGGAGTCTGACAAACACTTTCGCTTTCTCATTTTGACAAAATGACAAAATGACAAGATGACAATCAGAATTGCGCTTGCGCTACTTTGCACGTCGTAAAGGAGAACTTTGCAGTGCGTAAAGGTCAAGTTTGCACGTCGTAAAGGACAACTATTGCATAAGCGGAGATTACGCCGTATCTTTGCAGCATAAACGGAAGAATGCAGATGGCTGTCCACTCCCGTCCCCTCCTCACATTTCCTCAGCCTTCTTCACACTTCCAGCCTGCAATATCAGCCTTTCAGCCTCCTTACGGTCTGTTATCTGCGGATTGCGTTCCATGAAAATGCGGACAGCGCGGTCAATAAGTTTGGCATTTATCAGTTTGGCATTCACCATCTTGTTGCCCTCCACCCTGCCAAGTCTGATTTCCACCGTGGTGCTGATCATGTCGAGACACATCTTCTGCGACGTTCCAGCCTTCATGCGAGTGGAGCCTGTTACAAACTCCGGTCCGGTGATCACCTCCACTGCATAATCAGCCTCACTGGATATGGGCGAGTCAGGATTGTTGACAATACATCCAGTAGCTATTCCAGCCTCACGACAACGCTTCAGAGTGGCAAGAACGAAGGGCGTTGTGCCGCTGGCAGAGAAGCCCACAACAATGTCCTTAACGCTGACGCCTCGCTTTGTCAGTTGCTCCCAGCCGTTCTGCAGGTCGTCCTCCCGCGACTCGCGTGTCTGCGTCAGACAGCCCATGCCTCCGGGGAATATGGCCTGAATCTGCGTTCCGTCGGTGCCATACGTGTTCTGCACCTCAATGGTGTCGAGCGTAGCCAAACGTCCTCCCGTGCCGCAGCCCACATAGAAGAGTCTGCCACCCTCACGCATCCGCTGCTCTATGGCTTCTATCAGACGATTGAGGCATGGCAGCGCCTTGCCTACGGCAGCAGCCACAGACATGTTCTCATTGTTAATTCCCTCGGTAATCTGCTCCACAGTCATCAGCTCCAAATGGTCGTAGTGCGACGACTGCTCAGTTATGCGTGTCTCCATAGAATTCCTCCATTTATAAAGTCCACAAAGGTAGCGTTTTTTATGGACACAAAAAAAAACAAAAGAAAGTTTTATCTCCCTTTTGGCTTTTATGTTAAGCTACGTGAAATGTTCACGCAATAAGTTTCGGTTTATCCGAAGTTGTCGTACATTATCTTGCCGCCTGTTGATTCTCAATAAGTTACACCATTTGGGGGACACTCAGAGTTTTCCGAATTTTATTTTCAACATCAGAACATCGTCAGCTGTGGCACGTCCAAAATGCCGTCACAACGCTTCAGGCTATTTCTGACGGACTTTCATCATGCGGACGTGGATTCTATCGCCTTGACACAAAAGACCATCCTAAACGCCTTTATTTTGTTTTGCCTCCAGAACCGGGCCCTACAGACTCGCAAGCCACTTCTTGCCCGACTTTGTGTTCAGCCAGACGGCAATCACAACAACGATAGCGAGAAACGCTGCGAATGTTACTATTGCATAAATCATAATCTTGTTTGTTTTAAAAACTCTACAGGCTGTTAAGCCATTTCTTGCCAGACTTGGTGTTCAGCCATATCATAATGCCAGTTGCTATAACCGACAAAAATAAAAAAGTCAATGCCAATACTTCCATAATATCCAGTTTTTAATCCTTTAATACTCTGTTGCCTATATACGCAAGGCAGAATGTGAGATAAACCCCAAAAACAAGAACGCCGATGGCGGATATACCCATTTCCTCTGCCGTTGCCATTGCCACCACATTGCCAAGTACCATCACAGCAAACGTGGTCTTTGCCAAATCATAGAAGAACTTGCCGAGCTCCTCGCGGCTTGTCTTCCGTCTTTCCTTTTCCTCTTTCTGTGTCACCATACATGCAAAGTTAACGATTATTTACCCGTCAGCGTCTCATAGTCCTTGTCGCTAACACATTTCGGGCAATAGGTTACGTTCTCTTCATTACGCAGATTCGAAACCCTCACACGGTCCGAACACACCCCTTTGTAGTTCAGTCTCGTACACCCGCGCGACACGTGCACAATGCCCATATCGTCAACATACACATACTCGCCCAGCTTCGTCGGCATTGTTGATGATGCCTTCATCGCGTCAGGCAGCTTCCAAATGAATGCTACCAATACTGCTGTTATGCATGAGGTGATCAGCAGCCATACGAATCGCTTGCCAGTCATTTCCTTCCATCCATCAAAACCTTAATCAGTCTCTCTTTTTCCGCAAGCAAAGCCTCCAAAGACTTCACACGCTCCTGAAGAACAGCCACGTCTGCAGAAGCGTTTGTCGTAATATGATGCGCCGTGCCATTCCCAGCTACAGCCACGCTGCCATTATCCGCTGTAACTGTACTGCTTTCATCAGAATGGAAGCAATCAAAAAAATTGAAATTCAATGCCTCGCTGATTGCTATAAGCTTATCAGTATCTATACTTGTACGCTCCAAAACACGATTAATATTTTGGTTAGCAATACCACTGCGTCTCGCCATTTCTGACTTTGACACGCCTAACTCGTTCATTTTCTGCTCAATAAGCAGACCAATGTTGATTTTCTCGAACTTCATAATCAATCATTATTATTGAATAAATGTTAAATTGCGCAATTTAATTCAATCAGTTTGATTGTGTTTCAATCATAATGATTATCTTTGCACCATAAAGTTACATATAAACATTCAAACAATGAAGAAAAAACAAGAAAATCCGCAGAAAAGTTCCCTGCTTGGACAGCTGTCCGCCTTGGAGATAGACGGACAGCTGACAACATCCGTCCGTCGCGCCAGCTACCTCCGTGCGATATGCTCCAGCTTCGGCCTCCAGTGGGGCAAGAAGTTCAGCGTATCCACCAACCGCGAGCAGCGCACAATCACAGCAACCCGAATTTCGTAACAAAACTCGGCATCACACAAGGCTACTAAATCATGCCCAACCAATTATGCGCCACCTGCAAGCAGTCCCTCACGGCTCTTAACGGCTGTTACTGCGCCATGCTCAACCGCTACGTTGAGTACGCAACAACACCACCATGTTCAACCCATAAAAAAGAAAAGAAATGAAAGCAATCATCACCAACTACCGCTACTGGGTGCTCACAGCACTCGCTACAATAACACTCGCCGGCCTCCTCTGCATACCGCACGACAACACCAGCACAATCGCTTACATCACGATACTCTTCGGATCCAAGCTCATATCGCTCGTGGCCCTCATCATTTATTGCCTCCTCTATATACACTGGGAAGCACAAGGCACCATACCCGAACTCACCGAGATAGGAAAGGAGGAATGAGCCATGCGCGACAAGGACGACACACAAGACATCATAGCACAGCTCCACGCCATACGCACCACCACCCTGCTTGACGTCAAGGACATCTACAACACCACAGAAGCCAGCCTCTTCCTCGGCGTAAAGCGCAGCTATCTCTACGAGCTCGTGCGAAACCGCCGCATACCACACTGCAAGTCACGCGGCGGCAAGCTCACATACTTCCGCCGTCAGGACCTCATCGATTGGATGACGCACGTCGTCGTCCCGGTGAAATCAAGCAAAAGAATGTAGTTTTCATAAATAAGTTATAGTTAGTGAAAAAGCGTTTCTCAAAAAACAATTTGTTTTCATTCAGCCATGCTCACGCTGTGAAGCATCGGCATGGCACTTTCAAAATCCTATAAACGACATGAAACATCAGATCATCGACAAATGCAGCGAGGCGCTCTTCCAAGCCATCGAAGTAGACCACGCCCCTAACGGCTCAGCCTCACACTCTGCCACAGCCGTAGTCCGCACCAAGGACGGATGTGTCGAGCTATACATCGACTGTTACGGAGCACAGGCCTCCGTAGTCCACAAGCGCGAGGCCAACAACACACACGACCTCTCCACGCTCGAAGCGGCCATCTGCGCAGCAGCACCCGAATGGACAGACGGAGAAGACGAAGAACAGTCCTACCTTGACGACGGGTTCGCCAGTCAGCAGGACTTCCTCGAGTACATGTACCGATAAAACTTGCAATATGAAAATCCATATATTACGTAACTAAAAAAACATCACATCAATGGAAACAGCAAACCAGATCACAGTCACAAAGTCAGAAGAACTCGTCGCACGCGAAGCGATGGCAAAGGCACAGTTCGACCTTACCCCCATGGGACAGATGCTCCGTCAGTTCGAGGCACAGCAGCGCATGGGACAGATGTTCGCGCAGTCCAAGATAGTCCCGGCAAGCTATCAGAACAACGTCGCCGACTGCTCTATAGCAATCGACATGGCGATGCGCATGAACTGCAACCCGCTCACCGTCATGCAGAACCTCGTCATCGTGCAGGGCCGTCCCACATGGCAGGCACAGTTCCTAATCGCATGCATCAATCAGAGCGGACGCTTCACCACCCTCCAGTACCGTCAGGAGACAGACGGAATGGTAGGCAAGGTGGAATACGAGGACAACGAGTGGGACAGCGTCAACCGCCGCAACAAGCTCGTAAAGCGCACGTTCGACGGCACCAACGTCCCCAACTACACATGCCAGGCATTCGCCACCGACCTCAAGACCGGTGAAATAATCTATGGAGCCGAAATCTCAGTCCGCATGGCAGTCCTCGAGCGATGGTACACCAAGTCCGGATCCAAGTGGCAGACAATGCCCCGCCAGATGCTTATCTACCGCGCAGCATCGTTCTTCCAGAGAGCATACTGCCCCGAAATCGGAATGGGATTCCACACCACCGAGGAAGAAATCGACCGCGCTCCCGAAGTAATCGACGCAGAAGCCACACCCATGCCCGCAGCCCGCAAGTCTCTTACGGACATCGCAGCCACAGCAGCCTCCCAAGAAGGCACAGAAAGGCCCAGTGAGGCTCAGTCGCCCAGAGACCCCAGTGAGGCCCAGTCGCCCAGTCACCACGGTGAGGTTCAGCCTGACCAGCCATCATCCTCAAAAAAGACCCTCCTATGATCAACGCCACCGACAACCAACGCTCCCTTGAATGGTTCCGCGCAAGGCTCGGCAACATCACCGGGTCACGCTGCGGAGACCTCATGAAGTCCGGACGACGCAAGGAAGACACCTTCGGCGACACAGCCAAGTCCTACATTATGCAGCTCGCTGCAGAACGCATGCTCAATCCCGTCGTCGTTGACGATGACGAGCTCTTCGCCGAGTACGTCGAGTTCACCTCAGTATCCTCCAAGGCCATGCGCTTTGGCACGGAGCAGGAAGAAGCAGCCCGCAGCCTGTTCGCGCGAATGGCAGACGTCACCGTCATCGAGCCGTCCTCATGCCGCCACGACACCATCCCTCACTTCGCGGCATCCCCAGACGGCATAATCCTCGACGCGCAGCAGCACCCCATCGCATGTCTCGAAATCAAATGTCCCAAGATAGACACCTTCGTCAAGTACCTCGACATTACAGACGGACCGTCACTCAAGGACGTCAATTCCACGTACTACTGGCAGACACAGGCCGAAATGATGTGCACCGGCACAAGCCTCTGCTACTTCGTAGTCTACTCACCTTTCCTCACACATCCCCTCCACGTCGCCCTTATAGAGCGCGATGAAGAAGACGTGTCAGCACTAAGCGAACGTATAACACTCGCCGACACCCTAATAAACCAAATCGCAAATGAACGACAATCTCCTGTACCGCGAGTTCTCAGTGACCTGCACCAAAGAGCAGCTTCTACGTCTCTCCGACTGGCTGAATGACAATCTCCAGTTCGACAAAGGCGAAGACTTCAACAAGCTCTCCGACGAAAAGCGTCTTACAGAGGGGCAGTCTTTGGCAATCAATCTGCAAAATGCAACTCTCAAAAGAAAACTTGAAGAAGCCTCCCAACACCTGTCTGCCCCTCAAAGAGGCTCAGACAGGCCCAGCGAGGCACAGTCCCCTACCATCCCCGGTGACGACCTCTGCAAGACCGACAAGGCCACAGTCAGCCAATGGCTCGACCTCATGGCAGAACTCATCCCACAACTCCCCAACGGCAGCACCCTGCTGATGCAGAATAATGCACGCCGTATGAAGCTCATGTCCAATAAACTAAAAAAACAACTTCACAAATCATGAACAAAACCACAAAGAAAGACATCATCGAGCAAGTGGTCAACGCCACAAACCTCACACACACTCAGGCTTCACGCACCATCGAAGCCATCGTCAGCGCCATCACCGACACCCTCGTCGCCGGCGGAGAAGTACAGATAAAAGGCTTCGGCAGACTCAGCGTCGTAAAGACGGCTCCACGCAAGGCACGCGACATCCGTAACGGCAATACCATCGAAGTGCCGTCAAAGAAAAAAGTCTGCTTCAAGCCGAGCCTCAGTCTCAGAACCAACATCAACAAATAAGAACCCTACCACTATGGCATTAATAACAGCAACATATTTCGAGTGCGGCGTACGTTACGAACGCCAGACCGAAGACGGAATGAAAAAAGTCAACGAGCTCTACATCGTAGACGCACTCACATTCACCGAAGCCGAGTCACGTATCACAGAAGAAATGAAGCCTTTCGTAAGCGGCGATTTCGATGTAATGAAACTAAACCGCACACGCTATTCAGAGTACGACAACAGCGAGGGTGATAAGTTCTACAAGGCGAAAATCATGATCGTCACCATTGACGAGAAGACAGCCAAGGAGAAGCGTACAGCCGTCCACTGGCTTGTCCCTGCTGACAACATAGGTGAAGCCCGCAAGAAGGTTGTTGATGCTTTCGCAAACACACCTCTTGACTACGAGATAGCCACGCTCGACGAGACCAAGTATTTAGATGTCTTCCTCCACGACACCAATGCCGATGCCGAAGACTGAACGCAAGTCCTTGGACGAGCTGTTGCGAGAGTCCCGTGCCGGACACCCCGCGCGGCACGTCCTTAACGACGAGGAACATCGGATACAGTGCGCATGTGTCCGGTGGTTCCGGCTTCAGTACCCCCGCCTCCACGAACGGCTCTTCGCCGTTCCCAACGGAGGCGGGAGGTCCAAGACAGAAGCTGCACGGCTCGTCGGCGAAGGAGTGATGCCGGGAGTCTCGGACCTCATCCTCCTCAAGCCCAACCGTCAGTACGGAGCGCTCCTCATAGAAATGAAGACGGCGTCCGCAAGCTCACGGCAGAGCCAGCGTCAGATCTTGTGGCAGAAGGCAGTCACGGCAGAAGGCGAATACCGCTACGTAGTATGCCGCTCACTCGACGATTTCATGCGCGAAGTAAAAGAATATCTCTCTAACGTTTTATGACAAATGACCTTATGGGACGAAATGCAAAAAGAGGTCTCGACTATTTCCCCATGGACATAGACATGTTCACAGACCTCAAGATACGGAAGCTTATCAAGCGACAAGGTGGTAAAGCCATTACGGTATATGCTTACCTGCTCTGCAGTATTTACAAAGAAGGGTACTACATGCAGTGGGACGACGAGTTGCCTTTCATCTGCTCGGAATTCACGGGCTTTGACGAGGCGTATATATCGGAGGTGATTAAGAGCTGCCTCGCGCTCGGATTATTCCACAAACCCACGTTCGATACCTCGCAAGTGCTCACGTCCCGAGGCATACAGGAACGTTATCAGCGCATCTGCCAGCAGTCCAGACGAGTCTGTCAGGTAGCCGAGTACAATCTTCTGACACAGCAGCAGCCACAAGCTGCCCCTCAAAGAGGCGCAAAAAGGCTCACCGAGGCACAGCCCCTACAGCAAGCAGCCCCTCAAAGAGGTCCAAAGAGGCCCAGTGAGGCCCAGCCTCCCAGTCAGCCCTGCCAGCCTCCCGAAACCATCGACGACGAAATCGCCATCCTGAAGCAGGAAGAAGCATGGCTCGACCAGCTGCAATGCCTCCACGGCATCCCCGTCGATCGTCTCCGGCAGCAGCTCGACGAATTCCGCGCAGAGTGCATAGCCAACGGCAAGGAAAGCCACGACTCCATCGCCGATGCCAAATACCACTTCAATTCGTGGCTACGTATAACCATCAAAAAACATACACCGGATGTTACAGATAAACAAAAACGCGAAGCTAAGCGTAAAGGAAATATTCTCCAGCATGATGCAGCGAAAAAAAAGGACTACGGTTCCTCGTTTTAGACTGCCATACACGCCCGAACAAGTCTACACGATGCTCTATGCGGCATGTTGCGCTGAGGTGCGCAGCCGTTACCGCGCATTCTGCGCCGACGACGCATACCGTCAGCATCTTGCCGACATAGCCGGCTGGCTCACCGGCTCCAGTCCCTCGTTCGGAATCTTCCTTTGTGGCAACCGCGGCAACGGCAAGACCACCGTCGTCCGTGCCCTGCAGTCAGTTTACCACTACGTCCACTGTGACGAGCCGGCCCTCACGCACGACACCACCGACGAACTCCTGAAAGGTTACGTCCCCGGCTTCAGCGTCATCACGGCCAAGGAGCTCGTGCGTCTCGCCAAAGCGTACAACAGTCCCACGTATGACAACCGCGCGGACCGCTCGGCATACCAACGCACTCTCGACGTCGAGATACTCGCCATCGACGACCTCGGAGTAGAGCCGTCAGAAAGCATGTCTTACGGCGACTACGTCACAGCAGCCAAGGACATACTCACTTACCGTTACGACAGGCAGCTCACCACCATCGCCACGTCCAACCTCGCCCCCTCCGAGATCAAGGACTATTACGACGAACGCATCGCAGACCGTCTCAGAGAAATGATGCACATCGTCGACTTCGGCAACACGCCTTCCTTCCGTACAACCACAAACAAATAAACCTCCAAGCAGCCACTCAAAGAGGCTTAGTAAGGCCCAGTAAGGCTTATCATCATCACCAAAGGCTCAGAAAGGCCCAAACAGGCTCAGTAAGGCACAATCCCCAAAAACAAAATAACAACAAACAACTATGACAAGAGAAGATACAGCAGAGTGCATCAAGGTTATCATACGTCGAAGGAAAACAGATGCAGATGCAGATACAGATACAGAAAATTGGATAGATATCGAATCGTCTATATGGGATTGGGATAATTACGACTACCGCATCAAACCCGAACCTTCCTACCGTCCCTTCCGCAACGCCGAGGAGTGCTGGCAGGAAATGCTCAAGCACCAACCTTTCGGCATCATGAGCAGCAAGAACAGAAAGGATTACATGTCTTTCATGTCTCTCAACGACGAAGGCTGCGACTTCTGCGGCTACGAAGGCGAAAGCTTCGAGTCTGCATTCGATGATATTCAATTCGCCGACGGCGCACCCTTCGGCATTAAGAAGGAGCAATGAAAGCAAGATGCAAGACGTGCCGTTTTCTCAACTACGACTTTCAGAGCCGGAGATACGAGCATCATTCCTACGATTTCTGCGGCTTGCACGGACGTAGCCACGTAGACGTTAATGGCGAGCAGCCAGACATGGATTCTCGTGGCAGCTGCCAGTATCTGAAGCGGAGAAAGTGGGTACAATTAGAATTATTCAACTAACAAAAAAACGACAAATATGAAAAGAAGAATCGCACGAAAAATCGACAACTACAAGGTAATGCCTCGACGCCTTACCAACAAGGCCATGTACCTCTACCTTCGCATCCGCGAACACTGGAGCCTGTCCATTGGTGGCAAAGACTACCGCACATGTTACGTCATGGACAAATGGGGACGTGTCCTTATCTACTCACGCACTTACTACAGCGATAGACATGTAGAATACGGATACGGCTACGACGCATGGCACGACGAGTTCGGCATACTGTACCCAATCCGTAACCCAAAACGTAAAAGAAAGACAAGACGAAGTTTTTAATATAATAAAGAAAGGAGCAAACAATGCCAACAATATATAGAGACGTCGAAGTAGAGATCGACACGGAGGATATATGGGAAGAAGTGCTTGACGAGCTGTCTACTGAGGAGATAGAGGAATATCTGGAGGAGCGACGTAAGAACAAAACTCCAAAAACTCCAGTCATCTGCACATTTGAGGATGCGGAGAGTAGCTTGCTTGACATAGCCCAATTAAGGCTTTCCCCTAACCTGTTGTGCTGCAAGGACAGTGTCAAGAGAACCATCAACGAGATAATGGACGAGCTGTGGCTTACTTAACGGTCTGGATCAAGAAGTAGTAATATGAATACAATACCCCCAAAAAATATTTTGAGCAATATGAAAAGGACAATAAAATTTAGAGGAAAGGATGTCTTTACGGAGACATGGCGATATGGAGACCTTGTCCATAACCAGAAGGTCACAGCCACAGGTTTAGAGCCACGAACCATGGTCGGTGGATATGAAGTCATACCGGAAACTGTCGGTCAGTTTACAGGATTCTTCGACATGGACAACAATGAAGTCTACGAGGATGACCTTGTAGAAAGTACAAAAGACAAAAGAGGTTTACATTACTGTGTTGTATTCCTTGACGGTTCGTTTAACTTACGCAGACCAAACTGCAAAACATACATACCATTTATGTATCAGAGTGACAACCACGGCAGGTTCTTATATCTTAGAGTAAAAGGTAATATCCACGCTGTATGATAAGATTCACACGCTAACGTCATTTACATCACTTTCTAAACATAAAGTCATATGGAAACAATGAAGACAACAACGGCTTTCAAAACGCTCCTTCGCTGCCATGTTGCTATAGCCGTCAACACTTGGAAATCCGTCAATTGGTTTGTAACCAAACGCTCATGGTTGGCTGTCGGATTAGTAGCAATCATAGCTTTTATCATATCTTCTGCCAATATAATTTCAGCAAGAGCAGAGCGTGATAGAGCCACCAAGCAAATGTACGTAATGCAGGATTCCCTCAATACATACAAGTGTATTGCCGATGGAGTTTTTAAACGATAAAAAAATTTGGCTAAAACGACAAAAAGAACACTGATTCATGAAAATTAATTTAACAATCGAACAAGCCGACAACGGAATGGTTGTCAGGACTGACGAGTACGTATCTGTAATAGAAAACACCCACTCCGCAGAAGAAGGAAGAAAAGACAACCTTGTCCATGAACTCGGACGTATATTCTTCCAACATGTCAATTTCTTCATGAACGAAGAAATAACAAACAATGTTGAAGTGGAGATAGAGATAAATAAGACCAAATAATATATGAAGAAGATAATGTTCATCGACCGCATCTCAGGCAAAGGCACTTGGGCCTCCAACCCCTACGTCTTCGTCTACGACTTCGAGATAGCTCCCATCCCAAACACCTAGAGCTGCCTATCCCCGCTAGAACATCTATCCTCACTATCATAAAAAACGAATGCATGGAAAAAACATTTGTCGACAATGTATACAATGCCACCAATAGATAGACCCAAACAGGCCCAGTAAGGCTCAATACACAAGTCAACGCCCTCTCCCCACTATCCTCTGGGGAGAGGCAAAAACAAGAAAACATGAAGCAATTAAAAGACATATCGCAACTGACTCCCGGTTGTGTGATAACAAGGATCCACAACGGAGAGTTTCAGACCTGGGAGTATCTTATGTATCATCCGCACAATAAGAAATATATCCTTGCCTTAAATGCCTGTACTCAAGAGGCCGATAAGCTCTACGTCCCCTACATGTTTGAGTGTGGACTTTATTGGGTCGGCGAATACGATTCTAATTTTGTCTTACGGGAAAGAATCAGACAATGTGAGTGTAAAATCGAAAATCTTAAAGCCCGTATAAGAAACAACAATGAGAACAATCAAGTTTAAGGGAAAGAGTGTTAATAGTAGTGAGTGGATTGAAGGCTATTACTATAAGGAGTGTGATAATATCTACATCATTGAGGATAGACAGAAAGATTCTATGTTTAATCGTAATGAAGTGGTATTGATTGCTCCCTCCACCGTCTGCCAGTTCACCGGCTTCACCGACAAGAACGGCAAGGAGATTTATGAAGGCGACATACTTGATGGACAGCTTAATGGTGAAGTGGTCTTCACGTTCGGCACGTTTGCCCTTCACCCTCTTGACTGTAACAAAAAAGAAGTGTTCGCTCCTTTATATTATTTCCGTTTAGGAGACGAAACATTAGACCTCAAAGTCATTGGTAACAAATTCGACAAATAGACATTATGACAACAAATGAAACATACTAAGTACAAGGTTGAAGAATTCGCCAATCTCCATCCGAAAGCCGTCACGCCATGCCCATTCGGGGTCAAAGGCAAGACGTATACCATTATAGGCGTAGGTGGCCTTGGCTGTCAGAGATGCAAATACTTCCATCATATAGACAAGGCTAATCAAACAGTATATTGTAACTTTAAAAAATAAAAACAATGCAAAAGGTAACAAAAGTATCATTAGTGCAGCGCATCATCGAGCGCATCTGGGGAAAGAAATTCTACATCGCCATTGTCGGTACAAAGGGGTCCGATACGTACTTCATCAACTCCACTCTCTATCGGTCAAAGCAAGAGGTCATAGACTATAGAGACCATGTCGTTGCTGACCTTCCGTCGCTTGTCTTCGTTGGTTATTACTCCTTCCGTTCACACAACGACTTCCGTTTCACGCAGGAGAACACACGCAGAATCAACCCCGATGATTAATAGATAAACATTATATCCGTTTACTTATCAATAATTTTGCGTATGTTCACAAGTTTAATCAGGAAGATAAAGGCTTTCGTCAACAGGAAGTATTATGTGATTTTGGACGGCACAACTGGTAACATCACAATGAGCCTGTCTTTACGAGATAAGGTCTTGGCGGATTCCGACGGTGCGGTTGTGGCATTTATTGTCAAGCAGAAAGACGAGTTCGCTTTCACGGCAGCTGACAGGCTCAAGGAGGGGGATTTATTCGTAGCGCAAGTGACAGGTTGCGTCTTCACTCCCGGAGAACCATCGGTATCGCATATGCTCTGGAAATATTGCCTGCCCTACAACATCAGGGTCAAGCTGTCTGTTACTCCGGACAAGACTGATAACGGCACACCTTTCTACATCATCGAACCGCCTTGTCTTCCGGCAAAGTAAAATAGATGATAAAGGAAATAGGTTTTAATGGTTTGACTTGCTCTCCGTCCGACTACGACTGTTCGGATGGAGAGCTCGCTACGTGTTACAATCTCATCCCCGAAGACAATGCTCTTAAGCCTGTCTATGCTCCTGCTGTTGTCGGCAACATAAAACTGCAAGACAAGCAGGTCATTGAGTATTACCACAAGGGTAATGTCAATGGCGATGTGTACAAGCATTACATTATCCATGACAAATCCGGATCAGGTGATGGTACATGGTGGTGGTGTGATGTGGATGGAGATACGCCCGAAGAAATCGTCCTTGACAGTTTCAAGGTTAGTACTGTGTGCGCTATGGGTAACATCTTGTGCTTCATAGGCGAATCAGGTACGTATTACGCCCTTTGGAAAGACAAGACCTATAGAACATTCAAGAAGGAAGATTTCCTGTTCAATACCACGATCAGGAATGCTACTGCTGTTGCAAGATTACTTCCGTTTGTCGCTAAATACACGAAGGATGAATTCTTGGCGATGTACGATAAGAATACAGCCGGAAGTTCCGTTATATATCACTATGGCACTTTAAAAAAAACATCGTTAGAAAAGATGCTGGGAGATATTGATGCTGATGTAAACAAGCGGTTGGCAGATGACGAATCACTTTTTAAATATACTACATTTGGCGTATGTCTGCTTCGCTTATATGACGGCACGTATGTAGCGACATCAGGCTTCTTCATACTTCAGAACACGTTAGAACGCACATTGACCATTAAAAAGACTACGCCTGACTGGGACGGTCCGTCTTGCCGGATGCAAATGAATCTGCACAAATACCAACTACGCGTTAGCCTTGCAACTGACAAGATTAAGGATTTGATAACTGGTTTCGATGTTTACCTTAACCTGTCTGATTCGTTGTTGGACATAAGGGAATATAACAACGGTTATTATGGTTTGAACACAGGGTCGCCGGATATAACTTATCAACTTGATTTTATCGATTTAAAAAGATTATACCGGAAAATTGATGAAATGCCGTTGTATAAGGTGGCATCCTTTGACATGGACGATGTCGGCAAATATGTAGATTTAAAGAGACCTATCGGAACCGAAGAGAGCTTTAACAGCGAAATGCTTAATGCTTTGGATATAGGTGCGTCAGGTGGCTATCTATATAACAACCGACTGCATCTTTTCAACTACAGTAAGATTTATGCATATAAGGATCATCCGTTTGTACAGTATGATGTTCGCTTCACGGATAGACCTGATGAGATTGAGTTTTTAGCCGTACATTCATTAGCCAATGGAAAGAGGATATACTGCAGGTTTAAGTCCGAACCCATTATACCTGCATTGTTCAGTTTATGTCTGCCTGATTTGATAAAAACGGATTTTTATTACAAGGACCGGAATGGGGATATTCGTTGGCAGAGAGTCTTATACTATAATTCCCAAACCTATCCTTGGAGCATATGTGCTACATACAATGATGGGGCATTCACGGATATTACAGAGTTCTGGACCACAAATATGTCCGCAACAATGTACGACAATATGATGGCGAAAGCGGAAAAATCCGATTTGGTTGCCTCTTCTTCCCAATCATCCATCCTTGTTTCGAAAGCGGAGAATCCTATGGTCTTTCCTGCAAAGAATTCCGTCAGTGTAGGCTCTTCTACCATACGTGCTCTTGCTGCCAACACACAGCCGATATCCGAAGGCCAGTTCGGTGACGCTCCATTGTACGCATTTACGGACGAGGGAGTGTGGATGCTTATGTTGGATTCTGAAGGTGTCTATCAGTCACGCCAACCTGTCAACAGGGAAATTTGTACCAATACTTCAGGAATACTTCAGACCGATGACGCCATTCTCTATGCGTCTAAACGGGGCATCATCATGCAGCAGGGACGTTCCTCCAAGTGTATCACGGAGGCTCTTGACGATTATCCGTTTGACTACAACAAGATGCCACATTCCGCGGAGATTCTTGCTACAGGCGAGATACCTTCCATAGGTGTAGCTTACCGGATACCGATACGTCAATATCTGAAGGAGGCAGAAATGGTCTTCGACTATTACAATTCACGCCTTGTCCTGTTCAATCCCAACTACAAGTACGCATACATTTACTCTCTACGCAGTGGTATGTGGGGCGCAATACCAAATAAATTCCGTAGCAGGGTCAACATATATCCGCAGGCTTATGCCGTCAACACCGATGGCCGTATCGTTGACTTGTACAATCCTGATGCTGACGAATACGTGCCTTATTTCTTCTGCACCCGTCCGATGACATTGGATGCTGCCAATGTCCACAAAACCATATTCTCTCTTATAGTGAGGGGATATTTCCAGCCGGACGTTAAGAAATGCGGCATTGCGCTCTATGCATCCAACAATCTGTTTAACTGGGTCTTGGTCAGCACATCAGCCACTCAGTATCTTAGAGGCATTGCAGGTACGCCTTACAAGTATTTCCGCATAGCCTGCATCGGCAATCTGCGTCCGGAAGAAAGCATAAGCGGTTGTTCCATTGACGTTCAGCCGAGATGGAACAACAAGCTGAGATAAACATCAATCGAAGTAGTGACCTACGATGTGTACGTTGCCCGTGCTTTTCTGTACGGCTCTCTCCATCCTTTCCTCAGCGTCAAGAGCCAATGCTGCGAACCGCTCCGCTCCGTCCGGGTGGACGATGATAAGATATTGCTCCAACACCTTGTTGACAATATACTTGTGGGCGTATGTCATCAATGTGTGTGCTGTGCCGTCCGGTATGTCATCCGGAACAATCATTGCAAGGTAGTATGCGTCCTGATCGTTGACCGGTGAGCCCGTCATTATGCGCCATTCGTTAGTGTCAAACTCGCTGCCTTGCAGCTTGTGTTTGGTCAGGGCGAAGAGCGTCTCCTTACAGTCCTCGATAGCCTGATCCAAAAGTCTCGCTGTCGTTTGTATATTGCCTTCCTGGATGATGTCGTAGATATTATGTTTCTCATGTCCGCCTTCCTTCTCGTCCACGGGCAGACTGTCAGCATAGATGTATGCAGCGGATTCTATGTCTCCGTACAGTTCCTCCTTGAGCAGCTCCACCACTATTCGCTTCTGGTTGCATCTGCAGTCGCATCCGCATTTCATATCACAGCATTTCATAATCTGTATCTATTTGGTTTTACACGCTTGTTAAGAGCCTTGCGTATTCTCAGCAAGGCATTCAGTGCCAACTGGGTGTACCCTCCCACCTCATCCTTGGATGTTATGTTAAACCATTCCGCAAGGGTATTGTAGACAATATAGTCATGCATGGCTGTACTGAGAGTCTGCTTGCAGGAGAAGTCGTAGTTGGACGGCATTTTCAATTTGATGACTATCGGCTGAGCCTCAGCGGTCAGTTTGTCGTCGGTTTTACGTCCTTCCTCGGATATCTCGGTTTCCGTATCAACAACATATTCAGACACCTCCATTGTCAGCGACTGATATGCGGTCTCGATAGACCGCAGCATCTGCTCGTTGTCCTCGTTATCGTCACCTATCTGCATATTGCTGACTGCAACCGCATTGGTGTCGGTCTGCCGCGAACGTCCTGCAAGATGCGTCTTGTTTTGTATGTCGAAGATAAGTTCGCTCTTGTCAAGCGTTATCGTCAGATTGTTCTGTCCCATCTGCTGTCGGTTTTGTCTCTATTGTCGGTTTATACTGTCTCCGCGTAGGAGCTGTCTTATGATACACCATCGTCATTATCTCGTTAAGATTGTTCTGTGCGAGAGACGTATAGTACTGGGTGTTGTCTGGGTCTGCAATAGCACTCCATTTTGACATGATGCTGTTGACAAAGTATGTGCTGCACAATGATTCCAAGGCTTCCGTCATCGCCTCGTTGAATCTGCCGTATGTAAGGAGTTTCACTGTGTATGTGGCAGGATTCTCAATGATGCATCCTATCTGCACAGTATCCACTTTCCCACGCAATGCGTTTGTCAATGTCTCTGCCGTTGTTTTCCACATCTTGTCAAGCATAGCCTCGTCCACCTTTGCCATGGCTATCCTGCCGTATGCACCTTCCTTCAATGTCTTTTTCTTGCTTGCCACGTATGCCGACAGTCTCATCAGGCGTTCCTCTATGTCAGACGGGTTCACGCTGACTATAGTCCTGCCCTTGTCGGCAGCAGGGTCAGGAGGTGTAATCGGTATCTTGTTTGTATCTGCCATATTAAAGAATATTCGTTTCCTGCAAATATAAATGATTAGCTTTGCATTTCTAACATATTCATTAAACTTATGGAAATACTACTTAAGCGTATAGCAAAAAAGAAGAACTACACCATCGGCAAGTTCTATGTTGACGGTGATTATGTGTGTGACACACTTGAGCCGACTGACCGCGGATTGGATTCCAAGATGAGCATAGCTCAGCTCTCAGGCCTCAAGCAGAAAGGCAGGACCGCTATCCCCACTGGCAGGTATATGGTAGCCATGAACATGGTATCTTCACGCTTCGGCAACCGACCTAAATATGCTTTCTGCAACGGACGCTTGCCCAGACTTCTCAATGTTCCGGTCTTTGACGGTGTGCTTATCCATATCGGCAACACTGAGGCTGATACAGCCGGATGCATACTTGTTGGCGAGAACAAGGTTGTAGGAAAGGTCATCAATTCCACAGAGACTTTCGCTAAGGTCCACTCCATCCTCAAGACTGCCAAGGACAGGATTTACATCACGATCGTATGAAAAAAGGAAGCCGTCTTCACAGACAACTTCCTTCAGCTAAGAAAAAACCTTAATAAATCATATAACTACTACACTAACCTTATTTATTACCCCTCAAAAACTTTGCTAAACCTAATCCCACCAGAAAGGACATGACGGATATGAATATGGTGTCCTTTATCGAACACTGGATACCCGTCTTCTTTTCCGAGACCTTATCATGGTCTGAATCCTTGTCTTTGGCCTTGTATTCCTTCTTACCGGATGTCTTCTCCACTCCCGTGCTGTCGCTTGTGTTGCTGACTCTGTCACGCCAATGCCATTCGCTCTTGCCTATGACATTGCCGTTTGCGTCCAAAGTCAACGCTACGGAATCCCTGATTCTGACCGAGTCCTTTACGATGTTGGTGAAACGAAACCTTATCGAATCAAGTGTATGCAGCCAACAGGTGTCATGCAGCTCCGTCCTTTTCCAATCAGTCTCTCTGACTGTCTTTTTTGTGGCGCACCCTGCAAGTGTCGCCACAAGCATGATGACTGTCAATGTCCTTTTCATTCTGTAATGTTTTTAATGCCCTTTGCAGATAGACCTCTACCATACTGATGTCATAATGCGTCAGATGCAGTTTGTGCCCTATGCTGACCATATCGTCCTGATCAGCGTATACGTTGAAGAGACTATTGTTCCAAAGCCACATACTTGACTTGACAGCTCCAAGCGGTTTCCCAAGCAGTTCCGGCTTGACCACAACATTTCCGACACGATGCACCTTGTTGTACTCTTGGTAGTTGTCCTTGCCCTTAAGCAGGAGGAGTCCTCTACCTTTGTATTTTGCACCGTCACCCTTTTCGCTGTTTCCGTATTTGTTGTCATACTTGGCAAAATCCTCGTCATTGCCGAATTCTGCCACTCGTCTGAACTGTAAGCTGACAAATGCCACAAACGCAAGATAATAAGCCATGCGTTTGGGCGTGTTTATGTCAAACCGTTCCGCATATCCGTTGATGTAGTTCGCATAGTCCAGAATCTTGCTTCCGGCTGCTGGCATGATTTCTTCCAACTGCGCGTTGGTCACCTTTTCAAGGTTCTTTTCTTTCCTTTTCCGATTCATTCCTGTATTCCTGATATTTTTTAAACAAAGGTATCTTGTCTATGAACTTGAATGTCAAGACATAATATATGAAATCCACCAGTTGATACCAAGGTGTGCCGGGTATCAGGATGTTCTTCCAGTTGCGACATATATTGGTGGTGAAGAGATACATCGCAGCCACGCATACGTATCTTACACACGTCACTGCCTGTTCTTCAGTCCGCAGAAAATGCCCTACCACGAACAATGAGGCTATCGTGACGAAGAATATGGCGCAGCAGACAAAGAACATCCCTGCTTTCTTCCATGACCACTTCTCGTTGTTGAACCTCGCTGCTACCAGTCCGAACAGGAAGTTCACTCCGAAGAGAATAATCATCCCCAACATAAAGTCCTTTATGGGGGCGAGGAGCGTGAGAAACGCCCAGAACATACCTAATACCAAACCTTTTATGTCGTTCATTTGTTATCGTTTTGTTTACGCAAAGTTAACGGATAATGACCGTTGCCAATCATTATCCGTTAATCCTTAATCAATATATCGTATGCGCTTGAAGTTTCCTCTCGCATAGATATCGTCCTTCTTCTTACGCTTTTTTTTAGCTACGCCATGTCGGTATATGTCGGATTGCTCCCTGCCCATGGACTCTGTAGCGATGCCGAAACCGTTGGTGTTAACGACATCCTTCTCGTTTGTTGTGTCTTCAGCTAACATATTATATTATTTAATTTTTGAGAGTTCAGAAGTTATAGAATTTATAGCCTAACTTCTATAACTTCTTAACCTGCCAACGGTGCTCCTTGCTGCTCAGGCGGTATGCCCTGCCCGGTCATCATCTGCTGCAGCATAGCCTGCGCCTTGGCGTTCTGAGGCAGCTGTGCCTGTATCTGCTGTTGCATTTTCGGGTCTATCTGCGGCATCTGACCGTTCTTCTCGTAATCCTCCTTAGCTGACTTGATACACTGAAGAAGTTCCTCACTGAACGGGAAGTCGCCGACCTGCAGGAGCCATTCAAGCTGGATTGCACCCTTTGCCCACAGCTGCATAAGGAAGTCGTTTGCGAGCTGCCTGTATGCAGGGGTAGATGTAGACTCAGTGATATTGATGTCGAATTCCACATCACGGATACGTTTCGGGTCGTACTCTATCACCTGTCCTGCCCTGCCTACAATGTTGACCGTCTTCTTCGTGTCGTAGTACTGTTGTATGTTCTTCACGTCCTTGTACGCTCCGTCAATTACGAACTGCGAGAAGGTCTCAAGGATGTCAAGGAGGGACATGGTAGCGTTCTGCGTCTGCTGTGCGTAGAGGCTGCCGCTCGTACCGCTCACTCCCGGCTTGCCCTGCAACGCTCCGTTCACGCCGCTGATGTCCTCGAAGAACTTGAGCTGCATACTCAGCAGGTCTCCGATGCCGATGTTCGTGCAGTTGTTGGCTATCTGCTGCGGTATCTGCCCTGACTTGCTTGGCTTGAATCTTACGATGCCGTTAAATCTTGACCATTCGTCAGCGATATCGCTCCATGACATATCCTTCGGCTTTGCGTCATCCGGTATGAGCAGCATACCCTTGGCGGATGCACGAAGAATAAAGTCATACATCATTGTGAGTCTGTTCACGTAACGCTGCTGGTCAATGACATCCTCCACAAACGAATGTATCTCGCCGTCAATAAACGGATAGAACTTGAAGACGTAAGGATGCTCTCCATGGTCGTATGGTGTTTCTCCTTCACGCAGGATGTCCCCGAACGGTGTCAGATAATAGAAGTACCAATAGTCATCCATAAACCACTCTGTAGTGATGATGGGGACCTCACTTTCGGGCATTCCGGCTTCAAGGCATCTGCGCTTCCTTTCTGCGTTTTCCTTCAGCACAAGTTCCTCGTAGTCCTCAATCTCTATCTTGTAAGCGTCACCGTTGTTGTAGTCATGGCAAAGGTATCTCGGCTTGTATTCCTTCCTCCACACCTCAATGACACGGCATAGGTTCGGGTTGGACGGTGAGAAGAAGTCAAGGTTACGCAGTTCGTACTGACCGAACTTCTGGAAGTTGTCAGCTATACGCTCGTTGTAAGCCTGTGGGGAATAGATACTCCTCAGCCTTTTCACATCCTCCTCACATTTGGCGAATTCCCGCTGCACCTCAAGAAACGACACGTCATGCACCTGTCCGAGACAGCTCACGTCAAAACCTCTTGGGTCTTTGAAGTTGTTGTCAACGAAGAACGTATTGGGACTCACCATTTCTGTCCAGCACTCCAGTCTGCCCTGCTGCCATCCGTATTTCTTCTTCTGCACAGCTGCGCCGCTTATGAGGAATTCCTCCATGGTTCGGGCGTCCAGCTCGCTCTGCCTGTTGACGTTACGGCAATATTGCAGCACGACGCTCATTGTCTCACCATATTTCTGCTCGTCCTTGTCACGTGCAGTACAGGTGGGTTCCTTCGACTGTGAGCGATACACACCGAGCACATTCTTGACCAATCGTCTGATGAGGTTGTTTTTCAAGGGTATGTTGCCTTTCGAGCGTATCAGATCCTCTTCTCTGACACGTCTCCTGATGCCACATCTGCTCCTCACTTCCACGTAGTCATCCCATTGCCTGCCGTAGTTGTAACGCTTGCACCGCTCTCTGCGTTCACGGAAGTCCTGCATATTGTTCCAGTATCTCTGGGCTTCAAACAGTATGCCGTATGCCCTTCGCCAAGGATGCGTCTCAACACGTGATGCCTTTACGCTGTCGAGGACATCCATGTCGGCAACCTTGCTGAGTGCTATCAGTTTGTCTTGCTTTTTCGTCATTATTCCTCCTCGTTATTGGTATTGTTTGGACGTATTGTCGCCTTGTTTCCGGTCAGACCCTGAGCCACTGACAGCAATGCTGATGCCGTCTCCGTGTCACCAAGGGTCATGCAGGTCAGATATCCGGTCATATAGACCACAGCGGATTTCAGCTTCTCCGGCAGAGCGATGGTTTCCTGACCCTCGTTTTCTATTTTCGGTAGAGGCAGATATGTGCCCGTCTCGATAGGGTCATAGTCTTCTTCCGTGCTTCCTCCCACTTCCGAGGAATAGAGCATCGCCTCCAATTCCCCGTCCGCACCTTGCTGTACTACAGCAACCGGACGCTCCGGGTCACCCATCACACCACGTATGTGTGATGTCTGAAAAAGTGCCTCCTCCTCATTCTCGTCAATGATTCTTGCAGCCCTGCTCCAGGATTTCAGCTTTATTCGGATTAGCCTCAACGTGTCAGACGGCAGCTTTATCCTATATACATAGAGAGAGTTGTCCACCTTTACGCATTCACGGCCAGACAGCACACCCGTTCCCCATCCCTTGCCGGAAAGCATGGAGAGAGGAGCGTTTGATTCCACCAATGTGGCAGCATCCACCAGCTTGCTCCTTATGATATCCTTCTGCTGAAGGGTATCTACATCACCGACATCTACGAGCGTAGTGTCCTGTGCGTTGCGGTCCATGCAGACCTTCACCTCCGCAATAAGTTCTATAACGCTGTAGTTCTTCATAAGCCTTACTTGTCTATGTCAAGACCTTGCAGTTTCACACCGCAGGATTCTGCCTGTGCCAGAATCTCCTCCTTGGTCTTCATCTTGCTTCGTGATATGCCGAATTTTTCGGCAAGCCAGTCCTGCGCCTCGGTGAACGTCTGTACTATATGCACGTCCTGCTCCTGTTTCTTCTGTGCAGCCTTACGCTTGTTCTTCTTTGCCTGCTCCGTTTCGTCAATGGACGAATGCAGATATATCTTGTTGCCGAACCACGGATGAGACTCTATGGCTTCCTGTTCATCCTTATCCGTAGTCGTATAGGTGCTTGTGCCGTTTGTCAGCGTGTCAAACGCAATGTGGTATCTTGAGCCTTTGTTAATGCATGAGATAACCACGCTTGTATATGCCTTGTATGTCTTAATCATGTCTTTGAAAGAAAAAAGGGGACAGGGATTCGCATCCCCATCCCCAGCTGAACAAATATGAATGAATCGTTTAATTAAGCGTTGCCCAACTCAAGACGTGCGTGAGCCATCGGGTATTTGAGGTAGAGACAGCTTACCTCCTGAATAACCACTGCATCAGAGTTGCGGATTCCTGCCTTCTTGAGGTCAAGGACGTTACGATACCAAGGTATGTATGTCTTCTTGACGAGGAATTCGGGGTCCATGGCGAATGCCTTGTCGGACATGCCGTTCATGTCCATCAGCTCCGAATGGATGACGAGAAGCTCACCGAAGTCGGTCTCCCAAGACTTGAACTTAAGATTCCATACCTCTACAGTGTCTTTAAGGCGGAACTTCTCAGAGCGGATCTTTGACAATGCGCTTACCACGTCTGAACCTGCAATGACCACCTTGCGCTTGTTGCCGATACCGGTTCCGACAAACAGGTCCTTGGAGAGGTCCACAAGCTCGTTGTCCCAGATCACATAGTCATTCTTGTCGAAGCCGACCTTCTGGTCTTCCTCCGTTGCCTTGTGTCCGATCTGCACATCCTTGCCGGCCATCCACCAGATACCCTTCGTGAACCACTGCGCCATATTGTCCTTTGTCACGTGACGGATGCATCCCATATCACCGAACATAAGGCTGTTCTCCATTGCGAGTCGCATATCGTAGATCGAGTCCTCCTCCAAGTCAGAGAAGTCCCAGTTCACCACCTTGTCAGCGATTTTGTCGAACGTTGACATTTCCACCTGAATCATGAAGTTCTGACAGTACTGCATCTCGCCTGTCGGCAGATTGTTGAAACGTCCGGTCTGAACGTCCAGCTCGCCGCAGCTCTTGGCCATTCGGATAAGAACCTGTCCTGCCGACAGCTGCGGAATGCCAAGAGGCTGGCCGTTCACGTCATTGCCGTTGACGGCATACACGATAGGCATGCCGTTATCGTCTCTTCCGCAGACACACAGAACGAGGTCCGGGATGACCAGCTTGCTGTTTTTTGCCTTAAGGTCTGCGTATGCCTGTCCCTTGTAGTTTGTGACAGCCTTTACGCCGACCACACGGATGGTATCGTCAAGCGTAAACATGGTAGGGTCCTCCACCTGAAGAACCATAGACGTGCCCGTACTCTCCTCTGTCCCAACCTTTACCTTTGTCTTGATGGGACGGGTGCCGATAGAATAATACTTTACCTCGAACGATGTGGCTTTCTTTGCGTCTGCGAATCGTGAAATCTGGTCAACGGGTGTTGCCATCGGTCGAATCTTGGTAATCTTGTCATCGATGTCCTTCGAGTAGAAGTCCATGTCACCCTGCGCTTCCATCGCCTCACGACCGCCCGACTCGGTTGAGATGCCGTCATTGCCGTTGCCCGCACCACCGTTGCCTTTGCCGCCAGCCTCAGACGTGCCGCCAGCCTCAGGCGCTGAACCGCTTGAGGTGACACCTGCATCGGGCAGGTCTGCACTGTTCGCCATGATAACCTGTCCGTTCACCCCGAAGAGACAGGCAAGAGCCAGCAAGAGCCAGCTCATTGATTTTCTGAAAATTTTAGTCATCTTATTTACATTAATGGATTATTAGTTCATCTTGATGCGCTTCTCGTTACCTGCCTCGTAGATGTTACGCTTTCGTCCCATCCGGCCGAGAGCTCCCATTCTTTCGTTCTCAAGGTCAGTGACTCTGCTGTCCGCTCCGGAAGAACCGAGGTTTGCCGTGCCGTCACTCTTCTTGCGTAACTTCAGCCTCTTGCCGATGTTGGCGTTACGTCCCTTCACCTCGCCTTCGTGCGCAGCCTGAGCCACGTCTTCGTCATGGTTTGCTGCAAGACGGAACATGTCAAGAGCCTCTTTGGTAAACTTGCCTTGGATGACATCGTTGGCCACCGAGAACAGCTTGCCGATAAGCTCGTTTGTCACTTCTTCGCCAAACTCCTCGTCAAACTGCTTGAAGACAGCCATACTTGCCTCCATGTTCTTTTCGTAGTCCTCCTGAAGCTTGTTTCCGTCACTGATCTTCTGAAGGTATTCCTCCTGCGCTTCCGCTATCTCGTCAGCGTTAGCCGGGTCGGTCAGATAGTCCATGAACTCGTCACCGTATTCACGCACAAGGTTCTTGACCGGATGCTCTCCCTTGCGCCAGCTCTGAAGGAAGGATGCTGCCTTGGGATTGCTCAGAAACATATCAGAGAAAGTCTTCTCGTTCTCCTTGTACTGTCCGAGCTGCTTCTGGTCTTCATCGTAGTCCTCGTTGATGGCTCCGTATATCGACTCGTCATCCGGATAGTCTACATCAGGATGTCGGGCCTTGAGTTTCTCAAGGGTAAGGTCTCGCTTGCTCTTCACCGACTGTGTGGCTGTTGCACCTGCGTTTTGTTTTGGAACAATCATATTTATATTGTGTTTTGATTTTTTTCAATCCCAAAATTAAGCCATTTGTGTCACGCTTGCCTTTTATCCGTTAATAATGAGGGATTTGCTTGTAGGTTCGGCTGATTTTTCATATCTTTGTAGTATATCTCAATGAAATATAAGGGGTCACAATTCGAATACAAGTTCGAACGGGACGCTGACCTGTTGAGAGCCTACCGGGAACAACTGGCTATAAGACACAACATCAGTCTGACGGAGATTGCGTCTGCTATCGCAAAGTCTCCGTCCAGACGCTTTTGGGTGTCAGAAGAACGAGCCTACATCGTTGTTTCCGACATGATTAAGGGGAAGTCCATAGAGACCATGAGCAAGACCAAGCAGGCTATGTTTGGCGAGATTTACCGCAGATATGTCATTTATCAGAAGCAATTGCCCACAATGTCCAAGCGTGACATAATATGGCATATCTGCAATGAGGAAGCTCCGGAATTCTACCTTACTCCCAAGTCCGTTATCGTTATACTCCATAAGGCGAGAAAGGAGGAGAAGAAGAGATGCGCAGAACGTTTACGCAGAAGGCATGCTATGTCCTTGCTTCACTGATCACACTCCTGTCTTTCTTCCCTGCCTACAGGATGTCGCTCCATTCGGGATGTTCCCTGACGGAGCGTCTCGCATATCCGTTTTTCCACGCCAACATCTTCCATGCGCTGCTCAACCTTTACGTTCTCCGTCAATGCATGAAGAGCCGTTGTGTGGGATTCTCACTCTTTGTGTTCTATCTTATAGCCGTATCATATCCGATGGCTTCCACAAGACCGATTGTAGGTCTTAGCGGTCTCATCTATGCTTATATGGGATATCTCGCTCCTCTGGTCGTACACAAGACGCGTTATCACCTCACCATCCTCGCCTACCTTGCCGTAGGTCTGATCATTCCGTGCATGGCATTCGGTGTCCACGCCTATTGCTATGCATTAGGTCTGATATGGGGATACCTAACACTGCCGTTATGGAAAGACAGGTAGAGGAGCTGCTTGTTCTCAATGAAGAGAGAATCAAGGAGCAGGAGAAGACGTTCGACCCTCTGACTGGCGAGGGGTCCATAGGCAAGAGAAAGAAGTTTGTCTGTGACGGTATGCCGTTCAAGGAGCAATGGTTGCCAGTCGATATGTTCCTCTATCCCTTGGTCAGGCGTTTGGCGAAGTTCAAGTCCGTTGACGCTTTCCTCGTTGACCTTGGCGTTACCCCCAATCCCGATGACAGGGCCAAGGTAGTTGAACAGTTCGTCCGCATCCGTATCGCTGAGGATGTGGTGTTCTGGTTCGCGTCCTTCTGCTACATCAAGCAGAAGGGAGGCGGAGAGGATGTCCTCTTCCGTCTCAACCGACCGCAGCGCAAGCTTATCGAATGGTTCGAGGATTGCAGACATCAAGGGGTGCCGATCCGTCTTATCATGCTCAAGGCTCGACAATGGGGTGGTTCTACAGCCGTACAGCTCTATATGGCATGGCTGCAGCTGGTGCAGGAAACGGGTCTCAACTCGCTTATCATCGCTCATGTCAAGGACACGTCCGTTGAAATCAAGGATATGTTCGACAAGCTGCTTACCGCTTATCCGGTACGCTTGCTGCATGAGATGGACGAACCGTACAATGAAAACGAGCCTAAGCAGGTCGGTGTCGGCAATGCCACCAATATCAAGCGTATTCCTCAGCGTAACTGCAAGATAAAGATAGGTACGGCCGAGAAGCCGGATTCCTGCCGAGGAGGCGACTATAACCTTGTGCACCTTTCAGAGGTAGGCTTGTGGAAAACCACTGAAGGTAAGACTCCCGAACAGATTGTCCGTTCCGCCCAAGGTGGTATGAACTACACTCCCAACACCATGGTGGTTTACGAATCCACAGCCAATGGCACGGGCAATTTCTTCCATCGTGAATGGATTTCCGCTGTTAAGGGAGAGTCTAAGTTCAAGCCTTTGTTCGTCGCTTGGTACGAGATAGAGAAGAACGTCCTTCCATTTGCCTCGAAGAAGGAGAAGGAGGCTTTCGCAAGTAAGCTGTGGCAAAACCGGGCTAACAAGAATGCCATGTCAGACCGAGAGGAGCCGGGACGCTATCTCTGGAAGTTGTGGAAGATGGGAGCTACCCTTGAGGCCATCAACTGGTATGTCATGGAACGAAGCGGTTATCATGACCATGCTGATATGGCAGCGGAGTGTCCGTCAGACCCGATCGAAGCCTTCAAGCATTCGGGAGCAAGGGTTTTCGATGAATATGCAGTTGAGAAGTTCCGTTCTGCCTGCAAGGACCCCAAGGAAGTCGGGGATGTCTATGCCGAGAGCCTGTCGGGAGCAGACAGTCTTACCGGCCTCAGATTCGTTGAAGACCATCAAGGTCTGCTATGGATATGGAAGCATCCTCAGAAGTTCGATGATGTCACCATCGAAAACCGTTATGTTGTGGTAGTCGACATCGGCGGCACATCCAACAAGTCAGACTGGTCTGTCATTGTTGTCTTCGACAGGTATCCGATGATTTTGGGGGACGGTCCGGAAGTCGTTGCACAATGGTATGGACACATCGACATGGACTTGCTGGCTTGGAAGGCGGCACAGATAGCCACCTATTATGACAATGCCTATCTTGTCATCGAGTCCAACACCCTTGAGACCAAGGACAAGAACCGTTCTGTGGAAGGTGGAGACCAGTCGGCATTCATACTTGACGAGATAAAGGACACGTACGAAAACCTCTATGCAAGAGGTCAGTCCGCAGAAGACATCAGAACGAAAGCTCCGGTAAAATACGGATTCCATACCAATGTCAAGACCAAGCCGGAGATTATCTCTACGCTCAGACAGGTCATACGTGACAAGGCTTACATAGAGCGTGACAGCAGATGTCTTGACGAATACCTTACATACGAGAAGGATTCGTCCGGTGCTTACAATGCTGTCATCGGAAAGCACGACGACCTGCTTATGACAAGAGCCATAGGCTTACACGTAATCCTTAAGAAGATGGAGTTCCCCGTCATGGTGAAAATCTCTGCCACCGTTTTGCATGAATATGTTCCCGTTTCGGAAGCAGACGTTTAGTTATCAACTCTAAAACATAATATTTATGAACATCATCAAGAAACTTTTCCTTCGCATACGTGCGGAGATTGTCTATGCAAAAGCCAAGGCTGTAGCGGACAGAAAGGCTGAGGAATACCCGCCGCTCACCTATTTCGTGCTTCCTATGGAGTCTGGCAAGCTGATTGTTGTCGACTACAACCAGTTCTGTGAAATGCGCAGATGGGGACAGGCTCCCAAGGACGCCAAGCCGAAAGACCTTTACAAGGACTGTGTGTACCATACCAAGTGTATGTCGGACAAAGGCAAGGCGTCACACAAGCGGAAATACCTTAAATGGAAGGGACTTCTGTAGACAGCAAGAGGACAAGAGTTTTGAGCTCCTGTCCTCTTTTTTCATTTTTGCTGATTCGCTGTTATCCTGAATTACCTATTACCTATTGGTTCATCAGTCCTGCTGACTTCATCGCCCTTATCAGCGCATTTACTTTTGATACGACAGAAGACAGCGTGGCGTTTGTTGCCAGAGTTGCCTGGGATGCCATCTTGGATGTGGGGATGTTGTCAAGACTATACTCTTTCTCTGCTGTTCCTGCCAATGTGAAATGCCAGCCTGGAGTCCCTCGCGCAATGCCTCCGGAGGCGAAGCTCACCTTTGCCAAGGAGTTCGACAATGACAGCACGCCCTTGATGTCGCCTACGCCGAAAGCAAGGCCGCTTGCGTATTTTTGGGCGTACCATGCGGGAGCGTTATTGGCACCTTTGATAACCTTGAGCCATGTGCCTTTTGCGTAGTCGTTGCTTATAGCGCTCCAGCCTCCCGTGGTGGCGTTCTCCAATGTCACGCTTACGTTGTTAAGGGATGTGATGTTATGGTTGTGTGTTGAGGTCGCATACGTCCTCTTCAGCTTAGCCACAAGGTGGGAGAGACCTTTATCGTCAAGATATGCCATAGTAGTAGTATATTGAGCCACGCCCACCGATAAGGTGAGCGTAGCGATGAATTAACATTAGAACAATGTGTTGATGTAGGTCTCGTCTATCCTGCCGTTGATAAGGACAAGACCGCCTGACGTAGCGTCAAGCATATACAGGCTTGTGCCCATTGAGTAAATCTTTCCTGCCGTAGGCTTGGTCAGTCCGCCGGAAAGAGTGCCATACATGTTTCCGCCACTAAGCGCAGTATACTGTGTCGAGCCGACAACCTCAACAAAACACTTCTTGGTTGTGTTGAACATTATCTTTCCACGTGTTGCAGAACCTCCCATGGTGGTTTCTCCAGATGTCATTCCGCCGAACTCAACCACGCCGTATGCGGATGTGGGGATAGCGCCCTCCTTGACCATCATGGTTTTGCTGTCGTACACACCGTACACATCATCAAGTCTCTTCCAGTCGTCTGCTGAAATGAGACCGTGGAAACCTTCCGAGGCATCCCACAGGTGGCTGTCCTTGACGTGTCCGTCACCGTCAAGAGCAGCTACACCGTTCTTTGCACCCTTCTGGCTTAAGGGTATCTGCGCCTCGTTTGTTACGTTGCCAAGACCTACATGCCACTTGTTGACTCCGTGCGGATTCTGCTTGTTGCCGGTGTGGGCGTTAAGATTGTTCTGAACTGTATCTATCCCTTTTTTGACAACCTTGTTCTGCACCGGATTGACGGATGTGTCACTGAGAGCTGTGTCCACGATAATCTTGACGGCAGCCTCTCCCAGCTTTTCCCACTTGGTGTCATCGTAGTTGGCCGTATCGCCCGTGTAGAGATATTCGGCATAGACATTCTGGTTGTCAGTTGTCTTCGAGAGCAGGAGATAAATCTTGTTCTTGTTGATGCCTGTTGTAGGCAGAGCGGACACAATCTGGAAAAGAGTCGTGTCGATGGTGTTTGGGTCAACCACCTTACGCCAGCCGCTGGTTGCCTTTCGGCCATTCCATGATACCAGTCTGTAGTTTCCGCTGCCCTTTACGTACCACTCCTGTCCGAGAGCCAATGCTGTGTCGGTCTCGCCGGGGTTAAGGAGCTGCCAGTCCTGAAGCTTGATAAGGGCATCAAGGGATGCCACTACTCGGTGACCGCCTATGTGACGTGCATCACCTAACGCAAAACCTGTTGCGGAGGTATTGGCAGGTGCTAATGTATTCGCTTGTTTAAGTGCCATTTTATGTTCCTTTCTTTATGCTATGTCAAGAAATGAGTTATCCTTAAGAGCTCCGGGCTTCTCGGTTCTATAGACGTAATAGTCAATAGCGAGACCCGCTGCATTGGTGACCTTCACCTCACTCTTCACGAAGCCGCCGTTGAGCAGAGGTGTCGCTCCGTTCTGCACAATCTTTGTCAGCTCGCCCATGCTCTTCGGGTATGCGATGACATAGTACTGTGAGTCGTTTGCCGAAATGCCGCTGAGATGCTGTGACTTGCTGGTGTCAAGTTTGGTGCCTGTCAATGCCTTGATCACATCTGCCGACACGTTGGCGTTCGTGGAAAGTCCGTAGTAGAATCTGCGCTTGAAGACCACATTTGCCGAGGCTGACTTGGTGTCGTTGCCGGACGCTGGCTTCACGTCCTGGCCGCTTACCATAAGACCTGTCTTGGGCGCACCGATGGTCACGCTGACGGATGTGTTGGAGGAGGCCTTGCTGACCATTGTGTAAGTGTTGGATGCCACACCGCTTGCTGGGACGACGTTCCAGTTGCCGGTGACCACAGTCGGGTCTTTGTAGCCGTCCGCTCTCGTCCACTTGAACGAACCGCTCCACTGTGCGAGGAAGCCGTCCTCAAGGGTCACGTTGAGGTCGGTCGTGTCCATGGAGGTTACAGCCACTCCTGCATTGTTGAAGACGCTCCATTTGCCCGACAGTACAGGTGTCGGTAAAGGACGGTTTCCTGCCTTGATGCCCGAAATGAAGTCAGCGTTGGCCTTGCCCTTCTCGCCCGGATAGGCTTTTCCGGCTGTCTCGCCAATAGCAACCTTGTTGTCGGATACCTGCTTGTTTACGAAGGTCTTCAGCTTCTCGGTATAGTGCTGTAGACCTGTTTTGTCAAGATATTCTGCCATAAGTACTAATTGTTAAATGTATTGTTAATAATACTGTCGATTGTTTCTTCGTTTATGATACCGCCGCCTTGTGACGATACCTCATTAAATGTCTTGTTTTCCTCACTCCATGCATACAGATGCTGCGGGTTCTGGCTTGCGTCCATGTATACGCATTCCCTTTTGGGTGTCACTCCTTCATCATCCTGATCTCCATAGAATGCACAGCCGGGGAAAGTACTGTAATACTTGTCGTTCTTCTTTCCGATGAACTTCTTGCGTTGTAAGTCGAAGACAGGAACAGAGTCGGACGTCTGGACCAGCGTCTCCAATGATACCGTCCCCATCACAAAGCCTTGGAAAGACAGCACCTCCCTGTATTGTGTCGGGATGGCTGATGTGTTCAGGTTGCCGTCACCGTCGGTAAGCTTCTCAAGCGTATTGCCTATAGCGCTGAATTTCTGCTCTGTCCAATAGTCAAGCCCTGCGCTCCATCTTGACCATGTCATCGGCTGCACACCTTCGGTCTCCTCCTTCTTCGCATTGTAGAACCTTCGGTACACGTAGGAGCGTCCGTCTGCATGAGGAGAATTGACGGTCAGCTCACCCGTCATTGTCTTGTAGTCAAAGTTTTCAAGCGTGTAGCTTGTCTGCACCACCTGCCATAACTGATGATGGCTGCTGTCGCTCCACATGTCTATGACGCCTACGGGCTTTCCGTTGTCCACAAGACGCAACCGCATGGGCATACCGCCCGTCATATAAGACTTCAAGGCATTGATGTCGGTGATGTCCATATCCCTTATGTCCATATCGGTATTGTCGGGTATTGCGGACGTGCTGAGGTCATCGGTGATGTAATAGCGGAGGTTGTAGAGTCCCGTAAACTCTCCGTCTATCACTCCTGCGGGGACCATGGTCTGCCTGTTGTCACTGACAATCTGCACGATGCCACGTTCCTTGCTCGTCAACTGCTTCTCTCCGTCCTTCCATTTCACCTGCAAGCTGTAGTTGCCGATATCCATTGTAGGCGGGATAAGGCATACAACCTCCGAACTTGTGCGTTTCACCTCCTTCAGAACGTAGGTTTCGCAACAGTAGAAGTCACCAAGCATCTTTACGACAAGGTCTTGCAGACCGAGGACGTTGACGGACGCTGACCGTCTGCTGCCCCATGTCATCTCCACCTTGTCAATAAGCACATGGAGATAGAAGCTGTTGCCTTTAAGTATCTTGTATACCATTTCTTGTTTTTTGCAAAGGTAGGCAAGAATACTCCTGCCTACCTTTTATTTATTAATTGCGCTGCGCTTTTATCTTTTCGAACATCCGGTTGCCTTCTTCCACAAGTTGCAGATACTGTTTGCGTAGTGCTCTGTACTCTTTCATCTTCTCAGGGTCAAACGTAGCCTTGTGTTCGCCGTCCACAAAGCTCTTTACAATGGCGTTCATCTCCTTCTTTACAGAATGAGCCTCCTCCACCTTTCCTGCAAGGTCATAGTACTTGTTGAAGGTGTCCATGCCGGATGGCGTGTTTATGTCAGCCAAGTCGAAGATGTCCTTTGCCGGCTTAATCTTCTGATAGAGGATTGATGCCTTGGTGTCCTCGAAGTCATCGGCAGGAGTTGAGTGACGCTTGTATACGTCCTCGCCAGTCTGCTGATGAGGCTGATAAAGGTCGGCATTGCCTTCCTCCTTCCATCTCTCGTACTTCTGCTCCTCCTTACGTTGCTTCGCCTTCGGCTCGTACTCCTTCATCTCCTTGTACTCTTCCGATTTGTAGAAATCTTCAAGCACGCTGAAGTTGCCTGTCTTTCGGGCGTCTTGACGAATCACTCCCAAGGTATGTGACGTGCGTTGGTATTTCTCGAAGTCCTGCCAATACGCATCTCCCTTGTTCTTGCTCTGAGGTCTGTCGTTCGGATTAGCCACAAACTTGCTGAAGAAAGGAATGTCAGCGGTCTTGAAGTCCTTCCTTGTCTCCTCGTCAGAAGCCTTGGTTATAGCTCCTGCTATCTGGGAGCCTAACGTGTACATGCCTCCGAGATACGACTTGAGAAGATGATCGATGACTGCAGGGTTGTTGGCGTACCTTCCCACAGCGGTCTGCTCCACCGGACCCTGCTGCGCCTCGGGATATTTGTTGCCTATCGAATTCATCCACTTCGAATACCTCAGCAGGAAGTCTGGTGTTCCGGCATAAGCTTTCTTGAAGGACGGGTCATACTTGTTGAAGTCACTCTCTCTATAGATCGGCTTTCCGGTGAACGTCACGTTCTGGGCTATCTCCACCAAAGGTCTGATGGCATTTGGCATCAGGGACACCAAGACGTTGCCGTCATAGCTTACAGGGTCAAGCGGAGAGAGGTCTATGATTTGCCCCATGAGGTCGGCAGCATAGTTGCTCCACGATTCCTTAGCGTTCTCTCCTCCCCACATGGCTGATGCCACCATGTCTCCGATGCCGTAGAAGCCGCGGAACTCCGGTGCCAAGGGTATCTTGATGAAGTTATGCGTGAACGGAATCCACAGGATACAGTTGTTGCGTCTGTCAAAAGAGCTGAACTTCCAGTACTCCTCCTTCGGGTTAAACTCGTCATCGTCGTCACCGCCGCCTCCTGCCGCAGCGGATGCAAGGTTGAACATCAGCTCGTTGAAGAGAGGCACAAGCATGCCGCTCGCCATCCACGCCGAAGTGACAGCCGTAAACTTGGCTTTGTGGTCCTTCGCCAATGCTCCGAGTGTCTGAAGGGACTGTATGGCAGGATTGATGAAGAGATACAGCTGACGTATTGCCGACATGCCCATCTCGCCCGTTCCCTTTCGGTTGAAGTTGAGCGTCACGTTCTTGGCATCCTGCACTGCCTCTTCTATGCCTCTTCCGTATTCTATGCTTGTCTGATAGATGGCGAATCGGTTCGAATCCTCAATCACTCTGTTGATATATTCCACGCTGTCTGCTATCGTATGGCCTACCTTGACCGGATTAAGTCTCGTCCTGCCCATGTCCTTCAGGTCACGCTGAATCTTCTCACGGAATGCGTCCACGTCCATCGTTGAGACGAAGCCCGTCTCGCCGCCGTTAATCATGAAGTTCCAGAAGTTCTCCTCCGTCTTGGTCGCCGTGCGGCTCTTTACCTTCTCACGCAGCTTGCCGTTCTGATATTCCTTCACAAGGCCGAACATACGCATCTGCACGTCCGGACGCATAAACTTGGTTCTGAGCAGCCAGTTGTAGCGTGCATCTTCACGGATGGCTGTCGAAGCAAGGGTCATGGTTGTGTCTCTCGCCCAGTTCGAAGGGACGAACAGCGGAGACAGGGATGTGTAGACCGCTGCCATCTTCCTGCCGAGCCAAGCACAGGCTTTCTCGAAGTTTCCTTCATGCTCCCTTACTCGCATTGCCCTTGTATTGTTGAGAGCCTGGGCGAGCTGCGGGTCTCCGTTCACATACACAACATACTCTTCGCCATCCTTCATTACACGTACTTCATGCTCACGCTCCTCTGATTTGGTCTGAGGATATTCTATGTTCAGACTGCCTCGCTGTTGGGTAGCGTCACCGCTCAGCTCCATCTGCTCCATCTTTGTCCGGAAGGCATCCAAAGCGGCCTCTATCACAGCCGGGTCGGTCTCGTCCGCCGGGATGTTGGGCGAAGCCGGAATCCATACCTCGTTGCCGAATTGGTCTTTGGTCTTTACATACCATGCCTTGCTTACCGTAAGCAAATCCGAAGGATGGTTCATCGCCATTGTGAGGAAATGTTGCTTCACCCAGTTTCTGTTGTTGACAAGAAAGCCGGACTCAGCCATGTTCATGATGTATGCCACAGGGTCATCGGCAAGAGACTGTCTTCCGTGAGCCTCCTTGAGAGCAGCGTTGAACACGCCACGCCCACCTCCTGCGTAATCCCAGACTTCATCCGCTGCCGAGTCGTTCCATCCACGAAGCGGAATGTAATGCTCGTACATTCCTCTTACATAGTCATAGGTTTCGTCAGACATCATTCCTGCGTCATGGCTGTTCTTGAGAATCTGCCTTGTCGCCTGTCTTACCGCATCCCACAGTTCGGATGTCTCATGTCCGTTCTTGCTCTCTATGTCGGCACACAGTTCCGCTGCCTTTTCCTCGAAGTCAGTTTCGTTCCGGAAGAGTGAGGACAGACCTGAATAGTCCCTTACCACCCCTCCCTTGTCGTATCTGAAGGATTCATAGTTGCTGCAATAGCTCTTGCGGATGGCATCGTCTGTCCTGCGCCACTGTGCGTAGTCGTATTTTCCTGCCTCATAGTCAGCATCGTTGATAAGTCTGCGAGAGTCTGCCTTGTATTGTCTGTAGGCATCGTGCACCATCTGCGCCCTCAGTCGCTTTGCGTCCGGCTGAGTGTTGCCGATGGCTTTCTTTGCCTCTGCCTCCAATGCTGCCATAAACGCCATATGCGCATTACGCTCAAGTCCGTGCTTCGCTATCATATAGTTTGTCACGTTGTTATAGCTTCCGTCCAGACGCTTCATCATGACGTTAAACCATTTGCGCAATGGTTCGAGGTATTCTTGGTCGTATTGTTCAAACTCGTTCTTCGCCTTGCCGTGACTGTTGTTCTCTGCCATGTAGGCATCCTCAAAAGTTCCGACCTTCAGAAGTCCCGAATGACGGGCAATAGCCTCCTGAGCCTTGCGGATGGCAAGCATGCTGTCCTGTATTGCGATACGCTTAAGGACGGCTCCTCGCTGAAGTTCGTAGTTGAATTCTCCACGTGCCGTCATACCGGACGACAGGTGTCCCTCATATTTGGGTGCAGTATTCCACAGCGCCTTGTCTTGGTTGTATTTCGCCAACCGACCAGCGAAGTGCAAGTCACTCTCGCCAGCTTCTCGCTGTGGAACAACCGGACGCTGTGCGTTCTTGGGAAGACGGTTACGCTTCAGCCACGAAGCCATCTCCCTGTTCCACTTGTCATAGTTCAGAGAAAAGCGGATTGTATCATCGCCATCAAGCTGCTGCTCAGAAAGGCCCAAAGAGGCCCAGCGAGGCTCACCCTCACCAGCCTCCTTATCCAACGACCTAGAAACGCCTAGAGATGCATAGTGCTGCCTATCTTTTCCCTCAGATTCCTTTGCCGTCTCAGAAACATTGCCTAACTTTGCACCTATTAAAGCATTGTCACTACCAGTGTGTGCGTCTTCTGACGTGTTGAACGTACTGAGTGATGATGCTTTTCTGTTTGTATAGAAGTCATTGAAAATCTCAAAACCCTTCTTCTTTTCTGTAAGCAGAGTATATTCACAACCCTGTTCGTCTTTGTACGTATATTCAACCAAACGGCTTTTTCCACGCAATTTTTCTTTGGCAAAACCATTTGCCATAATATAAGGTATCTTCAGAATATCATCAGCGGTTAGGTAGCCTACACCTGTACCATAATGTCTGTAAAGACAATGCTTCGTGCCAGCACCATTCTCGCTACCTTGACGCATCATCAATACTAAAGATTTTCGGCTCTACCGATATTGTCCGTGGATGAGAGGCATGGCTACTAGCCAAATATCC
>ERZ1026886.8-NODE-8-length-83664-cov-38.509766_pt1 | contig 83664 bp, 68 predicted proteins | sample MGYA00380173_ERZ1026886 | MGnify/ENA primary metagenome ERZ1026886 (study PRJEB33269, sample SAMEA4719809) | human gut metagenome | biome: human-associated habitat; feature: organic feature; material: feces | place: Cameroon | collected 2013-10 ... | reverse complement strand
GGCTGCGCCGCTTAACTGCTGCAAACTTAGAGCGACGCGTCTCGCGTCGGGAAAAGATTCAGCTATTATTTAGTATAGCTTGTATCTTTCCTTTTAATTTTCCCGACGCGAGACGCGTCGCCCCCATTAGTGCTTGCGTTTTTTTGTAGCGCGTTTCAAGCAACTTATAATGCAACAAAAACAGTCGCGCTTTTGATGCCAATTTTGAACACACTACCTGTAAGGGCAAAAGCATTATTACAATGTGCTTTAGACTTTTACCGGACAGCAATATTACGGAATTAAGCCTTATTTCAAACGTGAAGTGCGTTGTTCCTTTTACGTTCTAACCCGAGCTATAATTGCAGGCTTGACGAGTTAATTAGTTTTACATCGACTTTACATTTCGCCCTTCACATACTTGGCAAACTCTTCCTTACTACCATTGAACACATTGACGTCTACCTCGGTACGAATGCCACGCACCCGTCCATAAGGGGTGAGCTGCCAATGCAGCAAATGTACATAGGGTTTGAACTCACCATAGCGGGCTATCCATACATCGTACTTGCGCAAGGCGGCAGGAGCGTGTTTCAAGTGGTTGTTAACAAACAACTGTCCCACATAAAGTATAGGGCGTTTGCCATGACGGCGCTCCACTATTTGCAACCAGTTAAGTACCTGGCGGAACAGGGCACCATCACCACCCATCTGCCGTATCTGTGCATCAGTTGGCTCAAGGTCAAGCACCGGTGGCAGATCAGATTGTGCCACCCAGGCCATTTTCAAGAAATAAGCGGCCTGCTGCGCACCCGTGCTGCGGGTGCTGAAAAAATGGTACGACCCCACATGTATGCCGTGCCGGCGGGCTTGCCGCAAGTCGCTGGGATAATACTTGTTGTACACGGTGCGCCCCTCGGTAGCCTTGATATAGGCAAATGACACGGGATAATCAACCACACCCCGCACCCTGCGCCCACCACCAAGGCTGTATATGCGAAGCTTTGACCAGTCTATGCCATACCGGCGACGTCCCTGCTCGTGCTGATGGCGCGAGATATCAATACCATACACACGGTCGGCTGTATAAATCATGCGTTCACCTTGGAAACGGTCGTTCTTCCACGAGCCACAACGCACAATGTGACGGCTGCGCGAGCTAAAGCCATGCCCGCTGCGCTTGTCGGCCTTCCATTCGCCATCATAAAACTCTCCGTCAGCAGCATATAGTTTGCCACTACCATCGGCCCGGCCCTTGCCATCAAAATTGCCCTCATACACACCGCGTTGGTCTATGCGTTTGCCTGCTTTCAACGTATCATTGTGCCATGAGCCTTCATACACCAGTGTGCCCGACGCATTGGCCATGCGACCATACCCCTGGCGCACCCAATGTCCGGCCACCTTGCGCCGACAATCTACCTGTCCCTCATACTTCAACGAGTCGGCCACTGGCATGTTGCGCACACAAGTTAAATCCGTACGTGGCACAACGGACACTGCTTTGTCGTGTCTCAAATGGAAGGAGCGCACCCACGCCGTGGCATTTTTCCACCACCACACGGGCCAACAGTGCACATGGGCCATGAGCTGCGCCAGTTTGACTGACGACACACGGGCCGCGCCACGCTGCACCCCGCTTATATGGCCCGAACGGTTGACCCACACACCACCCTCGGCTGCCGCAAACAACTCGCGGTCACTGTCCGTCACGGCTGGCAAAAAGTTTTGAGAGCGACTGCCCATGTCGTTATAGGCAAACAAACGGCTGCGCAGCGTGCGCACCCCGAAACGGTATACCGAAAAACGGCTGCAACCATTGGGCAAGCTGAGTGTGTCGAGCTGCAACAGCATGAGGCCGTTTTTATGACACCGCAAATGTGCTTTTAGTTTGGTCGGCACATAGGCACTCGTCACCTCAACACTGGCATCAAGATGCGCAGCATTGCGGTTGCTTTGCTTGTACTTACCCACAAGCCTCAAAGCTGAGTCTACCATCTCGGCATGTTTTCTCACCTTCTCACGATAGGCCATCACATCGTTATATCCGTCGTCTACCACCGAATGGGTGCGCGCATAGTAGTCGAGTTCTTTTTGCTCACCTTGCAAATTGGCAAGCCGCACAGCGAGCAACGTGTCGAGTTGCTGCAAACGTTGGCGCACTTGTGCGGCCGGCAACACCGAAGGCTGGCCGCCTACTATGGCGTCAGAGGTTACGATGTCGCCACCATTCGACACAAAAGCGCCCGATTGGTCGACCGTGTCGCTCACCGCGGCACAAACTGTCGAGGCGTCTTGCAACGAATCATTGCGCAGCGAGAGGTAAAGGGTGTCACCGCCCGCCAATGGCAACACATAACAGGTTGCTGCCTTAACACGACAAACAGCACGCAACTGTTCGGACTGCCGTGCGGGTATGAATATAATGAGTACAGCCACCGCCACAACTATCAGTGGCAAGGTTATGAGCGATATTTTGTGAGAGCGTTTCATGATGCTTGTTTTTTTGCCTTGTACAGGTGTCCTAAAAATTACTTAGCTTATGCAAAGTTAACAAACACACGAATAGGGCTGCATGCCAAATGCGGTGTTTTTCTACACTTTTCGTTCAAACTTTCCCTGCCACGAGCCACGACGCTGCAATTCGGCCATTATATGCTGCGTCACCACATCATTTTTAACGCCCCACTTTGGCGCAATCAACTGCCCGGCCGGCGATTGCGACACAAAACGCTCTACAGCAACCAATGGCGAAAGATGTTCTAAAAAGTCTGCCACATGGTATACATACCCTTTCATGTCATACAAGCGGAATTGTGCGGGGGCTGCTTGATAGTCGTGAGCCATTTGCGAGCCCTTGAGCACCTGCAACTGGTGCAGTTTTACCACATCTACATGCAGTGCATTTACGGCCTCTGCCGTTTTTATATGATAGTCATGACGCTCGCCGGGCAGTCCGAATATCAAATGTGCACACACGGGCAACCCTCGTTGCTGCAAGGCGCTCACGGCTTTGCGCGATGTGTCGAACGAGTGTCCGCGATGTACGTGTTCGAGCACCTGGTCATCAACCGATTCTATGCCCAGCTCCACCATGACGAATGTCTGCGCCGAGAGCCGCTGCAAATAATCAAGCCAATCATTGGTCAGACAGTCGGGCCGCGTGGCTATCACCACGCCCTTTACATCGTCGACCTGCAAAGCGGCTTCTATCAACTCACGCCCACGGGCCAACGGGCCATAAGTGTTTGTGCCCGACTGGAAATATGCCAAATAGCTCACATCACACCCCGTGCGGTATTTGCGCATGAAAAAAGCCTTTCCGCGTTCCAACTGTTCGAGCACGTCGCGCCCATTTTGGCAGCATTTGGGCACAAAACTGCGGGCATTACAAAAGTCGCAGCCGCCACGGGCTATCGTGCCATCGCGCACCGGACAAGTGTTGGCTACATCAACAGGCAACTTCTGCACCTTGCCATCGAAGTGCTTTTTCAAAAAGTCTGAATAGGTCGTGTATAAATTCATAAGCCGGTGTGCAATATTAGTTGATATGAATTGGTGCAGTGCATGCTCCCTAAGTTTAGATTAAAGAACGGGGTGACAAAGTTAGTAAACAAATTGACAAGTCTGCCAAGAATTCCGCCAACGGATTCTGAAGAAATATTTGCACGTGCAAACGGCACTCACTGCAAAATATTTTGTCCGGAACGCACTTTTCTGAAAAAATAATCATACATTTGCATCATACAAACTTCTAAATACGTAATTGCCTATCGAAAAAACATTACTCTGAAACAATAAAAGTTACAAGTAATGACAAACTACACGCTAATGGCCGATGACGAATTGGTCAAGCTATTTTGTGCTGGTCAAAACAATGCTTTTGACGAGCTTTTGTTACGATATAAAGATAGGCTCTATTCCTATATTTCATATTTGGTTAAGAATGACGACATGGCAGACGACTTGTTTCAAGAAACGTTTGTCAAGGCCATCATGACCATACGTCAGGGGCGCTATCAAAGCAGCGGAAAATTCTACGCATGGCTCACACGCATTGCGCATAACTTGCTGATAGACCAATTCCGCGAGGAGAGCAACTTGACCTTGGTGTACAACGACGAAAAAGAAAACGGCTGGCAAACGCTGCAAGGCTATGTCGAACCCACACGCGAGAGCCAGTTGGCCAACGAGCAAGTGCTGGCCGACGTGCGCCGACTTATGGAGCACCTGCCGGCTGAGCAACGCGAAATGGTGTACATGCGCTATTACAAGGGGCTAAGTTTCAAGGAGATTGTCGACCTTACCGGATTGGGCATCAACACCGCGTTGGGCCGCATGCGCTATGCCATACTTAATATGCGCAAAATGGCCAAGCAATACCATATCAACCTGTACTAACACACACTTTTTTTACCACACCATCATAATATAATGGCACATTGTGCGTTAATAGGATATGAGCGATAAACTGGTGTTCATAAATCGTCGATATGAATTGACACAGTTGAACACCAACTTGCCCGCCTGCATACACTTAACTCCATTAGCGCCTATGCCACATTTTACACCACAAGCTAAAAGTCCGAAACCCGAAAGCCTGCTCTACATAACAGCATTTGCAAGGCTTTACTCCCCTGCCCCCGACAATGAGCAAACGGCACGCTGCATGGCGTCAATATGCCGTCGACAAACAAAGTGTTAATAAACCCGTTGACGAATTTTGGGGGTAAAGGGTTAACAAGTTGACAGGCAAGTTTGCTATACACTATTCAAGTTTCAGCCCGCACTTGCTAAATCCGAAACTCGAGTACACTACTTGCCATGTTAAGCTAAGAAACTTGGCAAACTTACCCGTTAACTCGTCAACTTGTTAACCCGTTACCCGAGCATTTCATCAACGTGTTAATAACATTTTTTTAAGCTACTGTTTTATTTTCAACACACAACATTGCCACTTTGCACAGAAAGCAGTACCTTTGCCATAAGGTTGAGCAGGCAAACCCGCAGCGGGCTTGTCCGCCATTATAGCTAACACTTAATTTATTTCCTTACACAATGAAAAAGATATTGCTTCTTGGTTCGGGAGAACTGGGTAAAGAATTTACTATTGCCGCCCAACGCTTAGGACAGCATGTCATTGCCTGCGATGCCTATGCAGGAGCACCAGCCATGCAGGTGGCCGACGAATTTGAGGTTTTCTCAATGCTCGACGGCGAGGCGCTTGAGCGTGCAGTTGAAAAGCACCACCCCGACCTCATCGTACCCGAAATTGAAGCAATACGCACCGAGCGCCTCTACGATTTTGAAAAGGAAGGCATACAAGTAGTACCTTCGGCCCGTGCCGTCAACATCACCATGAACCGCAAGGCCATTCGCGACCTCGCAGCCAAGGAACTCGGCTTGAAAACGGCCAAATACTTCTACGCCAAATCATACGACGAGTTGGTTGAGCACGCCAATATTATCGGTTTCCCCTGTGTAGTAAAGCCGTTGATGTCATCATCTGGCAAAGGCCAGTCGCTCGTTAAGACTGCCGACGACCTCAAGCACGCATGGGAATATGCCATGGGAGGCAGCCGCGGCGACATTCATGAGGTCATCATCGAAGAGTTCATACACTTCGACAGCGAGATTACGTTGCTCACCGTCACCCAAAAGAATGGCCCGACACTGTTCTGCCCGCCAATAGGCCACGTGCAAAAAGGCGGCGACTACCGCGAGAGTTTCCAACCCGCACACATAGCCCCCGAACACCTGGCCGAAGCCGAACGCATGGCCGATAAGGTTACACGCGCATTGACAGGCGCCGGCATTTGGGGCGTAGAGTTCTTCCTGAGCCATAAAGACGGCGTATACTTCTCCGAACTTTCACCTCGTCCGCACGACACGGGCATGGTCACTTTGGCCGGCACACAAAACTTTACCGAGTTCGAGCTCCATCTGCGCGCAGTGCTCGGATTGCCGATTCCTTGCATCAAACAAATGCGCATTGGCGCAAGCGCCGTCATTCTCTCACCCATCGAAAGCCAGAACGCCCCCGAATACGAAGGACTTGAACGCACTTGTGAGGAGGACGCTGACGTGCGCATCTTTGGCAAACCCACCACACGTGTGGGCCGCCGCATGGGCGTAGTCGTTTGCAACGGGCCGCTTGACGCCGACCTCGACACACTGCGCGACAAAGCCAAGCGCCTGGCAAGCTACGTAACTGTCAAATAACACACTGGAGCAACGCAGGCTACTAACACACCATACACCTGCCACACCTTACACATACGGGCTGAATTGAACACGGCATCGCCCCCAAAGGTTGCCAATTCAATTCAGCCCGTATGCGTTTGTACACGCAACAATCCTCTTGCATTGCCCTTTATATGCGTTAAAACACTTGTTTAACAATAAATTAAGCCCCACATCGCAAACAAATGCGCATAAATTTTGTACCTTTGTAGTCAAATCTCGAAAAAATGCGGCAAAGGCCACACAAAAAGTTTAGGGTGGTTCTAATAATTCTGAAATAGGGATTTGTTCTCTATCGGAAGCGTATTTTTGTAAGCAAGCGAAGGAGCATAGCGGGCTATGTGACTGAGTTTGCTTCCAAAAAGACGCTTTCGAGAGAGAATAAATCACATTTCAGAATAGAAGATCTCTTAAATCAGAATTTTTAGAACCACCCTTAATCCAAACCATCAGCCGCTCCCTGCGAAAGCCTTCTACGACCAAACGCACAACACAGGCATCCGCACACATCAAAAAAAGTATGTGGGACAGGGCACATGTCTAACTAATTCCACATTCCATGGGGCTATTACTCCTCTATCTCTTTGGTGCTTTAAGCATCTCATTTTTATGTTCTATTCTTGAAGCGGTGCTGCTTTCGGCACCAATGTCATTTGTGTCCATGCTCGAAAAGGAAGGACGCAAAGGCGCTCCCCTACTCAAAAAATACAAGCAGGACATCGACAAGCCCATCGCGGCCATATTGTCACTCAACACCATTTCGCACACCGTGGGTGCTGCTGGTGTCGGCGCACAGAGCGAGGCCATTTTCGGCAGCCAATTCTTTGCCATAACCTCGGCCATACTGACATTGCTCATTCTCGTTTTTTCTGAAATCATTCCCAAAACCATCGGTGCATCATACTGGCGCAAAATGGCCATACCATGCGCACGCATTATCCACGTATTGGTAATTGTCACCTATCCTTTGGTGCTGATGTCTGAATTGATTACACACATTTTCTCAGGCAAAAAGCAGCAAACTTCTGTCAGCCGCGAGGAGGTGTCGGCCATGGTAACTGTGGGTGCCGAAGAGGGCGTGCTCGAAAAGAAAGAGAACAGAATGATTCAAAATCTGTTGAAACTTGACGATGTGAAGGCCCGCGACATCATGACCCCAAGTTCGGTGGCCGAAATAGCCGAAGAGAGCATGACCTTGCGCGAGTTCTACCAGAACGATGCCTTCCGCCAGTTCTCACGCATTCCCGTCTATAACGAGGAGAACGACGACTACATCAAGGGTTATGTGCTGCGTCAGACCATACTCGAAAAGCTCTCCGAAGACAAATTCAACCTGCGCCTTACCGACATCATACGTCCGGTACTCACTTTCCAGGAAAACGAGAACGTGAGCAAAATATGGGAGCAACTGCTGGCTAAGAAAGAGCATATTTCCATCATCATCGACGAATACGGCTGTTTCCGCGGCATCGTAACCATGGAGGACGTTATCGAAACCATGCTCGGCACCGAGATTGTTGACGAAAAAGACACCGTGACCGACATGCAAGAGTTCGCCCGCGAAAAGTGGCAAGAGCAACAGCAGCAAAAAAAGTAAATTCACACACAATCTCTATACATGGCAGTTGCTTAACGGCAACTGCCTGTCTTTTTTTAAGCAAATATACAAGTACAACTCGCTGGCAGAATTTCTGGTTGACGGGTTAACAAGTTGACGGGTTAACAAGTAGAATGGTTGACAGGGTAACAAGTTAACGGGTTAACAAGTAGATATGCTTATACTATTTATTGTGCTAACGCCATTAAACCCATTAACCCTCTAACCAACTAACCCCCTAACCCACTAACCCATTCCTCCCTCCACCCCATAAAAGCTATTTCACATTGTTCCGATTCTTCATTCTGTTACTACTACTGCTCATTCTGCCAGACCTGTATATTTGGTGGAACTTCACACGCACACAAACCGGCATATTGCGCACATTGCTTTTAGCATTACCCTCGCTAATGGCCTTGGGCTGCATGTTGCTGCTAATATGCCAAGTACGTGCAGCCACACTCATGCAACTGGCCTTCATTCTGCTTATATGCGTAGCAGTGCCCAAACTCGTATTTGTGTTGGCCGACATCATAGGTCGAGGCATCTGCTGGCACCACCCCAACATGCTGCCCAACGTACACAAAGTGGCCACAGCACTGGCTGTTGGTATGGCCGCCCTGCAAGTGTATGGCACAGCATGGGGCTGGCGCAAATTGCAGGTCGAAAACACCACATTGCACATAACCGGACTGCCAGCGGCATTCAAGGGCTACCGCGTTGTACAAATATCCGACATACACCTCGGCACCTACTCGGGCGACACATCGCTCATGCAAAGCATGGTTGACAGCATCAACCAACTCAACCCCGACCTCATCGTGTTCACCGGCGACATGGTCAACACGGCTTCGAGCGAAACTCTGCCGTACATTAAGATACTGGGCAAACTGCATGCGCCCGATGGCGTCATGTCGGTGTTGGGTAACCACGACTACTGCATGTACCACCCCGGACTCTCACCCCTGGAGAGGGAAACCGAAATCCGGCGCATCATACGCTCGCAACGCATCATGGGCTGGCAAGTGCTGCTCAACGAAAATCGCCACATTGTGCGCGGTGACGACACACTCTACGTAGCAGGGGTCGAAAATGTGGGCAAACCGCCATTTCCCTCACGTGGCCGCCTCGACAAGGCCATGAAGAACATTCCCTCGCATGCCTGCACCCTGCTGTTAAGTCACGACCCATGGCATTGGCGCCATGGTGTGCTAAAGTACCCCAACATTGCCCTCACCCTGTCGGGCCACACACATGCCCTGCAAATGCAAGTAGGCAGTTTCTCGCCCGCAGCATGGTTCATGTCCGAATGGGGAGGACTTTACACCAAAGGCCATCAGCAGCTCTTTGTCTCAACAGGCATCGGCGGCGGAGTACCATACCGACTTGGTGCCTGGCCTAAAATCGAACTAATCACACTTATGTAATCAAAATTGGCGTCAATAACGAGACGACCTATTTAGTAGAGTTTGTATCTTCCCTTTCACTACCCCTGCGGAACGAGACTGCTAAAAAACCGACGCGAGACGAAGCTGTTGAGAAATGCCCCGACGCGAGACGCGTCGCCCCCATTAGAGCTTGCGTTGGGTGATAGCGTTTAGTGATAGCGTTTGGTGTTTGAAGAAACGCAAGCACTAATGGGGGCGACGCGTCTCGCGTCGGTTTTTTTCAACAGCCTCGTCCCACACCCCATTAAACCTCGATCCCAACAACATTACCACCTACCCCTATTAAACTTATACCACCTACCTATGAAAAAAGTACTATTCACCCTATTAGGCCTTCTATTTACCTATGCTGCAATGGGGCAAACGCCACAAGCGACCTCAAATAACCAATCCAACACAACATCGACCTACCAAGATGCCCCTGCAACACCACACGAAGTAGCCATACAAAACACCACCCCCCAGCCCCCGTCAGAGCCCCTGTCGCTTTGGTACACCACCCCCGCCACCAACTGGGTGCGCGAGGCATTGCCCATTGGCAACGGCGACATGGGAGCCATGATATTGGGCGGAGTGGCACAAGACCGCATACAATTCAACCATAAAACACTGTGGAAAGGCACCTCTAACCCCACCGACCTTGGGTCGTACCTGCCCTTCGGCGACATTTATATTACCAACCTCAACGCAAAGAACGCCACAAACTACCGACGCTGCCTTAACCTGCGCACAGCCGTGGCCGATGTGCAGTACGATGCCGACGGCGAATGTTACACACGCCAATATTTGTGCAGCAATCCCGACAAGGTCGTGGCCATTCGCTACAAAGCAAAACACGCCCGCAATCTGTCGTTAAGCATCAATCTAATCAATGCACAGGGGCTGCGTGCCACCTACACCACCAAGGGAGCCACCTTCAGCGGCACACTGACCAACGGCATGGCCTATGCTGCCACCATGCGCGTCTGCCACAAGGCGGGGCGCGTTACAGCTACAAGCGAAGGCATTGAAATAGACCGGGCTAAAGAGGTTGTGATATTCCTTGCATGCACCACCAATTTCGACCCCGCCCAAACCAACCACCTCGCGGGCAACGTGCCTCAAATTATGGCCAACATCAACAGCACAGTGCAGGCGGCAAGCAACAAGGGCTTTGAACGGGTGAAGAGCCGCCACATCAATGACCATGCACAACTCTTCAACCGCGTAAACCTTACACTGCAAGGGGCCGAAAATACACTACCCACCAACTTGCTGCTCACAGCAAACACCAACGGGGCCAAAAACATGATCGACCAACTCATCTTTCAGTATGGACGTTACCTTACCATCGCGGCCTCGCGGGGTATTGATGTGCCGTCCAACCTGCAAGGGCTGTGGAACAAAGACGGCTACCGCGGGGGCGACGCCGTTTGGGCTTCCGACATACACTCCAACATCAATGTGCAAATGAACTATTGGCCATCAGAACCTACCAACCTGAGCGAGTGCCACATGCCATTTCTCAACTTCATCTGCAACGAAGCCCTGCGCCATGGCGGACAATGGCAGCAAAACGCACGCCAACTGGGTGTGGAAACCGGTTGGGTGGTCAACACGGCCGGAAACATATTTGGCGGCTCAAGCAATTACAAGATTGGCAAATATTCGGTGGTCAATGCCTGGTACTGCTCACACCTGTGGCAACACTTTGCCTACACCTGCGACACCACATTCCTGCGCCTGAAGGCCATGCCTGTAATGAAGGCGGCCTGCGACTTTTGGGTCAAGCGCCTGGTCGAAGCACAAAATGGCGACGGCACGCTCGAGTGTCCCAACGAATATTCACCCGAACAAGGCTACGTGCAAAATGCCACGGCACACTCACAGCAACTTGTCACGCAACTCTTTGAACAAACGCTTAAGGCCATCGAAGTTCTTGGCCACGAGGCATCGGGCTGTGACAATGCGTATGTGGATTTACTCAAAAGCAAACTCAACAAACTTGATAAGGGGTTGCGTATAGACCAAAACGGATTGCTGCGCGAATGGAAATATCAAGACAACACGCCCAACCTCAGTGCCAACACCGACTTCTTTGCCGACGACGAGCATAACGTGTGGCAAGGCCACCGCCACACCTCACACCTCATGGCCCTCTACCCGGGCTTTAACATAGATCCCGGAAAGGACAGCCGGATATTTACCGCTGCCATTAAATCGCTCGCCAACCGAGGCAACGATGCCACAGGCTGGGCACGCGCATGGCGCATTTCGCTATGGGCAAGGGCACGCAACAACGCACTCGCCTACCATACGCTGCGAGGTTTTGCCCACCACACCACCAACACCAACTACGACTGGCAAGGCGGTCTTTACGACAATTTGCTCGATGCACACGCCACGAGCGTATTCCAAATCGAGGGTAACTATGGTGCCACAGCTGGCATTGCCGAAATGCTGCTGCAGAGCCGTCCCGACTCATTAGCTCTGCTCCCCGCCCTGCCCCAGGCATGGGCCAATGGCCAGATTGACGGACTGAAGGCTATTGGCAATTTCGAAATCGGCATGGCGTGGTGCGCTGGCAAACTGTCAACACTCCGCATTCTGTCTGTCAAGGGCATGCCCGTCACATTGGCTTACCCCCACCTGGCGCAAGCCACCATCATTAACGAAACAACTGGCGAAAAGGTCAACCCAAACAGTCACGAGGGTAACCGCCTCAGTTTCAACACCACGGCTGGCCACGCATACAGCATCACCCTGCCCCACTCTGCCACCGGGGTGCAGACAGCCCTAACTAATAAGTAGGTATTCAGAACTATTTTATACAATCAGTAGGTGTTATTTTCACATTGAAAACACGTTATCGAGGCGCATCTGTTCCTTTCGTTCTCGGTCACATAGCCCGAACACCAACTTAAAGGTAAATCGCTGTCCGGTAAAACAATTCTAATATTACTCAACTTTCGGATTTAGCAAATGCGGGCTGAAGGCCCAATGGAGCACATAGCCCAGGGCAAGCGAAGCGACTCCCTGGGTATCGCGTGTTGGAGCAGTCGCGCCCTGTAAAGGCAAAAGCTTTAACCCTTTATGTTGTATTCTTACTTGATAGCTAAATTCGCAGTCTTAAAGTGGAATATCACATGTATATTTTGTTCAAGAACTGCGCCATAGCTTAAAGCTTTTGCCCTTACAGGGCGCGACTGCTCCAACACGCGATACCCAGGGTGTCGCTTCGCTTGCCCTGGGCTATGTGCTCCATTGGGCCTTCAGCCCGCACTTGCTAAATCCGAAAGTTGAGTAATATTACCGAACAGCAATAGCTGCGTTTCGTTTTGACCTTTGCAGCCTCATCACCTCATCAGTCTATTCTCACCTTTGCCACAAGTTTGCGCAGTGTACCGCTGCCAATAATAGGGGCATGAGCATCTTCGGGATACATGACATAGAACTGCCCCGGCACCACATCAAAGTAAGTGGCTGCCGGCAGGTCGTAAAGGGCAAAATCGCGTGCCACATCAAAGGGCTCGCGACTACTTTCTGCGGCCAAAGCCTCAAGCGGACTCCACCCCACCCGTTCGCTACCACTGAGCGGGAAATGTATGTCGATGTAGCGGCGATGCACCTCAAGTGCCTGCTCCGCCTCTGTGCGCAGGGTCGCATCATCAACATTTATAAACACGCGGTCACCATCAAGCGCAATGTGTCCTGCCGGCACCTTTGTCAAATCGTGCGACTTGACATAATCTAAAACCAATTTGAAAGCCGGGTGCAAATGCTCTACGCGCCCACTCTCTGCCAATGTAGATAGTATCATATTCTCTATTGTTTTATACTGCATTATTTGCTGTGCCCCCCTTGCTTACCGAGAACCAACAAGCGAGTGCAATATTACGCACATTTTTTGAAAAGCTCCACACCCCTCCACACTTTTTTTGTGCAAACTGTCTGCACTCTGCACTTTTTGTATGCACTGCGCTGATATTCAAGCGTTTCAAGCGTGTAGACAAACTTTCAAATCACCTACACTATATCTACACTTTACCTGCACGCATTTGCACTTTCCTGCACTAATCTACACGTATCTACACTTCTACACGCAACTACACTTGCCTACACTAATCTGCACGCATCTTACATTACGATCACAACCAGGTTACCATCAAAGGCCACATGCCAAGGCATACAGCGGCATAGGGAGAGCGGCATTTTATTCGGAGCGACTCAGCCTTTCAACTCTCAGAGAAAAGCAAAATATAGATAAATGTTAGGAACATACATCAAGAATCTATCAGCGCTGCCAAAATAATCTAATATTTTTTGCTTATTCTGACGAGAATTTATATATTTGCACCGACTCTTTCTAGTCTGTGCGTCAATCTGGGTACGCTCAATATTGATAATCAGGCAGCCAACGCCGAGCTGAAAAACGAGAAGTCCAAACAACTTTCTTGGTAATAAGCGGAAAAAGGGTGGGAAGAGAGTCTAGACATATAGAAGGCGTTTATCGACGCTGTGTTTGAGATGAACTGAAATCTTGCAAACACTCAGTATCTAAGTCTTGAATATAGTCAACGGTAGATGTCCCGGGTGTGATTATTTCAAAACCCGTGGAGACCTTGTAAGCATGGATTGTACCTATTTGGTTGCAATTTAATGTATTATATAGGTCTCTTTATGGTAATGATTTTCATATCGGCGTGGGCTCTGACGTTGTCTGTTCGACTTAGATAGGCAATGCAAGAGCCTCAGTTCGTGGAATGGACAATAGGACGATTCCACGCTTTCTTTTTGTCTAAATTTGTGGAATCTTACACAAGACATAAAGAAAGATATGAACGCATTGATTAATGCGCATACCCAACAAGAACAGAACTGTTCTCCTCACGTTGGACTTACCTCCAGCGTCCTCCCCGAAGCTCAACGCTCACAAACAGGGGTGTCCTCGGAATATGTCCCTAAAGAAGGGTGTTATTGGTTTGTGCTAAGGGTTATTTACAACAGAACAGAAAAAGCTTATAATATCATATCAAATGCAAATGTACAATCATATGTACCTATGCATTATGTAGTAAAGAAAGAGATTGGAAAGAAGAAGCGCATATTACAGCATCTTCTTCCCAATCTCTTTTTCATTTATGCCACAAGAGAAGTTGCTAACACCATTATCAAAAAGAAAGGGGAAGAACCCTCAATTCTGAAGTATTATCTTGACAAAACAAAGTCTTTGGAGGGTAACGGCAAACACCCTCCTCTCACCATTCCATTTACCGCAATGATCAACTTTATAAAAGTAACGAGTACGGAAAGTGAGCATGTACGTATCGTTTCTAAAGAACAATGTCATTATAAAAGTGGTGATATTGTTAAAGTGATAGGTGGAGAGTTCGAGGGAGTGGTAGGCAAGATAGCTCGTATCGCAGGTCAGCAACGAGTTGTAGTTGAAGTCTCAGGATTATGTTTGATCGCAACGGCATATATTCCAACAAATTTTATTGAACTTGTAAAATAACGCCGCAAGGCATTTTGTTTAATTTTTTCATTATGATAGAAGCAAAGTATTTATTAGAACTATCATCAGGTCAGTTAATTACCTATGAGGAAATATACTCTCCATTTAGTATTTATGCGGATCGAAACCATAGAGATTACTATATTTTAATTCCTTCTTTAGATCAACATCATCTTCAAAGCGTCATTATTGTTGCCAATGATATTGCTATTCGAATTTGCTATCACAAAAAATGGCCTAAAAATTTCGTTTCGAAGATACGACAGATTGTGAATTGTAAAGGTAATGATAGATTCGAAAAAATAAATTATAATATGATTCCCATGGATATACAAGGAGTTATAGCATCAAAGTTAATTGAACAAATATCTTATGACAATGAAAAATAAAATAATTTTATTAGTCCTATTATTATTTCCACTTACAGGAAGTTTACAAATGCATAGTCAATGGTATCAAACTCCTACACCAGAGACTTCTAGCTATACAGGTTATGCATGGGACAATTGGGTAGTGAGAGATTGTAAGTATGCCTATAGTAATGGATGGGTATATGTTTATCCAGAGTTTAAAAATCCTAAAGACTTTTATTTTCGTTTCAAACGAGAAGAACTTGGTATACATGAATTATCACGTAGTGAGTGGGATCGTGTTAATCAAGATGGTGGCTGGATTACTGAATATTGTACGTTTGAGTATTATATAACCGACAAATATCAAACAATGAAGAGTTGTTTAGAAGTTTGCGGCTTCCCTTGTGCAAAAGCTGTTGTGGGGCCAGGTAAACCATTTGTATTGCAATCTGAAAAGGTAAAAACGCGTATTTGGTATTCGAAGAAAAATAAAGTAAGAACTTTAAATTTTTTCTTTTCTGATGGGTCTGGATTTGGCATAACTGTTCATTGGAATTATTCTGGTTATAATATGAAGTATTTGTATTAGCTATGGAAAAGAAACAAAATCGTAGAGAGTTTTTTAAGGAAAGTTGCAAGAAAGTACTTCCCATCATAGGTTGCATTTTAATACCTCAAAATCTAAATGCATTTGTGAATGTTGTAGGAAAAACTCCTAATAGTTGTAATGGCTCTTGTTCAGGTTTATGTACAACAACTTGTTCAAGTAAATGTCAAAATAATTGTGAGGGTGGTTGCAAAAAAGGGTGTAGTAACAATTGTCAAGAAGGTTGCCAAGGAGGGTGTAGAAGACACTGTGCTAGTGGATGCGGAACTGATTGCAGCGGCACTTGTTTGTTCACATGTTCAAATAGTTGTAAGGGGATGTGTGAAACAGGTTGTACGTTAGGATGTTCTTCTTCTTGCATGGGTTCTTGTAGTGAAACTTGTTCTAGAGCTTGTATTGGTTCTTGTCATGGGACATGTAACGGTATGTGTGGCGTAAGCTGCACTGGAACAATGGCTCTTTTTTGATCTTACTCATGGTTTTTAATAACGTTTTAATCAAATTTTAGTGAGGAACAAAGAAAAGAGTTGGCAGTCAGGAGTGGCAAAAAACATTACGTTTATTGTCACTAAAGACTGCCAATTAGCTTGCAAGTATTGCTATCTTGTTGGCAAGAACTCGAAGGAACGAATGCCATGGGAGGTGGCGAAAGCTGCAATTGATTACATTCTCGACCACGAGAGTGATATGACTGAAGATAGTGTGATATGGGATTTTATCGGTGGTGAACCGTTCCTTGAAATAGATTTGATTGATAAAATCTGTGATTATATCAAGACAGAGATGTTTCGGCGTAATCACCATTGGTTTAACTCTTATCGATTTTCATTCTCGACCAACGGAATAAACTATGCGACAGAAAAAGTGCAACGCTTTATAAAAAAGAATCGCGAGCACCTTTCTATTGGCATCACCATAGATGGTACGAAACAAAAGCATGACTTGAATCGTATTTGGAAAACGAAAGAAATGGAACAAGGTATTATGCCTAAAGCTGAAGATGAGAAAGGGTCGTACGATGATGTAGTAAAAAACATTCCACTTTGGCTTAGACAGTTTCCTAATGCGAGTACGAAAGTTACTATCAGCAGTGCAGATATTCCGTATATCAAAGACAGCGTATTGCATCTCTATGGTCTTGGTATTCATGAAGTGAATATCAACTGTGTGTTTGAGAATGTGTGGCAAGAGGGTGATGATCAACTTTTTGAAAACCAATTGGTGAGCCTTGCAGATGCAATCATTGAAGGGGAGTATTATAATAACTATGCTTGCTCTTTCTTCAACGAAAATATGGGAAGGCCCTTAGATTGTAAATTGCAAAATGGAAATTGGTGCGGTGCAGGAAAAATGTTAGCGATTGATGCACTAGGTAACTTCTATCCTTGCACTCGTTTCGCCCAATACTCCCTCCGTAGTAAAAAAGCTTGGATAATAGGCAATATAAAAGAGGGAATAGACAGAAATAAACTTCGACCATTTTTGACCTTAGACCGTTGTACACAATCAACAAAGGAATGCATTGATTGTGAGATTGCTGAAGGGTGTGCATGGTGTCAGGGCGAAAATTATGATGCAGCAGACACATCAACCATTTACCAACGTGCTACGGCTATTTGTAAGATGCACAAAGCAAGGGTGAGAGCTAATAACTATTATTGGAATAAACTTTATCATAAATTAAGAAAGGAGGTTAATAAAGAATGATACAGTATCTTATAGTTCTATTGGACGATACATCTGTTTCTTTCTGTCACTATAATAATACGAAACGAGACAAACACATAATGCCTATTGACACTTTGAGAGCTGGTATATTATATGCAATGAAGCAAAACTTAAGCATTCAATTTGTTTATCCTGAATATGAATTGCCAGCTGATCATCAGACTCTTATTGAAAGCGTTGAACACACAAGCATAAAGTCTGCAAGTTTACACACTAAAGCAGATGTGGTGGTATTTAATAACCTATCGCAAACTTACAATTTTAGTTTCACTAGAAAAGATTTATGCGTTTTACGGATAGACAAGGCATGTTTATTTGAACATGTTGAAGATATCTGCTCTTTGCTGAATAAGGTGGAACGACTAAATATTGTTATCACTGACATCGAAACTTTTGTGGATGAAGATTTCAAACGTTATTCTAATACGCTACGAAAGCTTTCAAAAGAGGTTGAAAAAATCTACATTAAGGGCGATTCTGTGCAATTTAATCTTCTAACTGACAGAATGATGCTTAACAAAATGAACAACTGCGGAGCAGGAGAGACGTGTGTAACATTAGCCCCAGATGGTGCATTCTATGCTTGTCCTGCTTTTTATGCTGAGAGCAAAGAAGATTGTATTGGAAAGCTGAACTTACCGATAGGCAATTTACAAGTAGGATTAAGCATTAAAAATGCTCAGCTATACAAACTAGACCATGCTCCATTGTGCCGTCATTGCGATGCATATCAATGTAGGCGTTGTATATGGCTAAACAGAAAAACAACATACGAAGTCAATACGCCAAGTCATGAGCAATGTGTAGTGGCACATTTAGAGAGAAATGCAAGTAGAGATTTAATGCAATCAATTCGCAAACAGGGTACCTTCTTACCTGATTTTGAAGGAATAAAAAAAATAACGTATCTTGATCCTTTTGACGTAAGGAAGGAATGGGATTAATAGTAAACAATAAAAATAGTATGAAGAAAATTGTAGGTACAGTTACAAATGAAGAGAAAAATGAGATTCTTCGACTCTTTGAGCGTCGTAATGGTCTAAACGAGTTAGCCCTAATTCTCACTGCAGAAAATGATGCCTTATACGAAAAACTAGTAAATGATCTCGGTGATACAGGTACAAAATTTCAAAACTGGTGGGCTCGTATGGGTGAAAAATACAACTGGGAAAGTGTAGATGGCGGTAACTGGGAGATTGATTTCAACACATGTAATATTTATCTTGTAACAAAATAAAACGGTATGACAAATCTATTATTAGCAACTCAGTTGCTATTCATTGGTTCTACGGAACTTTTGCTTATCGGAGGCATTGCGCTTCTGTTGTTTGGCGGAAAAAAATTACCTGAAATGATGCGAGGTTTGGGACAAGGCGTTCGGGAATTCAAAAAAGGAGTCAATGACGTTAAAGAAACCAAAGAACCCTCTAATGAAAAAATAGGGAAAAAAGAATCTAAAGAAAATCCATCAATAGATGAGTCAAAAGATGACAAGCGATAATGATTCGAACTTAATGACATTCGGCGGACACTTGGAGGTGCTTCGCCGAATGTTGTTTCGTATTATAGCCATTGTTGGCATTTTTTCTATAATTATATTTTGCTGTAAAGATGCTGTTTGGGTAATGTTATTAGCGCCAAGCAAATGTAACTTTATAACATATTCTTTAATAGAGAAACTTATTTCGTTATTCGGATCTAATTTCCATTTTGAAAAGTTTCATGTGGATTTGATTGCAACAGATTTGTCCAGTCAATTCATGACACATATAACAACATCTGTATATTTGGGATTATTGGGTGCGTCACCTTATATTCTATACGAACTATTCAAATTTGTGTCTCCTGCCCTTTACGAAAATGAGAAGAAATACTCGGTAAGCGTAGCAGTAATAATCTATTTATTGTTTATAGTAGGAGTTCTCATGAGCTACTATATATTATTCCCAATTTCATTTCGTTTTTTGGGTACATATAGTGTTTCAGAAAATATACACAGTACCATTACTTTAGATTCTTATGTCGAAACATTTACGACATTGACCTTCATAATGGGGATTTTTTTCCAATTGCCAGTGATAATGTTTTTTTTAGCAAAACTAGGGTTTATATCCTCACGACTACTGGCAAAATATAGAAAACATGCATTGATTGTCATTATGCTTGTTGCAGCAATTATAACACCTCCAGACCTGATGACTCTTGTATTGGTAACTGTTCCGTTATACCTACTATATGAAGTAAGTGTAGGAGTTACTAAAATATTTGACGCAAGTACATAGCTTTCAATGAAAAAACAAAGTCGTTGATAATCAACAAAAGCATCTTATATTCCATGGCTAACTGATTATTATTTCTGATGAAGAAGCCATTGAAACGATATGAGAAAACCTATAAGTGCAAGTCCCTTGTGATTTGACAGAATTTGCAGACATCCATATATTTAATCCTAGGTCGTTTGTTAAAATCCGCAAGCGCATCAGTATTGAAGGAATCAATGAAATGACAAATGCTTTGCTTAAGAAGAAAGGAACCAACGATTGCACATAATGGGATTTTTCTTAATTCCAAAATTCGGAATAGATGATATTGGTAACAATATCCGTAAAAAAGTCATACAATGGCTTTGAAATAAGGTGTACCTTTGCAAAAGAGAAGCTACGGCTCGGCAGAATATTCAAGCTAACTTGATATTCTGCCGAACCTTGCATTATCTTTGCAACAACAATTCTGCATTACGATACATATCAATGAAGTTAACGCTATAGGGAAACTTTAGTGACTAATATTTAATCCGTCACACCTGTTTCCTAACCAAAAAACAAGCAACGGCGCGGCATAAAGAAATAAACACTATTACGCATGAATATTAAAGCTATAAGCAGTAAATTGAAGGGGAACCCTACGATGGTGGAGGGTACGGTGTATTCGATGCTCGTTATATGCAGCATCTCGCATTTTCTGAATGATATGATTCAATCTATCATTCCGGCTATCTACCCTATCATGAAGGACAAATTCAACTACTCTTTCGCACAGATTGGCATCATCACATTGGTGTTTCAGATGACTTCCTCTATTCTGCAACCATTCACAGGTTTCTATGCCGACAAACACCCACGACCATACGCCCTATCGGCGGGTATGTGCTTTACCTTGATAGGATTGTTGCTGCTTGCCTTCGCCGAGAACTATTTTATTATACTCCTGGCGGTGAGCGTGGTGGGATTTGGCTCATCTATTTTTCACCCTACGGCTTCGCTTGTCACACAACTGGCCTCGGGAGGCAAAAAGAGTTTGGCACAGTCCATATTCCAGGTGGGAGGCAACGGCGGTTCGGCTGTTGGCCCGTTGCTTGCTGCCATCATTATTCTGCCCTTCGGACAGCATGCCATCTCTTGGTTTGCCCTGGCGGCATTGTTAGCGGCAGTCATCATGATACGGTTGGGAACTTGGTATAGAACCAAACTGTCCTATGTGGTGACACATCAGTCTGCGCAACCTCTCATCAATCACGACATCTCAAGACGAACCAAATATGGTGCTCTGCTTATTCTTATACTTCTCATATTTTCAAAGTATTTCTACACGGCTTGCATCACGAGCTACTTCACGTTTTTCTTGATAGACAAGTTCGGCGTTTCGGTACAAACATCGCAGCTTTGTTTGTTCGTGTTCCTATTGGCCTTTGCTTTCGGAACCGTGGCCGGGGGCATGTTGGGCGATAAATTTGGCCGAAAGTATGTGATATGGTTCTCCATTTTAGGTGCCGCGCCATTTGCAATAGCCATGCCTTTTGCCAATTTAACGTGGACCATTATCTGCACCTTCCTGTCGGGACTCATCATTGCTTCGGCGTTCTCGTCTATCGTGGTTTATGCCACCGACTTGATGCCTGACAAGGTGGGACTGATAGCGGGCATATTTTTCGGACTGATGTTTGGATTGGGGGGACTTGGCTCTGCCTTCTTCGGTTGGCTCGCCGATAAAACCAGCATTGAGTATATCTTTCAAGTAAGTGCCTTTCTGCCGCTTCTCGGCATCATCGCAGGCCTGTTGCCTAACACGCAGAAAGTGAATAGGCGCAAATGAAAGGGCACGTTTTTACACACATAAAAGCGCAATTTGTTTATGTTGAAGCACGAATTGTAAAATATTTTCTATACTTTTGTAGGCGAAACATCAAGAGCAGTTGCTACACAGCATTGATTTGCTGATGGTGGCAAACTCACCAACCGAGTTTACAGGAACCACGGTGGTTAAGGTACGATGTGGAAGTTTTCTATATTCATTAAAACACTTCAAACATTTCCTGACATGAACAACAATTCTCTTTACGCAGATTTTGCTGCGCGTTTTGCGAAGGCTTCACTTCAATCTCTCATTGACTCTTTTAATGCACAAGTAGGCTGCAGGGGCTGGGGCTCAGCTCGTGCTTGCCATGACGTGGCACTTATTGACGAACTGAAACGACGGGGCATTGACCTTTCGGCCATTAGCCAAGGTGGCAGCACGTCGTTTGCTCACAAGGTGGCACTTGACTCTGACGGACAAAAGCTTATTATTGCTGACTAATGAGTGGTCAAGATGCCTAAAAAGGCACTGACATTAGTCTGACTCTACAATTATAGGAAAATCCCTTCCACATCGTCTGCTCTTGATGTGGAAGGGATTTTATTATGTCTTGCAACACCTTAGCGTACAATGACTTTGGCGGTGCTGTTGTCAGTTGCTATGATGTAGGTGCCTGGCAGGGCGATGCTACAGGTGGTAACGCACTTGGCAACGGAACGGCCATCGAGGGTGAACACGCTGAACGTGCGGCCGTCGACCAATGACAGGGTGCGGCCATCGGCACCATAGTGTATGGCCGGCGTATGATTGTTTTGCCGTATGGCATTGATGCCTACAGCCATGTGTTCGGCGTCCATAGGCTGAATGTTGCATTTGCCCCATGCCAAATCGGCCTGGTATGCCTCTACACTTTCAGGACGGACGTATACCGTGACATCGGCACCAAACCAATCGGGCAAAATGTAACGTCCACCTGTTGTGGCAAAGGGGGTGACCGCCACATTGCCAGACAGTTCGGAAGAGAAGTCGTAGGGGCGACGCATATAGTTGTAGATGGTTGTTATCTTGCCATTGTTGAAAGCCTTGCTGTGCAAATAGGTGAGTGTTTTGGGCAGAGTCACCTGGGTCAAGGCGGTAGCACCAAAGGCATAACGTCCGATATGGGTGGTTTGCATGGGCAGTTCGGCTTTTGACAGCAGGTTGCAGCCATTGAACACCTCGTCTTCAATAACAAGGGGCGTGTAGTCTGGACGGTCGGCAAAATTCACTTTGAGCAAAGAGTTGCACTTTGTAAACATGTAGGCGGGCAATATGGTTACATCGGCACCGATGTTAACGATTTCAAGTCCCTTGCACGAAGCAAACATGTTTTGCGCGGTGGCAGCATTGGGCACGTTGTAATTGACACGCAGAAGGGTGCTGATGTTGTTGAAAGCGCTCTCACCTATAGTCATGTTACCATCGAGGTTGACAGTGCTTAAAGCGGTCCATGAAAACGCCTGATTGCCTATATACTGCAACTGTTTGGGCAAGGTGCAGGTGGTGAGCGATGTGCACGAGGCAAATGCTTTGTTACCTATTGCCAGCAGGCTGGCAGGCAATGAAACGTGTTGCAATTTATCGCAACCGTAAAACAATTGGTCGGAAATGACCGTTGTGCCAGCGGGCAGTGTGATACTTGTCAGATTACCGCTTTTGCATGAACTGCCCAATTCTATGGCTGCGCTGCCGAGCATGATGATGCTGTCTGTTTGCACGTGCTGCCAATACCACTCAGTACCATACATGATGTTGAAGCCTGCACGTGTCAACTTGTCGGGAGCTGATGTTACCTGCTGAATGTGTGACCGCATAAATGCGGCGCTTCCTATTTCACTGAGGTGCTTGGGCAGCGCCAGGCTGCCTCGCAGCATGGCAGTGTTAGCAAAAGCACCTTCACCGATATACTTCAGGCTATCTGACAGAACGAGTTGGCTGATATACGATTCGCGGAAAGCATCAGCGGCTATACTGTCAAGACTAACAAGGTTGGCATGGCTGACACAACTCTCATTAAATGCAGCACTACCAAGTTTCTTGAGTTGGCTGAGGTCTATCAATCCGATGGCTGCGCGCTGGAAGGTTCCTTTGCCTATGCGCTCCACACCATCAAATGGGTGTTCAACAAGCTTTTCGCAACCATAGAAAGCGTCTTCCTCAACCTCTGTTATTTTGCCTTGGCTTGTTACACTCACCAATTTGTTGCAATTGAGAGCGAAATGGTCGCCCACACGGGTGAGTGATGTAGGCAGCACAATGCGCTGCAACTGGGTCATGTTGGCAAAGGCTCCGCCAAGATCGAGCGTATATTCCTTTACATAGTGGTTGGAACCACCAAGGCCTGTTGATGATGAAGACTCCTCGGTTCGCTCCTCATCGGAGAGGTAATAAGTAGTGGTTTCCGTACCAAGTCCTATTTGGTAGCGGTCGGTCTCGACTGCGCTGTAAGCGCCGCCATCGGGCACAAGGGTCACATCGGCCAAATCGATGTCCAAAAGTTTGGCAAGGCGGCCGGTGCCAGCACGCAAAAGAGCCAAGTCCTGCGAATTGATGGGGCCTACGAGCTTGAGTCGGCTGATGCTTGTTACGTCTTCGAGTTCGGCCAACTTTTCGCGCAATGTACCAGCCTCGGTGAGTTGGATTGTAACGACGTCGCCTTCAACCTCGGCTGGTGTGACTGTAATATGCAACTTGGCAACGCCAGCCGGTAGATTTTTGGTTGCATTGACATGAGCAAAGAGCGTAGTTTCGCCAGGTTTTTCACCCAAAATCATGCTACGATTGCCTTCAGCGCAATTAAAAGCGGCTATGGCAGGATTGTCGATACTATAGCTTGTGGAGTCGCTAATAATACCATCTGTATCACCTACCATATCAGGCAGTTCCACTTTTTCACCTTGCTTGATGGTCACAGTTGCGGGGTCGAAAGAAACGTTTCGCTGTTCTGCACAGTCGACTGACAAACTGGTGAGATAAAACGTGGTGGAGCTGCCTTTATAAAAATAGATGTAGAGAGAGCCACTCGTTGTGTTAGCTACATAGTCATAACTGCCACTTGGGTAAAAACAGGCTGCCTTTACATTGAGTTCGTTATAATAGCTATTTCCATTTATCTCAACACGCTCGATAAGTACTGCCTGGCTCATCGTTTCGGTACCATCAGCAGACGATGAGCCTTCTAAAGTGATAGACTGTACATAATTGTAGTTCTGTGTACCAGTGATGGTAACATAACCTTCAAAGCCGGCGAATACCAATGCAGGCTTGCCCGACACGGGATCGGTGCCAAGTTCGCAACAGTTCTCGCCACCTTCGGCAACAATATTAAAATTCTGTATTATTTGTTCGGGAGTGTACGTTATGCGCTCGGCCCACGTGGGGAGTACTCCGATGCTGCATATCAAAAAGGCTACGAATTGGCGCCATGCCTTTGTTGATGTCTCTCTAAAATTCATTAGGGGGGATAATTTCTGCATAAGCTACAATAGGATTTGCTTGTGTTAACTTTGTTTGTATTTGTTATCTTTTGTACAAAGGTATGGACTTTTGACTTAAATGCCAAAGGCACGTGAGGATAAAATCTCGTTAAAAGGCGGAAATTCCCCACAGAACTTTTCAACGCTTTACAAGGGGGATTTTAATACAACAGGTTTGACGTTGTGTCAAACTATTGGTGACAAGCCATTGCTAAGACCTCCGGACTTCGTCAATGCGTCACCCAATTAAAAAACGATGAGTTCGTATTTTTGACCGGGGTGACGCATTGACGGAGTCAGGAAATATTTGCTCCCCTCCCCGTCTGCCTACTTATAAATGAATGTATGCGCTTTTACTGCCATCTTACACTTTTTGTATGTAACAATCTGATACACAGAGGTTTCAAGAGTGTAAGATGATTTCAAAGTATCTTACACACTCCTGCACACATCTTACCCCCCCACCCCGCTGCCGCACAGTCGTCATGGACGTATGTGGTGGGGTATACGCCACAGGGACGTAGAAAAATCTGTCGGAGCAACAGATTTTTCTGCTCCCCTATGCCGTGGTATCAACCTCCCGTGCTTGTGCCGTGTGGCAGCGTGTGGGTTGTGTAGGTTGTGTGTAGGTGGAATTGGCAGTATCTTACACTAAATAAAACATTGATAATCAATGAGTTGCAGCGTATTTGTGTAAGATGTAAGATTCTCGGTGTGTAAGTTGTTGTAGTATGGTAAAAGGTCCCAAGTACCACTTTTTCGTCTTGGTTCTTTTAGCGTAAACATGCGAACGAAGTCAAGCATCAAGCGCTATCACTAAACGCTATCACCAAACGCTAACTCTAATGGGGGCGACGCGTCTCTTCAAGCACCAAGCGCTACAACCAAGCGCTACCTCTAATGGAGGCATTCAGTGGTAGCGTTTGGTACTTGAGTCCGTTCGCATGGTTACGTTTCACCGGACAACAATAACAATGAATGAAATTTATTGTTGTCCGGTAAAACCATTCTTGTTAAAAGACGAAAATCCCCCACGGAACTTTCAACGGATTCCGAGGGGGATTTTAATACAACAGGTTAAACGCTGTGTCAGACTATTGTTTACAAGCCATAGCTAAAACCTGAAATGTAGTTGTAGAACACACCGCCAAGGCCGAGTGCTACAACACCAATGGTGCAGAGCGCAAGGGCCACACGGGTGTAGTTGTCGCTGCGGAATGTGGCTATCGGGGTGTCGTTGCCCTTGATGTACATGGCCTTGACTATGAGCAGATAGTAGTAAAGCGAAATAACCGTGTTGGCCAAAGCAATGAATACCAACAGGGGATATCCTGCCTTGAAGGCTGCCATGAACACGAAGAACTTGCTGAAGAAACCTGCAAACGGCGGGATACCTGCCAAAGAGAAGAGGCAGAGCGTCATGAGGAATGCCAACTTGGGGTTGGTTTGATACAGTCCGTCATAATCGCTGATGTTGATCTTAGCGCTGTTGTTCTCAACCGTGGTCATTACTGCAAAAGCACCAAGGTTAGAGGCCATGTAAACCAAGAGGTAGAATACAAGGGCTGACATGCCTTGTGCTGTGCCGTCCATAATGGCCAAAACCAAATAACCTGCTTGTGAAATGGCTGAGAAAGCCATGAAACGCTTGAGGTTGTTCTGGCGAATGGCAAAGAGGTTGGCCACGGTGATTGATGCCACGATGATCCAGTACATGCCCGTGTTCCAGCTATAGAACAGATCGCTCTGTGCAAAGGCCTTCATGAGCACGGTCATGAGCACAAAGGCTGCTGAACCCTTTGAGATGACGCTCAAATAGGCGGTAACAGAGGTGGGAGCACCCTCGTAGGTGTCGGCTGTCCAAAGATGGAAGGGTACCAAAGAGATTTTGAAGCCCATGCCTGTGATGAACAATACCATGCCGAAGATGCAGAATACTGAACCGTCGAGCTGGCTGCCTATCTCGCTGAAATAGAGTGTGCCGGTAGCACCATAAATGAGTGATACGCCATAGAGCAGGAGCGCACTTGAGAAGAGAGCCAACAAAATGAACTTGGCTCCGGCCTCAGCACTCTCAAAACGCTTTTTGTCGTATGCCACCAATGCGGTGCAAGGTACAGAGGCCAACTCCAAACCGATGAAGAACATGAGGAAATGGCCACTCGAAATCATGAAATACATGCCAAGCAGTGTAAAGAGGGTGAGCATATAGAACTCGCCTTGCTTTACAAGGTTCTCGTTGCGGCTCAACCACTTGTGTGCCATAAGGAACACAATGATGGTACCCACATTGAGCACACTCTTCATGATGGTCATCATGGGAGTGTATTGGTACATGCCGCCAAAGGCACTCGCAGGCTCGGCACTGCTGCACGGCAGCAGGTTGAGCAGGGTGTGCACGGTGAGCAATATTACGGGTAAAGCTGTGTTGTAAACGCCTTTCCCGCTCTTTTTGTCAGGACACATAAAGAGGTCGGCTATGAACAGGATAACAATCACTGCCAAAAGCGACAACTCTTCGTGCATGTATAAGAATTGTGAATAATCCATTGTCTTATAAATTTAGAGGAAAGGGTTAGAAGATGAAACAGTTACTGCCGCATTGTGAATGTGGTCAACAATAGGTGCCACACCGGTGGTGATCATGTCGCTCACCCACAACGGAGCCAAGCCCAGACCGGCTACTGCCACGATGAGGCAGATGACAGCAAAGCGCTCGTCCCAGGTGGCGTCGGTGAGTTTGAGATGATGCTCGTTGGTGCAGGTGCCATAAAGTATCTTGCCCACTACACGCAAGATGTAGACGGCGGTGATGACAATTGAACAGCAGGCTGCAATGGTGAGCACACGGTGGAAGGTGTCGGCATTCTCAAACGAACCTACAAAAATAGTCATTTCGGCAATGAAACCTGAGAAGCCGGGCAAACCGAGGTTGGCCAAACCGGCAATGATATAACCTACCGAAAGGAATGGCATGATGCGCATCAAACCATTAAGTTCGCGAATGTCACGTGTGTGGGTACGGCCATAAATCATACCGATAAGGGCAAAGAACAGGGCCGTCATCAAACCGTGGCTGAGCATCTGGAGCACAGCACCCGTGCAAGCTGTTTGGTTGAGCATGAGTATGGCGAAGAGCACCATACCGCAGTGCGACACCGAACTGTAGGCGTTGATATACTTCAAGTCGGTCTGCACACATGCCGAGAATGCACCATAAACAACTGAGATGCCGGTGAGGATAAGGAATATCCAACCTAACTCGTTGGCAGCCTCAGGCATAAGATACATGGCGATGCGGAAGCAACCGTAGCCACCAAGTTTCATCAACACACCGGCATGGAGCATTGACACGGCGGTAGGGGCTGAGGCATGACCATCGGGAGACCATGTGTGGAAGGGGAACAATGCACCAAGCACACCGAAACCAATGAATGTGAGCGGGAACCAAATGCACTGCTGGGCAAAGGGAATAGCGTGGGCACCACCTATGTGGTTGGCTATTTCGACGATGTTCATGGTCTGACCACCGGCACCGTAGAATATACCGAATATGCCACACATCAAGAAGGCTGAACCACCCATGAGCATGAGGGTCAGCTTCATGGCTGCATACTCCTTTTTGCCACTACCCCACACACCGATAAGGAGGTACATCGGGATAAGGGCTATTTCGTAGAACATGAACATGGCGAACATGTCTACCGAAATGAAGAAACCGAACACACCAAGGCTCAACAATGTGAACCACAAGAAGTACTCCTTGGTGAGGGGCTTGAGTTGCCAAGAGGCAAATGTACCGGTAAACACGATGACTGACGAAAGTAGCAACATAGCCACCGATATGCCGTCAACGCCTACCGAATATTTGATGTGAAGGGGCTCAAACCAGTTGAACGATGCTGTGTAAAGCATCTCATCTGTGGCTCCAGCCGCACGATCGCCAAGGAAGGTTATGGTTAAATAGCCTGCCAAGATGAGCAGCAGTGTACTACCTGTCACCATCACCGCACGTACGCCTTTCACATCTCTTGCCAGCCACAAACCGAGCAGCATGACAAGTGGAATCAATACGAATAATGATAAGAAATTCATTGTTTATTGTTTTTAGCTTAGGAGTTTTGGGGTTTAGAAGGATAACAAACGATGCTTGCCACTTCAACCCTTCAACTTTTCAACTTAAAATTCACGCAAAGGCCATAATTGCCAGCAATATCAAAGTACCGAGCAGGAATACGTAAGCATAGCCCTGTACCGAACCACTCTGCAAACCACGAATGCGGAAACTGAGGGCATTGGTACCCCAAGCCAGGAAGTTGAAGAAACCATCGATGACATGGCGGTCAAACCAGGCAATGGGCTTTGATATGTGTGCAAATATTATGCGGTGAGTAATGTATTGGTAAACCTCGTCCATATAGAAGCGCTTGTAGGCCCAGCGATGAAGCTTGCCAAACTTCTCGGCAAGGGCATCGGCCTGTGGCTGGCGCTCGCCAATGTACATATAGGTAGCAAGGAATATTGAGGCTACAGCAATAATGATGCTTGTGCCGGCCACATTCCAGTCGAGGTGAATGTCGTACAATTGTCCATCGGCACTTACAAAGTGGCCAAAGGGAATGAAACCTGCCACACAGGTAACCAATGCAAGGAACATCAAGGGGAATGTCATGGTGAGCGGTGCCTCGTGCGGGGTGTGCTCAGCATGCAAGGCTTTGTTCTCTGTGCCCCAGAATATGCCGTAGTACAAACGGAACATGTAGAAGGCTGTCATGGCGGCAATAGCTGTCATGATCCAACCCATGGCGGGCATGTAAGCAAAGGCTGCTGTCAGAATTTCGTCCTTTGAGAAGAAACCTGAGAAGGGAGGTATACCCGAAATGGCCAAACAAGCTATCAAGAAGGTGATGTGGGTGATGGGCATGTATTTGCGCAAACCACCCATGGCCGACATTTCATTGCTATGCACTGCATGAATGATGCAACCAGCGCCAAGGAACAAGAGGGCCTTGAACATGGCGTGTGTAAACAAGTGGAACATTGAGGCCATATAGCCCAACGAACCTACATGCTCATGACCTGTTGTGAACTCGGTGCAGACACCGAGAGCCACCATCATAAAGGCTATTTGCGAAATGGTTGAGAATGCAAGCACACGCTTGATGTCGCTCTGACAGCAAGCCACAGCCGCTGCATAGAAAGCGGTGAAAGCACCTACCCAAGCTACAATGTGCAGCGTGCCAGGAGCATATTCTATCCACAAGGGGAACAGACGGGCTATCTGGAACACACCGGCCACCACCATGGTGGCAGCATGGATAAGGGCCGACACGGGGGTTGGGCCTTCCATGGCATCGGGCAACCATATGTGCAAGGGGAACATGGCACTCTTACCAGCACCACCAATGAACATAAGGAACAAAGCGGTGGGAAGCATCATGGCTCCTTGTGCAAAACCGTCCTGGTTGAACTCAAATCCGAATGAATGGCAGTAGTAGCCATAAATAAGGATACCGATCAAGAAGAAGAGGTCGGCAAAACGGGTCACGATAAATGCCTTCTTGCTGGCTGCAATGGCAGCGGGCGAAGTGTAGTAGAAACCAATGAGCAGGTAAGATGATACACCTACCAACTCCCAGAACATGTACATCTGGAAGATGTTAGTAGCTACCACAAGGCCGAGCATTGACATGGTGAACAAGCTCAAGAAGGCATAGTAACGCTGGAAACCGCGTTCGCCATGCATATAGCCAAACGAATAAATGTGTACCATGAGCGACACCGTGGTGATGACGATCAACATCATTACCGATATGGGGTCGAGCATGATGCCCATGTTAAAGCTAAGTCCCTTTACGAAGAAGGGCAGCCATGTAAAGTTGTATGGCATGAGTGTGGGCAACACACCCTCTGCCGTACGCGGAGTTTGGAAAAAGTACTCAAAGGCGGTGTAATAAGCCATGACGGCTACCACACCAAGCACTACTGTACCTACCAATCCAGCTGCTTTATGGCTGAACCATTTTCCGAACACTCCAAGCAGGAGAAACGAGAAGAATGGCAGCAAAAGTATAAGAATTGTATAATCCATTGTATTATATAGTTTAAGAGTTTAAGAGTTTTGAGTTTAGAGGTCGCCGTTCGTATCGAGGTTACTTATCGATGTGCATGCGACTCACCCCGACACATTATATTATAGGAGCAATCTCTTGACTTGTCAACTCTTCAACTTTTCAACTTTTTTATTTACCACTTCATCTTCTCGAGCTCACCTACCTGAATGTTCTTAATCATGCGGTAGATGTTGATCATGATGGCTATGGCAATGGCACTCTCGGCTGCCGATATGGCAATAGAGAAGAGTGCAAAGAAGTAGCCCTCATAACCGTCGGGATAAAGCATACGGTTAAACACTGCAAAGTTCAAGTCGGTGGCATTGAGCATAAGCTCCACCGACAAAAGTATGGCCAACGTGCTGCGGCGTGTCAGAAAGCCGAAAACGCCTGCAAACATCATGATGGCTGAAATAATCAGGATATATTCTATCTGAATCATAATAGTTTGTTGTTGAGTTTGAAAGTTTAAGAGTTTAATAGTTTAGCAGTTACCCATTCGCTTACCGTTGTATCTTGAATTGCACCGCTTTCACGACACGATGCGAACAACTTTTAAGCCGTTAAAGATGTAATCTTAACTTTCAACTTCTAAACCGTTCAACTTTATTCTTATTAGCGTTTACGAGCAATCATCAGCGCGCCCACGATGCAGGCCAGCAGCAACACACTCACTGCCTCGAAAGGCAAGAGATAGCCGTTGTCGCCAGACGAGAGCATATTGCGGCCGATTGAATCAATGGTTGTGACAGCATTGGCAGTCTCACTCGGTGCAGCAAGCACTGCAGCCTTGAAATTGTGCGTGAGCACCACACCTACAAAGGCCAGGAAACCTACAAAGCTCAACACGAAGCCCCATGAGGCGTCCTTAATCTTGCGTTTGAAGATTTCTTGATCCTTCGCACCCTCTGTCAGCAAGATAGAGAACACATACAACACGATGATACCGCCGGCATAAACTATCACCTGCGCAGCACCGAGGAATGTGTAGCCCATCAAGAAATACATGCCCGCTGTGCCAAGCAGCACAAAGAACAGGTATGTGGCAGCGCGCACGATGCTTTTGGTCAGCACTGTTGCCAACGACGAAAGCACCATCAGCACAGCCAAGATGACGAACATGATGTTTTGTGAATTCATTGTTTTTGAAGTTAAGAGTTAAAAGTTTAAGAGTTAAGCGTATGCTTTGTCATTCTCACGCCTTGAAATCTTTTCTTGAAAAATAATGCAAGGCGAGCGCAGAACATCAAGCTTGCTTGAATGTTATGCCGAGCCGCAGCTTATTTTCTCTAAAAAGCAGAAGCCTCAGCATTAGTTTGAATGCAAGAGCGTCTTCTTAACTTCTCTACTTTTCAACTTTTCAACTATACTAATTATTTCTTTTCTTCAACGTGGCTACCGGGGTGGTTCAGCACCTTGACAAGCTTAGCACGGTTGAACACCGCATTTTCGTAGCTTTGGTCAAATGTGATGGCACCATGGGGGCAAGCGCGTGTACAGAGCATGCAGAACATGCAGCAACCAAGGTCGTACTCATACTTCACGAGGCGTTTCTTTTTCTTGCCGTCGGGAGTCTCGTAAAACTCGCTGGTCACCTTGATACTGCCGTTAGGGCAAGCCATCTGGCAGAGTCCGCAACCCACGCACTTGTGCTCATTCTGCTCGTTATGGGGCATTGTGAGCGAACCACGGAAGCGTTCGAACATTTTGTTCGAATCACGGTTTTCGGGATATTGTTCGGTGATTTTCGGAGTGAAGAACTCGCGCATGGTTGTTTTCAAACCAGTGCCAAGGCTCTTCAAGCCACTTACTACACCACCTATATAACTTTTTTCTTCCATGAATTTAAGCTTAATGAGTTCAATGAGCTTATACTGTTTAGCATGATTAAGGAGCTTTCGGTTAAAGCTTCAAGTATGCGTTAACATCTAAACTTACCAAACTATAAAATTAGAACGTCCACCCCATGGCCACGCAAAGCGCCATGATGATGAGGTTTACCATGCTGAAGGGTACAAGGTACTTCCACTCGAGCGACAATATCTGGTCGATACGCAAACGGGGGAAAGTCCAACGCAACCACATGAGCAAGAATACCACAAAGAACGTCTTGCCAATGAACCATACAGCACCGGGTATGTAATCCATCACACCATTAAAGGCGTCAAGTCCGTAGATATGAAGCGGAGCCCAACCACCAAGGAATATGGTGCTTGCCATACCGGCACAGATAAACAGGTTCAAGTATTCAGCCAAGTAGTAATAGCCAAAGTGCATACCCGAGTATTCGGTGTGATAACCTGCGGTCAACTCACTCTCGCACTCAGGCAAGTCGAACGGGCCACGGTTACACTCAGCATTGCCGGCAACCAAGTAAATAAGGAAGGCGATCACTGCCGGAATGTGTCCTCGGCAGATGTTCCAACCATTCAAATACTGGTCGTTGCATATCTCGCTGAACGACATGGTACCTGTCAAACAAATCATGGCCAGCATGGTCATGCCGATTGACAATTCGTAGCTGATAATCTGTGCACCGCTACGCATGGCACCAATCAACGAATACTTGTTGTTACTACTCCAACCAGCAAGCAGGATACCTACTACACCAATTGAAGACATGGCGAGGAAGAAGAATACGCCGACATTGAAGTCGATGATTTGCGCACCCTTGTTCCAGGGCAAACACGAGAAGGTGACCATTGAGGCTGTCACAACAAGGAACGGAGCCAAATTGTGCAGGAAGAGGTCACTCTGTCGCATACTGATAATCTCCTTGGTCAGCATTTTGAACACATCGCTGAACACTTGGAGAAGGCCCCACTTACCTACACGCATCGGACCAAGACGGCATTGGAAGAATGCACAAATCTTGCGCTCCATGTAGATGAGGGCTATGGCAAACACGGCATACAAAGTGATGATGACTAATGCCACAAGAATGCTTTCTGTCAAGATTGCACCCCATTCGGCAAAGCCGCATGTGTTCATCAAAAAGCCATGCAACCAGGAGGTTACTAATGAAAAGTCAAACATTTTTTTTAGAGTTTATGAGTTTAATAGTTTAGAAGTCCATGAGGTCGCCTTTATTTGCACCACATTCCACTTTCTTCTTCAGAGCTGTGAGCATTCGGGCTATTTCTGCCACATCAAGACGAAGTTTCACCATCATCTCTTCTGGTACATAGCCCATATCATCTGCCAGAATCAGCTGGTTCATCGTCTCCATCAGAGAGCCGTAAGCTATACTGATGAAATGTACGAACTCTTTTGATCCCAACCTACCCGCACCCTCCGATATATTAGATGGTACAGACAGGGCTGCACGTCTTATTTGTGGTATCAAAGCATAGTTCTGTTCGTAAGGGAAACTTGTCGTCAGACGAAACACTTCTCTATGAAACGACCTAGCCTTTTGCCACACCTTCAACTTTTCGAAAGAGAATATCGGTGCCTTCATACTATTCATAAGCAGTACATACCTCTTAACTTTCTCAACTTATAAACTTTTCAACTTAAAAGTTTATCTATCAATATCAGGCACAACGTAGTCCACCGTACCACCGATTGTTATCAAGTCGGCGAGCATGTTGCCCTTGCAAGCTGTGTCCATCACGGCCACCAGAGGCAAACCGGTCGAACGGTAGTGCAAGCGGTAGGGACTCTTGTCGCCCTTGCTCTCGATAAACACACCCATGCGGCCACGGCTGCCTTCCACCTCGCTGTAGAAAGTGCCCACCGGGAGCTTGATGATAGGCTTCATCTTCTCCTGATAATTGCCTTCGGGAATGTTGTCTATGAGCTGCTCGATAATGTTGAGGCTCTCCTTTATCTCGTCCAGACGTATCATGTAACGGGCAAAAGAGTCGCCTTCGGTGCGTACAATTTCGTTGAACTGCACACGGTCATAAGCGGCATAAGGCTTAATCTTACGCAAGTCGTTGTGCCAGCCTGATGCACGACCAGTACCACCGGTACAACCAAAGCTTATTACCTGTTCCTTAGTCAGCACGCCCACGCCTTTTGAACGGTTCTGGAAAATCACGTTACCTGTAAAGATGTCGTGATACTCCTGAATGTTCTTGCGCATAATCTTGATAAATTCCTTCACACGTTTCTGGAAGTTGGGGTGAATGTCATACATCACACCACCAATTGTGTTGTAGTTCAATATCAAGCGGCCGCCGCAAGTTTCCTCAAAAATGTCGAGTATTTTCTCGCGGTCGCGGAAAGCATAAAGGAAGGCGGTTGTGGCACCAAGGTCCTGGCAGAGACAGCCAAAGAACAAGATGTGCGAGTCAATACGTTGCAACTCGTCCATGATGGTACGAATTACTTGCACACGATCGCTCACCTCAACACCCATGGCCTGTTCAATACACATGCACAGCGCATGGCGGTTCTGCATGGCACCAAGGTAATCCAAGCGGTCTGTCAGAGCCAGAGTCTGCGGATAGGTCATGCTTTCGCTAATCTTCTCCACACCACGGTGAATATAACCGAGTATAGGGTCGACCTTGCGAATCATTTCACCCTCAAGGTCTACACGGAAGTGAAGCACACCGTGAGTTGAAGGGTGCTGCGGACCAATATTCACCACATAGTCATCTTCACCAAATATTTGGTGTTCAACCTTCTTCACCGTACCGTCCTGCTCCAATTGGTATTCGTAAGTAACGTCTGCCAATGGCTCGTTGGTCATGTGTTGCGGGTCGAAGGGGTTGTCCTTCTCAGGGTCATTATCCTTGCGGAAGGGATAACCTACCCAATCCTCGCGCATGAACAAACGGCGCATATCAGGATGGTTGGTAAAGATGATGCCGTAGTAGTCGTACACCTCGCGTTCATACACATTGGCAATGTCCCAAAGGTCACTAACCGAAGGTATCATCGGGTTCTCGCGATCACTTACCACGCATTTAACGCAAGCCTGCTTGTGATTTTCGGTATTCTCTACCTGGTAAACCACGCCAATGCCGTCCTCGAGCCAGTCTTCACCTGTCAAATTCAGCAAAAAGTCCATGCCCTCTTCGTCGTGCAAGCGCTTCATTTCGGCGTGCAAGTCGGCAGCGGCCACAGTTTTAGGTTTCAGTTCATTCACTGCAGGTTTGGCAGGAGCAGCGGCAGGACGTGCCACTGCCGGACGTGCAGCAGCAGGTTTGGCAGCTGCGGCGGGCGCAGCAGGTTTCTGTGCTTCAGTGCCGTTATTAGCTGTAGCTTTCAATTCTTCGCTCATGCCTCTTCCTCCTGATTATAAATGGTTTCTTCTTTTTCCTCGGCAGTCACCTTGAAGGGGTCCTTCTGCTTGCGGTTCGTAGTACCGAAGAAGTTTTCAACTTTCACAATACGCTGCAACTGCATCATACCATAAAGGAATGACTCGGGGCGTGGCGGACAACCCGGCACATAAACGTCGACGGGAATAATCTTGTCCACACCATTGAGCACATGGTACGACTTGGTAAACGGACCGCCCGAAATAGAGCAACCACCAATAGCCACCACATACTTCGGGTCTGCCATCTGGTCATACAGACGGCGAAGCACCGGAGCCATTTTGGTAGTAATGGTTCCGCACACCAATATCACATCAGCCTGTCGGGGAGAGTTACGTGTAACCTCAAAACCAAAACGTGCGATGTCATAACGTGCAGCACACACGGCCATAAATTCGATACCACAACATGAGGTAGCAAATGTCAGCGGCCAAAGAGAGTTTGAACGGCCCCAGTCGATGAGGTCGTCGAGCTTGCGCACAATTACGTTTGCGCCGCCCGCATTGAGTTGTTCAACGAGCTCTTCATAAGTCTCGTTGTCCTTGAATTCCTCGTAAGGAATCGACTTGATTTTTGCTCTTTTCATTGCCATTTCAACGCTCCTTTCCTCCAGGCATAAGCCAAGCCCAGAACTAAAATAAACAGGAAGAAGAGCACGCTCAACAAGCCCGCAGGGCCAAATGAGCGCATCACGACGGCCCACGGGAAGAGGAACATCGTTTCAACGTCGAACATCAGAAAGAGAATAGCGAACAAGTAGTAGCCTACGCGGAACTGCATCCATGAGCGTCCACGTGTAGGAATACCACACTCGTATGCCTCTTCCTTCTGAGCGTTATAGCTGCGCGGCGAAATCAGTTTTGCCAGTATCGTCACAACACCTACGAACGCCAACCCTGTCAGCAATGCAGTGACAAATAAGGTAAAGTTCATAGCTCTTTAATGTTATTGTTAATAATGTTGTTTGTTTCTATCAAGTTCACAACTCCGAGTTGCCGGGCTGGTAAAGTAGTCTTTACGCACCCGGCCTCTTTGCCAAGAACTGCAACAGGCGAAACGCCATGTACCAAGGAACTGCCATTATGCAAGACGAAAAAATCCGCATCATTCAGGGTATAGGGCTTCCCCGACGTGCGGACACAAAAAATCAGCGAACGGACACACTTGTCCGCCGCTTCAAAATGTTTTTTACCAGTTGTGCATGCCAACGATGCACTCACATAGCAGCCCTCGTTCACTTTAGTTTCGTCTTTTGCGAGTGCAAAGTTAGTGCAAACCGAAAGCCCCGCAAAGCAAAAAATGCATTTTTTGCTTTGCGGGGCTGAGGTGCAGCCTAAATTGACGAAGAAAAGTTAGTGCAAACCGAAAGCCCTGCAAAACAAAAAAAGCATTTTTTGCTTTGCAGGGCTGAGGTGCAGCCTAAATTGACGAAGAAAAGTTAGTGCAAACCGAAAGCCCTGCAAAACAAAAAAAGCATTTTTTGCTTTGCAGGGCTGAGGTGCAGCCTAAATTGACGAAGAAAAGTTAGTGCAAACCGAAAGCCCTGCAAAACAAAAAAAGCATTTTTTGCTTTGCAGGGCTGAGGTGCAGCCTAAATTGACGAAGAAAAACTAATATTCCCACTCTGCACTAACACCGTAAAAGAATTTCAAGTTCAGCACCCTTCAAAAGGTTGTGCAGTCCCCTCTGTCACCAGAGTGGGAAACAATTCACCACCGTCGTCCTTGCTGTCAGCACCGTCGCCGCTGTCATCATCATCGTCAACCAATTCATACACCTCCACCTGCTTCAGTCCGGGAGCATTGCAATAAGTGCCTTTATAGCCATACGCTATAATGCGCTGCCCTAACATGGCAGGATTGTCTGCAAGGTTCAAGTCAACACGTGCGTCGCTTCCAGCCTTGAGTTGCAAGCCCGCACACAAATTCGTGCCCGTTTCGGCAGCCCTGTCGGCCAGCACGATGTTGGTACTCACAGCATCATCGGCATCAAAAACCACCTTATTTATGGTATTCGTAGGCATGTAGCCAACGATGTAGCCCTTCAGTGCTATAAATTCGCCATCGTCAGCCCGGCTTAGCGTGGCTATGGTAAACGTGTCGCTACTGTCGGGCGCGGTCACATTCTCCTTATCATCATCTTCCTTGCCGCCAGAGCCTTCTGAAGGCAACTCTATTTCGTTACAGCCACAAAGCATAAAGGCAACCATAACTACCGATAAGGCAAACAGCTTCTTCATATAATAAGATGCGTTAGTTACCTATAACTATCACTTTGATGTAGTCCTTCAGGCTGAACGGCCCCTTGCGGTACCCCCCTTGCGAGTCGTTCACCAGCAAGAGCGTCATGCGGCCATCGGCCAGAGTGCGACCAAGACACATACCCTCGTAGTTGGCAAATGTCAGTTTGAAAGGCTGCACCTCTGTAGTCCAGTCCGCCAACAGCTTTTTATCCAAAAAGTGGTTGCTGTCAACGTCCTTCATCGGTGTGCTGCTGTCAATTTGGTGCGCATTGCGCGGGTCCACCACAAACAGTTTGCAACGGGTCGAACTGCTCAATCCGCCATGGGTTACATTTGCCTCGCGCTCAAGTATCAATAGTCTGCCGTCGGGCAATGGGGCAATTTCGGGCACACCAAACACATAAGTCTTGCCAAAGTCATCAGTACGTCCCCTATCCATGCGGTAGGCATACTGTGCCACAGGTTGCAGGTTGTCGTCGAATGCCTGCAAGCGCAACAAGTTTACCACTCCGGGGTGAGTGGGCGAAGCCGCCGGTCCATCGGCAGGCAGTGTGCTTTCCGACGTAGTCCAAAATCGGTGTGCAATGGTGTCGTAGCACAACGCCTCAAAACCATAGTTGAACACAATGTGTTCAGACGAGAATATGTCCGGCACATTCAGTTCACGCCCTGTGGGCTGCCCTTCCATGTCATACTCTAAAATGCGCTGGTCACCCTCACCGCTGATAAACAGTGTGTTGCGCTGAGGGAAATATGCCACACCCTCACAATCGCGTATGGATATACCCTGGGCATCAACCTTGGGCGAGCGGTTGCCTTTGAACCCCTCCAGGTACACATTAGTCACATCGCCCGTCAGAGCGCTTTGGTCTATTCTAAACAAGAAAAAGCCATCGGTGGGTTCCTTGTCACTCACCATAGCATAGCGGTTGCCGCCAAGTGCAGTAATGCCACTATACTGTGCCGCACCTATACGCCATTTGCCAAGTGATTGTTGTTTAAGTTCTACTGCCGTTTGGGCAGAGGCCAAGCTGCAAAGTGCAACAGCCACCATTGCAAGGCCATATCGCAGTTTGTTCATAAGATAATTCTTTTATAGGTTGACAGGGTGACGGGTTAACCCAACGCAGCGTGCCTACTCGTCAAGCATCATATCCATCACCATGGGTTGTGCAGCCATAAACATGGCTGCCAGGCCACCAGGTGTAACAATGCTGTCGGGCTTGATGTCTGTCAAACGCACACGTCCATTCTCTACTATATACCAACCATTGTTTTCTGGAATATCGAGGTCGCCGTCCACACCTATGTGCAGTTGGAAACCCGGATTGGGTGTGGCAATGGCCGACAAAAAGCGTGGCACATTTACCACACGCGCCATGGCGTATGGCTCTGAACCCTTGAGCGAAGCTGGCATACAGAAACGGCGATACACCTTGTCCACATTGCACGCTTTCATCAGATAATCCACAAAAGCAGCACGCGCAGCGCTTTCGGTAATGGCCAAAGTGCGAATGTACACATTGCCATCGGCCTCCTTCACCGCCAGACAAACGCCCACGATACGGCGTTTGCGACGCGCCACGAGCACATAGCCATCATCGAGGTCGGCATCTGACAATGCAGCAAAGAAGTCGTTCTCCGACGGGTGCATCATAAACGGCAACTCTACGGTCAGACGATGGTAGAACACATACAGGTCGCGGCCCCACTCGTCGGGGCGTGTCACCTCTATTTTGCTGTAATCGCCATCGTTGGTAATGTCGAGTGGCAAATTCTGACGGTACACGGCATTCCAAAAAGCGCCATGTTGGGGTTTTTCGTAAAAGCTGCGCAGTTCGTCACTGCCGGGTATCAAAAAACTGAGCGTGGCGCCTTGGCTGAACAACCGGCGGTGTGCCTCATGTATGAGGTTCGAGGCATAACCTTTGTTGCGGAATTGTGGCAGAGTGGCCAAGCCTGATATATAGCCAGCACGCAGTACCGAACCATAAAAAGTAAATCGGTACGGCAACAGTTGCGTGGCAGCCACCACTTGTCCGTCGTGACGTATGGTCAAATTGTTGTCGTCCGTGTATTTGTCTTCAAAGTATATGTCCATAAACTCTTCTGAGTCATGGAAACAAGTGCGCCACAGGTCGCGCGTTTGCTGCTTTATTTCGTCGGGTGTAAGTAGCATGAGGGTAGAAAGGAGTTAGGGGGTTAGAGGGTTAATGGGTTAGGGGGTTGACAAAGCAACTCACCTTTCGGGTTCAGTCTGTTCTTCTTAAATCCGAAATGTTAGCATCGTGCTGGCAAGCTTGTCAGCAAGCAGTCTTCCCCACCCTGTTTGTTTCATTCGCCAAGCGGGTGCTTGGTCATCACCGTATATTTATGGAGCAGTTGTTCGGGGTGATACGACAGTTTTGAGCGTCTCAAGCCTGGCAGTCCGAGGTCTTCCTCGCGGTTGATGTACACATACTGCTCGGGCAGACTGCGCACAAAGTCGCGGTTGATAATGGTGAATGCACCCTCGTATTGCGTGTCGGCCTTTTCGATGCAAACGTCAAAGGTGTCGTAGTTGATGCCGGCACCAAGCGTAAAGGCTATTATTTCATTATCTACAATCAGCGCACCGCCCCTTGCGCCGGTAGCCTCCCAATTATCAAACATGTTTACCAGCGCTTGTCGCTCGGTTTGATAGGTAAACTTGTCGTGCGTCTCCTCTTCGGCCTTTTCTGCGGCCCATTTATGGTCAAGTTCCAAACAGCGGTCAAACAGGTCGGGCGTGAGCGGCACAAACTGATAGTCGGGGTGCTGCGCCACAAAGCGGTTAATAAAATTGCGCTTGGGCTGCAACTTCTTGCCCGAAAGGGTGCTGAGCTTGTCGCGGCTGTAAATGTATTCAGAGTAATTGCGGTCGGCTTTGGCAAAGAAATAGCCCGGCATGGCCATTTCGAGTTGCGCGAGTGCATGCTCAAACACGCCAAGCATCAAAAAGGGGTGTCCCTGTTGCTGGGCATCGTCGAGCATATCCTTTATTATGTCCCTTCTGTCGCCATTGCCCACGGGTATTTGATAGGCCAAATGGCCATCGGCCTTGAAACGGAAGAGCAACCAGCCCTTATAGTCGGCCACCTCGGTGTCGTACATAAAGCGCCAACCTATAAGGTTCAGAAAGTTGTAGTCGCAGTAGCGGTAGTCACTGTGCAACACGCGTTGCTGCACAAGGTCGCGGTCTGCCAGTGTTAACGGGTGAAATGGTATCATCGTCGTGACAGTCTGTTAGCAGTTTCTATTCTTTATAAATGAATGCAAAATGTGCCACACCTCCAAAAGTGTTAACACTTACCGACACACTGTCGGTTGATGGCCGGAGCATGCCAGCCAACGACTTTAGTGGCATCGACAAGTACATTTCGGTGGTGTAATATGCCGGGTCGCCATGCTGGTCGTGCAACAGCGTGGTGTGCAAAGTGCGTGTACCATTGCCATTATCGGTCAGCTCGCCCCGGTTAAAACCGAAGTAGTGCTTACCTGTGTTCGTGCCCTTTATACCTATGTACAAATTGATGTACGAAGTCCCTTGCCAGCACGACACAACGTTCACGGCATCGGTGCGCACCTTGTCGGCAGCGTAGGCTTGGGGAGCCGCAGCCAGCACAGGCGTACAACCAATCAGCGAGATGCGCGTCGGCGCTTGCACCTCATACACAGCCCGAATGCGGTATGTGCTATCGGCCTTTAATCCCGTCAGCGGCTTGGCGAGCGTTTTCACCCCACCATCGTCGAGCGTCAGTTTACTCACCTGCCCGTTGGCGTCGGGTGTCATGTCAGCCAGCATCGTCTGTATGTTGGGCAAAGGCTTTTCATCACCATTGCAAGCGGTATTGAGCATGACAACTGTGACTAAAGCCCAAAGGCAAAGTGCAGTTCGTTTCATCATTGCTAAGCGTTGGCCTTCAGCTGGTTGATGAGCGGATTGGCATACATGGTGAGCAAGCGTTCGCGCAGGAAGTCGATATCCTTGTTGGGCAAGTCTATCATGTCAATGCGTTCCTGCAAATATTGTTCAAACGCCTTCTTTTGCTCCTCCGTGTAATGTGCTGCTTGGGCTTCGTTGCCATTCAGCAAGTCGAGCGCCACATAATTGTTGGCATATATTTCGTAGCCCTGATGTATGGCCACATCAATGCGGGCGGCCACTGCCTTGTAAAATTCGTTCTTGGGCAATTCTGCATATTGGTCAATCCATGTATTGACGGGCTCTGCCATACGGTAATGCACATGTCCTTTTTTGCCAAATATGCCGGTCTGCATATTGACAAGGTCGTCCTGACGGCTCTTCTTGAATGCGGCATCATCGCGTTTTTGCTGAAACTCCTTTGCTTTCAAAAAGTCGCATGGGTCATATTCATACGATATGCTCAGCGGCACAATGTTCAACTCCTTCAATCTGTCGAGTGGTGTGCCCTCGCCGCCCATGGTCATCATTTTGAGTATAGACTCCTGTGTGCGGTCATTCGAGTCCTTGGCACGTCCCTCGCGCTGTGCAATCCAAATGCCTTGATGTTTCTCTTTGATGGCAAAGTGCATGTATTCACTCATGCGCTTGCTCGACATGAGCATTTCGCGCATACCCACCGAGCGCTGCACAATGAACGACTTGTTCAAGCGCACGAGGGTCTTTATCCAAGGGTAAATGAGCAGGTTGTCGCCAATGGCTATTTCGATACTGTCGTTGAACTGGTGGTCGATAAGCAAGATGTCGAGCAAAGCTGAATCGAGCACAATGTCGCGGTGGTTCGACACGAAGGTGTAACTCTTGTCACGCTGCGTCACGGGTATAGCCTCGGCGTCGAGTGTCAAGCCACTGGCACATTTGGCCATCAGCTGTTTGATGAGCGGATAGAAGAAGGTCTTCTGTATTTCCAAACCAGTGCGGCACATTTTAGCCTTGGCTTTGATGGCCTCAACAGGCACGTCTTTGAAAAACGATTGCACAATGGCGCAGAACTGCGGTTCGGCAAACAGCTCGTCAATGGCAGCACCAATTTCATTAGGCTCAATGGGACGTATGGCGTCGAAATCGTGAATATTCATGGCAGTAAAGTGTGTTTAAGAGGGAGGGGGATAAAATAAGATAAGGCTATGAGGGCAGCCTGAGGCATAAATTGCCGGCCGACCTCATAACCTTAGTTTAAGCTATTCAGCAGAACTTGCCTTCGATAATGTCGCTCAGCACGTCCTTAATGTCATATTCCGAAGCACGCACCTGCTGCGGAATGAAACTTGTAGCGGTCATGCCCGGAGTGGTGTTGATTTCGAGCATGTTAATTTGTTCGTTACCCTTCTCGCCCGACAATATGTAGTCGATGCGGATAAGGCCATAGCAACCCAATATGTGGTAGATGTGCTTGGTCATCTCGCCAACGCGCTGGGCCGTTTCGGGAGCAATGCGTGCCGGGGTTATCTCGTCTGACTTGTTGTTGTACTTGGCATCATAGTCAAAGAACTCATCGTGGCACACCACCTCGGTAATAGGCAATGTCACAATCTCGCCATTGGCACGCTTAAAGCAACCGCAAGTAATTTCGGTGCCGCTCATCATCTTTTCAACCATCACCTCGTCGCTTTCCACCATAGCCTTTTCAATGGCGGCACGCAGGGCATCGGCGTGCTTCACCTTGGTCACACCAAAGCTTGAACCGCCGGCATTGGGCTTGACAAAGCAAGGTATGCCAAGGCGGGCAGCCAGTTGCTGCTCGGTATCGGTGGTAACGGTGTCGCCCTTGCGAATGAGCACCGAGTCGGAAATGTGCAACTCGGGGTAGGCACGCAAGAAGTTGTTCAAAGCAAACTTGTTGAATGTCAATGCTTCAACCAGCACACCGCTTGTTGAATAGGGCATGCCGATAAGGTCGAAATACCCCTGCATGATGCCATTCTCGCCCGGAGTGCCGTGAATGGTAATATAAGCAAAGTCGAATGTGTGACGGCCGTCCTTGGCGGTAAACGAAAAGTCCGCGCGGTCAATATGGCAGGTTTCGTTGTGATACTCCACCTTCCAGTTGTTGCTTGTCACTTCGACAATGTAGCAATTATACTTGTCCTTGTCCATAAAGGACATGATACCTTCTGCCGAACGCAGAGATACGTTGTGCTCAGAGGAGTCGCCTCCGGCCACAATAGCAATGTTACGTTTCATGATGCTATATGCTATGCTTTAATTCCTTCAATATATTTATCCCACTTGGCCAGCAAAGCCACCATGTCGGCAGCGAGGTCGGTGGTAAAGTCCATTTCCTTGCCCGTTTTGGGATGCTTGAAGCCCAATGTGCGGGCGTGCAACGCCTGTCGTGGACAAATGGCAAAGCAGTTGCGTATAAAACTATTGTAAGTGCTGCTCTGTGTACCTCGCAGAATTTGGTCGCCGCCATAGCGCTCATCGTTGAACAAGGGGTGGCCAATGTGCTTCATGTGCACACGTATTTGGTGTGTGCGGCCCGTTTCGAGCACACACTCCACAAGGGTTACGTAGCCATAACGCTTCAGCACCTTATAGTGTGTCACGGCATGCTTGCCTATGCCCGACGAGGGTTCGAACACGGCCATCTGCATGCGGTCGCGTGGGTTACGCGCAATGTTGCCCTCAATGCGGCCCTCGTCATCAGCCAAGTTGCCCCACACCAAGGCATTGTAGCGGCGGCGTGTGGTCTTGTTGAAAAACTGCAACCCCAATTTAGTTTTGGCATCGGGTGTCTTGGCCACTACAAGCAGCCCCGACGTGTCCTTGTCAATGCGGTGCACCAACCCCACCGACGGGTCGTTGGGGTCGTACTTGGGGTCATCCTTCAAGTGCCAGGCTATGGCGTTGACAAGGGTGCCGGTATAATTGCCACACCCTGGGTGCACCACCAGTCCGGCGGGTTTGTTTACCACGAGCAGTTCGCTATCCTCGTATACGATGTCGAGCGGAATATTCTCCGCCTCTATCTTGTTTTCGTAACGCGGACGGTCGAGCAGCAGGGTTACCACATCGAATGGTTTTACACGGTAGTTGCTCTTTACCGGTTTGTCGTTGACATGTATAAAACCCGCCTTGGCAGCAGCCTGTATGCGGTTGCGCGAGGTGTCCTTCAAGTGGTCGAGCAAGAATTTGTCCACGCGCAGCAACTGTTGGCCTTTGTCGGCCACTACGCGATAATGCTCGTAGAGCTGGCCACCTTCGTCGCCACCCTCTTCGTCCATGTCGTCGGTGTCTATGTAGTCGGGCAGTTCTTCGCTGATGTCTGCCTGTGTCATGATGTCTTCCACGTGTTATGCCGTGTTTAATACCCGTTGGCGGAATACTTGGTTAACGGGGTTGACAAGTTTACTGGTTAACAAGTAAGTATGCAACACGCTACTTATTATGTTAAAGCCAGAATCGTAAGGAACTTGGCAACCGCCTCCGTTAACTTGGCAACCTGTTTGCTTGTTTCCGCCTATACGTTGTTTTATATAAAGTCTGGGGTTGAGGCTACTGCCTTATTGCCCATTGTCTGTATTATTATCGCTGTGGCCGGACTGAGTGTCGTAGCTGTCATCGCCACCGCCCTCAAGCTCGTCAACCTCCTCGGGAGGTGCATTCTTTACAAAGTCGAGACTGTCGTTGCCATTATACTCGTCTGTCACACCGCCCGAACCCACAACCAATGTGATGGGTGAGGTGACAGACACCTTGGTGCCAGCCGCCACACTGCGTCCGTTCACCTTGATGCCGTACACCCATTCGGGGTCGCCAACCACATATTCGGTAGCAGCCAGCTTGAAGCCCAGCACCCTGAGTTTGTCCTCGGCCTCGCGACGCGAGCAGTTGTCTGCCACATCGGGTATGGCTATTTGTCGCGGTCCGTTGGCATTGATGGTTATGAGAATGATGCGGCCGGGTTTCACCTTTTCGCCAGCCTTGATGTTTTGCTCAAGCACCGAGAAGGGGGCTGCATTGTACACATAGCCAGTATCTGTCACTTCCATGCGCAAGCCCATTGCCCGGAGTTTCTTTTCGGCCACGCCTTGGTCCATACCGCAAACGTTGGGCACGATCACCTCGTCGCCATGATGGGTGTAAAAGTTTATAAACACCAGCGACCCTATGCCGAGCAACAGGGTTACAATCACCACTCCCAAACAGTTGCCAAGGAGCGGACGGCTAAATATCTTTTTGATAAATTCAGATACAGTCATGCGATGTGTTTACATTTAGAATAAGTACAAAAGTACGACAAAAAAATGAGTTATTCCATTTGTACGCCATAAATAGCTCGAAAGTTGGAGCGAAATGTGTGCACGCCAACCACCGAAAGATTTAAGGATGTGACAAATTGCAGTCTGGCGTGCTAAATGGTTGACGTCATGACAGAGGAGCGATTTTCGCACACGCGCCTATACATCAGGCTTTGGACGAAGTATCTTGCATCTTACACTATTTGCTTGCAACATATTGAATATCAATACATTACACAGTGTAGGATACTCGCAAACACATCTTACACTGGCATGCACACGCACAAAGGCGAAAGTGTATGACGGACAACGGGCGAGCGAATGTTCTGTCCGTCCGTCAGAATTTTCGCTCGCCCGTTATTGGTTTTACGCTCTGCCGCAACAGATTTTGCGTCTTATCATGCAGGTGGGGCAGTTGTGTAAGATGGGTGTAGGTAGGGTGTAGGGGCCTGTAAAGGTATCTTACACTACACAATCCACTGATAATCAACACATTACATACAATTAGTGTAAGATGTAAGATATACCATGCTTTTCTAAAATTGTGGGTAGTGGCACAGTGTATAGGCTTTGCCGGGTGTAGACGCTCCTAAACGCTAGCACCAAACGCTAGCACTAATGGGGGCGACGCGTCCCGCGTCGGGATAGTGAAAGAGAAAGACACGAACTTTACTATATAGCACCTGCATCTTTTCCGACGCGGGACGCGTCGCCCCCATTAGAGGTAGCGTTTGGTGCTAGCGTTAAGAGGTAGCGTTTTGAGGTAGCGTTTAGTGCTAGCATTTAGTACCAGCGTTTGATGTTTGAGTCCGTTCTGTTTACGTTTTACCAAACAGTTCCCTTTGCCAGAATGGCAAACAAATTGAGATAATAACAAAGATGATATTTGAACTTTGTTATATAGAAGCAATAAAAATCATATCTTTTTGTTCTGCCACGGGTACCAGCGCATGTAGGCAAATGTTAGGGCTGTAACAATAATGCTGTAAACAAACTCGCTGGCCCAGCACCACGGCAGCGACAGGCGCATGTTGAAGATGGCTATCGCCACATAGGTAGTGTAAACAGCCAGAGCGCACAACTCGATGACGAAAGCCATGCGGGTGTTGCCCGTAGCACTCACGGCGTTGAACAATATTTGCGCCGGAAGGGTGAACACATACGAGGCTAAAAGCACATAGAGCGCGCCGCGACCGAGATCAATTAACTGCATATCGGTGGTGAACACCGACATGACGGCATCGGGGAATATGGCTACTATCAACAGCAGCGGAGCAAGGGCCACGGCCGTCATGAGCATGGTGCGGCGCAGCATGGGCCACACGGCATCGGGTTCACCCTGCCCCATAAGGTTGCTGACCAGTGTGCCAGCTGTGGAGGCAAAGGCTACCACTGTCATGAAGGTGAACGACGAAATACTGCGTATGATGTTGGTGGCTGCCAAATAATCCTCGCCCAAATGCTCGATGCTGAGGAAAAAGATGAACCATGTGGAAAGCGACAGGAAGTTTTGCACCATGGTCCAAACGCTGAGGTTGAGTATCTTGCCCAAGAGCGACAAGCGCAAACGCGGCATACGGTTGAGGCCGTACTTGCTGCATGGTATGTGGCGACGGGTGTGTATGATGAAGAATATAGTGGAAACGCCTTCGGCCATGCTACTGCCAATAGCTGCACCGGCTATGCCTAAAGCGGGTACGCCGAAATGGCCGAAAATGAGCACATAGTTGAAGCACACGTTGCTCAACACCATCACAACCGAGTTGAGCGTGAGGGTGCGTGTGTGGGTGGTGGCCACATAGAAGGCCCGGAACATAACGTTGACAAAGGCAAAGAACATGCCGATGATGCGCCAGTGCAAATAAGTGGTAGCGGCCTCGCACACACGGGGCGACTGTATGATGCGCTGCAAAATGTGGGGCGAGAAGGCTCGAACAAGCACAAACAGTACGACGCCTAACAATAGCAGAAATGCGATGCTGTGATAAAATATGACGCCTATGCGCTGATAGTTGCCCTCGCCGTTGCGCCGCGCCATGAGTATTTGGGCGCCGATGCTGAAGCCTAAGCCTAACATGAACACGACTATGAATAATATGCCGCCTATGGCTGAAGCACCCAGCTCTATATCGCCCACGCGACCAAGGAAGGCTGTGTCGGTGGTGCCAATGAGCTGCTCCATGAGTGTGCTGACAAGTATGGGCAAAGCGATATGGGCTATTTGTGAATAGGTGTAAGTACGCATAGTGTTTTTTTTGAGAAGGGCTACACATTCTTTGTTGACGGGGTAACGGGGTAACGGGGTGACAAGTAGTGTAAAGCATATGTCAACTCATCAACTCATCAACTTGTAATCTCATCAACTTATCAACTCATCAACTCGTTTATACTGTGATATGCAAAGGCCACACTGCCGGGTCTTCTGCAACCGGTAGCGTGGCCTTTTGGTATGAATGTTTGTGGGGTCACTCGTTGAGTGATTGCTCCATCGGGATTACTTCTTTGACTTTTCAGCCTTGGCAACCTGTGCTTGTGCCTTGGCTACAGCCTTGGCATAGGCAGCTTCAGCCTTCTTCTTTGAAGCCTCGTCCTTGGCGGCCTTCACGTCGTCGTAGAGTTTCCAAAGGTTGAACTTGGCAGTGGCAGCCTTTTGTGCGGCGGTTACGGCACTGGCTTTTGTCTCAACAGCCTTTTCTTGCTCAGCAGAGGCAAAGGCGTGACGGAAGCCCTTCACATCGTTCCAGTGACCACGGGTAAAGTCGGGAATAGCCACACTTGCGCAGTTGTGATCCATTGAGAGGGCACCGAGTTCGGCAAGTGAGCACCATTCGGCAAGGTCGTAAACGTCCATGTCGAGGGGCAGACCATTCTGCAAGCAGTATACCAAACGGCTGTCCATGATAAAGTCCATACCACCATGACCACCTACTTCCTTGGCCATTTCGCCATACTTCTTAAGAATGGGGTGCTGGTACTGCTTTTCGAGTGCCTGCTTTTCGCTCTCGGGCATGAAGCTGTGTGAACTCAGATTGTCTACCTTGGGCTGGTGACCGGCTGAAGCCAACTGGCTGGCGTCAACAGCATAACCCTCTACGGGATACTTGTTGGCAAAGCCCTTGGTACCGGTGAGCTGGTAGAGGCGGTTGTAGGGCTGGGGATTCATCACATCGTGCTGAATTTCGATTACCTTGCCTTCCTCAGTGCGGATAAGGGTGGTGGTGTGGTCGCCATTGCGGAAGTCGTTGCAGGGCTTGCCTGTCTTTTTCTCCACATAAGCCTTGCCATGCACGCTCTTAGTGTCCATGGCCACGAGTGTCTTCATGCGGTCGCCACGGTGAATGTCGAGTACCTGTGCCACAGGGCCAAGGCCGTGAGTGGCGTATACGTCGCCACGGTTTTCCTTGTTGTACTTCATACGCCAGTGCAAGTTTTCCTTGTCTGAGCCGTTGGGGTTCTGCCAGTAGTAGCCCCAGAAGTCGTCGAGGTTGTGAATGTAGGCACCCTGGGCGCGGATAACCTCACCAAACACGCCGTGCTGGGCCATGTTGAGGGTGTTCATTTCAAACCAGTCGTAGCAGCAGTTTTCGAGTATCATGCAGTGCTTGCGGGTCTTTTCAGAAAGATTGATGAGGTCCCAGCACTGTTCGAGGTTCATGGCCGAGGGCACTTCGATGGCGGTGTTCTTGCCATTCTCCATAGCGAACTTGGCTACGGGGAAGTGGTGATCCCAGTCGGTTGCTACATATACGATGTCGATGTCGTTGCGCTTGCAGAGTTCCTTGTAGCCTTCGGCACCTGAATAGATGGCTGCGGGGGCAAGACCTGCCTGCTTGAGGTACTTTTGGCAAGCCTCAGCACGCTCGGGCTGGTAGTCGCAAAGTGCTACAATCTGTACACCTGGAATGTGGGTCCAACGCTCTACGGCACCAGGGCCACGCATACCGAGGCCTACAAAGCCTACACGTACGGTCTGGATTTTGGGAGTGGTAAGGTTGATCACGTCCTTTTGACCAGCAGGGCGCTCGGGAGTATCAACAACAATAGTACCTTCTTCCCAATGCCACTTGGTTGAGGGCGAGAGTGATTGTGCATTGGCCATGTTGGCACCCAATGTGAGGAGGGCAGCAAAGGCGAATGCAAAACATTTTACCATTTTCATAGGTAGATGTGATTAATTTGTTAAAGTTGTTTGTTAGATGCTTTTTTGGTAGCTTCGCAAGTATTGCGTGCTTGCAAAGTTAGCACAACTCCTCCGAAATGCAAAATTATAGTGACGAAAGTTGCTCCGCGCAGCCTTTTGCAACCGGTGTGCAGCCGGCTCGACACGGGGTGGGTGGCAACAGATTTTGGAATTTGTTATAATTGTTACCTGGTAAAATAAAAACATACGAACGAACTCAAGCACCAAACGCTACCTCTAATGGGGGCGACGCGTCTCGCGTCGGGAAAATATTCAGCTATTATTTAGTATTATTGCTCACGGATCGCACGGATCACACAGATTTTTCGTTGCGCGCACCCACAGAGATGACGGGTGTCTTTCTGTGCCCCCAAAAAGCAGAGCGCTCCGCCCACATCAGTGCCTTGCGGCACAAGTGTGGGCGGAGCACTCCGCTTTCATTGCGGCAGTTGGGCTTTACAGCCACTGCCTTTTATTATTTAGCATGTAACCTGTTAACTTGCTATTACATGGTCTTAAGATGCTCAAATGCAGCCTTGACAAAGTCGTCGTCGGGACGAATGCTCTTGGCAATAGTGGCATACTTTGTGGCCTCAACCTTGTTGGGGGTGTCGATGCTCACATAGTAGAAGAACAGGTAGCGGCAAGCCTCAAAACGGGCATTGCTGGCCTTCTGCTTGATAGTCTCGTCCTCGCTCTCGCTGATAACCTTTACGTAGTAATCGCGCACCAAGTCGATGGGCTTGTTGGTGTCTGTATTGTTCAAACGCGCAAGCATCTGGTTAGCCAACACGATGGGCAGGCGATTGGTGGTTTCGGTACCAATAACGGCCTTGAAAGCCTCCTCGGCCTTGTCGTGATATACCTGCTTTTGCTCGGGGGTGTTGTTTTGCTGCTGGTAGGCGGCAAGATACTTTGTACCGAGTGTATACTTGTCTGAAATGTCGGCCTTGTCGCCAAGCAATGCGAGGTACTTTTCGTACACTTCAATACCCTTGTCGGCTTGCTTGTTGCGCACGTAGAGGTTTGAGATTTCGTAGAAGTACGAACCACGCTTGTTTTCGTTTTCGGCCTTCTTGCGCTCGTCGGTGATGTCGCCGGCCTTTGCCTCAAGGTCCTTTACAGCTTGTTCAAAGTAGTTGATGGCCTGTGGTATGTTGCCCTGTTCCTTGGCAAGTTTGCCCGCGAAGTCGTAGTCCATGTAGAAGTAAACAGAGTCGGGGAATTGCTTGTCGCGAATGTAGGCACAAGCCTCGTCGGCAGCCTTCAACGCGCCTTCATAGTCCATGGCAGTTTCAACCTTGTTGTACTTGGCGAAGAACTCCATACGCGGAATGATGATGTCTTTGGGGGCGAGGGGCTTTATCTCGTTGGCGATGGTTATCATCTTGTCGAGGTTGGTCTCGTCCTTTACTGACATTGAGAAGAGTGCCTGAAGGTAGTTTTCGCAAGCACGGATATCGATTTTGTCAGCTTCCTTGGGAGTTACCTTATAATAGGTGTCGTATGCGGCAATAGCCTTGGCGTAGTCGTCGAGCTTGTAGTAGATGTCGCCCAGATCCTTGTCGGCATCGGTATATGCAGGGTCAATCTTCTTTATTTTGAGCAAATAGTCGATGGCTGCGTGGGGGTTTACATTTTTGTAAACGAAGGCGTTGCGCTTCATGGCAGCGATGTTGGTAGAGTCGATGGCCAACACCTCGTCGTAACGACCACCAGCGAGACCCCACTGCTGCATCTTCATGTACACCTCGGCCGAGAACATAAGACCGGGAATATAGTCGGGTGCCTTTTCGTAAACTAACTTGGCGCAACGATTTGCACCCTGAAGTTCGTTGTGCTCGAGCAGGTAGGTACCAAGCGAAACGAGGTCTGCCTTGCTTTTCTGTACCTTCTTTTCAAGACCCATGTAGAGCTTGCCAGCCTTTTCGGGGTCTTCCATCTGCAGGCTGATTACTTGGTCGGCCAGTGCTTGATATTCGGGGTTGAGAGGAGGGCACTCGTAGTTACGAGTTTGGGCTTGTGCGCCGTTCACGCTCATGGCGAGAATGACAGACAATGCTGCTGCGCGGAAAAAATTCTTTTTCATATTGTGTGTTACGTATTATGCTGTGAATATGTATTTGCCTTATGTTGGATCGTGTAGTGTGGCAAATTGCGTGCAAATATAGCAAATAATAAACAGACTTTGCCGTTTGTAGGCCGTTTTTTGCCAGTACGGCTAATCCTTGATGCTCACGTCTTTAACTTGTACGGGGGTGATTGGCAACATTTGCGAGTTGTTGCAGATGATGGTCTGCCCTTTTTGTCCCTTGGCGTAGAAGAAGAAGTTTTTGAGCTGCGACTGGCTGCGCGGATCGGTATGGATGATGTATACCGAGCGCAACAGGGGATAGTCGGCCGTTGCTATATAGTATTGGTACGGACGCACATACTTGCTTGTGCCGTCGGCAGTGCGGCTGACGCGCATGACATTAAAGGGCAACTTTGAAAAGTTGGCAAGTGCGTTGCCCGTCTTGTCCATCAACCAGTTGGCACCCACTATGCCAATTATGTTGGGGTTGGCCTGCACCATGTCGAGCACAGATTGATTGGATTTGCCCTCTGAGGCGTAGACGTTGCCCTTGAGATCCTTCCCGTTGCAGAGGGAGTCTTTCATGTAACGCACGGTGCTCGAACCGGAGGCATCGAACACCAATTTGAGCTCGCCGCTCTTTGTGTGATTGCTGAGCTGCTCCCAGCGGGTTATTTTGCCTGTCACAATACCCTTTATTTCGTCGAGTGTGATGAGTGAGTCCTTGTTCTCTTTGTTCACAACCAGGGCTATGGCATCTGAAGCTATCATGGCTTGTGTGGCATCGAGGTGGTGCGAGCGTATGATGGTCAATTCGTTGTCGTTGAGCTTGCGTGTGACAATGATGCAACGCACACTGTCGTTGACGAGGTCGCGAATGGCTTGGTCCTCGCTCTCGTATATGGGTTTCATGTTTGCCTCGCTGTATGCCATGCCGTAGCTTTGCGCAAGGTTGTCCATTATAGGTTTGAAGGTTTCGTCTATGGCAACCTTTACATCGTACTCTTTGAGCCAGTCGGAGTTGCCTTTTTTGTTGCTTTTACAACTTGCCAGTGCCAGGATCATAAGCAGCAGAGGCAAATAGAACTTCATTCGTTTCATCGTATTATGTGTTGAGTGTAGTGCAAAGGTAGCAATAAGACTACAATAATAATAGGCTGCACTACCTAAAATAGTGCAGCCTATTAAAACATTTTACATATTACAAATGTGTTTAGTACACAATTTGACTACTTTACGAGGTCGAGTGTATCGCTGGCAATGAGCAACTCCTCGTCCGTAGGCACTACCACCACCTTGACCTTGCTGTCGGGAGCAGAGATAATTTCCTCCTCGCCGCAGTTGGCCTTGTTCTTTTCGGCGTCAATCTTGATGCCCATAAATTCGAGGTCTTCGCAAGCACCCTGACGAACGTCCCATTGGTGTTCGCCCACACCAGCTGTGAATACCACGATGTCTACACCGCCCATAGCGGCTGCATAGGCACCAATGTACTTCTTAATGCGGTAGTCATACATCTCCATGGCCAATTTGGCGCGCTCGTTACCCTCGCGAATGCCGGCTTCTACCTCGCGAATATCGCTTGATATGCCCGAGATGCCTTTCACGCCACTCTGCTTGTTGAGCAAATCGCTCATTTGGTCGGGGGTGAGGTTCTCCTTTTTCATGATGCTAAGCACAGCCGAGGGGTCGATGTCGCCTGAGCGGGTACCCATTACCAAACCTTCGAGCGGGGTGAGACCCATCGAGGTGTCGACACACTTGCCATACTTGACAGCTGAAACTGACGCACCGTTGCCAATGTGGCAAGTGATGATGCGCACGTCCTCGGGCTTTACGCCGAGCACCTCGCAAACGCGGGCTGTCACGAAGCGGTGGCTTGTGCCGTGGGCACCCCAACGACGGATATTGTTCTGCTCGTAGTACTTGTAAGGCACAGCGTACATGTAAGCCTTGGCGGGCATGGTTTGATGGAAGGCTGTATCGAACACAAATACCTGGGGCAAATTGGGAAGCATTTCCTTCACTGCCACGTAACCCTTGAGGTGGGCGTCAGAGTGCAGCGGAGCGAGTTCCATGTACTGTTTCCACTCTTGGAGCATTTCGTCGGTCACAATCTGGCTCTTGGTGAAGCGGCCGCCTGCCACAATGCGGTGACCGGCAGCACTAATTTCGTCGAGGCTTTTGATTGCGCCATAAACGGGGTTGAGCAGTGTGTCGAACATGAGCTTGATGCCCTCGGTGTGGGTGGGACAGGGCGACTCGATGATTTTTGTTTCGCCATTGATTTTGGTTTTGAGGAAGGAACCTTCAAGACCAATCTTTTCGATACCGCCAGCAGCGAGTACCGACTTGTCGTCCATCTCGTAGAGTTTGTATTTGATAGATGAACTGCCGCAGTTGATTACGAGAATTTTCATAGCTGGGAGATATGCAAATGTGCGTAGTCTTGATGTTCAAGGTGGCACATCAGCACGTTTTTATAATATTTATCAATTAAGTAAAGAGTAAATGCGTGAATGTGCAGACTCTTGTAACAAATAAAGGTTACTTGTCATTTGCACATCTGCACATTCTCACATTTGCACATCAATAATGCACTCAACGCATTATTCCGCTTCCTTTGCCGCGATAGCCTGGTTAGCCGTGATGGCAATCATCTTGTACACATCATCGATAGAGCAACCGCGTGAAAGGTCGTTCACCGGACGGGCAATACCCTGAAGGATAGGGCCAATGGCGGTGGCGTGACCAAGACGCTGCACAAGTTTGTAACCAATGTTACCAACCTCGAGCGAGGGAACTACCAGCACGTTAGCCTTGCCTGCGATTTCGCTGCCCGGAGCCTTTGAAGCACCTACCGAAGGTACGAGAGCTGCATCAGCCTGCAATTCGCCATCGATTTTGAGTGTGGGGTCAAGCTCTTTGGCTATACCGAGGGCCTCAACCACCTTGTCAACAACCTCGTGCTTGGCCGAGCCCTTGGTAGAGAAGCTGAGCATGGCCACACGCGGGTCGATGCCGGCCACTGCCTTGGCAGTGCGGGCGGTACAAACGGCAATCTGAGCCAACTGGTTGGCATCGGGCACCGGGGTAACGGCCACGTCGCCCATTACGAGCACACCGTTGTCGCCACACTCGGGAGCATGGGTGAGGAGCAACATGGCACCGCTCACGCAAGTAATGCCCGGAGCTGTCTTGATAATCTGCAAGGCAGGACGCAGCACATTGCCTGTAGTGTTGCGTGCACCGGCCAACTGGCCATCAGCATCGCCGCTCTTGATAATCATGCAACCGAAGTAGAGCGGGTCGAGCACCTTTTTACGTGCTTCTTCAATGGTCATGCCCTTCTTCTTGCGCAGTTCGGCAAGGAGTTCGGCGTATTCTTCCTTCTTGGGACTGGTGGCAGGGTCGATGATAGTGGCCTTGTCAATGTTGCCCAAGCCCCACTGCTTGGCCAGCTCATGGATTTCGTCCACATTGCCAAGAATGATGAGGTCTGCCACGCCGTCGGTCAATATTTGGTTGGCGGCTTTAAGTGTACGTTCTTCCGTTCCTTCAGGAAGTACAATGCGCTGCTTGTTTGCTTTGGCACGCGCAATAAGTTGTTCAACGAGTTCCATAAATACTTTTATGTATACTTATTTTATGTTGTGTTGTATTTTGCAATTCTCACTAATCAGCCAACATCTGTTTATATTGTTGCATATCCAGTCAGTTGCTTGGCCCATGGTGCTTTGCGCTCTTGCAAAGGTAGCGACTTTTATTCTTTTCTTTGCCATATTCACAAAATATTTGTATAAGAGTAGCTCTGATTGTGCACGGGCAACGGGGTAGCCAAGTGTGTATTGCCGCCATCTAAAGCCCGTTCATAGGACTTTCGTATGCGTTCTCGAGCGCATTTTATATTTATTAAGATAATTACCCCCCCAATACGGCACTTATTTATAGCTTTGCAAGCGGAAAGTGTCCAAGTACTTTCCCATGCTTCTATATTCTAACACCGCATGAAAACATTTACTACTCAATTCTAAATATGGATAATAACATTAAACGTTGGATGGGTGCCACAATCTGCTGCTTTATGTTAGGCAGCGGCCAAGGCATTATAGCCCAAAAGGTGGTTTTCCCACAAACTCAGCAGGCCGGTACGGCAAGCATTGCCGTTGACGGCAACGAATATACCTTGAAGAACAACTTGTTAACTGCCAAATTTGTCAAGCAAGACGGCTCGCTCTTTTTCAATGGTTGCGAAGAGATGAACCTCAAGGCCGGCACCGAGTTGTTCAAGGTGGTGCTGGGCGACGGCACTACCTTCACTTCCTCACAAATGACACTGCAAAGCGTGGAGGAAGAAGAACTCACTGGCAATGCTGCAGCAGCTAAAGGGTCTGACAGATTCAATGGCAAGGCACTTAAAGCCGTATTCAAAAAGGACAAGCTTAACGTGACATGGCATGCCGTGTTGCGCGATGGTTCACACTACTTGCGCACCACGCTCGAGGTGACGGCTGACGACGACCAGGCTATGCAGTCTATCACCCCAATGATATACAATGTGGACAATGAAGCTGCCAAAACTGTGCCTGTGGTTGTGGGCAACACACGCGGTGCCTTGTTGGCAAGCAACAAAATATTTGCCGGACTTGAAACACCTATGGGCGTAAACTCTGCCCAGGTGTCGAATGCTGGCATGGACAGCTTTACGCCAACTGGTTGGAACTCATCGTCCTTTAATTGGGAACCAGGCGACGAACTGCCCGAGGATATTCGTAAAAGCGAAATCAAGGTAGACAACAACACAGTGTCGCCCGACGACGTGATGGGCACACGCGGCTATGTTTCTTTCCGCAAAGCTGGCACGCAAACTTTGACATTCCAGTACACGAGTGGCAACCACCGCCTCGACATTGTGGGCGTAGACGTGGTTGATGGCAATGGCAATGTGTTGGCCAAGGACTACCATGGTGGTTTTACTGGCGGACAGAAGAGCAACAATGTGTACACGCTCGACATTCCCAAGGCCGGTGCATACGTGTTGCGTTATTTTGTAGCAGGCACAAAACGTAGCGATTTTAGCAGCAATGGTACCATCACGTTCAGCGAAAAGATTGGCGTGCCCGTTGTGCTTTACGATTTGGTGGCCGAAAAGACCGAAAAGGCGGAGGCCGCTCAACGCAAGACTCTGGCTGACAACGCCGAAGCCACAACCACCGAAACACCCGTAATTTACGACCGTTCTGACTGGACTATTACTGCCGATGGCTGGAACACGGATAATGGCACAGGTAAGGTTGAAGCCATGATTGATGGTAATACCAACACCTACTGGCATTCAGACTATACCAACAGCAACCAAGATATGCCGCACTGGTTCATGGTTGACATGAAAAAGGCGCAGAAGGTAGGTGCTGTGGGCATTGTAACACGTCAGGCGGGAGTTGGCGTAAACGGACATATAAAGGATTATGAAATCTGGACAGGTACTGATGCCAATTCGCTGACCAAGCAAACCGAAGGCACTTTGACCTATTCGCTTGACGAGGTGTGGATTGATCTGCCGCAGCAGGTTGATGCTCAATATGTAAAGGTGGTGATTAAGTCTGCACAGAATAGCCGAAAGTTCGCTTGCTGTGCAGAGTTCCGCGTAGCTTCTGCTAATCCTAATGCCGATGTACCTCTCACCACATTCGAAATAGATGAGCCCGTCAGCCGCCAGTGGACTCCCGACAGCTGGACTGTTGTTGAGAGCGACAAAATACCCTACAAGGTGGTTGAACAGGACGAGACTTATCCTAACATCTATGCCAAGACAATGAACGTACGCTTTAACGAGGACAAAGGTACGCTCAACGTGGCATTCAACTATCAATCGGGTTCCAATCGCTTGAACATAGTAGGCGTCGATCTGCTTGACGCTTCGGGCAGTGTCGTAACAGCCAATTATCATGCAGGCTTTACGGGTACTGCTAAAAACGAGAACGAATACACCTTGTCAATACCCAACAAGGGCGACTACACCCTGCGTATGATGGTGTCGAAGAAGACCGAAGCCATCACCTCATCGGGTACAATCAAGCTCAGTTACACCAAGATTGACACCTTGCACATGCTGGCACCGACCGAAGTGCCCATGCAGGGATATTGGCGCCGTAACACTACATTAAAGAAAGGCACCACTTGGGAGGTTAGTTCGGTTGTAGGCCTCGTGGCTCCCGGCCAACAACGCCGTTCGTTCCTTGCCTACAGCGAACGAGAACGCGCTGTGCCCTGGCGTCCGTTCACCCTTTACAACTCATGGTATGAACTGAACATCGACCGCAACAATGCTGTGGGAAATAATGGTGTGTATGATGCTTCTGACCCCAACAACACCAAGGGCGACTACTCTGCCAACATGACAAGCGACCAATGCGTCAATGTGATGAACCAGTGGAAGACCAAGTTCTACGACGTGTATGGCAAGGCCCCGTACGCCTTTGTGTGGGACGATGGCTGGGACGCATACGGTACTTGGACATTCAACTCTAATTTCCCCAACGGATTTACACCAGAGGATAACCTTGCCAAGCAAATGGGCGTAGGCATTGGTGCCTGGCTCGGTCCGGTGGGCGGTTATGGCGCAAGTGGTACATACCGCCGCAAATACTGGAACGGCCGTGGCGGCATGCAGTTGAGTAACGCTGAATACTACAAGTATTTTGTGAGCTGCTGCACCGACATGATCAACAAGTACGACTTCCGTTTCTTCAAGTTTGACGGCATCAGCGCACAGGGCACTGCCTATGGTCCCGATGCCGGCGACACGGGTATTGAAAATGCCGAGGGTATTATCAGCATTGAGCGTGACGTGCGCAAGAGCCGCCCCGACATATTCTTCAACACCACCGTGGGTACATGGGCATCGCCATTCTGGTTCCATTATAGTGATGCGGTATGGCGTCAAGATGCCGACTGCTCAAAGATTGGTAATACAGGCACCGACCGCGAGCAGTGGATTACTTATCGCGACTACATGGTGTACAAAATCTTTATCCAAGGTTCACCACTCTGCCCCATCAACACGCTCATGACGCACGGATTTATTCTGAGCAAATACGGCAAGCCTTACACACCGAGCAACTACGATTATGATGGCGCTTTGCGTGAGTTGCGTTGTGCCTTTGGTTGTGGTTCGGGCATGGTAGAATTGTATGCTGACTATGCCCTTATGGACGAGATTAAGGACGCCAATGGCAAGGCCGGTGCATTGTGGAAAGACTTGTCTGACTGCATGGATTGGCAAAACCGCAACGTGGACGTGCTGCCCGACATACACTGGGTAGGCGGCAACCCATGGGACGGAAGCAAGGTTAATGTATATGGTTGGGCTGCATGGAATGGTAAGAAGACTACCCTCACCCTGCGTAACCCCGATGTGCACGAACGTACCTTGACCACAACATTGCGCAAAGTGTTTGACATACCCGAAGCGTTCAACACAACCATCACTCTGAACAGCTCGTTTGGCGATCAGAAGATTGCTGTTGATGGCGGTTTGAAAGGCATCAACGTGGGTGAACCCATTGACATTGATCAAGAAATCACCTTCCAACTCCCTGCCTCGAGCGTATTCGTGTTTGAGGGTGTTGACAACGGCAACTTCGACTTTGAACCTACCGTAACCGAGATAGGCAAAGTTAACACGCCTTTCGTCAATACTGACGCAACTATCTACGACATGTCGGGACGTCGCATGGCCGCCCCACAAAAAGGACTTCCCAACATCATTGGGGGTAAAAAGGTGCTTAGCAAGTAACATTGCTGGCAAGTAATAATAGGTTTGGTTGGAAAGGGCCTTGGCTCTTTCCAACCTTTTTTGTTGCCTGAAACGCACTGCAAAAAAACGCAAGCACTAATGGGGGCGACGCGTCCCGCGTCGGAATAATTAAAAGGAAAGATACACTAAATAATAGCTGAATATTTTTCCGACGCGGGACGCGTCGCCCCCATTAGAGGTAGCGTTGGGCGCTTGAGTCTGCGAGCACGGCGTCAGCCTTATGTATCTTACAGGCAGGGCGACCAGCCCTGCCTCTACTTATGTAAAAAATCACGGCGTCAGCCTTATGTCACTTATGTAGCTTATGTACTTATGTCTACCGCGGTAAGCGGCGCAAGGGCGGATAGCCCTTGAAAACACAGAACGAGGTTTATTACCCACAATGTCATTTACCCCATCAACCGGACGACACATTGGCGAAGTCAAGAACTGAATATTTTTCCGACGCGGGACGCGTCGCCCCCATTAGTGCTTGCGTTTGGTGCTTAAGTCCGTTCGCATGTTTATGTTTTACTGAACAGCAATCATTTTAATCAACAGATTGTGTCATCGCAAAATTCGTTGTATCTGTCATGCACAGTAATCAAAAATTGTAGTTATTACAATTCGGTTAATAAAAGTAGCAGAAATGTTGCAGTTATTGTACTTTTTGCACTACCTTTGCACTAGGTAAGGTCGCGGTTCGGCATAATATTCAAACAAAGTTTGACATTCTGCACTCACCTTGCACTACCTTGCCACACAAGAACAAGCTTACAAGACTATAGCAAGCTTTTATTATCTACAACGACTCTACTTTTTGAAAAGAAACAATTTTGGACAACGTGCCTACACCATGCAACAAGCTCAAGGAAAAGACATTGAGACAACTGCGGGGTGTAGCCAATGTTCAATTTACTTTTAACCCTAAACCCTATAAACAAATGAACTTCATCGAAGGACCTTGGACTGAGCAAATCAACGTGACCGACTTCGTAAAGCGCAACATTACTCCCTACGAGGGTGATGCCTCTTTCTTGGTTGGCCCCACTGAACGCACACGCAAATTGTGGAACATCTGCTTGCAGGCACTTGAGGAAGAACGTGCCAACGGCGGTGTACGCTCACTCGACCCCGACACTGTGTCTACCATCAGCTCGCACAAGGCTGGCTATATTGATAAGGAAAACGAGCTGATTGTTGGTTTGCAAACTGACGAACTGCTCAAGCGTGCCATCAAGCCCTTTGGCGGCATCAAGGTGGTAGAAAAGGCTTGTGCACAACAGGGACACCCCGTTAACGAACACGTGAAGGACATCTTTACACACTACCGCAAGACACACAACGATGGCGTGTTTGACGTGTACACCGAAGAGATCCGCCGTTTCCGTTCACTGGGCTTCCTCACTGGTTTGCCCGACAACTATGCCCGCGGCCGCATCATTGGCGACTACCGTCGTCTGGCTGTATACGGCATTGACCGCTTGATCGAGGCTAAAGAAGCTGACAAGAAAGCCATCGGCAGCCCCATGACCGACGACCGTATCCGTCTGCGCGAGGAGGTGGCCGAACAAATTAAGGCTTTGAAGGAAATGAAGGTGATGGGCGAGTACTATGGCCTTGAACTCGGTCGCCCCGCACAAAACGCCCAGGAGGCTGTACAGTGGGTGTACATGGCATACCTCGCTGCTGTTAAGGAACAGGACGGTGCCGCCATGTCACTTGGCAATGTGTCATCATTCCTCGACATCTACATTGAGCACGACCTGAAGCACAACCTCATCGACGAGACTTTTGCACAGGAACTCATCGACCAGTTCGTAATGAAACTGCGCATGGTACGTCACCTGCGTATGGACGCCTACAACGAAATCTTTGCCGGCGACCCCACTTGGGTGACCGAATCACTTGGCGGCCGCTTCAACGACGGTACGCTCAAGGTTACCAAGACCTCGTTCCGTTTCTTGCAGACTCTCTACAACCTCGGCCCCTCACCCGAGCCCAACTTGACCGTGCTTTGGAGCCCCGAGCTGCCCGAAGGCTGGAAGGATTTCTGCGCCAAGGTGAGCGTTGACACATCATCTATCCAGTACGAAAACGACACCCTCATGCGCGAGGTGCGCGGCGAGGACGACTATGGTATTGCATGCTGCGTGTCATACCAGGCCATCGGCAAGCAAATCCAATTCTTCGGCGCACGCTGCAATCTGGCCAAAGCCTTGTTGCTGGCCATCAACGGCGGCCGTTGCGAAAAGACTGGCACTGTCATGCTCGAAGGCATACCCACACTCACCTCTGACGTGCTCAACTACGACGAGGTGCTCAAAAACTACAAGTTGGTGCTCAAGCAGATTGCGCGCATTTACAATGATGCCATGAACATCATTCACTACATGCACGACAAGTACTACTACGAAAAGGCACAAATGGCACTCATCGACACCAACCCTGCCATCAACATTGCCTACGGTGCTGCCGGTTTGTCTATCGCCATCGACTCTTTGTCAGCCATCAAGCATGCCAAGGTTACTGCCAAGCGCAACGACATCGGCCTGACCGAAGGCTTCGACATCGAAGGCGAGTTCCCCTGCTTCGGCAACAACGACGACCGTGTTGACCACCTTGGCGTTGACTTGGTTTACTACTTCGACGAGGAGCTCAAGAAGTTGCCCGTTTACAAGAATGCCCAGCCCACACTCTCATTGCTCACCATCACTTCAAACGTGATGTATGGTAAGAAGACTGGTGCAACTCCCGACGGCCGCGAGTCTGGCGTAGCCTTTGCACCGGGTGCCAACCCCATGCACGGACGCGACAAGAGCGGTGCCGTAGCCTCATTGGCCTCAGTTGCCAAACTGCGCTACCGCGACTCACAAGACGGTATTTCAAACACCTTCAGCATCGTGCCGCAGAGCCTTGGCCGCACCCCTGAGGAGCGCGTTGAGAACCTCGTAACCATGATGGACGGCTACTTTACCAAGGGCGCTCACCACTTGAATGTGAACGTGCTCAACCGCGAAATGCTTGAAGATGCCATGGAGCACCCCGAAAAGTATCCGCAGCTCACTATCCGTGTGAGCGGTTACGCCGTAAACTTTGTCAAGCTCTCACGCGAGCACCAGCTCGAAGTTATCTCTCGCTCGTTCCACGAACGCATGTAATAACAACACGAACGCGTGTAATGACATGAGGCGTGTTGTGTAACACCCCGCTTGTGTTGCACAATGCCGTTTCTCTTACCACTCACATAATTAGCGCCTGTGGCCTCACATAGCCACAGGTGCTATTTTTTTTGACGTCGTGCGTCACCCAAATCTCAAGCGCCAAACGCTACCTCTAATGGGGGCGACGCGTCTCGCGTCGGAAAAGATACAGCTATTATTTAGTAGAGTTCATATCATTCCTCCTTTCTCTATCCCGACGCGAGACGCGTCGCCCCCATTAGTGCTTGCGTTTTTTGCAACAAAACCAGTCTCATTTTTGATGCCGATTTTGAACACCCTACCTGTAAGGGCAAAAGTATTACAATGTGCTTTGGAGTTTTAACGGACGGCAATAACTGGGTATATATATCTTCCGACTTTGGTGCTTTTAAGGGCTGTTCGCCTGGTCGCGCCGTTGCACTTCGGGCGTGCAGTCAAGCACATTATAGCTAATGTCGCACAGTTCGTCCATCAGGGTGATGGTTTGTTCTTTCAGACCGGAGTTCGTGGCGCAGCCAGTCACTTGCGGTGTGCAGTCAGTGTCGTTGCTCTTGCTTTTTTGCGGCTGGGGTGTTTCAGCGCTTTCAGCTTGTGGTTCCGGGCTATTTCCGATAGCGTCTATCTGTTTGCCAACGCCACGTTTCACAATAGCATCGACATAGCGCAACATTCTGTTAAGTATTCGTTTCATGGTAGTTACTACAATTTGGTTTGATATAAAAGCAAAGTGCTGCAAAGGTAACACCAAGGCATTGTACCCATCAAAAAAAGTGTACAATTTGTACACAAATATTTGTTCTCTACCCGTATGCCTACATGTAAAAGAGTGCGTGTGTTTTTACTGCCATCTTACACTTTTTATGCGTAACAAGTTGATACCCATGTGTTTCAAGAGTGTAAGATGATTTCAAAGTATCTTACACACTCCTGCATACATCTTACACACCCCTCCCCGCTGCCGCGCAGTCCGTTTGGACGTATGCGGTGGGTTATACACCACAGGGACGTAGAGAAATCTGTCGGAGCAACAGACGTTTCTACTCCCCTATGCTGTGATATCGCCCTCCCGTGTTTGTGCCGTGTGACAGCATGTAGGTTGTGTAGGTTGCGTGTAGGTAGCATTGGCAGCATCTTACACTAAGTAAAGTATTGATAGTCAATAAGTTGCAACGTATTAGTGTAAGATGTAAGATACTCTGCATGTAAAGTTTTGGTAGTATAGTAAAGACCCCGCAAGCACTAAACGCAAGCACAAAACACTAACACTAAACGCAAGCAACAAATGCTAGCACAAAACGCAAGCTCTAATGGGGGCGACGCGTCCCGCGTCGGGCATGAAGGCAAAGGCTCACAGACAAGGGCGCAATTAGTGCTGTCTGTGAGCCTTTATTTGGTGTATGGACAAGGCATTTTCCCCGACGCGAGACGCGTCGCCCCCATTAGAGCTTGCGTTTGATGGTAGCGTTTGGTGCTTGCGTTTGATAGTAGCGTTTGGTGCTTGGGTCCGTTCGCTTGGTTACGTTTTACCGGACTGCAATAACAATGAATAAAATCCCCCAAAAACTGATCTCGTTTTTGATGCCAATTTTGGACACCCTATCTTATAACCCCACAACGAGGCAACCTCTGACAGATGCAGTATCGCATCTGTCAGAGGTTGCCTCGTTGTGGGGTAAAGATAAAAAACAACAGCAGAGCGCTTCATGCCACCCTGCTGTCTGTTGTTAGTCTTATGCTTTAACGCGGTTAAGATATGAACCGTCGCGTGTATCAACTTCGATAGTTTCGCCTTCGTTGATGAAGAGAGGCACACGCACCTCCACACCAGTTTCAAGCGTTGCAGGCTTAGTAGCGTTGGTTGCAGTATCACCCTTCAAGCCCGGTTCAGTGTAAGTAATCTTGAGCTGAGTCTTAACAGGCATTTCAGCGAAAAGGATAGTTTCAGTTGAAGCATCGCTTACAACTTCGCATATATCACCTTCCTTCATAAAGTCCACACCTGTGATAAGGTCCTTCTCGATGATTACATCGTCCCAAGTCTCCTGATTGAGGAAGTGGTACTGATCGCCCTCAGCGTATGAGTATTGGTAGGGGCGACGCTCTACGCGCACGTCCTCAAGAGCTTCACCAATGTTGAAACGACGCTCAAGCACACGGCCTGACACTACGTCCTTCAAAGTGGTGCGCATAATGGTGTTACCCTTACCGGGCTTTACATGAAGAAAATCGATGCAGAAGTAGAGCTTGCCGTCAAGGCGAATGCAAGTACCCTTCTTGATGTCTTGTGATTTAATCATTGGAGTAAATGTTGTATTTCGTTTTATCTTATGATTTTGACGGCAAAATTACGACTTTTTTTTGATAAAGCACTTCTTTACGTCACTTAAAATGGCCCGCAATATCTATCTCCATCACTATCACCATCACCCAACATGGCCGGAGCATTTTACAACAAGGCGGTCGAGGAGCAGATGCACAACCGGACACTGTAGGAGGAGGTATGGTGACATTTGCGGCACAAAAGTATATATTATACCTTTAATTTTATTACCTTTGCCTACATGAAGTACTCATTTATCATACCCGTATTCAACCGCCCCAACGAGGTGGACGAACTTTTGCAAAGCCTTACCACACAAACGCTGAAAGATTTTGATGTGCTGGTGGTAGAGGACGGGTCTACCCTGCCCTGTCAAGACGTGGTGGCACGCTATGCCAGCCAACTGGCCATACATTATTATAACAAGCCGAACTCTGGCCCAGGACAGACGCGCAACTATGGCGTGCAACGCGCCACGGGTGAATATGTACTGATACTCGACTCCGACGTGGTGCTGCCCCCCGGCTATCTGGCCGCAGTCGACGCCGAGCTCACTGCCAACCCATGCGATGCCTTTGGCGGGCCCGATCGTGCCCACAAGGATTTCAGTCCCACACAAAAAGCCATCAATTACGCCATGACGTCGTTCTTTACCACAGGCGGCATACGTGGTGGCAAAAAGAAGATGGACAAATTCTACCCGCGCTCATTCAACATGGGCGTGCGCCGCGAGGTATACAATGCGCTCAACGGCTTTAGCGAGATGCGTTTTGGCGAGGACATTGACTTCTCCACCCGCATATTCGAGGGCGGCCACAGTTGCCGTCTGTTTCCCGAGGCGTGGGTGTGGCACAAGCGCCGCACAGACCTGAAAAAGTTTTTCAAGCAAGTGCACAACTCGGGCATCGCACGCATCAATCTGTCAAAACGCCACCCCGGCACACTCAAGCTGGTACACACCCTGCCGGCCATATTCACAGCCGGCTGCGCCCTGCTCATTGTGCTGGCCGTCATCGCAGCCATTGGCGGCTGTCCGCATTGGTGGGTCATGTTGTTGCCTTTTGCACTGTTTGCCATCATCATCTGCGCCGATGCCACACGTGCAGAACGCAGTCTTGGCGTAGGACTTCGTGCCGTGGCAGCTTCCTTTATCCAACTTTGGGGCTACGGCTCAGGCTTTTGGCGCGCATGGTGGCGCCGCTGCGTGTTGGGCAAAGGCGAGTTTGACGCATTCCGAAACAACTTCTACAAATAGATATTTATCAAGCAGGAGGCTCAAACCTGCATAGCCAGCAGCAACAGGCGACGCAAAAAAAGGCCGCATTTTTAATAATAGGCTCCATCAGGCTTCAAGCCTTCTTCGCCGCATAAATATTCCTTTCACACACTTCTACCCCACTTCATGGCAAAGCTCAACATCACCGATTTGGCCCTTGACGACCGGCCACGCGAAAAGTTCGAGGCACAAGGCGCTTCAGCGCTCTCCACCTCCGAACTATTGGCCATACTCATAGGGTCGGGCAATACAGACGAGAATGCCGTAACACTGATGCAACGCATTTTGGGCGACTGCAACGGAAGTCTCACACTGCTCGGCCGCAAGTCCATTGCCGAATTGTGCCAATACAAAGGCGTAGGGCCAGCCAAAGCCATTACCATACTGGCAGCATGCGAGGTGGGCAAACGGCGGGCTGCCGAACCCGACCAACGGAAGATAGTGAGCAGCGCCAACGACATCTACGCCTATATGCGCCCCATCATGTGCGACCTGCCACACGAGGAGAGTCACGTACTGTTGCTCAACCAACGGTTGCAAATATTAGGTTCACGCTTAATGAGCCGCGGCGGCATAACAGGCACTGTGGTTGACATACGCATGGTGTTGAAAGAGGCGCTTCTGGCCAATGCCACTAACATCGCCCTTGCACACAATCACCCCTCGGGTAATTTACGCCCCAGCCGCGAAGATGACCGACTGACCGACAAGGTAAAACAGGCTGCCAAACTGCTGGACATTACGCTCATCGACCACGTTATTGTGACCAACGATGGCTATTATAGTTACCAGGACGAGGGACGCCTTTAGACTGAACTGAACAAACATAACGACACCCGCTGGTGGAATTCTTGGTTAACAGGGTAACAAGTTTACAAGCCAACAGGTAAGTATGCCATACACTACTTATTATAAGTAAGACTGCTGAGAAGCTGGCAAACTTACCTGTTAACCCGTTAACTTGTCAACTTGTCAACTTGTCAACTTGTTTACTTGTTTACTTGTTTACTTGTTTACTAATTCCGCCAACGCATTAACGACACAACTACAAAATATGACACCCGAAGAAAAGCTTAAAATAGAGGAGCGCATTGTCGAAGTGCTCAAAACGGTTTACGACCCCGAAATTCCCGTCGACATCTACAATCTGGGCCTGATATACCGCATCGACCTGCACGACGACGGCATACTCGAGCTTGACATGACACTCACCGCCCCCAACTGCCCCGCAGCCGACTTTATTGTGGAGGACGTGCGCACCAAGCTCGATGGCATAACAGGCATCAAAGACGCCAAGGTAAATTTGGTGTTCGAGCCCGAATGGGACAAGGACATGATGACCGAAGAGGCCAAACTCGAGTTAGGGTTTATGTAACCCCCTGGTACGCTTTTGTTTTTCCAACCTGATTTTTACTTATGAGCAACGACACGAAACCACATAACATCTACTTCTTGTCAGACGCACATCTGGGCAGTCTGGCCATTGCACACCCACGCATGCAGGAGCGCCGGTTGGTCAATTTCCTCGACAGCATCAAGCACAAGGCCGAGGCCGTCTACCTGTTGGGCGACATCTTCGACTTTTGGTACGAATACAAAACCGCCGTACCCAAGGGGTACACACGCTTGTTAGGAAAAATCAGCGAACTGACCGACCTTGGTGTGGAGGTGCACTTCTTTTACGGCAACCACGACTTGTGGCAGCACGACTATTTTGAAAAAGAATGCGGCATGATACTTCACCCCCACAGCGAGGTGGTTGAACTGCACGGACAAACATTTTATCTGTCACACGGCGACGGGCTGGGCACTGACGACAAGAAGTTCAAGTTTTTGCGTGCCATCTTTCACAATGTCACATGCCAGCGTTTGTTCTCGGCTCTGCACCCACGCTGGGGCATGGCCTTTGGACTGGAATGGGCACGACGCTCACGCCTGAAACGCGAGGACGGTAAAGAGCCACCCTACCAAGGCGAGAACAACGAGTCATTGGTTTTATTTGCCAAAGACTACCTCAAAACCCACCCCGACATCAACTACTTCGTGTTTGGCCACCGCCACATCGAGCTTGACCTCATGCTGTCACGAACAAGCCGTCTGCTCATTCTTGGCGATTGGATTACACTATTCTCATACGCCGTGTTTGATGGCGAACACATGTTCATGGAGAATTTTATGGAAGGCGAAACCATCAACTGACCTTCCACACAGCAAAATCAATAAACGGTAACGATAGTGCAAGGTGAGCGCAGAACACCAAACTTGTTTGAGTGTTATGCCGAACCGCAGCCTATCTTATACAACAAACAAACATAGACATGAAACGCACACTCATTGCACTGATGGCCTGCCTGGCAGCTGTTGTCAACGTTCAGGCACAACTATTATGGAAGGTTACCGGCAACGGTCTTGCCAAACCATCATACATAATGGGCACGTACCACCTGGCCAACACCAGTTTTGCCAACTCCGTCAAAGGGTTGCACGACGCCCTCAATGCCTGCGAACAGGTGTATGGCGAACTCAACATGAGCCAACTCGACACTCAAGCCATACAGGGCATGCAAAGCACCATGATGCTGCCACAAGGCCAAACACTCGACAGTCTGCTTACTGCCGACCAACTGGCAAGGCTCAATGCCTTTATGACGAAGTTTCTGGGCGCAGACCTCAGCAATCCGCTTCTCGAACCCATGAAACAGATGACGCCGGCCGCTCTCAACACACAATTTCAAGTACTGATGTGCATGAAGCTGGAAGGAGGCTTTAATCCCAACGAGCAGTTCGACACCTATTTCCAAAACGAAGCAAGAAAGCAGAACAAGGCGGTAGGCGGACTCGAAACGCTCGACTATCAAATGAAAGTGCTGTTCAGCACGCCCATGCCACGACAGATTGAGCAGCTCATGTGTCTGGTAGACAACTACGACTACCAAACCGAATTGCTCAAACGCACCATCAAAGCGTTTTACGCCGAGGACATGAATGCGTTGCAACAAATCAACGAGGAGAAATTGCACAACACTTGCGACATGACGCCTGCCGAGGAGAACGCACTGATTTACACACGCAATGCCAACTGGGCCAAAGCACTACCCAATATCATGTCACAGCGCAGCACACTGGTTGCCGTAGGCGCAGCCCACCTGCCAGGGCCACGCGGCTTGCTACAACTACTCAAGGACGCCGGTTATACCGTCACCCCTATCAGTAAATAACAGGACTCGGGGTTACAAGTTGACAGGTTAACAGATTAACGGGTAAGTTTGTTCTGGCCTATCATATTGTGCTAAGGGTCGGAAAGAATATATTGTAAATACCCGACTAACTTACCCGTCAACTCGTTAACTTGTCACCCCGTCAACCAATCCCCCATACACTCACACAAACATGAACGACTTCTTTCTGCAAGCCAACCACATTGTCAAACGCTATGCTACCCACACCGCCCTCAACGATGTGAGCATCAGTGTGCCACGCGGCAAAGTGTTCGGACTGTTAGGCCCCAATGGTGCGGGCAAAACAACTCTTATACGCATTATCAACCGCATCACAGCCCCCGACAGCGGCGAGGTGTTGTTTGACGGCCACACCTTCAGTGCCGATGACGTCATGCGCATTGGCTACCTGCCCGAGGAACGCGGCCTTTACAAAAAGATGAAAGTCGGCGAGCAAGCCATCTATCTGGCCCAGCTCAAAGGCTTACCTAAGAGCGAAGCCATAGTACGCCTCAAAACATGGTTCGAGAAATTCGGCATCATGCCGTGGTGGAACAAAAAGCTCGAAGAGCTGTCAAAGGGCATGCAGCAAAAAGTGCAATTTATCATTACCGTGCTGCACGAGCCACCATTGCTCATCTTCGACGAACCATTTTCGGGCTTCGACCCCGTAAATGCCGAAATGCTCAAAAATGAGATATTGGCTCTGCGCGACAAAGGACATACCGTCATATTCAGCACACACAACATGGCCTCGGTCGAAGAGGTGTGCGACGAAATAGCCTTGATCAATCACTCACAAGTAGTGCTGTCGGGCGATGTACACAGCATCAAGGAGCGTTTCCGCACAGGGGTGTACGAAGTCACCTCACGCGACGCCACACTTCACAACACGCCCAACATCTTCACCATCAACGCGCACACACAGCACGCCGGTCTGCACCACTACACACTGAACAAGACCGCCGATGCCGACAACAGCCAACTGTTTGCTGCCGTGGCCGCACAAATCAGCCCACGCTCCATCAGCGAGCAAATGCCCACAATGCAAGAGATATTTTTACAGACCGTTCAACCCGCCACACCTCCCGTCCATCATGAATAAATTTCTACTCGTTGTACAGCGTGAGTTTATGACGCGCGTCAAGAAAAAGTCTTTCGTCATTCTCACCATACTCATGCCCTTCATATTCGCAGCATTGGTTTTTGTGCCAATTTGGCTGGCAAGCATCAAGGACAACAATCAAAAGACCGTGGCCGTGGCCGACAAAACGGGCAAATATGTGGGACTGTTCAAGGACGACCAAACCTACCGTTTCGTCCCCATAGCCAATGCCGACGACCGCGCGCTATATGCCGACACTACCAGCTACGAGGCAGTGGTTGACATTCGTGCCGATTTGGCTACCAACCCCAAAGCTGCCACCATCTACTCTCGCAACGAGGTGCCAGCTGGCTTGTTGTCGTATGTTGAGAATGTCATCAACGAACAAGTGCGCCACGACAAGCTTGAAGCCACAGGCATCACCGGCCTCGACAAAATCATCGACGATGTGCAGAGTCAAATCACCATCAGCACCATGAAGCGCAATGCTGATGGCGACACCTCATCGTCAAACACAGCCTTTGCCATTGCAGCCGGCTTTGTGTTCACCTTCCTCATTTACATGTTCGTCATGTCGTATGGCGGCATGGTCATGCAGAGTGTGATGGAGGAGAAAACCAACCGCATTGTCGAACTGATGGTGTCGAGTGTCAAGCCCTTCCAGCTCATGATGGGCAAGATTGTAGGCATCTCACTTGTCGGCTTTGTACAACTCGCCATTTGGGGCGTCATGTTGGTTGTCATTCTCACCGGTGCCAGCATGGCCTTTGGTGTGTCAAATGCCGACATGATGCAAACATCGAGCATGGCCATGGCCACACCGTCAGCACAAGCCGTGAGTGCCGCGCCAAGCGAGACACAAGAGATGCTCACAGCACTGCTCAATCTGCCATACGCCGAATTGGGAGTTTGCTTTGTTCTCTACTTCATTGGCGGTTATCTGCTCTATGCCTCATTCTTTGCCGCCATTGGCGCATCGGTCAATGAGCAAGAGGACTCATCACAATTCATGATGCCCATTGTCCTCATCATGGTATTTGGCTTGTACGCCGCCATGGGTTCAGCCGAAAACACCAATGGCCCCCTGGCCTTCTGGGCGTCATTATTCCCCCTTACCTCGCCCATCGTCATGATGGTGCGCATACCCTTCAACGTGCCACTTTGGGAGGAGGTACTTTCGCTCGTCATTCTCTACGCCACGGCGTTGTTCTTTATCTGGTGCAGCGCACGCATTTACCGCGTCGGCATCTTGATGTATGGCAAAAAGCCAAGCATCAAGGAGATGATTAAGTGGATGCGGTACAAATAGCGCGCCACATTAGCACATTAGCACAACACATTAACAAACGTATGTTTTCAATTATAATGATAGCCCTTTGCGGCGTCGTAGCCGGATTTGGGTTACGACGTTGGAAAGGATTGCAACACGTCAACAGCACCATTACCATCACCATTTGCTTCATGCTCTTTGTACTCGGACTCTCCGTGGGCGAAAACCGCCTCATCGTCAGCAACCTGTGGAGCTACGGCAGCCAGGCACTACTCATCAGCCTTGCCAGCATATTGGGAAGCGCCATTAGCGGCTGGGCGCTATACAAATATGTCTTAAAGTCAAAACAGGAGGAACGCGCCGCATGAAACAAAGCATTATCGTAATCATGATGTTTGTACTGGGGTGCATCATTGGCGACATATACGCCCCAAACTGGGACCTTCACAACGTGTCGATGATGATACTCTATGCCCTCATGTTCCAAGTGGGACTGAGCGTAGGTTGTAGTCCCAATCTCAAAGCCATATTGCGCAACTTCAAACCCAAAATGCTGCTGTTGCCACTGGCCACCATCAGCGGCACCCTGTTGTTCTCGGCCATCATTAGTGTGGCACTCGTGCAATGGCGCGTGACAGACTGCATGGCTGTGGGCAGCGGCATGGGCTACTATTCACTCTCGTCCATACTCATCACACAGCTCAAAGTGCCCACCCTTGGCCAGCAAGTAGCAGCGGAGCTGGGCACCATTGCACTATTGGCCAACATCTGTCGCGAAATGACAGCTCTCATCTGCGCCCCGCTCATTCACAGAATATTCGGGCCGCTTGCCACAGTGACTGCTGCGGGTGTTACCTCGGTCGACGTATGCCTGCCTGCCATAACCCGCACGTGTGGCAAGGATATGGTGCCAATAGCCCTCTTCCACGGCATGCTGATTGACATGAGCGTGCCACTGCTCGTACCATTTTTGTGCGAATTGTAAACAGGTTGGCGGGGTGACAGGTTAACAGGTTGACGGGTAAGTTTGTCAAGCTCATACAATCTTTAGCACAATAGATATATAGGGCAAACTTACCCGTTAACTCGTCAACCAGTCAACCCGCCAACCCGCCAATATACAACAGACATATGAAAAACCCACTTCTTTCCTTACTACTGCTTTTTATTTCACTACCGCTGTTCAGCCGCACGCCCATCAAGGTGGCCTGTGTGGGCAACAGTGTGACATTTGGCTACAAACTGCCCGACCGTAAAACGCAAGCCTACCCCGTGCGCCTGCAACAGATGTTGGGCAACGGCTACGATGTGCGCAACTTTGGGCACAGTGGCGCCACGCTGCTCAACAAAGGGCATAACCCCTACATGCAGTTGCCCGAGTTCAAAGACGCCCTGGCCTTCAAACCCGACATGGTGGTAATCCACCTTGGCCTCAACGATACCGACCCACGCGATTGGCCTCAGCATGGCGATGACTTCGTGTCCGACTACCATGCCTTGATTGACTCCTTCCGTGTGGCCAACCCCAAAGCCAAAATCTGGATATGCCTGATGACGCCCATCTTTCACGACCACCCTCGCTTTGACAGCGGCACAAGGTTGTGGCACAGCTACATACAGCAACGCATACGCCAAATTGCCAGCACCTATAATGTAGGGCTCATCGACCTTTACACCCCCCTGCACAAATTTCCCAACCTATTTCCCGACGCCTTACACCCCGACCCCGAAGGTGCCCACATTCTGGCCAGCACCGTTTACAGCGGCATCACCGGCAACTATGGCGGACTGCAACTGCCCCCCACCTACGGCAACGGCATGGTCATTCAGCGCCAACAGCCCATCAATCTGCAAGGCACCGCCAATGCTGGCGAACACATCAGCATCAACTTTCATGGTACAAAAGCCGAGGCCATAGCCAACCAGTTTGGCAAATGGGCCGTCTCACTGCCTGCCGAACAGGCTGGCGGCCCCTACACCCTCAGCATCAAAGCCCCAAGCGGCAAGCACACATTCAATGATGTTTGGGTGGGTGAGGTATGGCTTTGTTCCGGACAGTCAAACATGGAGCTTGTCGTACCCCGCACAAGCACGGCCAAAGCCGACCTGGCCGCCGCCGACACTTGCTCGCTTCTGCACCTGTACAACATGGCAAGCATCATACCCACCTACAACATGGCTTGGGACTCTGCACAGCTTGACTCTGTAAACAAACTGCTTTACATACAGCTAGGACATTGGGAACGCTCCAACGCACAACTTGTGCGCAATTTCTCGTCAATAGCCTACAACTACGGACGCATATTGGCCTACAACCTGGGCTGCCATGTGGGCATTATCTCGAATGCGGTGGGCGGTTCGGGTTGCGAGGACTGGATTGACCGCAGCACACTCGAGGAGGATTTCCCTGCCATATTGCGCAACTGGAAACAGAACGACAACATCATGCGCTGGGTGCGCGAACGCGCCACTACCAACACGAGCAAGGCAACATCTGCACTGCAGCGTCACCCCTACGAGCCAGCCTATTTGTTTGAGAGCGGCATATTGCCACTGCAAGGCTACAGGCTGCGCGGCGTGTTGTGGTACCAGGGCGAATCGAACGCCGACAATGTGGAGGTGCACGAACGCCTGTTCCCATTGTTAGAAAAGAGCTGGCGCAAATTTTTCGGCCGCACCGACCTCCCCTTCTACTTCGTGCAACTCTCGTCAATCGGCACACGCCCTTCGTGGCCACACTTCCGCGACAGCCAGCGCCGCATGTCCGAAACCCTGCCCCACACCTACATGGCGGTAAGTTCCGACTTAGGCGATTCGCTCGATGTGCACCCCACACGCAAATTTGAGGTGGCACAGCGCCTGGCATTGTCTGCACTCTGCCACACCTACAACTACCACCTTACCGGCAGCGGACCACGCTATCTGTCGTTTACAGCCAACGGCAGCCAGGCCACACTGCGCTTTGCCGATGCCGAAAACATGCACCCCGCCAACGGCACTACGCTCATGGGGTTTGAAGTGGCCGGTGCCGATGGCATCTACCACAAGGCCGAGGCCAAACCACAGGACGAGGAGTGCATCGTGCTAAACTGCCCCGAGGTGAAACAAATCAAAGCAGTGCGCTATGGTTGGCAACCTTTCACACGCGCCAATCTTGTAAATGACGCAGGGCTGCCGGCCTCTACATTCCGCGACGAGCAATTTTGAGGTGTGTGGGGTAAAGAACAGTTGTGCCATAACATTGCGCTCTAATGGGGACGAGGCTGCTGAAAAATGCACCGACGCGACGCGTCCCATTAGAGTTAGCGTTTCTTCAAGCACTAAACGCTAACACCAAACGCTAACACTAATGGGGGCGACGCGTCTCGCGTCGGAAAAAGATGCAGTTTTTATTTAGTAGAGTTTGTATCCCCCTTCTCTACCCCGCAAGAAGAGGCTGCTGAAAATTAGCCCGACGCGGGACGCGTCGCCCCCATTAGTGGTAGCGTTTGGTGCTTGAGTTTGTTCGCATTTTTACGTTTTACCAAGCAGCAATAATTAAAAGACAAAGTGCAGACAGAATGCTTTGAAAAGATGTGGTGTGCCACACATGCACTCCCATCTTCCATTGCATTTTGTCTGCACTCGTCTACACCGTTCCGTTAGTAACGGCTATACCGCCGCATCAAAAGTGTACGACCAATTCGGCCACCACTTTGTCACGCTCTGAGGGCTTTGCCAACGAGATGTCATCATAGAAATACTTCTCGTAGTTCAGTCTGATGTCGGCATTCATCTTCTTGGCCATGCTCAAGGTGATGCCGCCGGTCACGCGGTGGCGACGCGCATCAGTCAGCTTGAGTTTACCCTCATCAGTCAGTGTACCGTCTGAGTGGTTGTCCATCATGTCGTAGCGACAGAGGAAACTCATCTTGCGGAACACCTTGGGCAACGGCTGGTCGTAGCACACAAAGGCATCGAAAGCGTTCACGTCGTTAAACGCCTTGTGCTCGTAATGCTTGCGCAGATATTCTGCCTCGAGCGTAAAACGTCCGCTTTGCAGCGTGGCACCGCCATCGTACAAATACGTTTTGAAGCCGTTGGGCGATATCTTTTGCACCGAGGCTTGCAGCGTCAGGCCGAATGGCAAGGTATACTGCGCCTTGGCCGAGAAGTTAAACTCCTTTGTCCAATAATTCTTTTGGTTGGTCAGCCCCGAACCGTTAAAGGCTCCAGCCTCAACAACCAATGGCACATTAGGCAACGTGTAGCCCACATATATGCCCACATCGCGCACATTGCCCACCTGTTTGGCTATGAAAGAGCGGTTGGCAAAATACTGTTTGTGCGGTGAGCGGTGCGCATCAATGCTGAAGGGTACACGCATCTGTCCGATGCGCAAGTCGAGCCCCTGGCAAGGCAACACGCCGGCATAAGCATCGAGCATCTTGATTTGCCCCTCATCGGAGAGGTCTATCTCAGCCTTGTAATCAACCATTGGGGTAATGAAGCCGTCCAGGGCCACACGTGCGGTGCGCACCTCAAAGCGACTTTCTTTTTCGTTGGTTTGATATTCCACCTTGCCGCGTATCGTTCCGCTCACGTGCGGCAGCCACGATTTGCTGCCCACTTTGGTTGAGTCTGTTTGAGCCGCCATGCCCACTGTCATGACACAGGCTGCGGCCAGGAGTTGTAAGCGTTTCATATACGTTATGCCTTGATATTTGTCATTTCGCGATAAGCCTTGCCACTCTCAATCATTTGTCTGAGTTCGACCACGAGTTGCTGCATTTCCTGTCCAAAGTGCAACATGAGCGTGAGCGAGTTGAGGTTGCAGCCTTCAGCCTGCATGGCCACACCCACATATTCGTTGTAGGTACAAGCCTCAGCCTCGAGTTTCTGACACTGCGGCACAAGGGCATCGTTGTCGCTGCCGCGCTGGTTGCGCAGATTGTCGGCCACTACGAGCATCAAGTTGGTCACCTCGTTGCGCAGTTTGCAAAAACGCTCTGCCATGGTGGCGTCAACCGGACTGAAGTTGTTGTCAACATGCTCGTGGGCGGGCTCGGCTATACGTATTATGCCATAGAGCATCTGGCGCAGCGAGTTGTGAATGAGGTGGAAATTGGTGCTCAGACGCACAGCCGACACAGGCGGCTCCACACGACGCAAGCAGATGGTTTCGCGACGGCGCAAGCTCTTCAGTTCGCGCTTGATCTTTACCAGCCCGCGCAATGCTGTGCGCATGGGGCGCAACTGCTCGGCAAAGAGTCCGTCGGTTGATGTGGTGAGTGCCTCGGCATACTTGTGCAGCATGTCGGCAGTGCTCATGCCAATGTGGCGCGAGAGCATGGGCACGATGGCTGAATGGTCGGTGGTGCTGATCATCTGCTGGAAGAGCACATCGCCCTCGGCCACCTCCTTTTGCTTGCGGGCAAAACGCTGCTGGCTGTGAATGATGCTGTAAATGCCGGCTGCCACAATAATGACTACTGCCACCACACCGCCAAAGTTCATGGCCATGGCCACAAGGAAACAAGCGGTGAATGCCACGCCTGCGGTGATGAACCAACCACCAATAACGGTGAGCACACCTGTTATGCGGAACACGGCTGTTTCGCGTCCCCAAGCACGGTCGGCCAATGACGAGCCCATGGCTACCATGAAGGTGACGAACGTGGTTGACAGAGGCAACTTGAGCGAGGTGCCAAGTGCTATGAGCAACGACGACACAACGAGGTTGACCGAAGCACGGCACATGTCGTATGCGGCCTGATTGTCAACGGCCTCGGCGGGCACTTGGAAACGGCGGTCAATGTAACGTGCCACACTGGGTGGAGTTACGTTGGCCACGGCATTGCCTATTGAGTTGCCCCAACGCACCAGGCTGCGGGCCACCTTTGACGAACCAAACATTTCGTCGCCCTCGTTTTTGCGCGAGAGTCCCACCTCTGTCTCGGTCACCTTGCGTGCCTTCTTTGAGGTGGCAAGGGCAAACACCATGATGGCGCCGGCGGCCGCCAGAAAGTAAACGGGGGTGTGGGCAGAACTGCCGAGCGATGTCATCATAAACGATTCGGGCGAGGCACCAGCAGCGTTGGCTGAGAAGTCGGCATAGGAACTAAAACCTGCCAAAGGCACACCAATAAAGTTTACAAGGTCGTTACCTGCAAAGGCTGTGGCCAGGGCAAATGTGCCAATCAGCACAATGACGCGGAACACATTGACCTTGAACACATGCAATATCTGCATCACGATGGTGGCAATTACAAACGTCACACCCAATATAATCAAGATGTGTTCGTTGAGGAAAGCCTTTACATCGGCATTCATAAAGGAGAGGTCTTTCAAACCCTTGAACAGCATGAAGTAGAGTATGGCTGTGATGGCTATGCCACCGAAAATGCCAATTTTGAAACGCAGATTCTTGGTAATGCTGAAGCTGAATATGATACGGGTGATATACTGAATGAGCGAACCGAACACAAAGGCTATTGGCACACTCAGAAATATACCCAATATCACCTCAAGTGCTTTTGATGTGTTGAGGTAATCGCCCATGAGCAGTGTGCCATCGCCACCTGCCATTTTGAGCATGGTAAAGGCAAAGGCCGCACCCAACAGTTCGAACACCATCGATACGGTGGTGGAGGTGGGCATACCAAATGAGTTGAAGATGTCGAGCAACACAATGTCGGTTACCATCACCGCCAGGTAGATGTACATCACGTCCTCAAAACTGAAGTACTGCGGTGTAAAGATGCCATGACGCGCAATGTCCATCATGCCATTGCTAAGCACGCAACCGCAGAACACGCCCGTGCCGGCAATAAATACCAGCGAGCGGAACTTGGCAGCCCTCGACCCTATGGCCGAATTCAAAAAGTTCACCGCATCATTGCTCACACCTACCCAAAGGTCGAACGCGGCAAGAATGAAGAGGAATATGACCATTCCCAAATACATCCATTCCATACAGATTTGTTGTTTTGTGAATTAAATAGTTATTTGTTTACGGGTGCAAAAGTACGGGCACGATGTTGGGAGGTTGTGACAATGTGGTTAAGAAAGTGTGAAGGCACTGATTGCGTAACAGGAGGTGGCGCATCTTCACACAATTTTAACAGCACCTTGCGCACATAGTACAGATAAAAGGCGTAATATTGCAGCACCATTTGCCAGTTGGCTGATTTAAGGGGGTTGACAGAATAGCAACTAAACAGGTTTGCAAAGGCGGGCTGAATCATCGTGCAAGGCGAATGCAATCAAGTTTGCTTGATTAAGTTGCCCAAAACGCGCTGTAAAAAACGCAAGCACTAATGGGGGCGACGCGTCCCGCGTCGGAATAAAGGAAGGAGGGAAATACGAACCTCTACTAAATAATAGCTGCATCTTTTCCCGACGCGAGACGCGTCGCCCCCATTAGAGGTAGCGTTTTGTGCTTGAGTCCGTTCGCATGTTTACTTTTCACCGAATAGCAACAACAACGAATAACCTCAATTATATTATATATATTATGACCTACAAGATTTTAGTAGTAGACGATGAACCCGATTTGCGCGAAATTCTGCAATGCAACCTCGAGAATGCCGGTTACGAAGTTGACACGGCTGAATCGGCCGAAGAAGCATTGCACATATTGTCGCCCGAACACAACCTGATATTGCTCGATGTGATGATGGGGGGCATGTCGGGCTACCGCATGGCCAACAAACTGCGCAACGAGCTGAAGCTTAAAACGCCTATCATTTTCCTTACAGCTAAAGATACGGAGAACGATTTGCTGACGGGTTTCTCGGCCGGTGCCGACGACTACATATCAAAGCCCTTTTCGCTGCACGAGGTATTGGCGCGCATCAAGGCTGTGCTGCGACGCACCAAGACCGAACCCGAGCGCACCGAACTGCATGTGGGCAGCATGACTATCGATTTTGTAAAGAAACTGGTCAAGGCCAATGGCGAGGACATCAAACTGTCGCCCAAGGAGTTTGGTATACTCAGCATGCTGGCCAAGCAACCGGGCCGTGTGTTCTCGCGCGAGGAAATACTGGCCGAGGTGTGGCATGGCGACAGCTATGTGCTCGACCGCACCATCGATGTGCACATTGCCCGTGTGCGACGCAAACTGGGCGAGGACGCTTGCCACCTGACTAACCGACAGGGATATGGCTATTGCTTTGAAGAGTAAGTGGGTTAGAGGGTTAGGAGGTTCGTGGGTTAAAAGATTGCCTTTGCTTTCTAAGTTTCCTAACTCACGAACTTATTAACTCCTCAACTTTCGATCCGACCCTCTAACCCTGTACCCCTCTAACCCTCTACCACCACCCTCTAATCCTCTACCACACTCTAAATGACTTACAAAACCAAACTGTTGTTAAACTTTACACTGTTGTTTGCCGTATTTACGGCATTGCTGGTAGTGTTTCAGTACAACCGCGAAAAGCAATACAAGCGCGACTTGCTCGACTCACGCTTGCGGAGCTATGCCGACATGGTGGGCGAAACGGTTGATCAAGACAAAAATAGTGGTGACACGGTGCGCTACACCGACATGCTGCGTGTGATGCCTGCCGACCTGCGACTGACCGTTATCAGCCGCATGGGACGTGTGAAATTTGAATCGACACACCACAGCATTAACGAAATGAACAACCACCTGACAAGGCCCGAGGTGCAGGCCGCACTGAAAAATGAGGAGGGTAGCGATATACGTCTATCTGAGACCGACCACCGCGAATACTTTTACTATGCCAAGGCCTTCAATGGCTACATTGTGCGTGTGGCAATGCCCTACGATGCCACAGTGCAAACTTTCATGAAGGCGGACAATGTGTTTTTGTGGTTTGTGCTGATGCTGTTTCCCATAGCATTGGTGTTACTCATCTATATTTCAGACCGTTTTGGGCAGGCTGTGTCGGGACTGCGCAACTTTATGCTGTCGGCCGACCGCGGACTGGTGGACTACAACCACATTACTTTTCCACACTCCGAACTGGGCGACATTGGCCGCGGCATCATGCGCAAATACAAGCAGCTTGAGGAGTCGAAACAACAAATTGACCTTGAACGTGAACGACTCAAGCGCCACTTTCATTACTACGACGAGGGCATTGCCATATTTAGCCCCACACGCACACGCATCTATTGTAACCCGCGCTTTATGCAGTATGTCAATGTGCTGCTCGACCACCCCACCCCCGACATCAACACCATTTGGCAGGCCGATGCCTTTAAGCCCGCATTAGAGTTTTTACAACTCAACAGCGGACAATCTGCCTCTGCCGACGAGACACCCGTGTTCAAGTTCAACACCAAGGGGGGTGGCAACACATTTGCCGTGCAAGTGCTCATCTATGGCGACGGGGGTTTTGAACTGTCGCTGGCTGACGTGACGCGCGCTGAAAAGAGTCGCAAACTCAAACAGCAGATGAGCAACAATATCACGCACGAACTGCGCACGCCGGTGAGCAGCATCAGGGGCTACATCGAAACCATACTCGACTGCGACAATCTTTCTGATGAACGCAAGCACTACTTCCTTGAAAAGGCGCAAGCACAAGTGGTGCGATTGAGCGACCTCATACGCGATGTGGCGCTCATTACAAAAACCGAGGAGGCTGCCGACCTCATGCCGCGCGAACAGGTGGACATGGCACGCGTGGTGGCCGATGCACAGGAGGACCTGCACGAGATGTTTGACCGCACTGGTATGAAACTGCACGTGTCGCTGCCCGAACACCTGACCATCAACGGCAATTACTCGCTGGTTTATTCCATCTTCCGCAACCTCATGGAGAACAGTTTGCGCTATGCCGGCAACGGCAAGGACATTTGCATATCTTGCTACAATCTGTCGACGGAGTTTGCCTACTTCTCTGTGAGCGACACGGGACAGGGAGTGCCCGAAGAGCATCTGCCGCGCTTGTTTGAGCGTTTTTACCGCGTGACCGAAGGCCGCACACGCGACAATGGCGGCACGGGCCTCGGCCTGTCTATTGTACGCAATGCGGTGCTGTTTCACCACGGCGACATATCCGTACGCAACCGCAAGGGAGGCGGACTGGAATTTTTGTTCACATTGCACAGATAGGCTGTACATGTACCAAAATGAGCACGCGCTAACGGGAAAGTTTTTAGTTCAACTTTCGGAATTAGGTTCGCACGGTCTGAAAGACGCTGCGAAAAAACGCAAGCACTAATGGGGGCGACGCGTCCCGCGTCGGGATAGAGATAGGAGTTACATACGAACGCTGCTACTGCTAATAACTTTAGTTTCGGATTTAACAAGGGCGGGCTGAAGGCCCAATGGAGCACATAGCCCAGGG
>ERZ1026886.7-NODE-7-length-85607-cov-39.463484_pt1 | contig 85607 bp, 51 predicted proteins | sample MGYA00380173_ERZ1026886 | MGnify/ENA primary metagenome ERZ1026886 (study PRJEB33269, sample SAMEA4719809) | human gut metagenome | biome: human-associated habitat; feature: organic feature; material: feces | place: Cameroon | collected 2013-10 ... | reverse complement strand
GGGATTTCGTGTGTTACTTAGGATACTCATAATCCTTTTTTAGAGAAAACTTATAAGTGTACAACTTGTACACAAATAGTTGCTACCCTCCCCGTCTGCCTACATATAAAAGAATGTGTGCGCTTTTACTGCCATCTTACACTTTTTATGCGTAACAAGTTGATACACAGATGTTTCAAGAGTGTAAGATGATTTCAAAATATCTTACACGCCCCTGCACACATCTTACACACCCCTCCCCTCTGTCGCACAGCCGATTCGGACGTATGCGGTGGGTTTTACGCCACAGGGACGTAGAAAAATCTGTCGGAGCAACAGACTTTTCTGTTCCCCTATGCCGTGATATCTGCCTCCCGTGCTTGTGTCGTGTGGCAGCGTGTGGGTTGTGTAGGTTGCGTGTAAGTGAAATTTGTAGCATCTTACACTAAATAAAGTATTGATAGTCAATAAGTTGCGATGCATTAGTGTAAGATGCAAGATGCACGGTAAGTAAAGCCTTTGTAGTATGGTAAAGGTCCCGGTACCACTAAACACAAGCAAAAAACGCTACCACTAAACGCAAGCACAAAACGCAAGCACTAATGGGGGCGACGCGTCCCGCGTCGGGCATTAAGGCAAAGGCCAATACACCAAATAAAGGCTCACAGACAGCACTAATTACATGCCTGCCTGTGAACCTTTGCCTTGATGCCCGACGCGGGACGCGTCGCCCCCATTAGTGTTAGCGTTTTGTGCTTGCGTTCAGTGGTAGCGTTTTGTGCTTGCGTTTAGTGGTAGCGTTTTTTTGCAGACTTTGTTAATACGTCACCCAATCAAATGACGCAACTCATTAATTTTCAATGCGCGCTATTCCACGACACAAGAAAGTGATGAAGTCTGGCAACCCTTAGCGCCAAACCAACTTGCCCTGGCTCAGGGTGATGGTGTAGCTGCGGCCCTTGTGTGTGGGCAGGTCGAGCGTGTGACTGCCGTAACGCAGGTGGCACATGCCGCCCGAGCCCGAGGTGATAACAGCTTGCTTGAGCTGGCCTCCCGTCCACGACAGGCTCACGCCAAAGTTGCCACGGGCACGCAGGCCGCTGATGCTGCCCTCGGGCCACGCGTCGGGCAGCGAGGGCAACAGGTCGAGACAACCGGCATGGCTCTGCAGCAGCATTTCGGTTACGCCGGCCGTGCCGCCAAAGTTGCCGTCAATCTGGAAGGGGGGATGAATGTCCCACAAATTGTCGGCTGTGCCGTTCTTCAGCAGATTACCGTATAATATATAAGAGTGGTTGCCATCGTGCAAGCGCGCCCATTGGTTGAGTTTCCAACCCATGCTCCAGCCCGTTGCACCGTCGCCGCGGTGTTCGAGCACCACACGTGCGGCGTTGGCCAGTGCGGGTGTGGTGAGCGGCGATATGGTGTGTCCCGGGTGCAAGCCAAACAGGTGGTTTACGTGTCGGTGCTCGTCGTTGGGGTCGTCAATGTCGCGGCTCCACTCCATCAGTTGGCCGTAGCGTCCTATTTTGTAGGGCGCAAGGTGTTGCAGTATCTTTTGCCAGCGCGCCACCTCGGTCTGGTCGGTGCCAAGCACATTGGCAGCTGCTATGCAGTCCTCCAATATCTCGCGTATCACGGCATGGGTAAAGGTGGTACCCTCGTCTATCGGTCCGTGCTCGGGCGAGGTAGAGGGTGCGGCCGTCAGGGTGTCGGTGCCGGGCTTTTGCCACAGAAAGTCCTCGCAGAAGAGGGCGCAGCCCTTCATCAACGGGTAAGCAGTGCGACGCAAAAACTTGGCATCGCGCGTGTAGTCATAATAGTCCCACAGGTGTGTGGCGAGCCACGATGCAGCCATCGGGTTGTAGTTCCACGACATGTCAGCTCCCTCGAGCGGTGCTGTAAAGCCGAAGATGTTGGCCGAGATGCCGGCTGCCCAGCCCCTTGCGCCCCAGTAGGCCTGGGCTGTGCGCTCACCGGGTTTTTCGAGCAGACGTATGAAATTGGTAAGTGGCTCGGTGCATTCTGTCAGATTGGTGGGCAGTGCCGGCCAATAGTTCATTTGCAAATTGATGTTGTTGTGATAATCCACACGCCAGGGGCCGTCCACATTGTTGTGCCACATGCCCTGCAAGTTGGCAGGCAGGTTGCCGGGACGCGACGAGGCAATGAGCAGATAGCGGCCATACTGGTAGTAGAGCGTTTCGAGCTGCGGGTCGGCCACGCCCTTTCGGTAGTCGGCCAGACGCTCATTGGTGGGCTTGTGCTGCTGGGCGTCAGTGCCATCAGCCAGCGTAAAGTGCACGCGGTTGAAGAGCGAGGCGTAGTCCTTGTAATGTTCGGCGAACAACTTGTCGTAACCACGCTTCACGGCCTTGGACATCCATCTCTCGGTAGTTTGCACGGGATTAACGCCCACATAGGCCTTTGCATCGCCAAAGTCGGGATTGTAGTTGGGCGCATAGTCGGTGTCGGCCGTGAGGTATATTACAGCCTCATCGGCACCATCAACTACCAGTTGGCCGTTGTTGTAATGCGTGGTACCGTTTTTAGCCACCACTTTGATGCGCACCACATACTGCATTTGGTTGTTGTCAAGACGCGCCACGTAGCATATCTGCCCGTTTTGGCCGTCGCCAGTGAAATGTCCCTCACTCACGGGGTTGGGAGCGTAATTCAGCACAAAATGCTGTTGGCCGGGCTTGTCGGCCGTGAGGCGCACCACCATCACGTTGGCGGGATACGACACAAAGGTTTGTCGCTTGTAGCTCACCCCGTTGGCTGCGGTAAAGCTCACCGTGGCATAAGCCGAGTCAACCGACAGGGCACGACGGTAGTGGCTGATGCCTTGCTCGCTGATGTTTGTGGCAAGCGTCAGTTCGCCCATGGTGGTGAAGGAGCCGAAGCGGAACTGGGGCTCGCCTGTGGCCTCGTAGGGCACGGTACTGTTAAAGTTTTGGGTGGTGAGTTGTGCGGCCTTGTCCCAGTCGCCGTCGGCAAATGCCTGCCGTATGTCCTTGAGCACGTGTGCCGACTGTTTGTTCTGGTTCCAATAGTCGGCAGCGCCCTTGGCCGTGTTGGGACCGCCGCGCCACAGTGTCTTTTCATTCAGCGTGTAGCGCTCTGTGGCCACACTGCCCATCACATTGCAGCCTATGCTGCCATTGCCCAGGGGCAGTGAGCGGTACTCCCACTCGTGGTCGGAGTTTACTGCCGAGTCGCCGGCACGCACGGGTTTGTTGGCCTTGTTATACTTTTCGGGGTGGCCGCCCCACCAGCACTGCTGGCCCTTGAGCGAGGTGGGCTGGTCGAACCACACCACATTGTGCTGCGCCTGCAGGTGTACCGAGCCGGCCACGAGGAGCAATGATGTAAGTAAGGGTAAACGCATAAGGTTCAGGGTTAATGATAGATGATTGGTGCCCCAACGCGGCTTGTCATAGGCTGGCACTGCATTCAATGTGCGCAGCCGTGCCATGTGGCTGGGGGGAAAGATTGCTTGAAATATGTGTCTGTACGATATAAATAATCAGCGGGCGCCTCACTGGTTTTCGAGTGGCTTTTGGTTGTCGAGCGGTTCAAAGTTTTCGAGCGCTGCAGCTATATTACGCTTCACACCCTCAAATTTTGCCCGTTTCACCGCACTTTTCTTGAACAGCGCGCGGTATTGCTCGGGGGTGAGTTCGGCCCATTGTGCAGGTGTCATGTCGAGCAAAGCCTGCCGCGGTTGGAGCTGCGCTATGGTGGTGGGCTGCGCAAAACGGCGGTTCCACGGACAAGCCTCGGCACAGCGGTCGCAGCCGTAAAAGCAGTGCTGCATGGCGTGCCGTGCCTCGGCGGGAATGTTGCCGCGCTGCTCAATGGTGAGGTACGACAGGCAGCGGCGGGCATCGAGTGTGCCGTCACCGCGCAAGGCGTGCATGGGACAAGCATCGAGGCAACTGCGGCACGTGCCGCAACGGTTTTGGGCCTTTTCATCGTAGGCATCGACCGGCTGTGTCAGCACCAGCTCGCCCAGAAAGTAGTAGCTGCCCATGCCAGGCATGATGAGCTGTGAGTTGCGTCCACGCCACCCAAGGCCGCACTGTTCGGCCCAATACTTTTCGTCTATCGGGGCGGTGTCGACAAAAGCGCGTCCGTCCTTGCCCTCGGTCAGTCCCAAACGCTGCATCATGCCACGCAGCATTTGCTTCACCACCTCGTGGTAGTCAGTGCCGTAGGCATAGCGCGACAAGCGGAGAGCGTTGCGACGATGGAATCGGGCATTTTCGGCATTTTCGTCCGCCCCGCAGTGCGCTGTGCCGGCCTCAGCATCGGCCTCTACCTCCCAATCGCCCGGATAATAGTTGGCAGCCACGCTCACCACCGTCTGCGCCCCCTCAACAAGGCGGCGCGGGTCGAGCTTCAGCTCCACATGGTTGGCCAGATACGCCATGTCGCCATGACAGCCCTCGGCCAGCCACTGCCGCAACTCGTGCTCGCGTGCAGCCGACACCCGTGTGGCACGTGCCACGCCACAAGCGGCAAAGCCCTCGGCCAAAGCGGCCTGTTTGATTAACTGCAACTGGAGCATGGGCGTTACAAATATATGAGTGTGGTGAGGCGGTCGGGGGCATACACCTCGGCGGCCACGCGTTGCACTTCGTCGGCGGTTACGTCATTGATGGCACTAACTATGCGCCCGATGTCGCGGTGCAGCCCATAGTGTGCAAAGGTTTTGCCAAGGGCCAGGGCATGTCCTTCCGAGGCGTCGGTCGATATGCCCACCTGTCCGCACAACTGTTTTTTGGCCGCTGCAAGCTGTGCTGCAGTGAGCGGTTTGTCGATGAAACGGCACAATTCGCGTTCGAGCAAGCGGCGGCAGCGCTTCACATCATGGGTGTCGCAACCAAAGTACACGTTCCAAAATCCGGTGTCGGGATAGGTATTGAGATAGGAGTCGACACTGTAAACAAGGCCGGCCTTCTCGCGCAAGGCCAAGTTCAGACGCGAGTTCATGCCCGGCCCGCCCAACATGTTGTTGAGTATGATAAGGGCAAAGCGTCTGGGGTCGGTGCCGGCATAGGCAGGCCCGCCCACCAGCACGTGGGCCTGGTGGGTGCCCTTGTCCACCACGCGCTCGGCGGGTGGCGCAAAACTGACGGTTTGGGCGCTGTTTTGCACGCTTTCACCGCAAGTGGCGGCGGGCAGCAGTTTGTTGAGCGTACGCACAATCTGACTGAAGGGCACATCGCCATACACATAGAAGGCGGCATTGTCGGGCCGGTAGTGGGCACGGGCAAAGCGGCACGCGTCGGCCGTGGTGTACTGGCGCAGGCGCTCGGCCGAACCCAGTATGTCGCGGCCAAGGGGCTGCCCGGCATACATCATCGACTCGAACTCGTCGAAGATGAGCTCGGCGGGCGAGTCCTTGTAGCTGTCTATCTCGTCGCATATCACCTCCACTTCCTTGTCTATCTCGCTCTGCGGGTAGGTGCTATGAAACACGATGTCGGTGAGCAGGTCGGCGGCACGTGCAAAATCCTGCTTTAACACAGTGGCATAATACACCGTCTCCTGCTTGGTAGTATAAGCATTAAGGTCGCCGCCCACGCGCTCCAGCCCGTTGGTTATGTGGCAGGCGCGGCGCCGCGTGGTGCCCTTAAACGACATGTGTTCTATAAAGTGTGCCATGCCGCTGTCGGCCTCGGCCTCGTGGCGCGTGCCGGCACACACCACATAGCCGCAGTAGAGCACGGCCGACGGGCGGTGTTCATATATCACCCGCAGTCCGCAGGGCAGAGTCGTTTGGTTGTGTGCCATTATCGCTTAAAGTATTTGCCCACCACGGGCAGGTTTGACAACGGAAAGTCGTAGTGCACCGTATGTGCCACAAACAGCACAATGCAGCCGGTGTTGACCAACAAGCGCAGCCACATTTGCGGCACATAAGCCTCCGACAGCTGCATCACTACAAAGAACAGCAACGCGATGGCCACATACACACCGATGCTCTTGAGCGGATAGTTGATAGGATAGTAGCGCTGCCCCACAACATAGCTGAGCAGCATGGCGGTGCCATAACCGGCAAAACCGGCCCAGGCGCAAGCCATGTAGCCATACTGCGGCACAAATATCACATTGACGGCTATGAGCACGGCGCAGCCTATGCCCGAGAACCACGCACCCCAAATGGTGCGGTCGGTAAGTTTGTACCAAAACGACAGGTTGAAGTACACGCCCATCAGTATTTCGGCGGCCATCACAATGGGCACCACGCGCAGTCCGGGCCAATAGTCGCGCCCGATGATGTGGCGCAGCACATCAATGTAGCCCACCACCACAAGGAAGGCGAGCAGGGTGAATATAAGGAAATACTTCATGGCCGAGGCGTACACCTGCCGGCTGTCTTTGTCCTTGGCCTTGCCAAACACAAAGGGCTCGTAGGCGTAGCGGAAGGCTTGGGTTATCATGGCCATGATCATGGCTATCTTCGACGCGGCACCATAGATGCCCAACTGGGCGTGAGCGTCATTACCTTTATATATATAGGGAAAGAGTATCTTGTCGGCCGTCTGGTTGAGTATGCCAGCAATGCCCAGCACCAATATGGGCCAGCTGTACGACATCATGCGACCCACAAGGCGCTTGGTTTCGGCCCAACTGGCAAAACCACCGCCAAAGCCCTCCTTGAGTTCCTTGTAAAAGCAGAAGGTGATGCTGGCGGTGCAGGCCAGATTGATGTAGAAGGCATACCCCACGTCGTGGCCATTGAGCACCACATAATAGCCCACGTTGAGGGCGATGTTGAGCACGATGAACAGCAGTTTGAGGGCTGCAAACTTGAGCGGGCGTTTCTTGTAACGCAAGTAGGCAAAGGGTATGCACTGAAAGGCATCGATGGCCACGGTTACAAACATGGTCCACACATAGGCCGGGTGGTCGGCATAGCCCATGGCCGCACTCAGCGGGTGAATAAAGGCAAACACCAGGGCCACAAACAGCAGCGAGGTGCAGCCCACCATGGCAAGGGTGGTGGCATATACCCTGCGGGGGTCCTCACACTCCTTGTTCACAAAACGGAAAAAGGTAGTTTCCATGCCATACGTCAGTATAACCAGCAGCAGGGCCGTGTAGGCATACAGATTGGTTATGACGCCATAGCCGCCACTGGCGGCACTGATTTGGGCCGTGTAGAGCGGCACAAGCAAATAGTTGAGGAAACGTCCCACTATGCTCGACATGCCATAGATGGCGGTGTCCTTGGCAAGGCCCTTCATTCCGCCGGCCTTGCCCTGTGTTGTATGATTGTCTGACATAAAAAGGATTTATGTGTGTTATTGTAAATACTGCGTGGCTCAACTGCCAAAGAACACATAAGCTATGCCAATGGCTGCCACTATGCCGGCCAGGTCGGCCAGCAAGCCGCAGGCCACGGCATGGCGTGTCTTGCTGATGCCCACCGAGCCAAAGTATACGGCCAGAATATAGAAGGTGGTGTCGGTTGAGCCTTGGAATATGCAGCTCAAGCGTCCCACAAAGGAGTCGGCGCCATAGGTCTGCATGGCATCAACCATCATGCCACGCGCACCGCTGCCCGACAGGGGTTTCATCACTGCGGTGGGCAGTGCACCCACCCAGTCGGCATTGCAGCCGGTGAGGCCAACAAGCCACTTCACCCCGTCGATGAGCCAGTCCATGGCGCCCGAGGCGCGAAACACGCCTATGCCCACCAGCACGGCCACCAGGTAGGGAATGATGCGCACAGCGGTGTGGAAACCCTCCTTGGCTCCCTCCACAAAGGCGTCGTACACATTGACGCGCTTGCGCACACCGGCCACTATAAAGCAGATGATGATGACAAACAGCAGCACATTGGCCGTGGTGGTGCCCACAAGGTTCATCATGGTGCTGTCCAAACGGCTGAAGCCCCAAATGATGCCGGCCACCGCCACCGACAGGCCGCCCAGCGTGGCCAGCAGCACGGGCTGCAACAGGTTGATGCGCTGAAACAAACTGGTAATGACAATGCCCGCAAGGGTTGAAAAGAAGGTGGCTATCAGTATGGGTATGAATATGTCGGTGGGCTGCGCTGCCCCCATCTGTGCACGGTACACCATGATGCTCACCGGTATGATGGTCAAGCCCGAAGTGTTGAGCACCAGAAACATAATCATGGGGTTCGACGCCGTGTCCTTACGCGGATTGAGCTCCTGAAGCCTCTCCATGGCCTTGAGGCCGAGGGGTGTGGCGGCATTGTCAAGGCCAAGCATGTTGGCCGCAATGTTCATAAATATGTTGCCATACACGGGGTGCCCCTTGGGCAGGTCAGGAAACAGGCGGTTGAACACGGGGCTTAGCACGCGGGCCATGGCATTGACCACCCCACCCTTCTCGCCAATCTTCATCACGCCGAGCCACAGCGAGAGCACGCCCGTCAGGCCGAGCGATATCTCGAAAGCGGTTTTTGACGAGTCGAAGGTGGAGTCCATAATGGCAGGAAACACGCCCACATCGCCAAAGAACACGAGTTTGACCACAGCTATAATAAAGGCTATGGCAAAGAATGCTATCCAAATGTAATTCAGAACCATGTGTGTGCAATATGTGTCCGCCGGCCCCTAAACGGCCAGCAGTTGTATGTATAACAATGTGTATAATCAGTTGGGCACTGGCGGAGCCTGTCAGCCTGTCAACCCGTCAACCGCCGCCATCGGTCTGCAAAGTTAGTGATAAAGGGGCGGAATGACTCCCCTCACAAGCCACAATTAGTGCGCCAAACACCACATATTGTGCCAAAGTGCCACAAAAAGAGGCATAAAGTTGTAAGTGTAACATAATTAGATACAGCAAAATGTGGCACAATAAACAAAAAAACGTTACTTTGCAACTCAGAACCCTAATATTCTTAACAACTAAAATTATTAACCGCAGCAATTATGGAGATCCACATCGGCAGCCTTATCAGGCGTCGCCTCGACGAAAAGGGTTACTCTGTGGTGTGGCTCGCGCGCCAACTGGCCTGCAGCCGCACAAACGTGTACAAGATTTTTGAGAAACCACACATCGACACCGACATGTTGGCACGAATATCAACTGTACTCGATTACGACTTTTTCATTCTTCTGTCAAAATCTTTCCGCAGCAAAGAGGCCGACGCAAAGGTCTGAAGCGAAGACGATACAATGTAGAGAATTGAAAAAACGCTTACGAGGGGCCGTCCACACACTTTAACGTGGGGACGGCCCCTTTCACGTGTGTGCGTAATGCCGCAACGGCATACCAAACAAAGTTGCCATACGGACTAAGAGCGCCCGAAAGCGCACATTATTACCCTAAAAACATTAACTTTGCAGCACAATGACAAACGACACTTTTGACATACGCGCCGAACAGACAAAACCCACGTCATCGGAGCGCGACTTTGAAAATGCCTTGCGACCGCTGCAATTCGACGACTTTAGCGGGCAACGCAAGGTGGTGGACAACTTGCGCATATTTGTGGAGGCTGCCAAATACCGCGGCGAACCGCTCGACCACACCTTGCTGCACGGGCCTCCGGGCCTGGGCAAAACCACGCTGTCCAACATTATAGCCAACGAGCTGGGGGTGGGCTTCAAACTGACCTCGGGCCCGGTGCTCGACAAGCCGGGCGACCTGGCCGGACTGCTTACAAGCCTCGAACCGAACGATGTGCTGTTCATCGACGAAATTCACCGTCTCTCGCCCGTGGTGGAGGAGTACCTGTACTCGGCCATGGAGGACTACCGCATCGACATCATGATAGACAAAGGGCCGGCGGCACGAAGCATACAAATTGACCTCAGCCCCTTCACCCTGGTGGGCGCCACCACACGTAGCGGACTGCTCACCGCACCACTGCGCGCACGATTTGGCATCAACCTGCACCTTGAGTACTACGATGCCGACACGCTGCAACGCATCATCGAACGCTCGGCAAGCATACTTAAAGTGCCCATCGACGCCGAAGCGGCTGCCGAGATTGCGAGCCGCTCGCGCGGCACACCGCGTATAGCCAACGCCCTGCTGCGACGCGTGCGCGACTTTGCACAGGTGAAAGGCACCGGACGCATCGACATGCGCATTGCCTCATTCGCCCTCGAGGCTCTGAACATCGACAAGTACGGACTCGACGAGATTGACAACAAAATTCTGCTTACCATCATCGACAAGTTCAAGGGTGGCCCCGTGGGCATCACCACCATAGCCACCGCCGTGGGCGAGGACGCCGGCACGGTGGAGGAGGTGTATGAGCCGTTCCTCATAAAGGAAGGCTTCATTCGCCGCACACCGCGCGGACGTGAAGTGACAGAACTGGCTTACAAGCACCTGGGACGCAGCATGTATGGCACACAGTCGGCCGAGCCGAGCTTGTTTGACGGCACAATATAACAGGCCACCCGCGGCCATGGCCCAAAGCCTCAACCCATTACAAACCTATACCCTTATTCAACATGATATCATACAACACCATCAACGTCAAGATGCCCGACATATCGCACCGCGAAACCACCGCATGGGTGCGCGCCGTGGCAGCATCGTACAACAAGCGCGTGGGCGAGGTGGCCTACGTGTTCTGCGATGACGAAAAGATACTCGAGGTGAACCGCCAATACCTCAAGCACGACTATTACACCGACATCATCACCTTCGACTACTGCGAGGGCGATGTGCTGAGCGGCGACTTGTTTATCAGCCTCGACACGGTGCGCACCAATGCCGAGCAATTTGGCAAAACTTACGACGACGAGCTGCACCGCGTCATCATACACGGCATTCTGCACCTTGTGGGCATCAACGACAAGGGGCCGGGCGAGCGCGAAATAATGGAAGCAGCTGAAAACAAAGCTCTTGCGCTGCTCGACCAAATGCGCCACGCGCAAGACTGACATCCCCCTTGGCGGCACGCCATCTGATATAACCTAACATACCATCTGACATGACTACCAACTTCAAGCAGCTGGCCGAGCAGTACAAGCACGAATTGCTCGACAAAGTGGTGCCCTTCTGGCTCGACAAGTCGCAAGACACCCAACACGGCGGGTACTTTACCTGCCTCGAGCGCGACGGCTCCGTGTTCGACACCGACAAGTTTGTGTGGCTGCAAGGCCGCGAGGTGTGGATGTTTGCCACGCTCTACAACAAGGTGGAGAAACGCCAGGAGTGGCTCGACTGCGCCATACAAGGGGCAGAGTTTCTGAAAAAGCACGGCCACGACGGCCACCTCAACTGGTACTTTGCCCTCGACCGCGAGGGACACCCGCTGGTTGAGCCTTACAACATATTCTCATACACCTTTGCCGTGATAGCCTTCGGGCAGTTGAGCCTTGCCACGGGCAACAAGGAGTACGCCGACATTGCCAAGCGCACCTTCGACATCGTGCTCTCAAAGGTTGACAACCCCAAGGGCAAATGGAACAAGGCGGCGCCCGGCGCACGTGCGCTCAAGAGCTTTGCGCTGCCCATGATACTCTGCAACGTGGCACTCGAAATAGAGCCGTTGCTCGACCCCGACTTTATGCGCCGCACCATCGACACCTGCATACACGAGGTGATGGACGTGTTCTACCGTCCCGAACTCGGGCTGATAGTGGAGCACCTTGGCACCGACGGCCAGTTGGTCGACTGCTTCGACGGCCGCCTGCTCAACCCCGGCCATGCCATCGAGGCCATGTGGTTCATCATGGACCTCGGCAAGCGCCTTGGCCGTCAAGACCTCATCGACAAGGCCGTGCAGATAGCCTTGAACGAAGCCGAATATGGCTGGGACAAGCAGTACGGCGGCATATTCTACTTTATGGACCGCCTTGGCCGCCCCTGCCAACAGCTTGAGTGGGACCAAAAGCTGTGGTGGGTACACATCGAGACACTCATCACCATGCTCAAGGGCTATCAGCTCACGGGCAACGCCAAGTGCCTCGAATGGTTCGAGCGTGTGCACGAATACGTGTGGAGCCACTTTGCCGACCCCGAACACCCCGAGTGGTTTGGCTACCTCAACCGCCGCGGCGAGGTACTGCTCCCGCTCAAGGGTGGCAAGTGGAAAGGCTGTTTCCACGTGCCACGCGGCCTCTTCCAGTGCTGGCAAATACTGGAGGACCTCGCGAGCAGAGCGTAAACAGGCAAACGGACTCAAGCGTCCAACGCTACCTCTAAGTTCTACCACCAAACGCCACCTCTAATGGGGGGCGACGCGTCCCCGCGTCGGTGAAAAAGCAAAGTTCATACAACTAATAAAGGCTCACAGACAGCGCCAATTACACGCCTGTCTGTGAGCCTTTGCCTTAATGCCCCACGCGCTGCACCAAACGCGAGCACTAATGGGGGCGACGCGTCCCGCGTCGGGATAATTAAAAGGAAAGATACAAACTATACTAAATAATAGCTGTATCTTATCCCGACGCGAGACGCGTCGCCCCCATTAGTGCTTGCGTTTATTACTTCATCTGCACATGAGTCCGCACAATTTGAGCTTCGACACGTCCTTATCAGCGCTCAAATTCTGCCAGTATCTTATCGGCAGTTTGCTTCATTGTGTCAGCATCAAGTTGCAGTTTCGGCTTGCGAAAATCCATGTCGCCCTCGCTCTGCAGCGGCACAAGATGAATGTGAGCATGGTTCACCTCAAGGCCGAGCACAGCCATGCCCACCTTGCGGCAGGGGAAAGCACGCTGAATGGCAAGAGCCACCTTCTTGGCAAACACCACCATGTCGGCAAGTTCCTCATCGCTCAAGTCGAAGATGTAGTCCACCTCATGCTTAGGCACTACCAGTGTGTGGCCCTGCGCCAAGGGGTTGATGTCGAGAAAAGCATAAAACTTGTCACTCTCGGCACACTTGTAAGAGGGTATTTCGCCCGCAATGATTTTTGAGAATATTGTCATAAGGCTAAAGTATTATGTGTAACAATATAACAAGCAAAATGAGTTTACAAGCCCGTGCTACAGCCAGCCTGCCGGCACAGCCACAAGTCACACAACCTATAAACTCATCAAGCCACTTTTAGATTGAAATGTTCAGTATTTCGAGATGCACAATACCCTGCGGTATTTTCACCTCAACCACATCGCCCACTTTCTTGCCAAGCAAGCCCTGGGCAATAGGTGTGGTGCTCGATATTTTACCTTCGCGCAGGTTAGCCTCGCTTTCGCTCACAATGGTATATTTCATCACCATGCCATTCTTCACGTTCTTCATCTCGACGGTTGTCAGTATCTGCACTGTGTCGGCCTTAATCTTCGATTTGTCAATGATTTTAGCCTCAGCAATAGTCTTTTTCAGAGCCGCAATGCGACCCTCGAGCTTCGCCTGGTTTTCCTTGGCAGCGTCGTACTCGCTGTTTTCTGACAAGTCGCCCTTATCAGCAGCCTCGGCTATGGCGGCAGATGCAGCGGGGCGTTCAATTGATTCCATGTGACGGAGCTGGGCTACCATCTTGTCGTAGCCCTCTTGAGTCATGTAAGCCATAATTACTGTTTGGTATTATATTTATTATTTGTTTGTTATGCAGTGGTTGCCGGATAGTAGCACTAAGGTAATAGCTAAAAAAAACCGAAAGAACTCCCGCGACACTTGCGTTGGAATCCTTTCAACTTCACCTTAATAACTATTTCCGAGTGCAAATATAACCCTTTATTTTGAATAGAGCAAACAAAAGCATTCGCACGCCACGCTTTTGCCAACTTAAATGCCTACATTTGCAACCCACACATTCACACATCTAACACACCCTATATGGAAAAGATACACGGATTGATTGACGCGCCGTTCACCCCCTTCCACCCCAACGGCGAGGTAAACTACGAACCCATACCCGCCTACGCCGACCTCCTGGCCCGCAACGGCTTGAAAGGCGTGTTCATCAACGGCTCGTCGGGCGAGGGCTACATGCTCACCGAGCAAGAGCGCATGCTGCTGGCCGAGGCCTGGGTAAAGGCTGTGCCGGCCCATTTCAAGGTAATCGTACACGTGGGCAGCACCTGCGTCAAAAGCAGCCGCCGCCTGGCAGAGCACGCCCAGCAAATAGGCGCATGGGGCATTGGTGCCATGGCGCCCCCCTTCCCCAAGGTGGCACGTATTGAGGAACTTGTAAAGTACTGCGAGGAGATAGCCTGCGGTGCCCCCAACTTGCCCTTCTACTTCTACCACATACCAGCCTTCAACGGCGCCTACCTCTCCATGCTCGACTTTCTCAAGGCCGTAGACGGACGCATACCCAACTTTGCGGGCATCAAATACACCTTCGAGAGCCTCTACGAGTACAACCGCTGCCGGCGCTACAAGGACGGCAAGTTCGACATGCTGCACGGCCAGGACGAAACCATACTGCCCTGCCTGGCCATGGGCGGCGCACAAGGCGGCATTGGCGGCACTACCAACTACAACGGACGCGTGCTCACGGGCATAATTGAGGCCTGGCAGCAAGGCGACCTTGAGCGTGCACGCGAACTGCAGAACTACGCTCAGGACGTTATCGATGTCATTTGCCACTTCCGCGGCAACATTGTAGGCGGCAAGCGCATCATGAAGCTCATCGGCCTCGACCTCGGGCCTAACCGCACGCCTTTCCAAAACGTCACCGACGACGAGGAGGCACAACTACGCAAGGAGCTCGAAGCCATCGACTTTTTCAACCGCTGCAACAAGTAGCCCCCGCCACACACGGGTCACTCCCCCACACAGGTCACCCCGCATGGTGAGCCGCATCAGCATGGTGTTGATGCACTCGCCATGCGGGGTGACGCGTTTTGGCGCATCAACACACGGGCCCGTGCCGCACCATTACATACTGCGGGCGCCGGCCATCACATTGTCGAGCAGAGCGTGCAGATGGCCTGCATAATAAAGCGGTATGTTGTACAGCGTAAATGTATCGCCATTGGGCTTTGCTATCACGTCCGACGTCATAGGGCCGTTCCACAAGCGCAAGGCCACATTCTCCTTGCTCTCCGACATAAACAAGTGTAGCGAGCGCAACTTGGCATTACTGCCCGTTTTCACCTCAATGGGCAACAGGTGCGACTTGTAGCTGATCAGAAAGTCAATCTCGGCCTGCGAGTTCTTGGCATCGCGCACCCAAAACATACGTTTCTCACCAAATGCCACCGAGGCCCCAAGCAATTCTTGCCCCACAATATGCTCTGCTATGCCACCATTCCACAGCTCGTCGGTATCTTTGCCAAACAGCAAGTCTTCCTGCATGCCCGCCACATAGTTCACCAGTCCGGTGTCGAGCCACAGCAGTTTGGGGCTCTTTTTCAAGTCGGGCAACATGGGCAGGGTGGCGGTGGTTTGCGGATACACCAGCTCAAGGAGCAAAGTCTTCTCCAATGTGCGGAAAGCATTTCCCGCCTCTGCGGCCTTAAAGGTTGACCCCGTAAATTTTGCAAACTGAATGCGGTGTCCTGCCGAGGCCCACCCATAATTCAATATATACCTGATAGCGTCTTGCTCCTTGCGGTTGCCTGCATATTTCTCCACGTCGTCACGATAGCCCGACAGCAGAGAGTTGAACACCCCGTTCAGCCTTACTATGTCGGCATACTTGGCATAATTTGCCACAGCCTCGGGCAAGCCGCCCACTATCATGTATTTCTTAAACAAATCCAACGCATAATGATGCAACGAGGCTGGCAGAGCCACGCTTTCGATGGCATCGGCCATGGCAGACTGGCCTATGGCACGCAAAAACTCTACAAAGGTGCACGGGTGCAGTGCCATATACTCCACTCTGCCCACCGGAAATGATATGTAGCGTCCCATCAGGCTCTCGAGCAACGACCCTGCTGCAATCACATACAGGTCGGGACGCTTTTCGTAGAAATAGCGCAGGGCTTGCACGGCTTTCGGCTCATTCTGTATTTCGTCTATAAATATCAGCGTGCGCTTATGCTCGTCTTGCGCTATATCGGCCTTGAAGTAGATACCCGCCAGCAAATCGTCGAACGAATAGTCTGCCGCAAACAGATCGGCATACTCCTTCTCTTCCAAATTCATATATATATAGGTGTCGAAATCCTTGGCAAACAACTCTACCAAGGTGGTTTTGCCCACCTGACGGGCTCCGCGCAGCACAAGCGGTTTGCGTTCTTCCTTGTTGGCCCACTGACGGAGGTATTTTATAGCATTTCTCTCGAACATACGTAATCTGTTTATTATCAGATACAAAGATACATATTAACAACCATTTCCAAACCAAAACACCCGATTTTTCATCCATTTCCAAACCAAAAATCGCGAAAAACGTGACCATTTCCAAACCAAAACACCCGGTTTTTCATCCATTTCCAAACCAAAAATCGCGAAAAACGTGACCATTTCCAAACCAAAGCGCCCGATTTTTCATCCATTTCCAAACCAAAATTTGCGAAAAGCGCAACCATTTCCAAACCAAAGCACACTTACTCTTGTTTAGGATTTAGACGAGCACGGATTGAATCATCGTGCAAGGCGAATGCAATCAAGCTTGCTTGAATTGCTGAACCGCAGCCGATGATGTCAATAAAAGGCCAAAATCAACAAACGCAAGCACTAATGGGGGCGACGCGTCCCGCGGGAAAATATGCAGCTATTATTTAGTAGCGTTCGTGTTTCCCTCCATTCTCTATCCCGACGCGAGACGCGTCGCCCCCATTAGAGATAGCGTTTCTTCAAGCACAAGGCACAAAACAACGGCACAAGGCTACGCGGATTTCCGGTCGTAGGAGGGCAGATTTTCTGTCATGGGGGAGAGAATTTTCTGTTACTCCTACCAAAAATCCGCCCTCCCGTAACAGAAAATCCGCCCTCCCTATGCCGTAAAGCCACGCGCCTGCAACCCCTAATGCCCCCCCCGCACACGCACACAGCAAACAGTGCGCACCGCAAAGCACGTGTGCATAAAGAAAAATTATTCGCGCGCACAGCCTACTTTCTGCATACTAATTTACACAAAAACAGGTCATCGTGCTAAAAAATTGGCTTTATGCTTGTCAGATAAATATATTTCTGTAATTTTGCCATCAAGATCAACTAACAATTTTATTTAATTGTATGAATAAAATACTACGTTTATGTACTGTGGTGCTTGCTTCATGCTGTTTCGTGCATAGTTATGCGCAGCGTGAAATTAAGTTCAGCTACTGCAACGACTCGCTGTCGAACTTTTCGGAAATGGTACAGAACCAGCAAGAATCAGGCTCTTTGCGCTTTGGCGCAGCCATACTCATACCCGGTTCACGCCTTAAGGCACTGATTGGTCAGAAAATCACACATGTGCGTTTTCGCTGCACCTCAGGCATTTCGGGCATCTCGGTGTGGGCACGCAACAGTCTCAAGGACTACGTGATAGGCACCCCCACCCGTCTGGACAAATCGGTGGCTGGTTGGAACGATGTTACACTCAACGCGCCAATCGACATTACCGGCGACGACCTTTATATAGGCTATAACGGCACTGCCGAACCAGGAGCCGGCGTGGTGTGCGACGGCACGGTGAATGCCAACGGCACATTCTTTTACGACGGCAACCAGTGGAACGACTTGAGCACCGAGCAGTATCCGCCCTTCTGCATACAAGCCTTTGCACAGGCCGACAACGATGCGCCACTCGTTGACCTGGCTACCGAGAAGGTGACCTTTGACGATGCCTACACCAAGATGGGCGATACCGCAAAGGGTACCATCAGCGTGGGCAACTACGGTGTCGACCCCGTGGCAGCGCCCAAACTCTATTACAGCGTGGGCGGCGGACAGCCCATCGAGGTGTCGGTAAGCGGCAGTATCAAGCCCAACAACACACAGTCGTACAGCTTTGAGGTGCCCACCAAGGACCTTGCCGAGGGTAAAATTCCCTTCCGCGCATGGATTTCGACCGACGACATATATAAGGGCAACGACAGCATCGACACCAACCTGCTCATTTACTCCACCAGTTTCCCGCACAAGGTGCTGGTTGAACACTTCACCACGCTGAAGTGTGTCAACTGCCCCGACGGACATAAAGCCCTGTCGGCCCTGCTCTCTGGACGCAAAGACTATGTGTGGGTGGCCCACCACATTGGCTATCAACAGGACGAGCTCACACAGTCGGAGTCGTACGGTCTGCAACCCTTCGGCGCCACCTCTGCCCCGCTTGCCATGTTCGACCGCAGAGCGCTCTCGTCGAGCAAGTCTGCCTCACAGCCTACCATGTACATCAGCTACAGCGGTGGTGTGCAAGCTACGCTCAAGTACATACAGCCCGACTTTGAAAAGTGTGCCGGCACGCCTGCCTTTGTGTCGGTAAACATCGAGAACAACTACGACCCCGCCACACGCACCCTGAGCACTACCGTCAGCGGCACACGCAACGCCATATTCAGCGAATTCTACGACCAGGCTAACCTTACTGTCGAGCTGGTGGAGGACCATGTGCAGACTAACGCCTCACAAACAGGCAGCGGTGAAAAGGTGCATAACAACGTGTTCAGAACCGCCCTCACACGCATTGACGGCGACGAAATCAACTGGAACGGTGACACTTACACCGAGACATACACCACCACGCTGCCCGGCTCTTGGAAGAGCAATAATGTGCGCGTAGTGGCCTTTGTTAACCTGCCATTCAGCAGCAGCGAAACCGAACACGCCGATGTGCTCAACGCTGCCCAGCTCAACATCAACTATGCCACGGGCATTAACAATGTGGAGGCCGGCGAGGCACAGGTGCTCAACCGCGCTTGCTACAACCTGCAGGGCCAGCGCATCAGCCAGCCCACCACCAACGGCGCATACATTGAGCGCATTGTCACCCCGCAAGGCGTGCGCATCAGCAAGCGCATTAAGTAAGCATAATATTACCTTAAGCAAGCGCCCTCGCCTGGTTGTCTGAAACAACCAGTGCAGAGTGGCTACTTACTAAAACACACAATTATATGAAGAAAACTTTACTCACCGCAGCCTTGGCTGCCTGCGCATTTGCAAGTGCCTCAGCACAGGTAAATGACAACTTTACGGGCCACATTTACAGCGCCATGTCCGACAACGGACGCTACGTGGCCGAGTCGGTCGACGGAAGCATCAGTTTCCTTGACCGCTGGACGGGCGCCACATGGACTTACACCGCCAACAATGCCAACGGCGGCAACGGCCACTGCGTCAGCAACACGGGTATCCTCGTGGGCACCAACGGCACAACGCCTTGCTACTGGCTTGACGGCACATGCTACGAACTGCCCTTGTTCGAAAACACCTCGGGCGAACTTGGCGGTTGCAACGCCATCACACCCGACGGCAAATACATCGTGGGCGATCTCGGCACAGGCGTAGGTTTTGGCACCGCAGACGGACTGATGAACTGCCCCGCCATCTGGACACGTCAGGACGATGGCACCTACAAGGTTGACACACTGGCCTATCCCCACCTCGACTTTACAGGACGCGCCCCGCAGTATGTCATGTTCAACGACATCTCGGCCGACGGCTCTGTTATCGTGTGCCAGGTGCGCGACTACACTGGTTTCTACAACTATCCCGCCATCTACAAGAAGAGTGCCGACGGCAAGTGGAGCTTCACCGTTGTGGGCGATGGTCTGATTTGGGACGCCGAAAAGATTAAGGCTGTTCCTGCCGAACCAGTTGACCCCTCAGATGAGGTGCCTGTGGCAGAAAGCTACTTTACCGCAGCTGACACGGTGGCTTACAACAATGCCGTGGACGAATATATAAAGGCTGCAAAGGATGCTGAAGACGGACTTATTCCTTGGAATCAAGTGCCAGAGCGCCCCGACTATGTCAAGTATAAGTACATCACCGATAATCACGACCAGTGGGCTGCCGACTCGGCTGCATACGAGGCAAAAAGGGCCAAGTACCTCGAGGACTTTGATGTTTACCAGCAGGCTCTGAGAGATGCCACATTCGGCAACAGCTTCCAGTTCAACAACTTGGTGCTCTCTGCCAACGGCAAGTATCTTGGCACGACGTTCGAAACCTCTGATCCCGATGCCGATCCCGAAATGGGTTACGGCGAAAGCCACAGCTACCCCACCGTTATCGACCTCACCGGCGATAAGCCCGAGGTGAACGTTTACGACAACGTGGTGGACGCTACCACTACCTCTGTGGCCAACGACGGACAAATTATCGCTTGCTCACCTGTTCTTGACTATGCCCGCAACTCATTTGTTATTAAGGATGCCGAGAGCGACCCCGTCAATTTCTACGACTACATTGCTGCCCGCAACGAAAAGGCTGGCATCTTCCTCAAGAAGAACTACTCATTCGACGTGCCCGTGTACGACGATGAAGGTGGCGACGAACCGGGTTGGGGCGACGAAGGTGGCTTGCTTGCCCAAAAGAAGGCGCTCAAGTTTACTGCCAAGGACTACAGCATTGTAAACGACAGCATCGTTACCGGTACTGTGTTTGGCAACTCTGACAACACTATCTTCAACTCATTCATGATGGAAGAGTTCTCTGACCCCGAAGGAGGCATGGGCACTTACCGCTCATACGTTATCGACCTCAACGAGAATGCCCAGTCTGGCATCAAGGGTGTGAAGAAGGCCGACGAGGCTGACGCTGCCGTAATTGGCCGCGAATACTACAACATCAATGGTCAGCGCATCAGCGCAGCTCCCGCCAAGGGCATCTACCTTGAAAAGCGCATCACTGCCAACGGCTTCACCACTGTTAAGCACGTTAAGTAACACGCGTTGCTACGCGACGACGCATTAGTTCTGGCGCACCCTGACGCAACGGCTAATGCCAACAGCGCTCAAAACATCGCTATATTATTATAAAGCTGCCGCAGCACCTGCATGGGTGTTGCGGCCTTTTGTTTGTGCCATATTGGGCACCTAAATGGCGGTGCAGAGCAAAAGCATGACTTAAAAGGGGGCTACGTTGCACTATTTTACCTATATTTGTGACTGAAACGTACTTGGTGATAACCCCATAACGCTCTAACCCATTAAAACCCCATACCACCCTAACCAAATAACCCAAGGAGAAGGCAGCCCCAACAAGCCAAGGTGCCTTTTTAACCTTATAACCTTATAACCTCATAACCCCATAACCCTCCCCCCCCACACATGAAACTCTTTGCAAAAACAGCCGTATTCATCGCAACTTTGCTCTGCACAATGGTGCCCAAGTTGCAGGCACAGAGTGCCAACTTCCACGTAGTGCCACTGCCCAAGGTGGTGCGCAGCACGCAGACGGGCGACTTTACCCTGAACGCCCGCACGCTGATATGCTACCCACAGGGCAACAAGCAGCTCAAGCAGCAAGCCACCATGCTGGCCAACTACATCAAGCAAGCCACTGGACTGCAACTTTCTACCACCACCCTGGCCGCACAGCGCAACTGCATCAAACTGAGCAGCGTGCTGCGCCACACCAACCCCGAGGCTTATACCATCAGAGTGAACAGCGACATGGTGTTTGTAGACGGTGCCTCGGCCGCCGGCTGCTTTTACGGCGTGCAAACGCTGCGCAAAGCCCTGCCCACCGGTGTGGCACAACAGGTGCTGATACCGGCCACCGAGGTAAATGACTGGCCGCGCTTCAGCTACCGCGGTGCCCACCTCGACGTGGCGCGCCATTTTGTGACAGCCGACTCGGTGCGACGTTTTATCGACATGCTGGCGTTGCACAACATCAACCGTTTTCATTGGCATCTGACCGACGACCAGGGGTGGCGCATCGAAATAAAGAAGTATCCGCTCCTGACCAAGATTGGTGCACGACGCGCCCAAACCGTCATCGGACACAACAGCGGCCAATATGACGGCACGCCCTATGGCGGATATTACACACAGAAGGACATCAAGGACATTGTGCGCTACGCTGCCGAACGACACATCACCATCATACCCGAAATTGACATGCCCGGCCACATGCAGGCCGCCCTGGCCGCCTACCCCGAACTGGGCTGCACCGGAGGGCCCTACCAGGTGTGGCAGCAATGGGGCGTGACGGACAGTGTGTTGTGTGTGGGCAATGACAAAACGCTCCATTTCATCGACGATGTGCTCGACGAGGTGGTGGCGCTCTTCCCGTCGGAGTATATACACATAGGTGGCGACGAGTGTCCTAAAACCATGTGGAAGCGCTGCCCGAAGTGTCAGGCGCGCATTGCTGCGGAACACTTGCAAGCCGACGGCCGCCACACGGCTGAGGAACGCTTGCAAAGTTTTCTCATACGCCATGCCGAGCAACACCTCAACCAGCTTGGCCGCCAAATGATTGGGTGGGACGAGACGCTCGAGGGCGGACTCGCCCCCAACGCCACCGTCATGTCGTGGCGCGGCGAAGGCGGCGGCATTGAGGCGGCACGCCTGAAGCACAAGGTTATCATGACGCCCAACACCTATCTGTACTTCGACTACTACCAAAGTGCCGACAAGACGCACGAGCCCGAGGCCATAGGTGGCTATCTGCCCCTGCAGCATGTGTACAGCTACGAACCCGTGCCACGCAGTCTCGCCCCCGACGAGCAGCAATACATCATCGGCGCACAGGCCAACCTGTGGACGGAGTATATCAAGACATTCAAGCAAGTGGAGTATATGGAACTGCCGCGATTGGCCGCACTGAGCGAGGTGCAGTGGTGTGACGCCGGGCAGAAGGACTACGGACAGTTTGTAACCCGCCTGCAACGCCTCATCGACACGTACAGGCTGCAGGGCTACAACTTTGCCAAGGTGATATACAATGTGGGGGTGACTCTGGCCACCGACACTACGAACCACTGCATACGCGCCACGCTGTCCACCATCGACAACGCGCCCATTCACTACACACTCGACGGCACAACGCCTACCACCGCCTCGCCACGCTATACAGAACCTCTGCGCATCAGTGCCCCCTGCCAACTGCGCGCAGCGGCTTTCCGCCCGTGGGGCGCAACGCACGAGGTACAGCGCACTTTCAACTTCAACAAGGCTACAGCCTGCCCCATCACCCTGCTGCAGCAGCCTCACCCCAAACAGGTGTATGGCGGGGCCACGCTGTTGGTGGACGGACTTACGGCCAGCGACACCAACTATGCCTCGGGCCGCTGGATAGGCTTCTGTGGCAACGACCTTGAGGCGGTGATAGACCTTGGCAGCGTAATGCCGATCAGCCGTGCCAGCATCAACACTTGTGTGGAGAAGGGCTATTGGCTGTTCGATGCGCGCAGCTTTGAGGTGTCGGCCTCTGCCGACGGCCACACCTTCGCCCCGCTTGCCGCCGAGGACTATCCTGCCCTCACCGAACAATCGCCCAACCAAATCAACACGCACACGCTGCAGTTTGCCACCACAGCCGCGCGTTATGTCAAGGTGAAGGTTGTGTCGGAACACACCATTCCGGCCTGGCACCCGGGACATGGCAACCCGGGCTTTGTGTTTGTCGATGAAATCGCGGTATTCTGACTATGTGCTAATGTGGCGCGCCATATTACCACATTCGCACATTAAAAAGAGCGCGCCACGGCAGCAGCAACCCAAATATTATCACTACTTTTGCACATTAGTACCTCTGAGTGCACAAGCACAAGCTATCAAGTAACACAATAATAACAACATCAAGCGTTTAATCTCAATGAAACAGTACAACTTGGTGAACAACATCTTAGGTTGGCTCACCTTTGCCATTGCGGCCTTCACCTACTGCTCAACGGTGGAGCCTACGGCAAGCTTCTGGGATTGCCCTGAGTTTATCACCACAGCATACAAGCTGGAGGTGGGCCACCCTCCTGGCGCACCCTTCTTTATGCTCACGGGCAACTTCTTCACACAGTTTACGAGCGACCCCACAAAGGTGGCTTTCTGTGTCAACATCATGTCGGCCCTGCTTTCGGCCCTGTGTATCCTGTTCCTGTTCTGGACCATCACACACCTGGCACGCAAGCTTATCACCCCCGACGGCAAGGTGACTACCCTCACTCAACTCATCACCGTGATGGGTTGCGGCTTGACAGGCGCCCTGGCCTATACGTGGAGCGACACCTTCTGGTTCTCGGCAGTTGAGGGCGAGGTATACGCCTACTCCTCTATGTTCACCGCCTTGGTGTTCTGGCTCATTCTTAAATGGGAGGACCATGCCGACGAGCCACACTCCGACCGCTGGCTGGTGCTTATATTCTACCTCACCGGTTTGTCTATCGGCGTGCACTTGCTCAACTTGCTCTGCTTGCCCGCCATCGCCCTGGTTTACTACTACAAGCGCAACCCCAAGGCCAACCTCAAGGGCTCATTGGTAGCCCTCATCGTGTCGATGCTGCTGGTGGCTGCGGTGCTTTACGGCGTTGTGCCAGGCATTGTAAAGGTAGGCGGCTGGTTCGAGTGGTTCTTTACTAACGACCTCGGCATGCCTTTCAATGTGGGTATGATTGTCTACCTCGTGGCACTGATCGCCGTGGTGCTCACCGCCATTTGGAGCACCACCACCGTCAACCACGCACGCACCAAACTGCTCTACTTGCTCAGCGTGGCCCTGCTTGGCATACCCTTCATGGGCCATGGCGCCGTGTCGGCCGCACTTGGCATTATCGTGCTCATAGCACTCTACGTGGTGCTCAGCATGAAGGGCAAGGACGGCAACTATATTGTGCGCAAGCGCTTTATGAACACCTCGCTGCTGTGTATGCTGATGCTTATGATTGGTTACTCGTCATACGCAGTCATTGTGATACGCTCTACGCAAAATCCGCCCATGGACCAGAACTCGCCCGAGGACATCTTTACCCTTGGCACGTACATGGGACGCGAGCAATACGGCTCATACCCCTTGTTCAAGGGCGAAGCCTTCTGCTCACAAGGCCAGGCCGTGCAGGTTGGCGCCATCAACTATGTGAAGAGCGACCGCACACAGCGTGTGGAGAAAGCCGACCCCTCGGAGCCCGACCGCTACGAGGACATTGAGGAGACCTCGGGCATAGAATATCCCGGCGGACTGACCATGATGCTGCCACGCATCTGGAGTGCGGCACATGCACAACAGTATCAAGACATTCTGGGCGACGACTTGCAGTTCAAGGACGTGACTTTCAGCGACAAGGACGGCAACATCTACCCCGGACAGATGCCCACACAGTGGTCGAACCTGAAGTTCTTCCTGTCATACCAGGTTAACTTTATGTACTGGCGCTACTTTATGTGGAACTTTGCCGGACGACAGAACGACATTCAAGGACTTGGCGAACTCGAGCACGGCAACTGGATTACGGGCATTCCGTTCATCGACAATGCCATGTATGGCGACCAAAGCCTGCTGCCCAAGACGCTGCAGGAGAACAAGGGGCACAACGTGTTCTACTGCCTGCCGCTCATATTGGGCTTGATAGGCCTCTTCTTCCAGGCTTATCGTGGCGAAAAGGGCGTGCGCCAGTTCTGGGTGGTGTTCTTCCTCTTCTTCATGACTGGATTGGCCATCGTACTGTATCTTAACCAGACACCTTCGCAACCGCGTGAGCGCGACTACGCTTATGCCGGCTCGTTCTACGCCTTTGCCATCTGGATTGGACTTGGCGTGGCTGCCCTGGCATCGTGGGCGGAAAAGCTGCTGAAGAGCAAACCGCAACTGGCTGCCGCACTGGCATCGGTGGTGGGTGTGCTCGTGCCGCTGCAAATGGTGAGTCAGACGTGGGACGACCACGACCGCTCTAACCGCTTCACCTGCCGCGACTTTGGCGCCAACTACCTTAACACGCTGCCCGACAAGGGCTGTCCGGTGATATTTACCAACGGCGACAACGACACCTTCCCCTTGTGGTACAACCAGGAGGTTGAAGGCACCCGCACAGACGCCCGCGTTTGCAACCTCAGCTATTTGCAAACCGACTGGTACACCGACCAGATGCGACGCCCGGCCTACGACTCTAAGCCGCTGCCCATCACATGGAGCCGCTACTACTATGTAGACAACGGCAAGCACTCGTACTACCCCATACGTCCTGAACACAAGGCCGAGCTCGACGAGCTGAAGAAGCAGAACCCGAAGGTTGACCCCTACGAGCTGTCGTACATACTCGACCACTATGTGAAGAAGGCCGAAGGTGGCTACTTCCCCACCGACTCGGTGGTTGTGAGTGTGAACAAGCAGGCCGTGATTGAAAGCGGCATGTATCTGCCCATGGGCAAGGACTCTATCCCCGACAAGATGATTATCTCGCTCAAGAATGCTCAACAGAAGCAGGGCGGCTTGTACCGCAATGAGGTGATGATATATGAAATGCTGGCACACGCCGACTGGAAGCGCCCCATGTACATGAGCGTGACACTCGGCCCGGGCAACTATGCCGGACTCGACAACTACTGTGTGCTCGAAGGCCTTGCCTACCGCATCACACCGTTCAACTACGGACAGATGGGCATGATTGACAGCAACCTCATGTACAAGAACATGATGACACGCTTTAAGTACGGCAACGTGGCACACCGCGGCATCTACATGGACGAGACCACCGGCCGCATGTGCAAGACACACCGCCGCATGTTCCTCATGCTGGCCGACAACCTGCTGCGACAGGGCGACAACGACAAGGCGCGCAAGGTGCTCGAAAAGTGCGAGGCCGTGTTGCCGGGCTACAGTGTGCCTTACGACGACGAGGACTCGCAGTTGGCAAATCTGCTGGCCGAGGCCGGTTGCAACAAGTTGGCCTCTAACGTGGCCACACAGGTGATAGACTACGACTTGCAGTATCTGCAATATCTGGCATCGCTTGGCACCGACCGCCTCAACACTTACGGCCGCACATCATACTTCCTTGTGCAGAGCCTGTTGGAGGCCGGAACCGCACTGCAAAAGGCTGACGCCGCCAAGGCCAAGCTGTACAACACGCGCATAAGCCAGTGCATGAGGGGCAATGCAGCTGCTCAGTTGGGTATGCAAATCTACCAACAGCAGATTAGCGGACAGGCCGCTGGCAACTAACATAGAACGAGAGTTTGGAGTCTTGAGGGACTATACTGCATAAGGGCTGGCACAGCCATACCACCTCCATGGTTTGGCTATCTTGCAACAGCACAACCCGGCGCACATAGCCCTGAGTCTCCAAACTCTCTTTGTGTAATATCTAAAACATACCAAACACCCGTGATAATCGAACAACCTGCCTGCATACTGCGCTGGCTGTACCCGCGCGCCCTATGGCGCATGGACAAGCACGAAAGGGCCGTATACCTCACTTTCGACGACGGCCCCATACCCGAGGTGACTCCCTGGGTGCTCGACGTGCTCGACCACTACGGCATCAAAGCCACCTTCTTTATGGTGGGCGACAACATACGCAAGCACCCCAAGGAGTTCGAGATGGTTAAAAGCCGCGGGCACAGACTGGGCAACCACACTTACAACCACATAGGCGGACTGCTGCACGGCATACGCTCGTATGTGCGCAATGTGGACAAGGCCAACGAGTATCTGCACACCGACTTGTTCCGCCCGCCGCATGGGTGGATGAAGTGGGAGCAATACATCATGGTGATGCTGCGCTACCGCGTGGTGATGTGGGACCTCGTGACACGCGACTATTCCACCCGCCTCAACGGGCGCGACGTGTTGCTCAATGTGCGGCGCTACGCCCGCAACGGCAGCATCATCACCTTTCACGACTCGCTAAAGAGCCAGGACAAACTGCTCTACGCCCTGCCGCGCGCCATTGAGTGGCTGCAATCGCAGGGCTACACCTTCAAGGTGTTTGACTGACCAACCATTTGGTATGTTATACAAATTACCCGTTTGAAAGCCTCATGGCTTCCAAACGGGTAATTTGTGTATTATTGCTACCTAACTGGTTTTAAGTTGCCCGAAATGCGCTGCACAAAAACGCAAGATGCGCTGCCCTAAAACGCAAGCACTAATGGGGGCGACGCGTCCCGCGTCGGGAAAAATACCATAAATAAAGGCTCGCAGACTGCAGTATTTACACGCTTGTCTGTGAGCCTTTGCAATAGTTTCTGATGCGAGACGAGGCTGCTGAAAAACCGACGCGAGACGCGTCGCCCCCATTAGAGCTTGCGTTTGGTGCTTGCGTTTGGTGCTTGCGTTTGGTGGTAGCGGTTAGTGCTTGAGTCCGTTCGCATGGTTACGTTTCATCGCACAGCAATATTCTTCCCGTCATTTTCCCCTACATCCCATGCGGCGTGTCAATCACGTGGCACAAGCGGTACACATCAGCCTCAAAGGTGTCGCGCTGCTTGGCACGCGCCTTCATGGCCGACTTGTAGTTGTAGATGGTTTGGGTGGAATAAAACAGCAGGGTGGCTATCTCCTGCGACGAGGTGACCCCAAGGCGCATCAGTGCAAATATGCGCAACTCGGTGGTGAGGGCGTGAGGCGATGGCGGCAATATCTGTGCATCGTCGCGCAACAGACCGTTGAACTGCTTTACAAAGTCGGGGTAAAGCATGATGAAAGCGCGGTCAAAACGGTCGTAAAAGGTGCGCGCCTCCTCTTCCTGCACCCGCACCCTGTTCACCTTTGCCAGCAAATCGTCGGTTTTGCCAGCCTTCAAACAACGCGCCACGAGCTTGCTCACACTGTCGAGCTTGCCTATGTAGATGGCACTGAGGTCGAGAAACAGACGCAAGTAGGTTTCGCGGTGGCGGTTGGTCTCGCTCAACTGCCGGTTGAGAGCCTCGAGCTGCGTGTTCTGCGCACGCATTTGCAGACGCCGCAAATTGAGCTTTTTGTTCTGCTTTACACTCAGCACAATGAGCGCCAGCAGTCCAACCGACAACACACTCAAGCCAACCAAGCCCCAGCGCAGCCACGTGGTGCGGTTGTTGAGCTGCTGCTGGTAGGCCGACACAATTTTGGGCAAGATGCGCGATATTTCGAGCATACGCAAACGGTTGTTGTAGAATTGCGCGTCCTCCATTGAGCAATATACGTAGCGCACGGCACGGTCGGAATAACGCTTATCCTTTTCGTAGAGGTAGAGCGAGAGTTCCTGCAAGGCCAAATTTTCCTTGAGCGGACACACTTGGTCGGATATGCCGGCCTGCACCAAATAATGCTCGTAAAGGTCGATGCGTCCGAGCGTCTTGTAACCACGCGCTATGGCGTAGGCTGCCGAGGCATACAAACGGTCGTCGAGGCCCACCTGTTGCAGCACCTTTTTATAGTATGCTATGGCCTTAGGGTCGTTTTTTCCGTAGTACATGGCCTCGCCCGTCAGATAGTTGTACATGGCACTGCCACGCGGGGCATAACTTATGGCTTGCCTAAGGTAGTGAAGGCGCAGCCGTGCCAGCTGGGGCGCAAACTCGTGGTCGTTGCAGTAGGCAGTCCAAAAGTTGTAGAGCCAGGCCATTGAGTAGTAGTAGTTGAAACGCAACGAGGGGTGGAGCGTCTCCACATTGACGCGCTGCAGCTCGTCCTGCGCCTGGCTGTAATAGCCACCTGTGGCAAGTAGCAGACCGCGGTGAATGCGAAAATTATCGATGAATACGGCATTATTTGCTTGTTCGGCCAGTTGCAGCCCACGCTTTACATATACCATTGCCGAGTCGAAACGGAACGTGTAATATACCTCGAACAAGCGGTTGTAGGCGTGCAGCCGCTCCTCGTCGGTGCGTGCCCGGTGCAGTCTGGCCTTGAGTGCGTCTATGTGCCGCTGCTTGGCTGCTGCATATTGGGGGCGTCGCGCCACATAACTGTCAAGCCGCTCAAGGTCGGCTTCGGAGGCTCGCATGGCAGTTTGTACCAATGTGAGTATGCAAAAAAGTAAAAAGGCTCTTCGCAACATGGTTTTGGGCGTTTTAGGGGATTACAGACGCAAATATACTACTTACTTTTTAATAACACGCATCTACTTTGGTCGTTTTTCAGTACTGCCGCAACTTATTGATAGTCAAAGCGTATCACATTTTTAACTTTCTAAAAAGTTTACCACGGGTTTACTCACACATACATCTGCGCCGCTACCGTCATAACTTTGTCACCGCAATCGGCAAGCATCACGCTTTTGAAAAGTGGACGTTGCAGATTGCCCAGCGAATTGATACCTCTACAAATCAAAATCATACCTCATGAAATCTGTTACTTTTCAAGCCTTAACCTCGTGCGTGCTGTTTGCCATGACCATGCAAGCCCACGCACAGAACGAAGCCACTAATGGCAAACAGGGCGAAGAGCGCAACGTGATGCTCAACGCCGCCGACGCCAACAAGCCACGCGAAATTCAGATTGGCTTGCCAAGCGAGGACGTTAATGTATACGAGAATGGTCTGCCGGCCGTTTATTCATCGTCGGTGCACAAACTCTCGGCCCACTGGCGCAACGATGCCAGTCTGGGGCAGACAGGATTGCTCTCGCCATCGGAGTCGGCCATTACCACTGGCAACATAGCCTATGCCGTGACTGCCTTCACCGACCTGGGGCAGAATGCCTTTCACGGCAAGCTCAACTACCATGCCAACCACTTTGGCATGCAGAACTTCGACCTTAACTTTAGCGGTGGAATCGGCAAAAATTGGCTTTACAATGCCGGCACATACCAAAACTTTGACCCGGGCAGCTTCAAACTGCAATTTACCGATTATGCCGACCGCACACAGATATATCACGCTGGCCTCACCCGCATACTCAACGGCGGCAAGGGCTATGTGTCGGTGCAATACAAGCACGCCAACAGCAAGAACCCCGGCAACTTTGCCAACGCCGCACCTTTTGTGTATGTGGGCGACGGCTCTATCAAGAAGGTGAATGGCTTTGACCCCGGGTTGGACTCTTACGTGCCCGCAAGCGGTGCCTTTACTTACCGCGACATCATGACGGGCGAGAAAAAGACTTGGAACCTTAACAAGGGCAGCGAGAACCGCTCGCACGAGGTGGCTTTCCTGGCCAACTACCGTTGGGACAACGGGCTGCAGTGGAAGTTTGACGCCAAATATACGTATGTGCCCGTGGCCAACTATGTAGACTTTGGCGGCAGCACCATCAGCAATGTGACTGCTGCCGACGGCTATACGCTCGATGAAAACGGGCAAGATGCCTACGAGGGCCTTATTGAGGGGCGCCGCACATGGCTGCACTTTGGCAAGGTGACGAGCGGCATGTTCACCACCGAGCTGAACAAGCTGTTTGGCAAGCACAATGTGCGCCTCGGCCTGAACGAATGGTACTACCACCTCAACTACCATTCATCGTCACTGCAGTGGACCGGCACAGTGGGTGCCTACCCACAGGTGCTGTACAGCATGGCCACCGACCCGAGCGACCCCACTCTCACACCCACACGCACACAATTCTTCGGTTTTAACGAGCTAAGCCCCGAATATACCAAGGGCAGCGAGAACAAGCTGGCGCTCTACCTGACCGACAACTGGAAGGTGAACGACAAGCTCAACATCTACTACGGCGGCCGCCTGGAGTACTACCGCATGTCGGCCGACCAAATAGCGCTGTCGCGCTTCTCGGGTTTCCACATTGGCGACTTCAACACCTATTCACGCGATGAAAGCGGCAATATTGTGCCCACCGCACACAGCATACACCCCGCCAACGTGACCAAGAACAAGCTGAACTATGCTGCCACAGCGCAAATAACCTATGATGTGGCCAAAGGCTTTGGCATTATGGCCGACGGTACTGTGGCCACGCGCTACCCGCGCATCAGCGACTATGCCGGCACCGGTCCTACTGCCGAACAGTACAAGCGCGTGACCATACCCTTGGTGCGCGGCGGCATTTACTACAAGAACAAGTGGATTGACCTCTCGTCGATGGTGACGTACATTGCCAAGTCGAACAACATCGACCAGCAGAACCTGACAAAGCCCGGCACAAGCGAAGGCAAAACCGTGCTGCTCATCTATAATATCCAGACACTGGGCTGGACTACCACAGCCGAAATCAAGCCTTTCAAGAACTTCTCACTGCACGCTTTGTTCACCTATCAAAAGCCTGTGTACAAGAACTATAATGCAAGTGTGACCTTCGGCGACGGACAGCAGATGTCGGTTAATGCCAACAACATGATAGTGAAGGAGATACCGCAAATACTCGTTGAACTCGACCCGAAGTACAACATTACCGACAACCTTAACGTGTGGCTTTCGTTCCGCTACTTTGGCAAGACTTACGCCAACCTGCAAGAGGCCCTCTACTTCAACGGCCATTGGGAGACCTTTGGCGGCATTAACTGGAATGTGAACAAGCGCCTCTCACTCGGTGCCAGCGTCATCAACTTCCTCAACCAAAAGGGAGCAAAGGGCACCATCAGCGGTTCGGAACTTATCAAGAAGGCCGATGCCGGACAGTATGCCGGCAAGTACATGAGCGGCAGCTATTTGCGCCCATTCACCGTTGAGTTCAGCGCAAGCTTCAAGTTCTAAAGTATTCAACATACAGAGTAACAAGTTTAACAAGGTGAAGGGTTGCCACCCGCCGCCCTTCACCCCTCTAAAACATACAACACACCATGATTACCAATATATTCCAACAAATAGGCCGTCCGGCACTTGCCATCATGGCCGTTTCGCTGGCCTCGGCCACAATGAATGCGCAAACCGTGCGCGTGAGCACCGATAAAACCGACTTGGTGATGAAGGTTTCGCCCAAGGGCCGACTCTACCAGGTGTACCTGGGCGACAAGCTCAACAATGCCGCCGACTACGACCGCATTGCGTGGAACACTTATGCCGCATCAGACGGCGCCGTGAGCACACGCGGACACGAGGTGTGTGCGGCATCGGGCAACGAGGACTACTTTGAGCCTGCCGTGGCCATAACCCATGCCGATGGCAACATGACCACCTACCTGCGCTACAAGGGAGTAGAGACAAAGGCCGTGGACGGCGGCACCGAAACCATCATCACCCTGCAGGACGACAAATATCCCGACACCGTGAAACTGCACTATGTGGCCTATAACAAGGAGAACGTTATCAAGGCATGGAGCGAAATAAGCCACAACGAGAAGAGCCCCGTCACGCTGTGGCGGTACAGCAGCACCATGCTCTACTTTAACGCCCCCAAATATTACCTTACCTCGTACCACAGCGACTGGGCCAAGGAGGGGCAACCCGAAACAGTGCAGCTCACTGCCGGCAAAAAGATTATCGACACCAAACTCGGCACACGTGCTGCCATGCACACTGAGCCTTTCTTTGAACTGGGCCTCAACGAGCCTGCCAAGGAGAACGAGGGCAACGTGGTGCTTGGCACCATTGGCTGGACGGGCAATTTCCGCTTTACCTTCGAGGTGGACAATGTGGGCGGACTGCGCGTGATACCGGCTATCAACCCTTATGCCAGCGACTACAAGCTGCGCGCCGGCGAGACCTTTACCACACCCGAGTTCATATTTACAACAAGCAGCACCGGCACCAGCCAGGCCAGCCGCAACCTGCACGACTGGGCACGACGCTATCAGGTGAACATGGGCATGGGCGACCGCATGACGCTGCTCAACAACTGGGAGAATACGGGCTTTGACTTTAACCAAAAGAGCCTGGCCGAACTGATGAAGGACGCCAAGGACCTGGGCGTGGATATGTTCCTGCTCGACGACGGCTGGTTTGCCAACAAATATCCACGTAAGGACGACCATGCCGGACTGGGCGACTGGGACGTGACACACAGCAAGCTGCCCGACGGCATTCCCGGACTGGTGCGCGACGCCAAGGCGGCCGGTGTAAAGTTTGGCATCTGGGTGGAGCCCGAAATGGTGAACCCAAAGAGCGAACTGTTTGAAAAGCACCCCGACTGGGTTATTCAGCAGCCCAACCGCGACACTTACTACTACCGCAACCAACTGGTGCTCGACATTTCCAACCCCAAGGTGCAGGACTACGTGTTTGGCGTGGTTGACCGTATCATGACCGAAAACCCCGAGGTGGCCTACTTCAAGTGGGACTGCAACAGCCCTATCACCAACATTTACTCGCCTTACCACAAGGGCAACCAGGGCAACTTCTACATCGACCACGTGCGCGGCATCTACAAGGTGATGAGCCGCATCAAGGCCAAATATCCCAAACTGCCCATGATGCTCTGCTCAGGCGGTGGTGGCCGCATGGACTACGAGGCACTGAAGTACTTTACAGAGTTCTGGTGCTCAGACGATACCGACCCCTACGAACGCCTCTACATACAGTGGAGCCTGTCTAAGTTCTTCCCCGCCAAGACCATGGGCTCACACGTTACCAACTGGAACAAGAACACAAGCCTGAAGTTCCGCACCGATGTGTGCAGCTCATGCAAACTCGGCTTCGACATCGACCTCAAACCGCTCAAGGGCACCGACGACTACAAGTTCGTGCAGGAGGCTGTAGCCAACTGGACACGTCTCAAGCCCGTCATTCTCGACGGCGACCAATACCGTCTGGTATCGCCCTACGAGTCGGCACACAGCGCCCTCAACTATGTGTCGAAGGACAAGGCGCACGCCGTGCTCTTTGCCTACAACCTGCACCCCCGCTACAAGGAGCCGCTCACACGCGTCTGCTTGCAGGGCCTCGACCCTAACCGCCAGTACACCGTTACCGAAATCAACCTGATGCCTAACACGCAGTCGGCCTTCGGCTACAACGGACAACAGTTCAGCGGCGACTACCTGATGAAGGTGGGGCTTGAGGTGTTCGACCAAAAAGAAGGCACAAGTCACGTGTTCGAACTGAAGTGATGCGACTACTATTTAATAATATTGTGTTGAAAGGATAACCGCCTGGCGGCCCATACGTGTAAGAGAGTACATGGCTTGCACTGAAGGGCCGCCAGGTCTTTTTTTGTCCGGACCTCGTCAATGCGTCGCCCCCATTAGTGCGCAATTTCCTGGCATAACAGTTCTTCCCGTGGCTTCAAATCCGCTTTTTAATCTGTCAATCTGATAGGAAACGCAAGCACTAATGGGGGCGACGTGTCCCGCGTCGGGATAGAGACAGGAGTTAAACACGAACGCTACTACTGCTAATAATAGCTGCATATTTTCCCGACGCGAGACGCGTCGCCCCCATTAGTGCTTGCGTTTGGTGGTAGCGTTTAGTGGTAGCGTTTAATGCTTGTCGCCCAATAAAATGACGCAACTCATCGTTTTTCAATATGCACCATTCAGAACAGAACAAAGTTCATCACTCCAGATATCGGGTGAGCCCAATATTTGCCCTCTCTCCCCGTCCGCCCTCCTATAAATGAGTGCGCGTGCTTTTTCTGCCATCTTACACTTTTTGCACGTAACAAGTTGATATACAGTGGTTTCAAGAGTGTAAGATAATTTCAAACTATCTTACACACCCCTGTACACATCTTACACACCCCACCCCGTTGCCTCGCAGTCGATTTGGACGTATGCGGTGGGTTTTACGCCATAGGGACGTAGAAAAATCTGTCGGAGCAACAGACTTTTCTGTCCCCCTATGCCGTAATATCTTCCTCCCGTATCTGTTCCGTGTGGCAGCATGTGGGTTGTGCAGGTAGTGCAAGTGGTGTGCAGGTTGCGTGTAGGTGGCATTGACAGTATCTTACACTAAGTAAAGTATTGATAGTCAATGAGTTGCAGCGTGTTTGTGTAAGATGTAGGATACTCCTCATATAAAGTTTTTGTAGTATAGTGAAGGTTCCAAGCGCCACTTTCTCATCTTGCACCTTTTATAAATTACTGAAGTTTCAGTGAAACGTAACAATGCTAACGGATTCAAGCACCGAAGGGCCGCCAAGCCTTTTTGCGAGTTTTATGCCAGCCACATAGCGCTATTGTGCGCAGAATGTCTTACCTTTGCAAAACACATAGTCGCGCGAAGGACTGAACGGGCTGGCGCCAACCAATCCTGCCAACGCGCAACACAACACGCACATATACATTATATACATACACGAAACAGTCAAGTATTATGAAACTCTTACTTTTGGGCAGTGGCGGCCGCGAGCACGCACTGGCATGGAAAATAGCACAAAGCCCCCTCATCGACAAACTCTACATTGCACCGGGCAACGCCGGCACAGCCAATGCCGGTGAGAATGTGGCCATCAAGGCCGACGACTTTGACGCCGTGGCCAACTTTGTGGTGGCCCATGGGGTGGACATGGTGGTGGTTGGCCCCGAGGATCCATTGGTAAAGGGCATATACGACTACTTTAAGCAGCGCGACGACGTAAAGCACGTGCCCGTTATCGGCCCGTCGAAGGCTGGTGCCGTGCTCGAAGGCTCAAAGGACTTTGCCAAGGGCTTTATGAAGCGCCACAACATACCCACCGCTGCCTACGAAACCTTTGACGGCACACAGGTTGAGGAGGGTTGCAAATTTCTTGAAACACTCAAAGCCCCCTACGTGCTCAAGGCCGACGGCCTGTGCGCCGGCAAGGGCGTGCTCATTGTGCCCACACTCGACGAGGCCAAAAAGGAACTGCGCGACATGCTCGGCGGCATGTTTGGCAATGCCTCAAGCCGCGTAGTCATTGAGGAGTTCCTCTCGGGCATCGAGTGCTCGGTGTTTGTGCTCACCGATGGCAAGCACTACCAAATTCTGCCCGAGGCCAAGGACTACAAGCGCATTGGCGAGGGCGACACCGGCCTCAACACCGGCGGCATGGGTTCTGTATCGCCCGTACCTTTTGCCACCAAAGAGTGGATGCAAAAGGTTGAGGACGAGATTATACGCCCCACCATCGACGGGCTTGCTGCCGAGGGCATCGACTACAAGGGCTTTATCTTCTTCGGCCTTATCAACTGCGACGGCCAGCCCAAGGTTATTGAATATAACTGCCGCATGGGCGACCCCGAGACCGAAACTGTCATGCTGCGCCTGAAAAGCGACATTGTCGACCTGTTCGAGGGTGTGGCTCAAGGCGACCTTGACAAGCGCAAGGTTGAGTTCGACCCACGTGCCGCTGTGTGCGTCATGTGTGTGTCGGGCGGTTACCCCCAAGCCTATGACAAGGACTACGAAATCACTGGTGCCGACATCGACGGCAGCGTGGTGTTCCATGCTGGCACAGCCATCAAGGACGGCAAGCTTGTCACTGCTGGCGGCCGCGTCATAGCCGTAAGCTCTTACGGCAAGGATAAAGCTGAAGCCTTGGCCAAGTCGATGGAAGGCGCCGCACACATCAACTTTGACAAGAAGTACTTCCGCCGCGACATCGGACAGGATCTTTAAGTTCGTCACACTCGCAAATGTGCGAATGTGCAGATAAGGCAGACGCCGTAGCGCTAAGAATCAGGCACTGCGGCGTCAGCCATTTCGACCTATCTGTGAGCACAGCGAGCAACCACATCTGCATTTCAGCATATCTGTTCCCGTTGACGGAATTTCAGGTTAACAAGTAGGTTAACAAGTAAGTACTCAAGTTTCGGATTTAGCAAGTGCGGCCTGAAAGGTGCTGCGAAATAACGCTACCTCTAATGGGGGCGACGCGTCTCGCGTCGGGATAGAAGGAGCAAAATACGAACTCTGCTAAATAATGGCTGCATTTTTTCCCGACGCGGGACGCGTCGCCCCCATTAGTGCTTGCGTTATTTCGCAGCACCTTTCAGCCCGCCCTTGTTAAATCTGAAACTTCGACTTGTTTACTAATTCCGCCAACGCATTCATAGCGAGCACCACATCTGCACATCTATATCCCCGTGTACACACATTCATTCCGAAACACCATCGTATCAAGTTCATTCACGCTGCCCGTCATGGCCGTGCTGACACTTGTGTTATGGGTGTTGCCCGGCATGGCCGACAGCACCCTATGGGGCGGTTTGGCCATCACCATGCTCACCGCCTACCTCATTATGGAGCTAAACAACCGCAACGCCCTGTTGCGCATACGCTCCCGCATGATGAGCACCACCTTCCTATTCATGATGCTCGTGTGCCCCACACTGCACTGTTGGAACATCGACGCACTGACTGTGGTATGCCTGATAGCAGCCTACTTCACCCTATTCGCGTCATATCAAAAGTACAGGTGCGAAGGCTACATATTCCACGCATTCCTGTTTGTCAGTCTGGGCAGCATGGCCTTTCCGCCCATGCTCGTGCTGGCACTCGCCTTCTACGTGAGCATGCTGTTCCAACTGCGCAACTTCAACTGGCGAACCTTTATGGCCGGCATTTTCGGATTGACCCTGCCCTATTGGGCATACGCCGCCTACGCCATCTGGAACAACCAGCTCGACACTGCCTTTCTCTACCTCGACGAGTGGTTCACACCCATCATGCCCGACTACAGCCGTTTTCCACCCAACCAGCTGGCCACAGCCGGGGCCATCATGTTCTGGGCACTGCTCGCACTCATACACACCTTCCGCACAGCCTACAACGACAAGATACGCACCCGAATGCTGTCGTACGTCATCGTCACGGTAGAGTTCACCCTCGCCGTGCTGTTAGCCGTGCTGCCCCACTGCTTAGAAAGCACCATACACCTGTTCATAGCCAACACATCACTACTCGTGGGCCACTACTTTGCCTTGGGCAAGGGGCGCTTTTTCAACGCGTGGTTCTACCTCACCATACTCGTGTTCGCCGGCCTTGGCGTGTGGAACTATCTTTCACTCTACTTATAAGGCCCCCTCGAAAAGACACACTTCACCATCATGGATACCATCATCACCACACTGGCCGCCCACGGCGGCATAGGCATGTTTTGCGCCGCCTTTCTGGCCGGCACCTTTCTGCCATTTGCCTCCGAGGCCGTATTGCTTGCCCTGTTGGCAGCCGGCACCAATCCGGTAGAACTGCTGATATGGGGCACCGCCGGCAACACCCTTGGCGGATTGTTCAACTACGGCGTAGGCTCGATGGGTCGCGAGGAGTGGATTGCCCGCTGGACCAAAGTGGCCCCCGACAAGCTGGAGCGTGGCAAGCAATGGGTGCGGCGCTACGGCGCATGGGCCGGACTGCTGGCATGGGTGCCCGTCATAGGCAGCGTCATCACCGTGGCACTGGGCTTTCTGCGCGTCAACCTGCTCTACTCGCTCATAACCTTTGCCACCGGCAAATTCATACGCTACTGGTTGATAGTCAGAGCCTACATTGCCATATAACCCACCCCTATTCATAACAACACACAAAACGCCACCCCCGATATGCACAAACCATTCACACGTCTCTTGCTGTTGCTCCTGTCCGTCACCGCCCTCTGCGCCTGCCGCCGGCCTACAGCCGACTCCGACCGTCCGGTGCTCACCGTGAGCATTGAGCCGCTGCGCTATGTGGTCGAGGCCATTGCGGGCAACAAATACGAGGTGCACACGCTTATGCCACAGGGTGCAAGCCCTGAAACCTACGAGCCCACCCCACGGCAAATGATGGAGCTGAACGACTGTGAGATAGTGTTCCGCACCGGCACATTGGGCTTTGAGCAATCAAAACTGCCACAAATGGCCAGCGCCGTGCCTAATCTGCGCATGGTGAGTTTGGCACAAGGCATCACCCCCCTGCGCGACAACACCCACAGCCATGGCGCCGAGGGCGAGAGCATCGACCCCCACGCCTGGCTCTCGCCGCAATGCCTGCTCGTCATGGCCCAAAATGCGGCCAACGCCCTGTGCCAGGCCGACAGCGCCAATGCCCCCTACTACCAGCAGCGCCTCAAAGCCTTTGAGCAGCAAATGGACAAGCTCGATGCCGAACTGCGCCGCAGCCTGATGCCGCTGCAGGGGCGCGCCTTCCTCATCTACCACCCAGCCTTAGGCTACCTGGCACGCCAGTACGGCCTACATCAGCTGGCCGTGGAGCACGACGGCAAGGAACCCTCGGCCGCCTACATGCAGCAGTTGGCCAACCGCTGCCGCGCCGAAGGGGTGAAGGTGGTGTTTGTGTCGAAAGAGCACACCGGGCGCGCCGCACGACGCCTTGCACAGGACATAGGAGCCAAGGTGGTCGAAATCAACCCGCTCAGCTACGATGTGCCAGGACAGATGAAACTGATAGCGAAAAGTCTGAAGCAATGAACAGCGACAACAGCATAATACTCAACATCAACAACGTTTGCCTGAGCTACGGCGAGCGCCACGTGTTGTGCCACATCAAGGAGTGTCTGCGCAGCACCGACTTTGTGGTGCTCAGCGGTCCCAACGGCGGTGGTAAAACCACACTGCTGCGGCTCATAGCCGGACTGCTGCCCCCCACCCGCGGCAAGATCGAGCGCAAACCGCATGTAGTGGTGGGCTATCTGCCGCAGTACCGCCACATCGACCGCCAGTTTCCCACCACCGTGGCCGACATTGTGCTCTCAGGACTTGCCTGCCGCAAACGGCTGTGGCAGCCCTTCAGTGAGGCACACAGGCAACAGGTGGCGCAGGTGCTTGAGCAATTTGAACTTGAGGGACTGGCGCAGCGCCCCATAGCTGAACTGAGCGGCGGCCAATGGCAGCGCACGCTCTTGGCCCGCGCCTTTGTGTCGGCGCCCGACTTGTTGCTGCTCGACGAGCCCGAAACGCATCTCGACGAGCCATCGCGTACCAAACTCTATGCCATGCTGGCCGAGCAGAACCACCAACGCGCCATTGTGGTGGTGAGCCACGACAACCACATGTTTCCGCAAGTGCCCGACTGCCGCATCTGGCATGTCGAAGACGGCAGCGTGACAGAACGCGGGCCAATATGCTAATATTGCTGTCCGGTAAAAGTCTAAAGCACATTGTAATAATGCTTTTGCCCTTACAGATAGGGTGTTCAAAATCGGCATCAAAAGCGCAACTGTTTTTGAGGCATTTTAAGTTGCCTGAAACGCGCTGTAAAAAACGCTAGCACTAATGGGGGCGACGCGTCCCGCGTCGGGATAGAGGAAAGAGGAAAATACGAGCCACTACTAAATAATAGCTGCATCTTTTCCCGACGCGAGACGCGTCGCCCCCATTAGAGGTAGCGTTTTGTGCTTGAGTCCGTTCGCATGTTTACTTTTCACCGAATAGCAACAACAACGAATAGAATTCCCAAAAACGATCTCATTTTTGATACCGATTTTGAACGCCCTACCTTACAGGGCGCGACTGCTCCAACACACGATACCCAGGGTGCCGCTTCGCTTGCCCTAGGCTATGTGCTACATTGGGCTTTTATTGACATCACCGGCTGCGGCTCAGCAATTCAAGCAAGCTTGATTGCATTCGCCTTGCACGATGATTCAGCCCGCATTTGCTAAGTCCAAAAGTTGAGTAACATAATAAAGTGTATAGCATACCTACTTGTCAACCTGTTAACTCGTTAACCTTAAAATCCGCCAACGGGTTGCTTTAACTCATCAGCATATTAACACATTAGCTCGCAAAGCTTGTTCTAAATCAGAAAAAAGTAAAGCCCCACTCCCTCCACTTAAAAAATAATTGCTACTTTTGTGCGTTACAACGAAGGTAAAATCAAAATAATTTATAACAACAATCAGATGAACGTGATAACCAAGACCGTTTCGCTGCCCGATGGACGCACCATCAGCATCGAAACTGGCAAACTGGCCAAGCAAGCTGATGGCGCAGTTATGCTGCGTATGAACAACACCATGCTGCTTGCCACCGTTTGTGCTGCCAAGACGGCTCAGCCCGGCACAGACTTCATGCCCCTCCAGTGCGACTACAAAGAAAAATATAGCGCCGCAGGCCGTTTCCCCGGCGGTTTCACCAAGCGCGAAGGCCGCGCCGGCGACTACGAAATCCTTACTTCACGTCTGGTCGACCGCGCACTGCGCCCACTCTTCCCCTCAGACTACCACTGCGAGGTATACGTTAACATCACGCTCTTCTCAGCCGATGGTGTTGACATGCCCGACGCACTGGCCGGCTTTGCCGCATCAGCAGCCCTCGCTGCCAGCGACATTCCCTTTGAAGGCCCCATCTCTGAGGTGCGCGTAGCACGCATCAACGGCGAATACGTTGTCAACCCCACCTTCGACCAGCTCAAGGAGGCCGACATGGACATCATGGTAGGTGCCACCGAAGAGAACATCATGATGGTTGAAGGCGAAATGGACGAAGTGCCCGAAAGCGCACTGCTCGAAGCACTCAAGGTGGCTCACGAGGCTATCAAGCCCATGTGCCAGTTGCAAAAGGAACTCTCAAAGGAACTCGGCACCGACGTCAAGCGCGAATACGACGACGAGGTGAACGACGAGGAACTCCGCCAGCAAGTAAAGGACGAGTGCTACAAGCCCGCCTACGCCATTGCCGAAGCCGGCGACCACGACAAGCACCAGCGCGAAGATGCCTTCACCGAAATACGCGAAGGATTTAAGGAACGCTATGCTGCCGCACACCCCGAACTCTCACCCGAAGAGCTCGAAGAAAAGAACGCCATGGTAGACCGCTACTACCACGACGTAGAACGCGATGCCATGCGCCGCTGCATTCTCGACGAGGGCAAGCGTCTCGACGGCCGTAAAACCACCGATATCCGCCCCATCTGGTGCGAAGTGTCACCCCTGCCCATGCCTCACGGTTCGGCCATCTTCACACGTGGCGAAACACAGGCCTTGGCCACTGCCACCCTCGGCACCAAGCTCGACGAAAAGATGGTTGACGATGTGCTCGACAAGAGCTACATGCGCTTCCTCCTCCACTACAACTTCCCTCCCTTCTCAACTGGCGAGGCCAAGGCACAGCGTGGCGTAGGCCGCCGCGAAATTGGTCACGGCCACTTGGCATGGCGCGCCCTCAAGGGCCAAATCCCTGCCGACTACCCCTACACAGTGCGCGTGGTGAGCGACATTCTCGAGTCAAACGGCTCATCGTCTATGGCCACCGTATGTGCCGGAACTCTGGCTCTGATGGACGCTGGTGTGCCCATCAAGGCTCCCGTGAGCGGTATTGCCATGGGTCTTATCAAGAACCCCGGCGAGGACAAGTACGCCATATTGAGCGACATTCTGGGCGATGAGGACCACTTGGGCGACATGGACTTCAAGACCACCGGTACTGCAAAGGGCCTTACTGCCACACAGATGGATATCAAGTGCGACGGCCTGTCATACGAAATCCTTGAAAAGGCTCTTAACCAAGCCAAGCAGGCACGTGAGCACATCTTGGGCAAGATTCTCGAAACCATGCCCGCACCACGTCCCGAACTCAAACCCCACGTTCCCCGCATCGAAGCCTTCGAAATTCCCAAAGAGTTTATCGGCGCCGTTATTGGCCCGGGCGGAAAGATTATTCAGGGCATGCAGGAGGACACTGGTGCTACCATCACCATCGACGAGGAAGACGGCGTAGGCAAAATCCAGGTGTCTGGCCCCAACAAGGAGAGCATCGATGCTGCCGTGGCCAAGATACGTGCCATCGTGGCCATACCCGAAGTGGGCGAGGTTTACGACGCCAAGGTTGTCAGCATCATGCCTTACGGCTGCTTTGTAGAGTTCATGCCGGGCAAAGAAGGCTTGCTCCACATCTCCGAAATAGCATGGAAGCGCCTCGAGTCTGTTGAGGAAGCTGGCATTAAAGAGGGTGACACCATCAAGGTCAAACTCCTCGAAATTGACGACAAGACCGGCAAGTTCCGCCTTTCACACCGCGTGCTCGAAGAGAAGCCCGAAGGCTGGGAGGAACGTCCCGCACGCCGTCCGCGCCGCGAAGGTGGCGAAGGTGGTCACGCACCACGCCGTCCGCGTCGCGACTAATCAGCATTGAATGATAAAGCCATAGAAGCTTGAAATCCCCTTGCGGCTGCACAGCCGTCAAGGGGATTTCTGTTGTTTCAGACACAAGGCTCACACTTGACACAACACACACTGCACCATACGGGGCAAACTTTCAGACTTATAAATACGGTCACTTGCAACCCCATCAACCACCTTTTTGTGGCAAATATTACATTGCAGATGCAAACGATTACGTATCTTTGCCCAATCATAACCAATTGGCGGAACTGGCAAACAAGTTGACAAGTTAACGGGGTAACTGGCAAGTTGGCCAAGCTTTTTTAAGTTTCCTGTCATTCTGGCTTTAACATAATAAGTAGTATATAGCATACTTACTTGTTAACCTGTCAACTTGTTAACCCGTTAACCTGAAATTCCGCCAACGGATATACATCTAATATCATCACCACCATGAACAAATTGCTACTCACCCTGCTCACACTCTGCCTGGCACTTACCATGCAGGCGCAAGCCCGCCACGGCGGCAACGACAACCCCTTCAACTCCGTCAGCTACCGCCCCTTGCCTCCACTGTGCGTCAACGGGCAGCAGGGCGTGTCGGCCGCATTTGCCGGCAGCACGGGCAGCAAACTATTAGTGGCCGGCGGCTGCAACTTTCCGGGCACACCGGCTGCCGACGGCGGTGACAAGCAATTCTATGCCGACATCTACGAACTTAACCTGCACCACACCGCGGGCACGATGGAATGGCACAAAATAGGCTGTCTGCCGCAGCCCGCTGCCTACGGCGTGGGGGTGAGTGTGCCACACGGCATGGTGTGCGTGGGCGGCACAAGCAACGGCAAGCAGAGCCTGGCCAAAGGCTACTACCTCAAGTCGGGCCACAACCACCAACTCGTAATAGAGGCACTGCCCGCACTGCCCCAGCCGCTCGACAACATGGCGGGGGCCTACGGCGGCGGCTACATCTACGTGGCCGGCGGACTGAGCAATGGCAGTCCCTCGCAGGCTGCCTACCGACTGCGTTTCCCTGGCGGCAAGCAGTGGGAACGTCTGCCCGACCTGCCCGGTGCCGCACGTGTGCAGCCCGTGGGCGTGGTGCAGAACAGCGCCACGGGGCCTTGCTTTTACCTGGCGGGCGGATTTGCCCCTGCCACCGACACCCAACGGGGCATGGCACACACCGACGGGTGGTGTTACAACCCCGCCACACACCAATGGACACGTATGGCCCCCATTGTGCCACACGGCCGCACCGAGGCCGTCACCCTGGCCGGTGCCGCAGGTGTGCCCTCGGGTTGTGCCCACATAGTGTTTGCGGGCGGTGTGAACAAACAACGCTTTGAGGCGGCCATCAACCGACCTCTGCTCATCAAACAGGCACGGCTCGACGCCCAAAGGTATGGCACACAGGCCATGCACGCCTATGTAGCAAGGCTCGAACTCGAAAAGGCCACCTACATGCGCCAGCCCGAGGCATGGTACGCTTTCAACGACGAACTCATTATTTACCACACCATCACCAACACGTGGGTGGCCGAAAGTCGCTCACCGCTGTTGGCACGCGCCGGGGCTGCCCTTGTGGCATGTGACGGCGAATGGGTGGTGGTGGACGGCGAGAGCAAACCGGGCATCAGGTCGGCAGCCGTAACAGCTGTCAAGATGGACGTGCGGCCCACCTTTGGGTGGCTCAACTGGACGGTGCTCGTGGCCTATCTCGTGGGCATGGTGCTGCTGGGCTATTACTTTATGAAGCGCGGTGAGGGCAATGCCGACGACTTTTTCAAGGGCGGCGGCCGCATACCCTGGTGGGCAGCGGGCATCAGCATCTATGCCACCATGCTCAGCGCCATCACCTACATGGCATACCCCGCCAAGGCTTACGCCACCGACTGGACTTACTACCCCATGCTGGTGACCATACTGCTGGTGTCGTTCCCCGTTATCAAGTATTATTTGCCATTTTTCAGACGCCTCAACGTGACGAGTGCCTACGAGTATCTTGAACGTCGCTTCAACGCGCCCACACGCCTGCTGGCATCGGCCTTGTTCATCATCTTTATGGTGGTGCGCATGGCATTGGTGCTTTACCTGCCCTCGCTGGCGCTCACGGCGGTTACGGGCATCAACCTCTACATCTGCATTGTGCTCATGGCGCTTGTCACCATCGTTTACTGCACCATGGGTGGTGTCGAGGCCGTGGTGTGGGGCGATGTGGTGCAGGGCTTCATACTGGTGGGTGGTGCACTCTTTGCAGCCGGCTACCTGGTGTGGGGCACCGATGGCGGGGCAAGCGGTTTCTGGCAGATAGCCATGGACGACCACAAGATGCGGCTCTTTAGCTGGAGCCTCGACTACCGTTCGGCCACCTTCTGGGTTATCATATTAGGCGGTATGGCCAACAACCTCATATCTTACACCAGCGACCAGACTGTCATTCAGCGCTACCTTACCACCAAGGACGAGGCTGGCGCACGGCGCAGCATCATGCTCAACGGCCTGATGAGCGTGTTTGTGAGTGTGGCATTCTTTGCCATTGGCACAGGGCTGTACACCTTTTTCAAGACACACCCCGCAGCGCTCGACTACACCATGGGCAAGGCCGACACGATATTTCCCTTCTTCATGATGAGCCAGCTGCCACAAGGGGTGGCCGGACTGCTCATTGCGGCTATTTTTGCCGCTACCATGAGCACCATATCGTCCAACATCAACTCTGTGGCCACGGCCTACAGTGTCGACTTTTACCAACGCTTCCGTCCCACTGCCAGCAATGCTGCCACCCTGCGCGTGGCACGCCGCACCTGCATCGTGTCGGGCGCATTGGGCATGTGCATGGCACTGCTCATGGCCACATGGCACATTCTCTCGCTGCTTGACTTTTTCCAGGAGATACTCGGATTGCTCTCAAGCGGTCTCGGCGGTCTGTTCCTGATGGGCATATTCTTTCCGCGCATCGGCGGCAAAGCGGCTCTTACGGGCTTTGTGTGTGGCGTGGGAGCAGTGTTTGCCGTGCGCTATTTCACCGACACGAGTTTCCTGCTCTACGGCTGCATCGGCATGGCCACATCGGTGGCTGTTGGCCTGCTGTGCTCTTGCTTTGTCAGGGAGCACAAATCACTCGACGGATTGTGCTGGAAAACACGGCCCTAATGCCCGGTAACGCACACTTTTTCAAAAAACGTGCAATTTATCGTATCTTTTTAGCCTAAAAGTTTGTCAGTATTAGGAATAAGCATTACTTTTGCACGCGGAAACTTAAATACAAGGAACATAATTCATTAAATTCAAATAAAGAAACTATGTCTGATATTGAAGCAAAAGTAAAGGCTATCATCGTTGACAAGCTCAGCGTTGACGAATCTGAAGTTAAGAACGAAGCAAGCTTCGCTAACGACCTCGGTGCTGACTCTCTCGACACTGTAGAGCTCATCATGGAATTTGAGAAGGAATTTGGCATCACTATCCCCGATGACAAGTCTGAAAAGATTTCAACCGTAGGTGACGCTATCGCTTACATCGAAGGAGAAGTTAACAAGTAATCTGCTTGTCTTACGACTACCCAACCCAAAACAATTAACGTTTAACGTTACGCGTCTGCGTCGCTATGCTGTCAGCCCCCTGACGGTGTGGAGACAGGCCGCTGTACGTTAAACGTTAATTGCATTATGGCATTACACGCCTACAAAAACACTGCATATCAACACGTTTCACCCCTATGCTGCAGCACACAGCTGAACGGCTTTGGTGCACACAAGCCCACCCCTCGAAACACGCCTTATTTATTTAGTAGATTAGCGAGTACTACCCCAGCCCACCCATCGCGTGGCGCGGGAAACAAGCGGACAGCACACTGCCGCGTGCGTGCTAATCTACTAAAGTGCAGAGAGAGCCACAGGGCACACACCGCCCATGCTGCCACTCAAACTGACGGCTGCGCATTCATTAACGATATTCAAACTTTATGGAACTCAAAAGAGTTGTTGTAACAGGCCTTGGCGCCCTCACACCAGTAGGTAACACAGTACCCGAAACTTGGGAAAACATCAAGAACGGCGTTAGCGGCGCCGGCCCTATCACTCACTTCGATGCGTCGAAGTTCAAAACACAGTTTGCATGCGAAGTGAAGGGCTTTAAGGCTACCGACTTTATCGACCGCAAGGAGGCTCGCAAAATGGACCTTTACGAGCAGTACGCTCTCGTGGCTGCCATGGAGGCTATCAAGGACAGCGGCTTTGACCTCGAAACTATCGACAAGAACCGCATCGGCGTGGTGCTCGGTGTAGGTATCGGTGGTATTCACACCTTTGAGGAGGAAGCTGGCTACTATGCCATCAACAAGGAGAACGGCCCTAAGTTCAACCCCTTCTTCATTCCTAAGATGATTGCCGACATCGCTGCCGGACAAATCTCTATCCAGTATGGTTTCCATGGCCCCAACTACACCACTACATCGGCTTGCGCCTCTTCAACCAACGCTTTGGCCGACGCCTTCAACCTCATTCGCCTCGGCAAGGCCGACGCCATGGTGACCGGTGGTGCCGAAGCTGCCATCTGGCCCTGCGGCGTGGGCGGATTTAACGCCATGCACGCGCTCTCAACACGCAACGACGACCCCACACACGCTTCACGCCCCTTCAGCAAGAGCCGCGACGGCTTTATCATGGGCGAGGGTGCCGGCATACTCATTCTTGAGGAACTTGAGCACGCCAAGGCACGCGGCGCCAAGATTTACTGCGAAGTGGCTGGCGCTGGCATGTCGGCCGACGCACACCACATCACTGCCTCACACCCCGAAGGACTCGGTGCCAACCTCGTGATGAAGGCTGCCCTTGAAGACGCTGAAATGAAGCCCGAGGACATCGACTACATCAATGTGCACGGCACATCTACCCCCGTGGGCGACATCTCTGAGGTGAAGGCCATTACCAAGCTCTTTGGCCAGCACGCTTACGAGCTCAACATCTCGTCTACAAAGAGTATGACCGGCCACTTGCTCGGTGCTGCCGGTGCTGTTGAAGCACTCATCTGTTGTCTCTCGGTGCAGAACGACATCGTGCCGCCTACCATCAACCACGAGGACGACGATCGCGACGAGAACATCGACTACAACCTCAACTTCACCTTTAACAAGGCACAAAAGCGCACCGTACGCGCTGCATTGAGCAATACATTCGGCTTTGGCGGACACAACGCCTGCTGCATTGTAAAGAAGTATGAAGCCTAACGCACCCAAAGGCGCGTAACATGTGCAAATGTGCAAATGCGCAGATGTGCAAATGCTATCACACATAGCATTTCGGCACGCTGGCGCATCTGCACATTTGCGCTTTTCCCATATCCACATCATACACCCTAATTCAACGGCAATTTGTGCGCACGACTTGCGCAACAGCACGTCACGCCACATTTGCACTGCATATATATGATACTGAACTTATTTGACCGCATGAAGCTCCCCTTCCGCAAGAACAAGGAGTTTCTGTCGGCCCTATACGACATATTGGGCTTTTACCCGCACAATATCGAGATATACCGCATCGCTTTCTCGCACAAGTCGCTCAGCTACCGACGTGACGCCGACAGCAAAAAGGGCGGCAAGGACCGCAAGGCCAACAACCGCGACCGCAAACAGCGCAGCGAGAATACCTCGAAGCCGTTCAACAACGAACGACTCGAATATCTGGGCGATGCCGTGCTCGAGACTATCGTGAGCGACATTCTCTTCCACCACTTTCCACACAAGCGCGAGGGTTTTCTCACATCTACCCGCTCCAAAATCGTGCAGCGCGAGGCACTTAACCGACTGGCTGCCGACATGGGGCTCGAAAAGCTTATTCTGGCCGCACAAGGCACACGCATGAGCCACACCAACATTGGCGGCAATGCCTTTGAAGCACTGATGGGGGCCATTTATCTGGACCGCGGCTTCAAAACTTGCCAATGGTTCATTAACAACCGCGTTATAGGCCGGTACGTCGACCTTGACAACGTGGCGCAGAAGGAGGTTAACTTTAAGAGCAAACTGCTGGAGTGGAGTCAGAAAAACCGCATCAACATCAACTTTAAGGACTCTGCCTGCGATGGCGAAAAGGGCTTCCGCACCGTTATCAGCATCGAAGGCATCACCATAGCACGCGGCAGCGGACGCTCAAAAAAGGAGAGCCAGCAGGAGGCTTCGAAAGAGGCGCTCACACGCATGCGCCGCGAGCCTACCACATACGACAGCATCTTCCGTGCTAAAGAAAAGCGCACCGCCATGGAGGCCGAAGAGTCGTTCGCTCTGCCCAAAATCGACACCATCGAGGACGGACTGAGCAAAGGCAAGACTTCAAAAGCCAAGGGCAAGAACAAGGCCGACGCCCCCGTGCTCGAAGAGCAGGACAGCAAGGCTCCGAAGAGCGCACAGGAACTCTCCGACGAGGCTTACGACACAGCTTACGACGAGGCTGCCTCGTACGAAGTGATTGACACACCACCTGCCGAACCCGTGCTCACGGCTGAGGACTACGAAGCCAAGGGAATACCCGCTCCCCCCGAAGAGGACGAGCTGAAAGCTGCCGACGAGAGCCTGCGCAAAAAGCGCACACGCAACCGTGGCCCAAAGACCATGGGCGATGCCGTGAAGGGACAGACCAAGGGCGCCACTACCACCGAGGAGCGTGCCGCCAAACGCGAGGCAGAGCGCCAAGCCGAAGTGGAACGACAACGCGCCAAGGCAGAGCACAAACGCCAAATGGCTGAAAAGGCCAAGGCCAAGGCCGAAGCCATCGAAACCAAAGCAGAGCCTGAACCTCTGACCGAAGCCGTGGCAAGCGAGACGCAGACACAAATATCGGGTCTGTTAGGCGCACTCCGCACACACGCCGATCATGAGGCTGAAACCATCGCAGAGAGCCGTCGCGCCAAGACCGAAGCACCCAGCCACGCTGAAGCCGAAACACCCGTTGCCCCAAGCGCTGAAATGGCCAATGACGCTGACACCGCCCACACAACCGACGAAGTGCAAACGCTGGCCGAAGTAGAAGAAACCTTCATCATAAAGGAGGACATCAAACCTACACAGCAAGCTGAGGACGAAAGCCAGGAGGCCGCACTCGAAAGCCAAGAGGTTACAAATGAAAGCCACGAAGCCGAGTTCGAAAGCCAAGAGGCCACAAACGAAGCATTGGCTGAAATTGAAACTGACATTGAGTCTGAGACCAAGCCCGAAGCTGAGACCGCATTTGACAGCGCAACAGAGAAGGCTGAAAATGAGGCTGGGGAGGCAGACAAAGTGACCGAAGAAAGCGACAGTATGGCCGTTGATACTGACAGCGTAGCCGAAGAGGGTGATGACACTACCATCAACACCATTGACACTACCGTCACTGCCAACTACACTACCGTCACTGCCGACTACACTGCCGCCACTGCCGTTGAAACCACCGAGGCTGCTGAAACCGAGGACAATGACCTTGACAACGACAGCGAGCCTGACGCCGCCACGAGCATTGTGCCATCGCTCACGCTGGACGACATCGTGTTCGGCACAGAGCACGACGAGCATTTTGCCACATTGCGAAATAACAACTTTGACAGCGCCGACAGCAAAAGCGACACGGCCTTACAAGAGGACGAGTCTGAAGCAACGCAAGACAAGCCTCAGCGCAACAAAAAGCGGACTAACAACAACCGCCGTCGCCGCCGTCCACAAAATGCCAACAAGCAGGGCACAGAAAGCGATGCCAATGGCAAGGCCGAAAATGCAACCAGCGCCAATGCGCCCACGGCCAATGCAGACAAGCCAAAGCCACACAAGCACAGAGGCCGCCGACGTCCTAACAAGGGCAAAAAAGAGGGCGATGCATAACGTGCTTCAATAACATAACTACCTCACCACGCGGGAGGGCATGCCTACAACTGTAACACACATTACGGTTGTCGGCACGCCCTCCCGCGTCGTTTTACCAACCCCAATCCGTTGGTACAACTGCCGCGGATAATGATATAAAAGGCGGTTTTTCGTTTTTTTAATCCAGGGAGCAATACCAAACGGCAGTTTTTTTCGTTAACTTAGCATCGCTTTCACAACCATACGCCTCCCACTACGAGGAAAACTGGCCCCGAAAGCCATCATTTCAAAAAACAGTAACTAACCCACTAATCCTTGATAATGGAAACACGTAATAAGAACTACTGTATCATTCTGGCCGGTGGTGTTGGACGCCGCTTGTGGCCCGCAAGTCAGAAGGAGCTGCCCAAACAATTTATCGACTTCTTCGGCACAGGCCGCACCCTGCTGCAACAAACCTTCGACCGCTTTGCCCGTTTTATCCCCACCAACCACATATACATATCCACCTACGAGAGCTATGTGTCCCTTGTGCGCGAACAACTGCCCGAAGTGCCCGAGGCCAACATTCTGCCCGAGCCCGTGCAGCTCAACACCGCCCCCGCAGCCATTTGGGGCACATGGCACACAGTGCTGTCCGATGCCGATGCCAATGTAGTGGTAAGTCCGGCCGACCAACTCATACAGCACGCCGACCGTTTCGAAGCCCAGATACTGCGCGGCCTCGACTACGTTGACACCCACGCCGACTTCCTGGCCATAGGCGTCAAACCCACGCAGCCCAACACAGCTTACGGCTACATACAGATGGGCAACGCCATAGGCAACGCCGACAACAAGCTGCACAAAGTGCAATCGTTCAGCGAGAAACCCGAACTTGACTACGCCAAGATGTTTATGCAGAGCGGCGAGTTCCTGTGGAACACCGGCATATTCATGTGGAAAGGCAAGACCCTCGGCCAACACCTCTCAAGCATGGCACACCGCCCCGACCGCCCTGTTGAAGAGGTGGCCAAACAAATGGTCACCATAGCCGAGGAGATGAACTACGTGCGCTCATGCATACCCGAGGGCCTGCCGCGCAGCATCGACCTGCTTGTGCTCGAGCACTGCAGCAATGTGGCAGTGCTGGAGTGCAACTTTGGGTGGGCCGACGTAGGTTGCTGGACAGAGCTGCACGAAGTGTCGCACACCGATGCCGACGGCAATGCCGTGAGCGGTGGTGCCCGCGTGATGCTGCAAGGCACCCAAAACTGCATGGTGCGACTGCCCCAACACATGAAAGCCATTATAGCCGGCCTCGACGGCTACGTGATAGCACAGCAAGGCGACATACTGATGATATGCCCCAACAGCGACCCCGACGCCACGCGCCGCCTCATCAACGAGGGCCAGTTCTTCTGACCCCCGCTCCCCCACGCCCCACATAGCCGCCCCGGTGCACCCGCCGCGGCATCACTGGCAAAAAGTCTCCAATCCGTAATCGATGCTCCCGCAGCATCGGCACAGATTGTAGACTTTTTGCGTATATCCACCACACACACCGCGCCGCCACATACAAAGCAGGCAGACGTAAGTCACTCCGTCAGGAGCGTGTATTAAACCGCGCGTGTACAAAGAAATAAGGGTGAAGCTTTAATAAAAACATGGGTTTTTAGTAACTTTGCCCACAAATATCTAAAAATTTTACAACATGGCACAGAAACCAAGCATACCCAAAGGCACACGCGACTTTGGTGCGGTCGAAATGGCCCGCCGCAACTATATTTTCAACACCATACGCGAGGTGTACGCACTCTACGGCTTCCGTCAGATTGAAACGCCCGCCATGGAGAACCTCTCCACCCTCATGGGCAAGTATGGCGAGGAGGGCGACAAACTGCTCTTCAAGATACTCAACTCGGGCAACTTCCGTGGCGAAGTGACCGCCGAGGAATACGCCGAAAAGAATTCGGCCCAGCTCGCAGCCCGCTTCTGCGAGAAAGGCCTTCGCTACGACCTCACCGTGCCCTTTGCACGCTACGTGGTGCAGCACCGCGACGAGTTGCAGATGCCCTTCAAGCGCTACCAGATACAACCCGTGTGGCGCGCCGACCGTCCGCAAAAGGGCCGCTACCGCGAGTTCTACCAGTGCGACGCCGACGTAGTAGGCTCCGACTCACTGCTCAACGAGGTAGAGCTGATGCAGATTGTCGACGAAGTATTCAGTCGTTTCGGCATTCGCGTCTGCATCAAGATCAACAACCGCAAAATTCTCAGCGGCATAGCCGAGATTATAGGTGCAGCCGACAAGATTGTCGACATTACCGTAGCCATTGACAAGCTCGACAAGATAGGCCTTGACAAGGTAAACGAAGAGTTGCGCGCAGTAGGTCTGAGCGAAGAGGCTGTTGAAAAGTTGCAGCCCATCATCTCGCTTTCGGGCACCAACGAGCAGAAACTCGACACCATGCGCCAAGTGCTGGCCGCCAGCGAGACGGGCTTGAAGGGAGTTGACGAAGTAGCCTTTGTGCTCAACGCCCTCAAGGCCAGCGAACTGCGCAACGAGCTCGAGCTCGACCTCACTCTGGCCCGCGGCCTCAACTACTACACAGGCTGTATATTCGAAGTCAAGGCACTCGACGTACAGATAGGTTCCATCACCGGTGGCGGCCGCTACGACAACCTCACCGGCATATTCGGTCTGCCAGGCCTGAGCGGCGTCGGCATATCGTTTGGTGCCGACCGCATCTACGACGTACTCACCCAGCTCGACCTCTACCCTGCCGAAACCAACTCGGGCGCCCGCATTCTGTTCATCAACTTTGGTGCCAACGAAGCCGCCCACTGCCTGCGCCTGGCCGCCGCCATACGCAAGGCCGGCATCTCGGCCGAGGTATACCCCGACTCTGTTAAAATGAAAAAGCAGATGAGCTACGCCAACGCCCACAAAGTGCCCTTCGTAGCCCTGGTTGGCGAGAGCGAAATGGCCGAAGGCAAGGTAGCCCTTAAAAACATGGAGACCGGCGAGCAGCAAAACCTTAGCATCGACGAGGTGATTGAACACATCAAGTAAACACAAACTGATGAACGAAGAGAACACACACCACCTGCCCTATTTTGACGAGGTAAACAAAATGTACACCATGCGCGAGGCCATTGAAGAAGCCAAGCGCTGCCTGCACTGCAAAGTGCCACAATGCAAAAAGGGCTGCCCCATCGAGAACAACATACCCGACTTCATACACGAGCTCTCAAAGGGCAACATGGGCGAGGCCATGGCCATACTGCACGAAAAAACCAACCTGCCCGCCATCTGCGGCCGTGTGTGCCCACACGAAAAGCAGTGCGAAGGCCATTGCGTGCTCGGCCGCCGCGACAACCCCGTGCGAGTGGGCAAGCTCGAAAGCTTTATAGCACAATTCGACGCCGAAATGAACCTGACCCACGAGCGCATACCCGAAAAAACACGCGGCAAGGTGGCCGTCATAGGCTCAGGCCCCGCCGGCCTTACCGTGGCAGGCGACCTGGCGCGCCAGGGCTTCAATGTCACCATATTCGAAGGGCAGCCCGAGCCAGGCGGCGTGCTGATGTACGGCATACCCGAGTACCGACTGCCCAAAGCCGTGGTGCGCAACGAAATTAAGCGCATCGAGGCCCTCGGCGTACACTTTGTAACCAACTGCCTTGTAGGCGCGCCCGAGAGCGGTGTCACCGTCGACAGCCTGTTTGCTCAAGGCTTCGACGCCATATTCATGGGCACCGGCACCGCCCTGCCCCAAAACCTCAACGTGCCGGGAGCAAATCTGCGCCGCGTCACACAGTCAACCGACTTTCTGCACAACGTCAACGCCTACGTCGAAGGTGCCCTGCCCTACGAGATGGTGCCACTGCGCAAGGGCGACCGCGTGGCCGTGATAGGCGGTGGCAACGTGGCCATGGACGCCGCACGCACCGCACAGCGCCTGGGCGGCGACGTCACCGTCATATACCGCCGCACACAAGAGGAGATGCCCGCCATCAAGAGCGAGTACGAAGACGCTGTAAAGGAAGGCGTAAAATTCATGTGGAAAACCAACTCCATCGAATTCCTTGGCAACGAAAAGGGCCGTGTGCGTGCCATCAGACTGGCCACCCCCGATGGTGAGCACACCGTAGAGTTCGACCGCGTGTTCCTGGCCATCGGCTCACGTCCCGCCAGCCGCATCGTTGGAACCACCAAGGGTATCGATGTCGACGAGAAAGGCTACGTCATTGTGGGCGACCGCCCCAAGGGCATGACCACCCGCCGCGGTGTGTTTGCCGGAGGCGACGTCGTACACCGTCCACAAACGGTGGTGCTGGCCATGAAAGCTGCCAAAGAGGTGGCTGTAGGCATAGCCCAATATATCGACGCCATCAAGTTGCTCGAGGAGTGTGGACAGTAAGCCTTCAGGGGGGTTCTAATAATTCTGCTTTTAGAACCACCCTAAAGTGTTAAAATGGCACGGTTGTTACAAAATGCGCATTTATTTTGAATATTTGTTGCATAATGTTTGCCAATTAAAATAAAAGATTTACATTTGCATCGCAACCATGAAAATGAAGTGTGCCACACAAAGCCACACTTTACAACTGCGCATCGGTCATCAGGTGGAACGCCACTATGCCGTGCGTAACAACCATCCCAACCTACGCTTAACCTATGGCGAAACACACAATGAGAGATTATACCTCTTCATAATGAATTGTTTTTTTAAGGGTGGAACCTGCTAAGGGTTCCGCCCTTTTTTGTGCGCTGGTCTATCGCCATCGTGTTGCGCACCAGTTTGCTCACGGGCACAGACCCTTTGTCTGCCCACTTGTAAAAGAGTGCGTGTGCTTTTACTGCCATCTTACACTTTTCGTACGTAACAAGTTGATATACAGAGGTTTCAAGAGTGTAAGATGATTCCAAAGTATCTTACACACCCCTGCACACATCTTACACACCTCACCCCGCTGCCGCGCAGTCGGTTTTGTCGTATGCGGTGGGTTATACGCCATAGGGACGTAGAGAAATCTGTCGGAGCAACAGACTTTTCTGCCCCCCTATGCCGTAATATCTACCTCCCTATGCCGTGATATTGCCCTCCGTGTTGTGCCGTGTGGCAGCATGTGGTTGTGCAGGATGTGTGTAGGTGGAATTAGTAGCATCTTACACTAAGTAAAGTATTGATAGTCAATGGGTTGCAGTGCGTTTGTGTAAGATGCAAGATACTCGGTGTGTAAGTTGTTGTAGTATGGTTTTAGCGTAAACATGCGAACGGACGCAAGCGCCTAACGCAAGCACTAAACACTAGCACCAAACGCTAGCTCTAATGGGGGCGACGCGTCTCGCGTCGGGAAAATATGCTACTATTATTTAATAGCGTTTGTTTTTTCATTCTTTCTCTATCCCGACGCGAGACGCGTCGCCCCCATTAGTGTTTGCGTTTCTTCTAGCACCAAACGCTAACACTAAACGCAAGCACCAAACGCTAACTCTAATGGGGGCGACGCGTCTCGCGTCGGGGAAAGATGCAACTGTAATTTAGTAGCGTTTGTATGCTTTTCCTGTCATTATCCCGACGCGGGACGCGTCGCCCCCATTAGAGGTAGCGTTTGGTGGTGGAGGTTGTTGGTGGTGTCTGGTGCTTGAAGAAACGCAAGCACTAATGGGGGCGACGCGTCTCGCGTCGGGGGAAAGATGCAGCTGTTATTTAGTAGAGTTTGTATGCTTTTCCTGTCATTATCCCGACGCGAGACGCGTCGCCCCCATTAGAGGTAGCGTTTGGTGGTGGAGGTTGTTGGTGGTGTCTGGTGCTTGAAGAAACGCAAGCACTAATGGGGGCGACGCGTCTCGCGTCGGGGAAAGATGCAACTGTTATTTAGTAGCGTTTGTATGCTTTTTCTTTCATTATCCCGACGCGAGACGCGTCGCCCCCATTAGAGGTAGCGTTTTATGATAGCGTTTGATGCCAATTCCAAAGGACTATGCCACAATTATGGCACAGGGTCGTAACCACTGCCGCCCCAGGGGTGGCAACGCAATATGCGTTTGACAGCCAGATACAAGCCCTTCAATGGTCCGTACTTTTGCAACGCCTCAACTGCATACTGCGAACAAGTGGGCGTAAAGCGGCAAGCTGGCGGCAGCATGGGCGAAATATAACGCTGATAGAAGCGTATGGGCAATATGAGCAAGCGTGTTATCATGGCAATGCGATGTTTTCCCTAATCCGGCGTAACGCCACCTCCATGCGGGCACTCACGATGTGCGACGGCACAGGGCGGTCAGACAGCCATATAAAGGCTATGTGCAGCGCCTTATCATTGGGCAGTGCCTCGACAAGCTGGTGCTTTTGTAAGCGATATGCCTCACGCAGCTGGCGCTTGGCGCGATTGCGGTCTACGGCATGCTTGAAGTGGCGCTTCGACACGCTGAGCAGCACTTTGGCCTGCGGACCGCTGCCGGCATAGGGCAACATGCGGTATGTCACACGCAGGGGGTAAACGCTCATTGAGCGGCTGCCTGCGGTGAACAGAGCGTCAATCTCGGTTTTCAAACACAAGTGCTCGGGTTTGCGAAAGGTAAAACGTTTTGTCATAATAGCCATATTCATTCATTTAATAGCCTCATTCATTTGTAAGTCAGTGCGCGCCGTGTGCACTGCCGGACCCCACATGATGGTTCGTACAACTAACTTAAAAAGGCATGAGCCCACTCGCCCTACGGGGCTGTTGTGAAGTCATGCCTTTTGTTGTGTATGTGTTGTTATACTGTGCGTAGTATATTACTATTTGTTCTCTCCGAGATATATCTCAATGGCAGCCGTCATTGAGCGTGCCTGAGGCGTGGGGGCAAAGAGGTCGCAGCGCAAGCCAGCCTCCTCAATAGCCGCTTTTGTTACACCGCCAAAGCAGGCCAGACGCTTGTCGCCCTGTTTGAAGTCGGGGAAGTTCTCAAGCAACGACTTCACACCGGCAGGGGTAAAGAGCACGATCATGTCAAAGTCAAAATCCTTGTCTTTGGGATAATCGTTGGTCACGGTACGATACATCACGCATTCGGTGTGCTTGAGCTTTTTCTCATCGAGCATACGGGCCACATCGTCGTTGTGCACGTCCGACAATGGCACGAGGTAATTTTCCGTCTTGTGTTTGGCCATTACCGTTACCAGCTCGGGCCAACGACCTGTGCTGCCAAAGAACACCTTGCGCTTGCGATACTGAACATACTTTTGAATGTAAAGGGCAATAGCCTCCGACAATCCGAAATATTTCATATCCTCGGGCAAAGCTACACGCATCTCCTTGCAGAGAGTGAAGAAAAAGTCCACAGAGTGGCGTGAGGTGAACACAATGGCCGAGTGGTCGAGAATTTGAATTTTTTGCTGGCGGAACTCACGCGCGGTGAGGCCTTCGACCTTTATAAAGGGGTGGAAAGTAAATTCCACGTGTTCTTTGTTTGCAATCTCGAAGTAGGGAGATTTTTCGGAAGTAGGTTTCGGCTGCGAAACAAGAATCTTCTTGATCATGACTACTTTTTAGTTCAGCATAGCGGCCGCTCAAGACCGCGGATTTTGTATCGTTAATTAGTTAATTGTTAACAGGAAATTGCACGCGTAAATCAGTGCGCGGAACAATATGAATAGGGGTGCTATTTCAAGGGTGCAAAAGTACAAAAAAAGATGCACCCAGCCCAGTGTGTAACTGAAAAATATGCGTGAGCACTTGTACAACAGCAGCATTTTGTCAATTACGAGTATGCAAAAGAAGCTTATAAACATATTATGCATACTTAGGTCGAAATACACCACCAACAATGCCACTGGCAGCAAGGCAAGACCAAGCCCGAGCACACACAGCATGTACGACTCGGCCCATTGCTCGTTTTGCTTGCGTTCGAAAAAGATGTGGTTGACAAAGGTGTAAACTGCCATTTTGAGCAGGAAGTACACACAGCACAGCCCCACGCTCACGCCCAGCACCTTGTAGGGCGAGAGTTGGTTGAACACCTGCGCCTGGTAATCCTGCGTGTAGTCGAAGAACAGAATGCCTAACACAAAGCAGGTTTGGAAGATAAGGAACAGCTGCCCGCGCATTTCGGTCTGCGTGCGCTCGGCAAACAGATTTTCGCGCTGACGGTGATGGAAGAAGTCCTTCACCTGATGACGCAGGTAATGGCGCGAACGCGAAATAACCCACACCACGAGGAAGAAGCTCACCATCAACACAATGGTTACAAAGCTGTCGGTGCGAAACAGATAGGGCACGGGGTCGCCCGCTATGCCCGATGTTTTCAAGCCCACGAGCGAGTTCTTTTTTACGCCCGCCACACTGTCGAGTTGTTGCACAAACGCATTCTTGGGCATATAGGTGAGCGTGTGCTCCCAATAGTCGCTTTCAAGCGCAACGGGCTTCATTTCGAGCGGCTGTCCTGCTGGCAACGGGCGCATCTGCCGCGGGTCGGGCGGCAGGGTGTCTGCCGGAACTTCTTTTTTATGCCGGGGCTGGTATTTGCGCACACTACCCTGCCCGCTCTCAACCTCAAGAGCGGCTTCCATGTCGGTGTGTGTCACCAACGAGTCGGTTGTTGTTATTTTTGACATGCTATGAGTGATGTGCAAATGTATGGATACAAGCTAAATATGCGCTAAGCAGATGCCCCAATTTAGCTATTGTGAATTGGTGCGGCGTTAACCTATGGGATGTTTGAACACCTGCTTACATGGCAGCAAACTTGCGCACCGACTTGTCCCACAGCGGTGTAGTCTGTGCCAGCTGCAGGGCTTCGGCCGGTGTGGCGGCCACTTGCCAGATGGCGGCGTGCTGGCTGCGCATAAATTGCTCGTCGACGGCACACTGCAACTGTTGCAACAAGGGGTCGTAATAGCCCCCGGTGTTGAGCACCACTATGGGTTTGAGATACAGGCCGAGCTGCTTCCACGTAATGATTTCGAGCAGTTCCTCAAGCGTGCCTACCCCACCCGGCAGGGCTATGCAAGCATCGCTCATTTCGGCCATGAGCTCCTTGCGGCGGTGCATGTTGGGCGTCACCTCCAGACGTGTCATGCCCGTGTGCTGCCACCCTTGGTCTATCATAAATTGAGGTATTACGCCCACGGCCTTGCCGCCATTGGCAAGACAAGCGTCGGCACAAGCCCCCATCAGTCCTGTGCGGCCCGCACCATTCACCAGTGTGTGGCCGCCCAAGGCAATAAGGCGGCCCAGTTCGTGGGCCGCCTTTATATACGTCTGCGGCACTTGGCCGCTTGATGCGCTATATACTGTAATTTGCATTAAGTAGGTATTCAAAATTAGTTTATATAACCATGTTCAGAATTAGTCGATATGCCTTGGCGCATTCTTTCGCCCATAAACATAGGTTTCATCGGTCACGTAGCCCGCTACGCTCCCTCTTCAACCTATGTTTATGAACGAAATACTGCACCAATTCATATCAACTAATTTTGAACACCTACTTACAATCCAAATTCTTTCTTAATCTCGTCCACCTTGTCGAGTTTCTCCCAAGTGAAGAGTTCCACCTGCATGGTCTTTTCGTCAGCCTTGCCCTCGTTAAAGGTCTTGCTCACCAGTTCGGGGGTACGTCCCACATGGCCATAGCTTGCAGTTTCTTCGTAAATGGGCTGGCGCAACTTGAGGTCCTCTTCAATGGCCGCTGGACGCAAATCGAACATTTTGCCAATGATTTGGGCTATCTCACCATCGGTCTTGTTTACATGGCTGCGTCCATAAGTGTCCACATATATTGATATAGGCTCTGCCTTGCCAATGGCATAGCTCAGCTGTACGAGCATTTCGTCGGCCACGCCAGCTGCCACCATATTCTTGGCAATGTGTCGCGCAGCGTATGCTGCCGAGCGGTCTACCTTAGAGGGGTCTTTGCCTGAGAAGGCTCCACCGCCATGTGCACCCTTGCCGCCATAGGTGTCTACAATAATTTTGCGACCTGTAAGACCCGTGTCGCCATGAGGACCGCCAATCACAAACTTGCCCGTGGGATTGACGTAGTATTTGATGTCACCCTTGTGGAAAAGGGCTTTGATTTCGGGAGTATGGACACGCTCGTCTATCACACGCGGAATGAGTATCTCCTCCACATCTTTCTGTATGCGCGCCTGCATCTGGCGGTCGGCCTCCTCTTGCGAACCAGCCTCAGCAGCACTGATAAACTCGTCGTGCTGGGTGCTCACCACAATGGTGTCGATGCGTTGTGCCACGTTGTTGTCGTCATACTCCACAGTCACCTGGCTCTTTGAGTCGGGACGCAAGTAGGTCATCACCTTGCCCTCGCGGCGTATTTCGGCCAGCACATACACGATGTCGTGGGCCAGCGAGAGCGGCAGCGGCATGTAAGTGTCAGTTTCGTTATTGGCATAACCAAACATCATACCCTGGTCGCCGGCACCTTGTGCCTTGCGGTCGATGTTGTTGTCGGCCCCTTTGCGGTCCACACCGCGGTTGATGTCGGCACTCTGCTCATGAATGGCGCTGAGTATGCCACAGCTCTCTGCCTCAAACTTGTATTCAGCCTTAGTGTAGCCAATGCGTGCAATGGTGTGGCGCACCACGTTCTGCAAGTCAACGTAGGCTTCGGTCTTTACTTCTCCTGCTACAACCACCTGTCCGGTGGTCACGAGCGTTTCGCAAGCTACTTTCGAGTTGGGGTCGTATGCCAGCAACTGGTCAAGCACGGCGTCAGATATTTGGTCTGCCACCTTGTCGGGGTGTCCTTCCGACACCGATTCGGACGTAAATAAATATCCCATGATATTGTGTGAGAATAAATAGTTAAAACACAAAACAGCCTGCTTTCGCATAACGGAAACAGGCAAGGCAGAACTCAGCTAAAATGTTTTGCAATTCGCGAGGTGTGTGCGCCAGCGTTTGTAGCCCATAGCGCCCATTGCGCAGCCCGCAGCCACACATCACGAGTTTTAGCATTGTTTTTGAGAGGTTGCAAGCAGCCAAATCTGTCCTCTGTTGTTTCGCTAATAAAACTTAGTTAGTAGGGACGATCGGGCTCGAACCGACGACCTCTGCAATGTGACTGCAGCGCTCTAAACCAACTGGGCTACGCCCCTAACTTTTGTTTTCGGGTGCAAAGTTACGCTTTACTATGAGAAAGGCAAAGCAAATGCCGACTTTTTTTGAGGGAAACAATTACAATAGCAAGGCAGAGCCAAATGCAGCAGAGCAAGATGTTCCATCAGCCCCAGACATCTGCTTGAATTAAAAACCTCCATTTTATTGTGTCTTTTATTTGTGGTATACTAATGTCTACTCTGTTTTTATTATCATCATATCCAACAAACCTTGTATAGGTAATAAAAGTCGTTACACTGGGATCCGCTTCACTCCGAATCACATCAAATGTTTTGATATCGCCACCCATGGAGGGATATCCCATATTTTCCTTGTAAAATTTAGGGCAAATCATGAGACCACTCGGAGGCGTAACTACATTCAGAGTGTAGACCTTTGTTGAAACATAATACTTCCTATTAGACTTTAAGCCATACTTCGAGGCCCATTCACCAAAGCGCACAATTCTCCACCTTGTATTAAAAGTTTGTGAGACCTTACTTATTGTGTAAGATTCACCTTCTTTATAGTTAATGATTTCCTTACTTCCAACTTGAATAGGAAGTTCTCCTGTTGCGAAGACAGACTGCTCAAATTGCGCCTCGCTGCTATAGTAAGTTACATTCAGATTTCTGATAGTTATCTCATTCCCATCATTCATAGTGATGGTTGCGGTATGAGGTTCAGTATCACAAGCTACCACCAACAGGACTATTACAAATACAATATAAATAAAATTCTTGCCGTATCTCATAGCTAACATTCTAATAGTGTTTGACGATGCGAATATAAGGAAAATCTCAACACTAACACATCTATTCGGCTAAATTAACCAGAGTTTATACTACTTCACCCAAAAAACATCAGCGGCAAGTCGCTAACTTACAAAACAAGCAACCATTAATGCACAATAAGAACAAACAGAAATGCAGAGAGTTATATACCATAGAGTCCCTATTCACCACCCCTTGCGCACATACACAAAAAAAGCAGTGTCGTATAGACACTGCTGAGGAAAAAGAGCCTTGCAAGCAGGGAAAGACTGCAAGACTCTGGGGGAAGGGGAAGTTGTTCCACTCCGATTCGAACGGGGACTGAGAGAACCAAAAACTCTAGTGCTGCCATTACACCATGGAACATCCACAAAAGGGCATTTCTGCTCTTTGCAGTGCAAAAGTACGACAAGTTTTCCGAACAACCAAATTTTGGCGCATAAAAAGTGCAGTGCACAGACAAAAGTGGGTGCAAATGTGGGGTACAGGTCTTTCCTCGGGCACAAAATTCACACAAAACTCAAGCACCAAACGCTAACACCCAACGCAAGCACCAAACGCTAACACCAAACGCTAACTCTAATGGGGGCGACGCGTCTCGCGTCGGGAAAAATAGCACTAAATAAAGGCTCACAGATAGTACTAATTTCACTACTATCTGTGAGCCTTTGCTTTAATTTTCCCGACGCGAGACGCGTCGCCCCCATTAGTGCTTGCGTTTGATGCTTGCGTTGGGTGTTAGCGCTTGGTGTTAGCGTTTAGTGCTTGCGTTTGATGCTTGCGTTGGGTGTTAGCGCTTGGTACTTGCGTTGGGTACTTGCGTTTTATGCTTATGGCCTTACTTGCCCTCGCTCAAAAACTGGAGCGCACGCTTTACAATGTCGCTGCGCTTGTTCACCAGGCGGAAGTACTCGTTGCGGTCCCAAAGGTCGTAGGCAATGGTGGTTTTGAGCGTAAACTGCAAATCCTTGAGTGCCGACTCGCGCTCCTTGTCGTTCTTAGGCTCCACCTTTTTGCGCTTGCCCTCGGCCATGATAGAATCGGTGAGCGAGGCGGGCACCTCAAAGTTCTTGTCAAAGTCCTCAAACTTGCGGTATTTGCGCTTCAACTCCTTGCGGTGGTCGTCCACATAGCGCAGTGTCCACTCGTTAATGAGGTTGTAGCGGCGCAGCGCACGGTAGTAGGGCGTGTAAGTGGTTGTGTCGAGCGGCACAAATATGTCGGGCATAATGCCACCGCCACCATACACGGTACGCCCCTTTACCAGGGTTTTGTACACCTTGGTCGAGTCAAGGTGTATGCTGTCAATGCAAGTCAGCTCGCCACGGGTGTAGCGTTTTTCAAGGTCCTGGTCGTACTCACTCTTCTCGCCCTTGGTATAGGGCTTTTGAATGCAGCGGCCCGAGGGCGTGTAATAGTGCGACACGGTGAGGCGTATCATCGAACCGTCGGGCAGGTCGATGGGACGCTGTACGAGTCCCTTGCCAAATGTGCGTCGGCCAATGATGGTGCCACGGTCGTGATCCTGTACGGCGCCGCTCACAATTTCGGCTGCCGAGGCGGTAAACTCGTCAACGAGTATGACCACACGGCCCTCAGTCTGCATCAGTCCGTTGCCCTCTGAGCGCAATTCCTGACGCGGCATCACGCGGCCGTCGGTATACACTATCATCGAGCCATTAGGCAGGAACTCACTGGCCACCTCCTGCGCTGCGTTAAGGTAGCCACCGCCATTCATGCCGAGGTCAAGAATGAGGTCCTTCATGCCCTGCTTCCGCAGTTCGGCTATCTTGTCGTGCACCTCCTTGCCCGATGTGGCACCAAAACTGTCAAGGTGTATGTAGCCGGCAGTAGGCGTTATCATGTAAGCAGCATCAACCGTGTTGACGGGTATTTTGTCGCGCACCACCTTAAAGTGCAGCACACTGTTTGTGCCACGGCGCACAATGTCAAGGTTGGCAATGGTGCCCTTCGGCCCACGCAGTTTGGTCATGATGCTGTCGCGGTCCATCTTCACACCGGCTATGGTCACGCCATTAACGGCAATGATGCGGTCGCCGGCCAGTACCCCCGCACGCTCGCAAGGGCCTTTGCTTATAACCTGCAACACCACGAGGGTATCCTTCACCATGTTAAAGCTCACGCCGATGCCCTCAAAGTTGCCACTGAGCGGTTCGTTCAGCTTTTTGGTGTCCTTGGCATTGGTGTACGACGAGTGCGGGTCGAGTTTGCTGAGCATGCCGTTAATGGCGTCCTCGGCCAGTTTCTTTTGGTCCACACTGTCAACGTAGAGACTGGTGATGGCCACCTGTGCCATTTGCAGTTTTTTGATTTGCTCAAAGTCCACATCGCCAAAGCGCGATTGTGCGCAGGCGGGCAGTGTGAGCAAGATGGCTAAAAGCAGATAGATATGTTTCATTTCAGTAAGTTGGTTTCGGTTTGTGCCGGCTGCGGCAAAAACGCGCTCACGTCCTTGCCATAGGCAATAAGTTCGCGCACCACGCTCGACGATATGTCGGAATAATGTGCTTCGGTAAAGAGCATGACGGTTTCGACGCCCGCCAGCCGCTTGTTCATGGCAGCAATGTCGCGTTCGTACTCAAAGTCCTTTACAGATCGCAAGCCGCGCAATATGAATTGTGCGCCCTCGCGCCGCACCAGGTCGATGGTCAAGTCGTTGTAAGCCACCACCTTGATGCGCGGCTCATTGGCATACACGCGGCGTATGGCCTCCACACGCTGTTCGGGGTCATAGAACGAGCGTTTTTTATCATTTACGCCCACCCCTATCACGATGCGGTCGAACATGGGCAACCCGCGCTCCACTATGCTGGCATGCCCCACCGTAAAGGGGTCGAACGAGCCGGGGAATATAGCTACTTTCATAAGTCGTTGGTATCTTCGTCGGCCAAGTCTTCCTCAACCACCAGGTTGTCTATTATAAAGCCTTGGCGCTCCATGGTGTTTTTACCCATATAGTACTCGAGCAGTTTGCCCACATTGTCGCTTTTGTGCAGCGTAACGGGGTCGAGGCGCATGTCGGGACCTATAAAGTTTTTGAACTCGTCGGGGTCTATCTCGCCCAAACCTTTGAAACGGGTTATTTCGGGGTTCGGACTGAGTTTTTCGATAGCTGCCAGACGCTCCTCGTCGCTGTAGCAATAAATGGTTTCATACTCTGAGCGGTCGCTCACCTGCGTCTTTTTCAGTATGGCAGCCCCCGCGCTGGCATCGGTCACCGTTTTAGGCTTGTTTGCCCCGCGCACCTTCTTCTTTTTGTTACGCACGCGGAAGAGGGGCGTTTGCAGTATGTACACATGCCCCTTCTTGATAAGGTCGGGGAAGAACTGCAGGAAGAAGGTGATAATGAGCAGCCTGATGTGCATACCGTCCACATCGGCATCAGTGGCCACAATCACCTTGTTGTAGCGCAGCCCGTCGAGTCCGTCCTCTATGTTGAGGGCAGCTTGCAACAGGTTGAACTCCTCGTTTTCGTACACCACCTTTTTGGTCAGACCGTAACAGTTGAGCGGCTTGCCGCGCAGCGAGAACACGGCTTGCGTCTGCGCATTACGTGTTTTGGTTATAGAGCCGCTGGCCGAGTCACCCTCGGTAATGAATATGGACGACTCTTGTCGCGGGTCTTCCTGGTCGTCGTCGCCCTTTTTGCGCGACTTTGGAGCGGGGTCGTTAAGGTGTATGCGGCAGTCGCGCAACTTGCGGTTGTGCAAGTTGGCCTTTTTGGCGCGCTCGCGTGCCAATTTGGTCACACCGGCTATGGCCTTGCGCTCCTTCTCGCTCTCCTCTATCTTTTGTTTGATAACCTCGGCCACATCGGTGTGCTTGTGCAGGAAGTTATCCACATTCTCCTTTATAAAGTCGCCCACGAACTTGTTCACGCTCACGCCCGACAGCGGGAAGGGTTTCCCGTTCGAGTCCTTGTCGGGGGCCATGGTGAGCGAGCCAAGCTTGATTTTTGTCTGACTCTCAAACAATGGCTCTATCACACGTATGGCTATGGCGGCCACCAAACCGTTGCGCACGTCCTGCACATCGTAGTTCTTGCCAAAATACTCCTTTATGGCCTTGGCTATGTGCTCCTTAAAGGCACTTTGGTGCGTACCGCCCTGGGTGGTATGCTGTCCGTTAACAAACGAGTAATACTCCTCACCATACTGCGAGGTGTGGGTAAAGGCGATGTCGATGTTAGGCCCTGTCAGGTGTACGATGGGATACAGACCCGGCGCAGTCATGTTGTCGTTGAGCAAGTCCTCAAGTCCGTTGCGGCTCAATATGCGCCGCCCGTTGTAAAAAATGGCAAGTCCGGTGTTGAGGTAGGTATAGTTGCGGAGCATGTTCTCAACAAATTCACCATGAAAGCGGTAGTGCTGAAACAGCGTGCTGTCGGGCTCAAAAAATATGTAAGTGCCGTTTTCCTCCTCGCAAGGGCCTTGTTCGTCGCTCACGAGCACACCTTTCTCAAATATGGCCTCATGCATCTGGCCATCGCGCACACTGCGTGCAATAAAGCGGCTCGACAGGGCATTGACAGCCTTCAAGCCCACACCATTCATACCCACCGAGGCGGTGAACACAGCGGTGTCGTACTTGCCGCCCGTGTTGAGTTTCGACACAGCATCTACCAAGGCACCAAGGGGTATGCCACGGCCATAGTCGCGTATTTCGGCAGTGAGGTTGTCGTGTATGTTCACCTCAATGCGTTTGCCAAACCCCTCATTAAACTCGTCGATACTATTGTCTATACTCTCCTTGAGCAGCACATATATACCATCTTCGGCATGTGAGCCATCGCCCAAGCGACCAATGTACATGCCGGGACGCGTACGTATGTGCTCGGTATCCTCAAGATGTCGTATTTTGCTCTCGTCATAAACGACGGTCGAAGTATTCTCGTTCTCCATTGTCTTGTTATGTTTATGGCAGACCCGTTAACTCGTTAACCCTGTCACGCCCCATCAAATGTCCGCTTTGAAGCAGCGGCGGCGCTTGTGTTGTTCCGTTTTGAAATACTGCCATTGGTTCTGCACCTTCTCGTTCATTTCGAGTTCGGGGTTACTCTCGGCATATTCAAAGCCCAATTCCTTGTAAACGGGAATAAGGTCGGTAAATAGCAGTGCATTCACGCCCTTGCCCTGGTAGTCGGGACGCACAGCCACGAGCAACAAGTCAAGCACCTTGGGGCGTTTCCACATCAAGGCTTTAAGTAGGTGGTACCACCCAAAGGGCAACAAGCGGCCCTTGGCCTTTTGCAGTGCACGCGACAGCGAGGCCATCGATATGCCCACGGCCACTATCTCGTTCTGCTCATTCTCCACAATGCTCACCATGCGCAGGTCGAGCACCGGCACATACATCTTGACATACTGGTCTATCTGCCGTTCGGTCATGCGCGAGTAGCCAAACAGTGGTGTATAGGCATCGTTTATAAGGCGGAATATATCATGTGCCACCCCACTCTGTCGCACTTCTTTCTTACTCTTGAGCTTGCGGATATGCAGATTATAGCGCTTGGCAATAATCTCCGATATGCGGCGGTGCTTTTCGGGTATGGCATCGGGCACATATATCTTCATCTCCACCCAGTCGGCACTCTTGCTCAGCCCGAGGCGTTCCATGTGCTGCGGGTAGTAGGGATAGTTGTAGATGGTGGCCATGGTCGAAAGCTGGTCAAAACCCTCCACAAGCATACCCTCAGCGTCCATGTCGGTAAAGCCAAGGGGGCCTTCTATCTCGGTCATGCCGCGCTCCTTGCCCCATTGTTTTACGGTGTCGATAAGGGCGGTGCTCACCTCCATGTCGTCAATAAAGTCTATCCAGCCAAAGCGCACCGTCTTGCGGTTCCACGTCTCGTTGGCCCGACGGTTGATAATGGCAGCCACGCGGCCTACTATTTTACCATCGCGCAGAGCCAGAAAGTAGTCGGCCTCACAAAACTCGAAGGCGGCATTCTTCTTGGGTGAGAAGGTATTGAGCATATCATCGTACAAGTCGGGCACCGAATAGGGGTTGTCCTTGTAAAACTCGTAGTTGAAGCGTATGAAGCGTTTGAGCTCGCTTTTGGTTGTTACTTTCTTTATCTCGACAGACATGTAGCGTTATGTTTTGTTTGTGAATGTAGCTTGCAAAATTACTCATTTTTTATCAGTAACAAGGCTTTATGCTTCAATAACCCGCCCTCTGGCGATTATTTTGCCGCATCGCTACCCGTTGAAACTCCCAAAAGCACATTTAATGCTTTTGCCCTTTCAGGGCGCGACTGCTCCAACACGTGATACCCAGGGTGTCGCTACGCTTGCCCTGGGCTCCGTGCTCCATTGGGCTTTCAGCCCGCACTTGCACACACGCTTCTACTACACTACAATTAGTAACGAGGCTGTGCATTGGTTCTAACATAGCCTCTCAACCACGAGCATAGAAATGGCCACTATAATTTTAGCAAGGGCGGCCTGAAAGGCCAATGGAGCACTCAGCCCAGGGCAAGCGTAGCGACACCCTGGGTAATCGCGTGCTGGAACAGTCGCGCCCTGTAAGGGCAAAAGCATTAAACGTGCGCTTTTGCCCTTCACCATACAGCAATAATTCAGATTACTGCACGCATTGGTGGAATTAGTAAACAAATTGACGGGTTAACGGGTAAGTTTGCCAATATAGCATACTTACGCGTCAACCCGTCAACAGGTTAATCAATATTTCGTTCCTACTTCATCAACTTGGCAGTATGGCTCTTGCCGTCTGCCGTCTGTACGGTGATGTAGTACACACCCTCGGCATAGCGCGACATGTCAATGCGCTCCGTGTCGGGTGCGGGGTTCTGGTTGATGTACAACAGCTGGCCATTGGTGGCGTGAATGGTGATAAGACGCATGGCCGGACCATTGGTGCTTGCTGTCACGTGCGTCTTGACGCGACGTGGCATAATGTTCACCTGAGGAGCCTCAGCATCTGTCACACCTGTCGCAGTGAGCAACTCTATGGCAAACGGCTCGTCGAGCGTACCAATCATGGCATTGTCAACATAGGTCAGAGCAGCGTTGGTTGAACGTACCTGACCATTGTGTGCCACACGCACATCAAGTTGCGGTCCATTGCCATCGCCACTGATGGTTATGAAATACAGACCATCAATTTCGACCGATGTACCACGGCACTCGTCGTCAGCAAACACGCCTATCTCGGCACCACTTACGGGTTGGCCGCCTTGCGTGATGCGTGCTATCACCGTCATGTTGTTGGGATAAGCATGGCGGTCAACAGGCGGGAAGGCCGACTGCACCTCGTCACTATTGGCAGCCTTGCCACCGTACACCTCGCCATCATTGGCCACCTTGCGGCGCGCCTTGCTGGCAGGAGCTGCAGTAGGATAACCAAACTGGCGGCTGTCATCAGCTGCGCTGAAGTATATGTAGCCCTGTCCGGGTTCCATAACCTCGAGCGAACCTATCCACTCATAGTCCTGATACATGGCAAATCCGTTCTGGCCCTTCACAATATCACCCGTAACGGGTGCCGCAGGTGCCAGGGCATAGAGCGGCGATGCGGCGTAAATGGGCGTGTAGCCGAGCCATGTCCAGCCCTTGTTCAGTGTAACAGGCGTGGTGGCAGTATTCACCTGCTCGCCCTTCACGCTGAAGTCAGCGGGCTGCTCCATATAGAGCATGTACATTTCCTTCACACTGAGCTTGTCAAGATCACCCGTCCAGGCCAGACTGTCGGCAGCGGGCACTGCAAACTGCGTCTGGTTTTTGAGCATGCGGGCTGTTGCAGCCACGGGGGCAAAAGTGCCGGCCACGGTGGCATCAACTGGCGTCACGCTGAACGACAGCCACTGCCAGCCCTGATGCAGACTGAACTGCTGCTCTACGGCGTTGGTAGCATTAAGCACATACGGCTTCGTTACGCTGCCGTACACGGCATTGGCACTGAAGGTCACCTTGTCAGCGGTTGCAACCACCGGGTGTACCTTGCCCGTGGCGGCATGCCATGCCTTGAAGCTGATGGGCGAGCCCGGGTCGTCGGAGTTGCCATAAATGGTAAGCATGGCAAAGTAGCAGTCGTAGCGCTTGTTGTAGACGGGCGAAGCCACACCCACACAAGTGCCCTTGGCATTGAATGCTGCCACAAGGTCGGCACCATTCTCTGACGGCACGCCGTTGAACTGCAACTGGGCCACCATGCTCATGTTCATGTCATACTTGGCGGCATCAACACGCCAGTCGGGCTGCTGTCCTGTCACAGTGAGCTGCACGTGCAGCGGCTGAGCCACACCCTGATTACCAGTGAGGTAGAGCGTTGCCTCATAGCGGCCTGTTGCCACCGATGCGGGCACTGTCAGGCGCAACTTGGCTGAGCCAAGTGGCTTGAGCTGTCCGCTCTCGGCATTGAGCGTGAGCCATGAGGGCAATCCGCTGATAGTCCATGCCTCGGTGGCGCTGCTGTTGTTCACAATCTCAACCTCGGTGGTGAGCTTGTCGGCCTGTTGCTTGGCAAGCGTCAGCTGGCTGTCGCCCCATAGCAACTGGTTCTGCTGCACATAAGCCGTCCAGCTGATGGGGTCGGCCAAGTTGTTGTTCACATCGCGTATGCCACGCAGTGTAAAGTTCACGGTGCAACCCTCGAGCGCAGCGGCCGATTCGTTAAGGGTAATAACCACCTTGCGCTCCGATGCGGCAAAGTTGAATGCCACATTGCTGAGCTTGGGAGCTGCTTTCAGACTGGGAGCCTCATCACCAATGGCAGCCGAGCCATAGAGCTTGGCCTCGTGCGGCTTGGGCAGCGTGGTGGTGGCATGGTCGGCCATGTCGGCCACCACTTCGGCCTGGTTGTACTGGTTGAGCTGTATCTTCTCAAACGGATAGTAAGCCACCAGTCCGCTCTCGGTGCCTTCGAGGCGCTGCAAGCGTGCGGCGCGCAGCACATCGGCAGTAAGGCGGGCATTCCACAGGCGGAGCTCGTCAAGCTGACCGTTGAAGTAATTGCTGTACACAAAGTCGGCAGCCCCCGCAGTCTGTGCGCGGCGCATCACACCAAGCATCAGGCTGTCGCTCTGCAAGCGGAGCGGGGCACTGGGTGTAAACTGTGCCACATTGTTACCGTCAACATAGACGGCTGCCGTGCCGTCGTGCAGCACGTTCAGTGCAAAGTGGTGCCATTGGTTGTCAAGGCAGTCGGCTGTGCCAGTGGCCAGCGTCTGGTCGTTCTGGCTCAGTTGCAGCTGGCCTTGGGCATTGAAAGCAGCCATCACGCCATCGGCATGGGTGCTGAAGAGTGTGGCCTGCTTGCCAGCCTCGGGCTTGTTGCCCTTAAACCACATTTCGAGGGCATAATCCTCGTCGGTGGCGGGTGAGCATGAGGTCAGGTCAATGGCTGCATAATCGGTTGTACCGTTCAGGCTGATGGCCTTGTTGGGCGTAGCCATGTACCACGAGGCGGCGGGCAGCGTGATGTGGCGCGAGCGTGCCACGTCGTTGGCTGTGGTGCCAGTACCCTCGTTGAGCGGCCAGTAGCCGGCAATGTCGGCAGTGTTGGCCTGCTTGGTGGTGTACATGTCGGCCTTGGCCTCAGCGTATGAGCGGGCAGCGTTCCACAGGGTGAGTTCCTGCATGGCGCCCTTCATTCCGCCGCCTATGCGCAGCGGGCCATTGCCGTTGTAGGCGGGCACGGGCTGCGATGCAAACAAGCTGGCGTCGGTGTCATCGTAAGCACAGTCGGCAGTGAGTGTGCCGCCCTGGCTGGCGGGAGCGTAGCTGAGTGCGAGGTAGGTCCACTTGTCCTTGGGCAGTGTGCCTTCCGACGTCACCTTGGTGCCGGCCACATCGGCCGTGAGGTGACCCTCGTCGTCAACCGACAGGGTAAACTTGGTAGCTGCTGCGCCATGGCTCAGTATCTGGCCGGCGCCAGTGTAGTTGAGCCACATGTTAAGGGCGAACGGACGTGCGGCCAAGTCGATGTCGGCCTCGGTTTGTGCACCCTCGGCACCTGTGAACTGCAGGGCCACGTCGTGGTCAACCTTCGAGCCGTTGAGCTTGCTGGTCACCACAAAGTTCTCGGTCTTGATAAGGCTTGATGCCTTGATGTCCTCGTTAAAGGTGATTGACACTTCACCGTCGGGGGTGAGCACACCGTTGGCGGGCGACGGGTTGCCCAACAGTTTGGGACGCGCCACATCTTTCACCACTTCAATGGTCTCACTCTCATTGTTCACCTCGCCACTGCCAAAGTCGCACATGGTGATGGCGCGCACTTCGTAGGTTTGGTCGGGGAAGAGTGCGTTGTTGCCCATGTCGAGCACATAGGTGGTCGATGCACCGCTTATAAGCTGGTTGTTGTCGGTAAGGTCGGCCTCATCGTTGACAAACTCCTTGGCCAGCTGCCAGTCTACATCGCGGGCACCCTTGTACTGTATGCGGAAGCCCTTGAACGAGCGGAAGTTGCGGTCGTAGCGGCTTACCACCATCTTGAGCTGGCTGCCGGTGTTGCAGTTCACCACGCGGTCGGGCACGCTGAGCATGATGTCGGAACAGCTGGGCACAAACTGGGCCGAAATGGCCACGGTGTCGGCTATTACCGGGAATGACCCTGTGGGGTCGCTCTGGCACTGCGAGCGCAGGGCGAGCTTGATGTTGTTGTACTCCAGCACGCTCTGGTCGGTTTGTGTGAGTTGCAGCTGCTTGCGCAGGGTGTTGCCAGCCGGCACCAGGAACACGCGGCCGTCGGTCAGTGCCTGGCCGTCGATGCTGAGTTTGGCGCCATTGGGGTTGGTTTCGTCGAGCATAGAGAGCTGGAACCACACGTCCTCACCCGTCTCGCTGTCGTTCTGCATGAGCAGGGTAAAGTTGGCGGTACCGCCTGAGGGCACATCGGTGGCATAGTTGTTCTCCACATTGAGTTTGGGCACTTCTATCTGCATGGTAGCGGCCGATATCTCGGTGCCTGGCTCATAGTACTTGCTCACATACTTGTCCTCATAGGGGCAGCAGGTTTGTCCGCCACGGGTTATGAAGATGGGACCGAAACCGTCGGGGGCCTTGAACACGTCTACCGACAGGGCATCGTCGTCGCCATTCTCCTTGAGCGTATAGCCAATGGTCTTGGCGTTCTCCGAGCTTGAGCCTTGCACAAAGGTGTTGCGGGTGCCTGTGGTGGTCTTCACCGTGAGGTCGACACCTGTGCCGTTTATCTCAAATCCGGTAGTCACACCGCCCACTATCATCACCTCAAACTCCTCGCTGGTTTCGTGGCTCTTGGCCTCGATCGTGCCTACCGAGTTTTCGACGGTGGCACCGGCGTCGAACGAGTAGTTGCTTATGAGGTACTCTGTGCGGCTGCTCTTGGCCTCAATCTTGGCCTTCTCGTTGTTGGCCAGGGTCTGTGTCCAAAGCGCCATTTGCGAGTTGTACCACTTCACCTTGTCCTCAAAGGCTATGGGCTTGCCATTGCTGTCGGTGGTCTTGGCGGGGAGCATCATGGTGTAGCTCGGACCGTCAAGCTTGTCGCCCGACACGGCGGCAGCGCCCCACACGTCCTTGTCGTTGTTGTTTGAACCAAAGCGCGGGTCGTCCTTGCTCACCTTCGACACATACACCACCTCGTTGGTCGGGTTGCTGGTAATGCCCTCTGAGGGGTCGTGCAGCAAACTGTTGCGCACGCTCTCGAGGTTGGGCAGCAGGGTGTTCTCCACATAGTTCTGCGAGTAGTTGAACCCTGTGCCAAACTCCATACCGGTTGATATAACGTCCTCGCGGGTCACGCCAAAGCCGCCCTTGCCGTCGGGACGTATGTCCACGCTGCGGGCATTGCCAAACAAAATGTTGGTGGCAGTACCTATAAACACGTCGCCGTTGGCGCCCACATAGTCCTCCTCGTCAGACGTGCTCACGCGGTTGGTCGTAGTGGTGGTGGTAGAGCTTGCCTGACTGTCGGTAATGTCGAGGTTGACCTCGGCACCCACTTCAAGGTCGGCCTTGGTCGACGCTTCGGTTATGACACCTGCACCCACGCCCACCCAAGTGGCGGCCTGGAAACCGAGCTTGGTGAGGGTGCTCACCTCGTTATTGGTTACAAACGAACCGGCGTACGAGGTGCTTTCGGTCACAGAGGTGGCTGTCTCATAATAGGCGTTTGAGTTTGAACCCGGGGGGTCGCGCAGCACCATGAGCACCTTGTCGGGGCCTGATGTCACAAAGTTGTTGCCCGACGGCAGTTCGCCAAGCACAATGGCCTTGAAGCTGCCGTTGCCACTCCACTGCTTTTGTGCGCCATTCACGTCGAACACCATGTTAAGCCCCAGAGTGTACGGTTCTGTGATGTTGGGGAAACCTGCCATAAAGGTGTATTCGGCATGGCCGAGCGAGTCGAGCTGCAGCTGGTTGGTGGCCAAGTTGTTCTCGTCCTTAAACTTGCCGTCGTCGGCACCTTCAAAGTTCACCACCTGTCCGGCAGCAAACTGGTTGGTGATGGTGACAGTTGACTGCTGCAACGGTACACGGTCGGTGACGGGATTTTGGGCATCGTCCTGGTTGACGTACTGCTCGTAGCCGTCGAGGGTGAAGGTGTAGCGGCGCAACTGGGTGAACACCGGGGCACCCATGGCATAGGTCATTGTGCCCTGCTCGTCGGTGGTGTAGAGCGGCACTTCCTGGCCCTTGGGGTCGCTGAGTGTCACGTACTTGAAGGTGGCGTCGCCAAAGGCCGGAGCGCCCTTCTGCTTGACATCGAATGTCGGCTCCACGCGGTGGGCCAAGTTGAGCGATGCCACATAGCTGAAGCGTTGCACTTTGCCATCGTCGGTGGTGGTGGAGTCGGTCTTGACGGCCAGCGGATTGCTGGCGTCGATGCCAGGAATGGTGGCGCGGTCGAACACAATTTCGGCGTTTGACGGCACCTCGACACTGGTCACCTTGTACTGCACGGGGGGCACTAAGGCGGCAAACTCGCCTGTGGCGGGGTCGGTGGTGATGGTGATGGTTTTTACGGCATCGTCATCGCCGCCACCCACCTGGGCGGTGCTCTTCACCTGCTTGCTTGCTGCTTCATAGCTGCGGGCGTCGGTGGCGTTTTCGTAAGTGTAGGCGCCACCATTGTCCTTGCGCACCACATTCATGCGGTAGGCATCGCCTGCGCTGAGCTTTATCACGGCCTGGCCAATGTTGGCCTTGCTCTGTGCCAAACCAAGGGGCTTGCCCTTTTCAACGTCGCCACCTGCCACACGGCCGGCTATTACGACTTTGGTCACATCGGTAAAGTTCACCGCCTCTTCCTTCACAAAGGTGTAGCGTGTGCCAACGCCCTTGTCGTCGGCGGGGAAACGGCCTGCCGAGCCAAACTCGTGGCCCTGCTTCTTTATCTGTATAAAGTGGTCGCCAATGGGCACACTGATGCTGAAGCGGCCCTCGCTGTCGCTGGTGATGGGTTCACCGTCCTTATAGCAGATGTTGCCGTCTACATAGAAGTTGCAACCCTCCACCGGATAGGTGGTGCCTTCGTACAGCACCTGGCCCGTGACGGGGAAGCTTGAGGTGTCCTCAAAGTCAACACCATTGTGGTTGATTGAGTTCTGGCTGACGTAGCGCGAGAGCTTCTGTGGTGTAAAGCTGTGTATGCCCTTGCTTGGCACAACCGAGTAGTTGGTGCCGCTGCCGGTAAATGGCACACCTTTTATCACATAGTTGCCCTCGGCATCGGTGCGGCCGTAAATGCTGAATGCATCATCGGGGGGCACAATGGTGCTGATGCTGTTCGACGACTTGATGGTGCCGTGATGGCCATTGGCCACGCCGCCGGTCTTGCTATAGTCGTAAGCGGTGGTCTGATTGGTAATGCCCTCGTCGAGCGGCCAGTACAGATAGAGGTCTTTCTCGTCGCCCGAGAGCTGGTGGTCGTAGGTGGCCATCAACTCGGCATCGGCAAGCACTTTGTTCCACACGCGCACCTCGTCGATGTAGCCGTTGAAGTTGTATTCTGCCAAATCGCTCACATTCGTACCGAAGGCCAGGTTGTAAAGCTTCTTCCTGTTTTCCTTGGGCATACCCGTGGCCTTGGTCTCAAACTTCTGCATCTTGCCATTGGCGTCGATGGCGCGCAGGGTCCAATTGGCGGCGCCGTCGGTTGACATGGCTATGGCATAATAGTTGTTGGGTTCGAGCATCACCGTGGTGGGTGTGTCGGCATACTTGTTAGGTGTGGGCAGGCGCAACGTCAGCTGGTAGGCACCGCTGCTGGTGCGCTGGCCAAACAGTGAGAAGTTGTCGTAAGTGTCAATCAGCATGGGTTTTGCATATTTCGATGCACTGCCCGATTCCTTGATATTGTCGTCGAGGCGGAACCATGCCTGCATGGTGAGGGGTACGCTGTCCATAAACAGGGCACCGGCCTCCTCACGGTCGAGGGGCAGCACAAGGCCACCGCCCACATTGTCTACACGCAATGAATAGAACTGCGACTTGGCCTCGGCATCGTCCTTGGCCTGCACCAAATTGACGCGCACGCCATCAACGGCCGTACCTGTGCCATAGGCTATGCGGCCGGCTATGGTGCCAGTGGCCTGGCAAAAGCCGTTGTCGGTCACTTCGGCGGTTTGAGTGCTGTTGTTATTACAGTTGATGTACGACGACACGCGGTATTCGTAGTACTGGCCGGGGGCCACATTGTTGTCGTCGAAGGTGTACATCTCCGAGGTACCCGACACGGTGTGTATGTCGCTCCAGTTGCCCTTGCTGCCAAGCATACGGCGTGCCACCACATAACGGGTGTTGCCCTCAGATATTTGCTGGGCGTTCCAGGTGAGCTTGACGCTGTTGCTGTACAGGCCCTTGCTCACGTTTAATGATGCCACACGGCTGCTGCCGCTGATGGAGCCTACGGCAATGGGCGACTCAAAGGTCTTGCCAAAGGCTTTCAGCGCAACCTTGAACTCGTAAGAGTCACACACATTCTTGATGCCAGTGTACTCGTATTCGCCCGAGGTGGCATTCACATCGGTGCGGGGCACGCTCACGGGGTTGCTCCACTGGGTTGTGCCGGCCAAACGGCTGTACACAAGGAAACTCTGCTCGCTGTTTCTGAAAGCACCATAGTTCCAGGTTACCACCACGCTCTGCTCTTCAGAACGGGTGTCTACCTTGTCAAATACGAACGACGGCACTATCTTGGTCGTCACAGTGGCCTTGAGGTCGTCTACTATGCCTTCCTTCCACCCGTCCTTTTGGTAGGTGACGATATACACATATTCGGTTTCAAGGCTCGGCACTTCCACCTCGCAGTTGTTGGTGTTATAGTCAACGGCAGCGATACGCTTGGCTGAACTTGCCGACTCGCCTTGCTTGTAGCGGTACACCAGCCACTTGTCTTTCTCGCTGCTCAAGCGGGTGTCACCCTTGGTGTTCCAAGTCAGCTTTACGGTTTTGGTCCACTGTTTGGGTTCTGCACTCAAATTGCCCGGGTACGGACAACCGGGCACGGTAACTGACCAAATAGTGCCGTTGTTGTAACGCTGGAACACACTGTTCTTGTTGTCGTGGATGGGATCTACTACACTACCCACGCCAATATTCATCACGGCACTCCATGCGCCCCAATAGTAGATGGTGACGGCATTGCGGTTGCTGAACGTGCCGTCGAGCGTCTTGGTCACGCTGGTGGCATTGTCGGCCGCATATACCGAACCATACTTGAGGGAAGAATACGAACTTGAATTGTTGAAATAGTAGGTGGGCGCGAAACCCCAGCCGTTCTTCTTCGGCAAACCCGAAGCATTGAATGTAATTTTGCCTGCGGCACTGCGCACAAAACTGCCCTTATTGGTTAGGGACTCATTGATGGCCGAGCCGGCAGTGAAATCCAGGACCTTGTTTATGTTGTCGGGGTCGTCGCCATTGTCGTTGTTGTCCCAACAGCCCACAAACTTGAGGCCTTGCATTTTGCCCTTGCCATCAGAAGTGCCTTCACCCTCGAGCATTTTCTTTGAAGGGTAAAAGCGGGCGTAGACAGTGCGTTTTTTGCCGTTCATCACATCCCTTACAATGGTAAGGCGGCCATACGCTTCGTTGTGACGCACCAGCTTGTCATGACAACGGGGCATTTCGCCCACCAAGACGTCTTTGTATGTGCGGACTGGTATATACCTGTTACCGAATTGAAAGTTCTGTATTCCAACGAACTCCCTCACATATATCTTGATATTACGCATGGCATCGGGCTTGCCGTTGTCCTTGTCGTAATCCATGTAACGGAATTCGATGTACGGACGTGCTTCGCTCATGGCTATGTCATCAAGACATATTGTCTTGGCTACATCTTTGGGGTCGGTGTTTGCCCTCACCACCTGCGGCACAAGACCCCAGGTCATGAGCAACACGCCCAACATGAGCAGCCACCGGCCCAATAGGGGCGGAGGCACTTTCTTCGCTACCCGCTGATGGGGTAATCGTGTAAAGTGTGTGTGCATAATGATAAATGTTTATGAAATTAGTGAATTTGTTTACAAATTTAAGTATTGCCATCGTTTCAATGCAACTGATTGCCCTGTCTTGTTGTCCGATTGCTCATAAGTAGTTGTCCGATTGGTACCAATCGGACACTTTACGCGTTTTTTGCACCGAAAAGGGCTTTTTTGCGATGAAATGGGGCATTTCTTCGATGAAATGGGCCGTTTTTGCACTTTGCACCCCTCATCAGCACGTTTACACGCATTTTACCTACATCTTACACTTTTTGCCTGCACTGCACTGATTATCAACGCGTTACGGAGTGTAGGTAAGTCTGCACAGTACCTACACACCCTCTGCACTGCCTGCACACCATCTGCACAGTGCCTGCACAGCGGTTTTTCACGCCTTGCACAGATTGTTTTTTCGACCACGGTGGGCAGCAAAAACGCTTGCGGCAGGTAGAATTACCAGTCGGAACAACTGATAATTCTACCTGCCGCAAGCGTTATAACGCGCTGGCACAGGTGCCAATATGTTGGGTGCAGACAAGTGCCGTGCAGGCAGTGCAGGGGGGGGCAGGGAGTGTGCAGGTAGTGTAGGGAACGTGTAGGTAGTGCAGAGAGTTGCCTACACACCGTAACACGCTGATAATCAGCGCAGTGCAGACAAAAAGTGCAAGATGTAGGTAAAACGTCACTTTTCATTTTATAGGTATGTACAGACGGTACTGGAGGACATTACCGTTCTGTAAAGCGCAATACCAAGCTCTAAAAGCTACACTAAACGCTAACAACAAACGCTAACAACAAACGCTACCTCTAATGGGGGCGACGCGTCTCGCGTCGGGAAAAATGAGCACTAATTAGGCTTCTATCTGTGAGCCTTTGCTTTAATTTTCCCGACGCGGGACGCGTCGCCCCCATTAGTGCGCAAATCCCTGGCATGACAGTCCTTTATATGGCTTCTAATTTGCTTTTTAACCTGTCAATCTGATAGAAAACGCTACCACTAATGGGGGCGACGCGTCCCGCGTCGGAAAAATTAAAGCAAAGGCTCACAGATAGAAGCCTAATTAGTGCTCATTTTTCCCGACGCGAGACGCGTCGCCCCCATTAGTGCTTGCGTTTGGTGTTAGCGTTCTGTATTAGCGTTCTGTGCTTGCGTTTGCTGCCCGAGTTTTACGTCCTACCAAACAACAATCTATCTTCTGCACATCGGCAAACCTACGCCATCTGCCCGTCACGCCACTCGCGGGGCGTCATGCCCGTGCGGTCGCTGAATATCTTGTACAACTGGCTGCGCGATGTAAAGCCACAGGCCGATGACACACTCTCGATGGTGTACTCGGGGTGGGCCTTGATGTAGTCCTGCGCCTCCTTAAAACGTATGTCGCTCAACCAAATGCGGAAGGTGGTGTGCAAATGCTGGTCGAAATAGATGCTGAGAACACGGCGCACCACACCTATGCTCTGTGAGAGTTTGACCATGTTGACGGTGGTGTCGCGAAAGTTCTTTTCGGCACACCACGCGGCAAGGGCAGCCTCAACAATACGCACCATTTCGGGTGACAACGGCTCGGGAGCGGCGTTGTCTGATGCTGACTCATCGGCGTCACCATCGTCCATTGACTGTGAGGCGTCGGCCACATCAGTCAGCACCTCGTCGATGGGGGCAAGGTTGTAGCCCATGGCCACAAAACTCAGGTTGAAGATGACGACGGAGAGCAGCACGGCCGGCCCTACAACAAAGAGCAGCGGACGCCACATGATGGCACCCACAAGGGAAAGCGAGGTGCAGCAAAACAGCAGGTAGCCCGCCCACGTGTAGCGCACATAGGGCATGATGTCGCCACCCGTTTCGGCCTCTACCCTACTCCTGTTGCGGTGTATCACGCTAAGCGGTATGGCAATGCTCACAATCATGGACACCAAATAGAGGGTGTACAACACCATTTGCTCATAGGGCATGTACAAACTGTTGCGTGTAAGCCACCCGCTGCCAAATGCAACGAGTGTGGCTACAAACAATGTGACAAACAACAGGTCGTAGCGACGGCGCCGGCGCTTTTCGCACTCGAGGTTGAGTACGGAATGGGCCACCAGGAAGGCGACGGGGGTGTAGAACAGTATGTTTACTATCACACCGGCATCGTCGCTGTGGGCTCTGAAGCCGTAGACCATTTGCAGGCCGTAGTGTATCACCAGCAGCACGGCGGCGGCCACGAGCGACCAGCGCGACTTTTCGTACTGGCGGTTGACTACGGACACCTGAAAGCGTGATATGACAAGCACGAGTGTTTGCATGGCAAACACTAACAGGCAGGTGTATTGTAATAGATATAATGATGACATTTATTGATTGTTAAGTAGTGCCCGACAAAAGGAGGCACTATCCTTTCGGACTCTGCAAAGTTAAACACATTTTTGCCGCTATTCCAAAAATATTTAGATATTTGCGGAATTAATTCCAAGAATATTTAGATATTTGCGGAATTGGTGCTTGTAAGCGGACTATCGGAATGGGGAGATTAGAGTCTATTATTGGCGTTCGGTGAGACTCTAAAGCACATAGTAATGCTTTTGCCCTTACAGGGCGCGACTGCTCCAACACGGGGGACCCAGGGCGTCGCTACGCTTGCCCTGGGCTATGTGCTCCATTGGGCTTTCAGCCCGCACTTGTAAAGTCAGAATGGCTGTTTGTCTATTCGTGGTGGAATGACAAAGCCAAGACCACAATACACAGCTTCGTTGCTAATTACGATGTAGTAGAAGTGTATGTGCAAGTGCGGGCTGAAAGCCCAATGGAGCACTCAGCCCAGGGCAAGCGTAGCGACACCCTGGGTCCACCCGTGTTGGAGCAGTCGCGCCCTGAAAGGGCAAAAGCATTACTATGTGCTTTAGACTTTTACCGGACTGCAATAAATTCTAAACGCTAACACAAAACGCAAGCACAAAACGCAAGCTCTAATGGGGGCGACGCGTCTCGCGTCGGGAAAATTAAAGCAAAAGCTCACAGATAGAAGCCTAATTAGTGCTCATTTTTCCCGACGCGGGACGCGTCGCCCCCATTAGAGGTAGCGTTTGTTACTTACGGCACTAAAAATGGGGTTGGCTAACCTCACGGTCTGCCAACCCCCCATGTATAATAAATCTAACCTAATATTTTCAAGTTGCAGCTTAATCCTCGTCAGACCAAGAATCGCTGCTCCAACCCTTCTCGCCAGAGAAAGAGGTGCTTGCATCAACTTCCGTGTCGCTGTTCACATTCAATTTGGGTGAAGCGGCGAGCATGGTCATGGCGTCGAATGTGATAGCCTGGGCTGTGGGAGCCATATATGTCTTTTTCATTGTCATTATCTGTTTTGATGGTTTAATACTACTGTCAATTTAATTAGCGTGCAATGAACTTGTTGCCACCCTTGATGTAGAGGCCACCCTTAACGGTGCGCACTACGCGACGGCCGGTGAGGTCGTAAACGGGGGCGTTGTTCTGCTCGGCATTAACGATCTGGTTGATGCCAGTTACGTTGCCACCAAAGTTCATAGAGATGGCTTCGGGAGCGCCAGCTTCATTGAGAGTCAAGTATGCCTTGTTGGCCTTGAGTGTTGAACCAATAGTACCCTTGTAGAATGCAGTACCGTTATCACCCTTAGCAAGAATGTAGGCATTGTCACCATCTGCGATTGTCTTGTCAGCACCAGCAGAGTTGCCGAGCTTGTTGCCAGTGAGTTCTGCAGCAGTTTCAGTAGTAGCAGGGATCATGGTAGCCTCATCACCTGTAGTTGAAGTAAGGATAACACCAGCGCCTGCAGGGATAGCCTTGCCTGCCTCGATGGCCTTCATTGTGGCCTTGGTATTGTCGGCAGTGCTTACATAGTAGGCTGTAACACCTTTGGGCACAACAGTAGCAAATGGTGCGCTGAATGTGGCGAGGTTGCTCACGCCCTCAACGTCGCTAACTGTGTTGAAAGTGACGGTGTTGGGGTAAGTTACTTCCTCGAGTTTGAAGGCGGTGGTGCAGCTGGCCGTATTATATTGTTTCATGGAATATGCATCATATGTGCCATTCTTCTTTATAATAAAATTTGCATCACCATCTTCATTTGAACGTTTTCCACCTATGTTGAAGCAAGAGTAAATATCGTTCTTTGAAACAGTTAAATTAGCATAGTCTGCATCGTAAGTAGCAATATAACCCTTTGCGTTATTTGTACCATTCGAAGTACCAGAACCAGAACCCTTCCAAACCAAGAATTTACCGTCCTTTACATTAACAAACACATACTTGCCATCTACAACACGACATACGAACTTGGCTGAATTATCCAAACTCTCTGCAGTTGCTGTACCACGAGAGTTTATTTTAAGGTCATCGTTGCTGTACGACAAATAATAGCAAGTGCCATCTTGTTGCACATTGGTGATAACGTAAACCTTGCCATCCTCGGGCTTCTTTACAGTCTTATCTTTCTTGTACGCCTCTAAAGCCGTTTGCAAATTAGTATACAGCGTTTGATTATCACCTGTGTTGCTTGTAGCATCGATAGCATTTTGAAGATTTCTACGAGATTCGCTGTCTGCTAACGGATAACCAGCACTTGTGTGAGATATTGCATCTTTGGCTTGATTAACTAAAGACGTCAAATTGTATGTGTAAGTCACACTTACTTTTTTGTTATCTTTATCAATGCTAATAACCTTATCGCAGTTTGTAACATCTGGTGCTGTAAAGTTACTAGCTTGCAACATGGTGCCTGCTGTAAAGAAGAAGCTACCGCCAGGATATACAGTCTTTGTACCCTTGTTGGCCTCTATCTCACTTGACACACTACCAGTAGTTACGTCACCTTTAATTTCGACAGTGTAAACATCATAAGCAGCAAGGTCTTTATCAGCTACTTTAGAGAACTCGAAACGGGCCTTTGTAGGACTACCGCTGCTTCCTGCTGCAATGTAATTCCAATTAGCATTATTGTGATTCCAATCATCCCAATAGTCACCTACTTTATATTGCGTAGATGTAGTCTCATCTTGTGTTATATTAAATAAATTAGGCTTGGTGTCCGAAGCTATAGCCTTGTTATTTCCCCATTTACCATTTATGTTTCTAATGGCATATTTGCCATTGGTATTGTCTACATAAACGAAGGCTGTTGCGTCAGTCTTTAGTGCATCAGCTGCACCAAAGAAATATCTGTCTTTACCGTTAACCTTTGCGTCCTGCGCAGAGAAAACGTAGCGCGGTTTTTCGGCAGAGATAGTAGTTCTTGTACCGCCCACCACCTGGCGCATCTGATACCAACCAGATTCGAGAGATGCCGTCGAAACCGGTACAAAATTCACCTGTGCCGAAGCGGGCATAGACAGGGTGCCCATGGCAATGAGTGCCAAGGCAAGAGTAGAAATTTTCTTCATAGGTTGTGATATTTGTTGATATTAAGTTATAAGTGCAGCGTCGGACACGTACACACAACTATCAACGCGCTATGAACTGGCAATACAGACCATGGCGCAGCGATGACACTACGGCACAAAGGGGGCTTGCACCATAGCGAGTGTACGTTGCTGATGTTAAATGTCTATAACAAATGGGGGGGGGTAAATAGCAGCATATTGCTGGCATACAATGCCGCGTGCTTTACCTTACGACCAAACTCGGAGGAAAGTACATAATACGCGTTGCGTGTCATAATTTGTTGCTAAATAATTTTGTGTAAATTTACGCTGCCGCATTTGTAAACGCACAACTACGGCGTGACAGCCTCATCGCTCTGCTCTGCTTTTATCAACAACACTTAATGCAATGGCTGTATCTTGCGTTTTCATTATCAATTCGGCGCAAAATTAAAACCTTTTTATACATTGCGCAATACTTCTGTCGCATTTTGTGTCACTTTTATGCTTAAAAACATATTCTGAGGGCTGTGCGGCAAGGTTACAAGGCTCATAGTAATGCTTTTGCCCTTTCAGGGCGCGACTGCTCCAACACGCGATACCCAGGGTGTCGCT
>ERZ1026886.3-NODE-3-length-100214-cov-14.520083_pt1 | contig 100214 bp, 81 predicted proteins | sample MGYA00380173_ERZ1026886 | MGnify/ENA primary metagenome ERZ1026886 (study PRJEB33269, sample SAMEA4719809) | human gut metagenome | biome: human-associated habitat; feature: organic feature; material: feces | place: Cameroon | collected 2013-10 ... | reverse complement strand
TGATGTTAGGGAGCATAAAAGAAAAGTGGAGCTTTATTCTTCCTTATCCCTAAATGTGACGGCTTGGACTCCGTTGTTTAAATAGGATAAGGAGAACAAGCCCCACTTGGAGGTATTTCGTTCATAGACACGAATACACACCAAGAGGAAGCCCATTCTCACAAATACTCCTAATTAAACATTCTATGCGAAAGTGTCCAAGTTTCACATTTATAGGAATATAGGCGAAATACGCTTCTCTAAATATGTCCGTCAAATGCCTATTAAGGCTATATGACGCTACAAAGATATATATTTTTAATAAAACAGAGAAATATTTTCTTATAAAAACTTAAAGATTGTTCAGGTGCCGGGATAGATATAGTATGCGTATATGGTTGATACGCATACTATGTCGTTTTCTTATATCCCCAGTTTCTCAATCTTGTTGTATATTGTTTTGCGGTCTACGCCGAGCAGACGGGCGGCTTTGGCTTTGTTGCCGTTGGTCTGTTGCAGAGCGGTGATGATGCGTTGGCGCTCGGTGTCCTCGTCGTGCAGTTGCAGGACGTTGTCGGTGCGTATCTGTCCCATCGCCAGCGTCAGTTCGGCGGTGGTGATCTGCGAGCTGCGTGTGAGCAGCACCGCACGCTTCACCACGTTGTTCAGTTCGCGGAGGTTGCCGGGCCATGAGTGTGAGGCGAGCATCTCCGCAGCGCCAGAGTCGAAACCCTCTACGTTGCGGTTCAGTTCCTCGTTGGCGTGACGGATGAAGAGGTCGGCGAAGAGGAAAAGATCGCTGCCGCGCTCCGATAGCTTGGGCATGTAGATGGTGAACTCGTTGATGCGATGGTAGAGATCCTCGCGGAAACGGCCCTCGCTGACAGCCTCCTCAAGGTTTTCGTTCGTAGCGCAGACAAGTCGGATGTCGATGTCTATCTCCTTCGTTCCGCCGACGGGTCGGATGCGACGCTCCTGCAGCGCACGCAGCAGTTGCACCTGCACTTCGTAGCTCAGGTTGCCCACCTCGTCGAGGAACAGCGTGCCGCCGTTGGCTATCTCGAACGCGCCGCGCTTGTCGGCGTCGGCGCCCGTGAACGCTCCCTTCTTATGACCGAAGAACTCGGATGCTGCAACGTCGCGCGGAATCGCTCCGCAGTCGAGTGCGAAGAACGGACGGTCGTGGCGCTGACTGAGGTCGTGAATGCGGTGAGCCACGTACTCCTTGCCGGTGCCCGACGCTCCGAGTATGAGAACAGACATCGGCGTCGGAGCCACCAGCTCTACGTAGCTGTATAGCTGTCGAGAGGCTTCGCTCTTGCCCTCGATGTAGCGAGGTGCAGTGAGTTTTGAGTTTTGAGTTTTGAGTTTTGAATTGTGCGCCGTTGGCGCATTTTGAGTTGTAGAGTTTTGAATTGTTGCATTGCTTTGCTGCGTGTTCTGCTCCATCGCATCGTTAATCTTCTGCAGCAGAATGTCGGGCTGCACAGGCTTTGCTATATAGTCGGCAGCGCCCGACTTCATGGCGAGCACCGCGTTCTGCACCTCCGCATAGTTTGTCATCACGATGAACGGCGCATTGATGCTGTGCTCGTGCATCCAAGCCAGCAGTCGGAGGCCGTCGTGATCGGGCAGTCGGAGGTCGGAGAGCACGAGGTCTACGCTCTTCATGTCCACGAGCAGTTTCACGGCAGCACCCACCGATGTCGCCTTGTCCACCTCAAATCCCTTTCTGCGCAGCCATGTCTGTAGCATTGTGCCGAAAGCGATATCGTCTTCTACAATCAGTATATGTCGCATAGTATTTCCTTAAGTTTCTCTATCAGTTGTTTTGTCAATCTTTCGCGTTCTTGTTCGTTAGGGGGTACTGTTGTTTCCTCAGGGGGTGCACTTGTCTCAAGTGCACCAACCAAGATGTTTTTTTCTTCGCTTTGTGGATGTTGTTGCTTTGTTGGTGCACTTGAGACAAGTGCACCCCCTGGGGTTTGCAGTGGTGCGACCCATTGGTTTTTGCCAGGTTCGAGCATTTCGAGCAGCGGCAACGCCTTGTGCGCCGCCTTCGCAACGCGCTCAGGGTCAGAACCGTCGCCAATCATCTCTAAATATTCCTCTATCGACTTGCGTATGTCGCCTATTATCTGCGCTTCCGCTTCGTGGTCGCCGTCGGTGAAGGGAAGGAGAGCGGATTTGAGTTTTGAGTTTTGAGTTTTGAGTTTTGAATTGTTCTCGGCTTCGCCTGCGATGTTGAGTTTTGAGTTTTGAGTTTTGAGTTTTGAATTGTTCTCGGCTTCGCCTGCGATTGTGAGTTTTGAGTTTTGCTCTTTCTCGGAAACCCTTACAGCAGCACCCGTCAGTTGACAGATGGTGGCGGCGAGCGTCTGCACCGAGAACGGCTTGAACAGACAGGCGTCGAAGCCGTCGCTGCGCAGTTGCGGCATGATGCTCTGCTCGTGTGCCGTCATAGCCACGAACTTCGTGCGGCGTACGGACTTGTCGGTTGCAGACGTAGCCGACGATGCGGTGCGTATGCGGCGCATTATCTCGCTGCCGTTCATCTCCGGCATCTCGATGTCGGTGAACACAATGTGCGGATTCTTCTCCACAGCAATACTGATGGCTTCGTCAGCGTGTATGGTCGTCGTGATGTCGAACTGCACGCCGTCGATGCGCCGAAGCATCTCGTTGAGAAGCTGCCCCTGCAGGCGGTCGTCGTCTACTATCACTACGGAAATTATGGGTTGAGATGTTGAGGTGTTGAGGTGTTGAGACTTGCCTTTAGGGGGTGCACTTGTCTCAAGTGCACCAACCAAGCAATCTGGTTGACTTTGTTTGCTTTGTTGGTGCACTTCTTTGCTTTGTTGGTGCACTTGTTGCTTTGTTGGTGCACTTGAGACAAGTGCACCCCCTGAGTGTATCCCCTGATTAGTGACCGCCTTTACCGGCAGACACACTCTGAACGTCGTGCCCTTGCCCTTTGTCGACGCAACATTTATTCTGCCGCCGAGCAGCGTCACAATCTCGCGAGTGATAGTGAGTCCGAGGCCCACGCCCTCCTTGCCTTGAGCGCCGGGCAGACGCGTGAAGGCGTTGAACACACTCTGCAGTTCTTCGGGTGTCATGCCGCAGCCCGTGTCGCTCACGCTCAGCGTCATCCAACCGTTCAGAACGGTTATGCCGACACGCACCTCGCCCTCGTCTGTATATTTGATGGCGTTGCTCACGAGGTTGTTCACGATCTGCTTGATGCGGAACGCGTCCGAACGGCAGAACATATCCTCCGCAACGTTTATATCTGTAGCCAAGCGCAGCTGTTTAGCCATAGCCAGCGGCTGCATCTGCGCCACACACTCGCTGACGAGCGCAGTCGGCTGGAAGCTCACCTCGTGTCGCTCCGCCTTTCCGCTCTCCAGCTTATGATAGTCGAGCAGCGCCGACACCAGTTGCAGCAGATGATTAGCCGATCCCGATATGCTCTGCAGGTAGCCCACAGCCTTCGGACGGTCTACATACTCGCTGAGCAGGTCGATGAAACCGGCAATCGACGCCGCCGGCGCCTTTATGTCGTGCGTGATGGTGAGCAGCAGTCGCTCTCGCTGCTGCATGATGCGCTCCGTCTCCGTCTTCGCTTCAAGAATGCGCTGACGGTCGCGGCGCTCGCGCTTTATGTCTCTGAGGATGTACACCACGAGAATTGCCGCCGAGAGAATCGCCAACAGTCCCAGCACCGCAATTCTCACGATCATGGCACGTCGCGAACTGATAGCCTTGCCCACAACACGCTGCATGGCGTTGTGCTCGTCGCTCTGTATGTCCTCCAGTAGCTGCCATGTGCGCTTCGTCAGCTGAATGCTCACCAGCTGCAGACGGTCGTTTCGCGTACTGATGATGCCCTGCTGGCGGTCGTTGGCGCGCTGCTGCTCGCTATGAATCTCGGCAAGCGCATTAGCCACCGAGTCGGCGATGTTCAGTCGGTGATGGATGGTGTCGGTAGACGGCTGATGCGTCAGTCGGGTAGTGCTTATGGTGTCGGTGCGTTGCTTGCGGAAGGCGTCGCCCAGACGTCTGAAGAAGCCGCGTTTCGTCTTCACCACCTCGTACACCGTCTCGTGCTGTTCGTGGCGCTCCTTCGTCTGCGGACTAATCACTATCGAGTCGCGTCCGCTGTGCAGCGCCTCCACCTTATTGTTATAGTAGATGTCGCGGCTGTTGTTTTTCAGTACGTTCATCACGAGCAGCGTGTTCTCGCGTTTCGCTATTAGCAGTGCCATTAGTGTATCCAACCGCTGCTGTTTCAGCGTGTCGTTCAGTAGCGGGCGTAACTTACGTGCGTGCCTTTTCGAACCGCTGAGTGCGCGGTCGAAGCGTTCCCATTTGCTTGCGTCGCCGAGCAGCACGCTGCGTTCGGCATTGGCGGTCTCGAGCATCGAAAACACGAGCGAGTCGACAATGTCGCGGCGTGCCATAAAGCGCTCCGAGGCGTGGTTTACCGCCGACAACGAACGCGTGTTGTCGTATACCATCCATGTGGCAGATAGCAACACGATGGCGAGCAAAGCGTAGCCTACAAGTATTTTTATTCTGGTGCTGAACATATATGCTTCAAAATTCTTATTCCTATATTCTGTATAACGCAGAATCTTGGCTTTTATTTTATAAAACATTCGTTGGTGGTAGAAAACAAAAAGTCTGCACCATTCTTGTGCGAACAAGAACGATGCAGACTGAAAGGAATTAGTGTGTTGTTATTTATGTCTGAAACCCTTACCTTCTCTTAAACCACAGCCGGAGCCTCTGTGCCGGTTGTATCTGTAGATGTAGAGTCCATGAGCATTACGCTCGAGAAGAGGTGTGCTGTAGAGTCAACCGAGTCGGTTGAGTCGCTGAGCATAGCCACTTCTTCAGGAGTTGCCTGCTGTTCTGCCGGCTCACCCTCTGCCGGAGCGCCTACTGTGTCGGCTGTGTCAACAACGGTTGAGTCAACCGGCATGTTCAAACCAAGCTCTGCCTTAGAGCTACCTGCAAATACGTTGCTTACTGATACCATAACGAAAGCTGCGAAAGCTGCAAATACTAACTTCTTCATATTCTTAAATTTTTAATTGTTAATTATAATGTTTATCTGTAGAACTCCGTCTTGAACTGATGTTTGTTCGTTGCGTCGTTCACTTAATAGAATGCAATCTGCGTGCCAGAATATGAAGTGTTTTGCGTAAGTGCCTGATAGTCAGCGTGAATAAAAATTTTTAGAGCTTTGGCATAGACTAAAAAGTTGTGGAGAAGTGTGGAACAAGTGTAGAATCATTCCACACTTTTGTGTGGACAAGAGTCATCTTTCGTGTGTAGAAGAGTCTTCTTTTGTGTGTGGAAGAGTCTTCTTTCGTGTGTAGAAGAGTCATCGTCAACCGAACGCCGCCCGATCGGACGGCAGACGGAATCTGATCGGACGGCGTTCGGAATCTGATCGGACGGCGTTCGGAATCTGATTGGACGGCGAACGGAATCCGATCGGACGGCGTTCGGGTGACGATGAAAGAGTATGGGCTTATTGCCAAACAAACTTGAAGGTCTTTGTAGCTGTCGGCGTCTTTACGCTGAGCAGATACACGCCCTTTGGCAGTTGCGGCACGGCAACAGACAGCGTTTCGCCTGCCGAGCGTTTGCCGAGCTGCTTGCTGAACAGCGTGCTGCCCGTCATGCTTGTGATGCCGAGCGTAGCCTGCGTGTCGCGAGCGAAGCCCAATACGATGTTTCCGTCTGCGATGCGCACCGTTCCGTCGAACGGCATGGCGATGCTCACGCAGCCCGTCTCCTGCTTCTCTATGCACTGGCGCAGTCCGTCGAGCGCGTTAATCTTGCCGTAGCCCCAGTTGCTGTCGGGTGCCGTAGCCGTGAAGCTGTCCTTGCGCGCCGTGTTCTGCACAATCTCGTGCAGCTGTTCGGGCGTGAGCTGCGGATAAGCCTGCAGCCATGTAGCCACTATGCCGGCTACGAACGGCGACGCCATCGACGTGCCCTGCATGTAGCCGTACTGGTTGTAGCGACCGAAGTTCTCGTTGTATTCGGCGTACATCAAGTTGCCCGACGCGTCGTTGTTCGACACGGCAGAGATGATGAAGCAGCCCGGCGCCGTGATGTTCGGCTTCATGCGTCCGTCTACGGTAGGGCCGTAGCTCGAGAACGAACTCAGGTCGCCTACGGTCTCCTGCAGCGTAGCCTGCTGTCCGCCGTTTGTCGTGTACTCGTTGCGTGTGGTGTAAGAGCCCACGGTGAGTATGCGCTTGCCCGTTCCGCCAATCTCGCAGAGCGTAGACGACGCTGCGTCGGGCGCCGAGAAGCCCTCTATGTCGCGCGACTCCAACGCCAGATACGTATTGTCCGACCAAATGTTCACTCTGCCCGCCGTCTTCGGCGTCACGGTGAGCGCTATGGCGTAGTTGTTGCGTATCGAGGTGAGCGCAGATGTCAGCACCACGTGCGGCTTGCCGTTGAGCGGACTCACCTCCGAAGCCACCTTCCACGTGCCCGTAGCGTACTTGCCGAAGTCTACATTCGTGACGCCCTCCGCCGGATAAACGGTCGTAGACCGCGCATCCTTCTTGTTGAACGTGCTGTAGGCGGCGATGTCTACGGTGAAGTCGACGCCCTTCTCGCCCCAAATCTCTATCGTGCCGCCCGAAACCGAGTTAGACGGCGCCACCTTGTACTTCACGAACGTGCGTAGCGGCGCAGCGTCGGCTGTAGCGAAGGTATGGTCGATGTGGAAGGCGTCGGTGCGGTGGTTGCCGGCAGCGCCCACGATGAGGCGGCCCGGTCCCTGCATGGCGTCGGTCATGGTGTCGAACGTAGAAGTGCCGTCGTGCGGTCCGTCCTGGTTGCCCAGACTGAGGTTGACGACGCACGGCTTGCCCACCTCGTCGGCATAGTCGAAGATATACTGCACGGCGTTGCTGATGTCGGCGTTGGTGCTCGCGTTCAGGTCGAGCGCCACGAGCACGATGTCAGCGTCGGGCGCATTGCCCACGTACGCCCCGTCCTTGTAGGCGTCGCTACCCGCAGCTATGGCAGCCACGTGCGTGCCGTGCGAGTTAGAGTCGCTGTCGCCCTGCGCCTTCTCTATCAGTTCGGGCGTGTTCAGCTCAATGCCGTAGCCGTACTTTGCAGGAGCCGAAGCGCCGTCGAGCGTCGTAGCGCTCTGCTCCCACACACGCTTGATGCGCAGCGCTCCGTCGGCAGGGCGGCGGAAAGCGGCGTGCATATAGTCGAATCCGGCGTCGACCACGCCCACAACCACGCCCTCGCCGGTGTAAGCCTTCGGCAGGTCGGTGCCTTTGTGTATCAGGTCGGTGCCAGCCTCCTGGCGCGCAAGGTTGAGCATCTGCGTTGCGCCCGAAGTAATCTGGATGTACTCTACGCCCTGCTGCTTAGCCAGACGCTGCAAGGCGTCGAGCGTGAGGCGCACGGTAGCCGTATTGGCGTTCTCGGCGATAGGCGTCACACCCAACTGCTGCCACGATGTGCGCGCAGGGTCGATTGTTACGTATGCTGAAAGCTGACTGCTTGCGGCGCCCACTGCTGCGGCTTGCGCAGCGGGCGACTTAAGCAGAGTGGGGGAAGCGACGGCAATAGCCGTGCGAGGCGAAAGCGATGTCTGCGCCAACGCTGAGGCTGGCGCGAGCAACATCGTTGCACCTATTATATATATGTATGACTTGCGCATGATATACCTTATTATATTATATGTATCTGTTTTCGGCTGCCCGTATTACTTCACGAGCACCTTCTTTGTGGTCTGCTTGCCGTCGGCTGTCACCTTCACGATGTACACGCCCTTGGCAAGATCGGCGTTCTCCACCTGCGCACCTGCGAGGTTGTACACCTGCAGACGGTCGTATGCGCCGCCGACGTGCACCTTTCCGTTGCTCACGAAGATGCTAACGCTCTGCTCAGCCTCGGCGCTGTTCACGTCGGTAGGCTTGACGAAGCCCGTCTGCTTGTGCGACTCGCCCAGACGCGCCTCGCAGCAGTTGTAGATAGTGTGCTTGTTGTTGTCGTTCTGGTCGAACTCGCCTATGTAAGCCACGACGCTCATGTTCTTCAGCACAGCCTCGACGTTGTTCTTAGTCTCGTCGGCATAATAGCTCGAGTGGATGCTCTCGGGTATGGTGATGGTTTTCTCCCACGAAAGCAGCTGACCCGCTTTTATGTTCTCCACCTGGTATCCCCATGCGTTGCCCGTCACCGTTCCGCGGAAGGTGCGGTTGTGTATGTAGTTGTCTCCGCCGTTCGCCTGACGCGCTTCGATGCCGTCCTGCACGAGGTATACGTTGAAGATAGAGCTGTTGTGAGGCACGGTCTTGTGAGGCAGCACGTAGAGCTTCACGTTCAGCTCGCGTGTGCTCTCGTCCAGTGTGGTCTTGAGGTAGAGCGAAACGTACGGCTCCTTGGTGTCGGCGTAGTAGATGGTAGAAAGCAGACTGCTGAGGTCGATGGCGCTCACTATCGGCGTAGTGCTTACGTCGGCGTTAGTGTTGCGGTTTACCATAGCCGCCGGTGCGAAGGTGCTCGACATGTTAGGGTAGAAGAATATATATGTAGGGTCTTCGCTCATTGTGAACATATCGGGTTTGTAACCTACGTGATGAGCCACCTCAATGATGTTCTTCTCTGCTTTTTTGATGGCAGCCTCAATGTTCAGATGACCGCCCGGACAGTTGGCGCAGTCCTGACCCGTGAACGCTTCGAGCAACAACGAGCGCTCCATAGTCTTCGGGTAGAGGAAGAGGTTGGCGCTTACGCTGTTGTCCGACGTGTCGGTCTCCTTGCCCGCACCGTTCACGTTAGCGATAGTTACGCTGAGGCTTTGCTCGCCCTCGTTGCTTGTGTCCACGTCTTTGAGGTCGAAGCTGTAGCCCTCCTTCGGCTTGATGCTGAGGTCGGCGAAGTGCTGCGTGGTCTTGTTGCCGCCCACCTCGACGATGGCGTCGAAGCTGGTTATGTCCGTCGTGCCGGCGTTCACGAAGCAAGCCGAGAAGTTGCAGTTGTCGCCCGCCTTATAGTAGCCTTCGAAGTTGCTCTGAGCGATGATGGCGTCGGTATAGTCGCCCACGTTCTCGGCGTTGACGAAGATGAGCGCGCTGCCCTTGTTCATGCCGTAGGTGTCTACCCACGCTCCGTCCTTGTAGCCGTAGTTGCAGCCCTCGATGTCGTACGAACCGTCCGACATGAGCACTTTGTATGTTGTGGCAACTTCGGTTGTGTAGCCTACGTAGAGACAGTCCTCGTCGCCGGTTATGGTGTACGGCTTATCGAGCGTCCACTTTATCTTGCTCAGCGCCTTCGTCACCTCAACGGTTCCCTCGGCGATAGGTGTGCCGTCGAGCTGCTTGGTGAGGAAAACGTGCATCTTCTTGTCGGTGACATTCTTGCTGCCCAACACGAACTCGGCGAAGTCGATGGTCTTGCCCTTCAGAGCCTGCAGCTTGGCGTGGCTCAGGCGCATAGCCTGTCCCTGCTTCTCGGTGCTGCCGAGGCGGAATACGTTGTTGCGCGAAATCTCATCTTTCGAGTAGCCGATGTTGGTGGCGTTGATGTTCCCTGCTACGAGGAGGAGGGAAGCGATGCTAAGTAGGGTTTTTCTCATAGTATATATTAATTAATTGTTCTTTTGCTTGTTAGTATCAAATTTATTCACATTCTCTTTATTTAATAACGTGTAATAACTATTTGCTGATAATTTGCTTGCAAATGTACGGCTTTTTGCAAATATACGCAACAATTTAGTTGAAAATACACTTATTTAGGCTTGCTTTTAAAAAGTAATTGTGTATCTTTGCAATGTGGTAGACTGCGTTTGGGTAATAGAAGTAGCCTTTTATCGCTAAACTTGCGCAGTCTTAACGCTATTAATAATCAAAAAAACACAGAATTATGGAAAAACGTTTACTTTATTCGGTAGCAGCCATGACGTTGATGCTTGGCTCTGCAGCCCCGACATTCGCACAGAAAGTAGAGACACAGAACCGATTCTTAGTGAAGGCTGTCACGCTTGGTAGTCAGATGGGCGATATGCCCGAAGACCTCGACTCTAAGCGCGTGTATTATTACTACAACACCGATGGCAAGTTGGTAGGCAGTTCTACCTACGGACGCAACTACACCGACGGTGGCTATTCGGATACCTTCTCGCTCACCGACATCGAGAAGATTATCTTCGATGTAAACGGCAACATGACCAACAAAGACTTCTACCAGTATGGCGACTATGACGACGGCGACTACTCTTTCCGTAAGACACAGAACTGTGAGAGCTATACATACGACGCGCAGGGCAGACTGGCTACAGACACTACCTCGATGCGCATCAACGAGTATAAGTACAACGACGACGGCACGCTGCTAAAGGTTACGTCGTACAACAAACGCACAAAGAAGCTTGTGCAGGAGATTACATACACTTATGAGAACGGACAGGCTACTCACTACTCGTCTACCGGACAGTATTACGAGTTCGAGGCTGACCTTAAGTACGACGCCGACGGCAACAAGATTGAGGAATACCAGTATGCGAAGTCTGGCGAGAATGTGAAGCCGCGTCAGCGCGAAACCTGGACATACACCGATGGTGTGCTCACGCTCTACATGAAGTACCGCTACGACAGTAAAGGCGCAGAAGTGGCTGACTCGAAGAAAGAGTATGTCCCCGTGAAGAACAACATGAACGTTATGGATGTTAGCGACTATACCTACAATTCGGTTAAGGACACATGGAACAAATGGGGCTTGACCGTGCGTCAGACCTACCGCGACTTCAGCGGAATGAAGGAAGCTACACAGACGATGCTTCTCTCGGCTACACCCGACAAGAAACTCAAGAACACTATTAACCTGCAATTCACAGCTCCGAAAGCCGGTCTTGTCCATGGCTGCAAGTTTGTAGTCTACCGCGACTGCGTGGCTCTCGACACGCTCGACCTTGCCGACGTTATGGATCCTGCAACAAAGCAGTGCTCTTATCAGGACAAGGAACTCAAGAGCGACACATACACTTACTTTGTTCAGCCGCTTTTCGCCCTCACAAACGGCGAGATAAGCGATGCTACTGCCGACTCGGAGTGGGTGGGCTACTATACTTCTACGCCTATGGACGTGAACGTGGCTCTCGCTACTGAGCTTCCTGCCGTTACAGACCTGAAGCTCGTAGGTGGCGAGGTGAAGCGCATCGGTTCTATCATGAGCCAATTGATAGAATACTATGCTGATCTCGAATGGAAGAACCCGGCTAATCTCGAAGAACTCGGCTTCGTGAGAAACGACGTTGCCTTTGTGGGTATGGGCCTCTCTGACACTAAGTTGGAAGGCTCCGCCGAGTCTGCAAGAGTGCAGATTATGTACGACGAGATGCAGGTGTATGTCATCACAACATACAAGTACGGCAAGGCTTACTCTGACGCCATCACCGTTACTGTTAAGGACATCGAGAAGTATAACGGCGTGGAGAGCGTTACAGCCGACGGCGTAGTGAAGGCTACATTCGCAGGCAACACCGTGCAGCTCAGCGATGCCGCAAACGTATCGGTTTACTCTGCTGCAGGCGCTAAGGTGTACGCAAAGCAGAATACATGCAGCGTGGCTCTCGGTCAGCTTCCGGCTGCTACGTATATAGTATGTGTAGAGAAGGACGGCAAGAGCAGTTTCTACAAGTACGGCGTGAAGTAGCATAAGCTCACGCCAGGATAGCACTTCGTGAAAAGACACACATGTATATTACGTAGAGTATATAATATAATGTGTGTCTTTTCAGATTATTAATTAACCAAAAACATGGAATTATGGGAAAAAGATTACTCAATTCGATTGCAGCTCTGGCATTAGTGCTCGGCTGCCCGGCAACGGCTGACGCTCAGCAGGCGGCTCCAGAAAACAGATTCTTGGTTAATACTGCCACCTTCGGCAGTTCGATGGGCGATATCCCGGACGATGTAGTGTCGAAACGCAGTATGTATTACTATAACACCGACGGACTCTTCGTCGGTAGAGCCGACTACGGACGCCTCTACACCGACGAAGGCTACTCGGACGACTTCGATGTTATGACTTTCTGCAAGGCTGTCTTCAACACCGACGGCATGATGACCAATAAGGACACGTACCAGTGGGGCGAATACGACGGCGGCGTCTTCAGCTTCCGCAAGACGCAGAACTGCGAGAGCTATACTTACGACAGCGATGGACGATTGGCTACCGATACTACGTCGATGTATATCAACGAGTATGCGTACAACACCGACGGAACGCTGGCTAAGAAGTCTACCTATATCAGAGACACTAAGAAGTTCAAGCAGGAGATTACGTACACCTATACCGACGGCGTGCTCACCCATTACTCATCAACCGGCGAATACGACTCGTACAAGTTCGAGGCTAACATAAAGTACGACGCCGACGGCAACAAGGTGGAGGAGTATCAGTACAAGCTGAAGAATGGCAATGAGGTGGCTAAACAGCGCGAGGCATGGACTTATACCAGCGGTGCGCTCATACTCTACGAGAAGTTCCGCTACGATGCAAGCGGCAAGGAGATACCGAGCGCAAAGACCGAGTATAAGCCGGTGAACGGTAATCTGAACCTGATGGATGTTTGCAGCTACAACTACAGCAGTAATAAGTGGACACGTAGCGGTCTGCCCATGCGCTATGAGTATCGCGACTTCAGTGGCATGAAGGAGAAGACTGCCATGATGATTATGTCGGCTACGCTCGACAAGGAGAAGCCGAACACCGTAGACCTCCGCTTCAATGTGCCGAAGGCAGGACTCGAGTACGGCTGCAAGTTCGTCATTTTCCGCAACTGCATACCGCAGGATACCGTTGACCTTGCCGACGTGATAGACCCAGAAACAATGCAGTGTGCGTACGAGGACGACGAACTCAGCAACAGTACATACACTTACTTCATTCAGCCGCTCTTCGCCGTGAAGGACGGCAAGATAGTGAAGCCTGCCGCCGACTCGGAGTGGGTAGGTTTCTACAGCACTACGCCTACCGAGATAGAAGTAGCGCTCGACCACGAACTGCCTGCCGTAACCCATCTGGCTCTCGTAGGCGGCGAAGTGAAGAACGTAGGTACAAAGTTGAATCCGGAAATGGAATACAACGCCGTCTTTGGTTGGAAGAATCCTGCCGACATGAACGACAACGGCTTTATCAAGCATACGCTCTACTTCGTTGGAAGCAATGTGCCAGAGAACGAAACAAGAGAGGCTTCGAAGGACACGCTTCACGTAATGCTTCTCGACGACGTTGTAGAGGCGTATGTCGTTACGACCTACAAGTACGGCAAGGCGTTCTCCGACACCATCACCGTTAAGTTGGCAGACATAGAAAACGGCAACTATACAGCCATGCAGCGCATTGGCGTGGACGGCGTGGTGAAGGCTATCTTTGCAGGCAACACGGTTCAGCTCAGCGATGCTGCAAACGTATCTGTCTACAATGTTTCGGGCGAACGTGTATACGCACGCAAACGCACAAGAAGCGTATCGCTTGCTCAGCTCCCGACTGCAGCTTATATAATATGTATAGAGCGCGACGGCAAGCAGAGCGTCTACAAGTATCACGTCAAGTGAGGATAAAACAATATCATAGGCAAAACATTCAAACTACAGAACATAGCCTAAATTATTAATAAATAAAATTCTTAAAAACCGTAATATCAATAGATGAAGACAAAAATGTTACTTGCGTCGCTACTCTTAAGTGGCGCAGCTTTCGCACAGACATCACCCTTAGTGATGGTCACCCCAAGCGACTACAACATCATGGCTGCTTCGCCAAACGGCAAGTGGGCGTGTGGTATGTACTTCGACAGTGGCAACGAGGCTTACGGATTCCGCTGGAATTTGGAGAGCGGAGAGATTGATTTGCTCAATCCGTCGTCGCCTTCGCAGGCTTACAGCGTGTCTAACAACGGCGTTGTTGTGGGCTTGTACACCGACAATAGCTACAAGAAGAACGGTGCTTCGACGCAGCTCGCTGGCTATTGGCAGAACAACCGTTGGAACCGTCTCGAAATGCCTTCTGACGCTGTGAGCAGTAGCGGCGCTTCTGGCATATCGCCCGACGGACACTACATCACGGGCAACGTGTATGTAGGCGGAAAGTATTTGGGATACGTATGGAAGGACGGCAAGATTTATCGCCAACTGAAGGAGAACAATGGTATCGCGATACCTTATGCAATATCGCCCGACGGAGAGTATACTACGGGTTGGGTTATGAACAAGAACCGCCAGGCATGTTTATGGGGACCCGACGGCAATTTCACCACACTCTCTGACCAGCAGTCGCCGTTCTGTGTAGGCAAGAAGTTCTCGCCCGACGGCAAGAAGCTGCTTTACTTCGGCGGTTGGCAGACCGAAGAAGAGGCAGGCGGAGCAGGCAAGGTGCGCGGAGCTTGGGCGCTCTACGATATGGAAACCGGCAAGAAGAGCGCTATTCTTCCGGCTGGCGACAACGACGACCTCGACTTCTTCGACATCAGCGCTAACGGCACCGTGATGTGCGAGGACAACCAGTTGGGTTACATCTATCAGAACGGAAAGGGCACCTTTGCATACAAGTATCTGAAGGAAAAAGGCGTGAACCTCGCCGACTATCATGTTTTCGTCAATCCAGACTCGCCGAAGGATTCCGACGGCGAAACCCTTTACAACGTGACTCGCGCCACATCCGTGTCGGTAGACGATCACATCATGGGATTCCTCTTCTACAACGACAACAAGGATTCGGACGGCAACTATGCCATTTCGCCGCAGTCGATGATCGTGAAGTTCGGCAGTCCGATGTTCTCGGCTATGCCTCCGGTGAGCATCAAGGCTCAGCAGTTGTCAGGACTCACCACGGTGAAGATTACATGGAAGCCGAACGTTGCAGCCACAGGCATAACCGGATATAAGGTGTATCGTGACGGCAACAAGGTGAGCAGCGATGTTGTTACCGCTGAAGGATTCGTAGATGCTGGTGTGCCGGTAGGCGAACACGAGTATGTGGTTACGGCAGTGTACGGCGACGTTGAGTCGGCTGATAGCGAGACAGCTACTGTCAAGGTGGAGAATCAGAAACTTTCTACGCCTACAAACCTCTTCGCACAGCAGCACGGCTACAGCGCAGCATACATGGAGTGGAGCGATCCGTCAACAAACTTCGGAGCGCTCACATACTTCAACCCCGACAACGCCAACTTAGAGACATTCGGTCTGTCGTTCGACGGCGAGAGCTACGAGACAGCCATCGCTTTCGACGCCGTAACGCTCAGCGCATACAAGGGACAGAAGCTCACATCCGTAGGTTTCTACCCGATGGAGGCTCAGGGCGGCTGGACTATCAACCTCTACACACGCAGCGCAGACGGCAAGTTGCAGAAGTTCTACACACAGCCCGTTACGCAGAAGCTGAACTACGGCGAGCGCAACGTCGTTAAGCTCAACACTCCGCAGAATCTGCCTTCTGGCGAACTGCTCGTGTCGGTTGAGGTGAAGGTTACAGAGGCTTCGCAGCGCATCACAGCGCTCGACTTCGGTCGCGCCGTGAAGGGCTCTTCCGACCTGCTCCGCCTTACAACCGAGCCCGACTTCTACTCGATGGGCAACCTTATGGAGGAGAGCAACTATCTCTACGCCGCTTCGTGGGCTATCGACGCTATCGTGGCGCCGGAAGGTGCCGACCTTGCAAAGGACAACGTGACGGGCTATAATATATATGTAGACGGCAAGAAGGTAGGTTCGTCTGCTACAAAGAGCTTCACCGTACCCTCTCTCGACAAGGGCGACCATGCACTTGGCGTGAGCGCCGTGTATGCCAACGGATCGGAGTCGGAGCCGACCGTAGCCCAGCTTGCGGTTGTTCCTGACGACAGCCAGCTTCAGGCTGTGAAGGGCGTGGCAGTAGCGCCGGTAAGCGCTTCTGCTGTGAAGGCTGATTGGGCAGCACCGGTTGACCGCGACGTAGTTCAGGTGCAGTATTGCACGGGCTCTGCATCAACGCAGGGCGTGACAGCTCCCGCTGACAACAACTATAACATCATGGTTGGTGCGCTCTATCCGTCGAAGACATTCCGCGGTCGCACCGGATACGCCATCAAGAAGGCACGCTTCTATCCGCTCACAGAAGCTACATACACAGTGTATGTCTACAAGAACGATGAGCTGATAAGCCAGACCGAGGTAGACGACTACACCGTAGGTAAGTGGAACGAGGTGGAACTCACGAAGCCTATCATCATCGAGAACGGATCTACATATCGTCTTGCTATCGACTGCTATGATGTAACACCGAAGGAACCGGCTATCGCCGTTGACAGCAGCGATCCGCTGGAAGGCTACTCTGACATCTACTCGCTCGACGGCGAGTCGTGGAGCTCAATATCTTCTACCGGCGTGATGGCTAACTGGATGATCGGTCTCGTGCTGGAGAACCCGAAACCAGGTACGTTGCCTATCGAAGGCTACGACGTGTTCATCGACAACGCTAAGAAGAACGCGGCGAAGCTCACGGAGAGAACATACACACACGACTTCGGTACCGACGACAAGCAGCAGCACACTATCCGCGTTGACGTATACTACACAGTGAAGTCGACAAGCGTGAAGGGCGGCGTAACCAACTTCCTCATCGCCGTTGCAGGTATCGACGAGAACACCGTAGGACGTATCGAGATGCGCCAGGGCGAGAACGAGCTTACCGTGACTGGCGAGGGCGTGACGTCGGTAGAACTTGTGTCGGCAGCAGGCGCTGTTGTGGCAAAGGCAGAAGGCAACACCGTATCGCTCAACGGCTTGGCTGCAGGCGTATACGTAGTGAAGGCCGTAGTAGCCGGCGAAACCGTCACACGCAAGATAATGATAACGAAGTAAAAGTTTTAGCATGTTAAGCACAAATTTGCTACACTTAAGCCAAGAATATTGCGTTTTGTTCCATAATCGGTAAAATGAGGGTTGCGTGTTGCAAAAAATATGAGTAAATTTGCAACGTGAACAGAAACGTAAACCAGATTTGACCAACACAAAACGCATCATATAAAAGCAAAAAAGCGCTGACGAAGATTGTTTCGCCAGCGCTTTTTTTAATTAGTAATTCGTAATTATTAATTATTAATTGGCAAGGTCGTAATTACGAATTATTAATTATTAATTTTTAATTATTAATTGGGAAGGTATAATTACGAATTACGATTTACGAATTAATAATTAATAATTAACAATTCTTCTTTTCTTTCAGCAAGTCGCGAATCTCGGTGAGCAGCAGCTCCTCCTTTGTCGGCTTCGGCTCCTCGGGAGCAGGTGCAGGCTTGGTTTCCTCCTCCTTCTTCTTGAGGTTAGCCAGCTTGTTGATACCCTTCACGAGGAGGAACACGCAGAAAGCGATGATAGTGAAGTCGATGATAGTCTGAATGAACGCACCATAGTTGATGGTAGCCGGCTTCATAGTCTCCATGCCGAGGTTTACGGCAGGCAACTCGAACTTCAGGTCGCTGAAGTTGACGCCGCCGATGAGCCATCCGATAGGCGGCATGATGATATCGTTCACGATAGAGCTAACTATCTTTCCGAACGCACCGCCGATGATCACACCGACAGCCATGTCTACAGCGTTGCCCTTTACGGCGAACGCCTTGAACTCATTTAGCATTTTTCCCATAGTTTCTGTTTGTTAATTGTTTAATTTCGAATGTCCGATTGTATGTTTCTTGTTTCCAACTATCTTATTTTGCAAAGTGTATATAGCAAACTGCGCTTATTATATATAATGTATATAGCCCAGTGAAATTATATAGCGATTTTTTAAATAATTTAATACCTCTATTGGCTGCAAAATTAGAAAATAATTATTAACTTTGCGCTCGATAAAGAAAAAAATGCTCAAAAGTATTGCTTTTTGAATGTCTCAGTTCATTGGCAAGTACTGTGGAGCTTGAAAGTAAGATTTATTTTCAACCATTAATTTAAATATTAAACAAAATGACAAAAGTTGCTATTAACGGCTTCGGCCGTATCGGTCGTCTGGCTTTCCGTCAGATGTTTGAGGCAGAGGGTTATGAGGTGGTTGCTATCAACGACCTTACATCTCCAAAAATGTTGGCTCACCTTCTTAAGTATGATACAGCTCAGGGTGGCTTCGCTGGCAAGTACGGTGAGGGCAAGCACACTGTAGAGGCAACAGACAACTCTATCATCGTTGATGGTAAGGAAATCACTATCTATGCTAAGCCAAACGCTGCTGAGCTTCCTTGGGGCGAGCTTGGTGTTGACGTAGTACTCGAGTGCACAGGTTTCTACACATCAAAGGAGAAGGCTTCTGCTCACATCGCAGCAGGTGCTAAGAAGGTTGTTATCTCTGCTCCTGCTGGTAACGATCTCCCAACTATCGTTTACAACACAAACCACAAGACTTTGACTCCAGCCGACACAGTTATTTCTGCAGCTTCTTGTACAACTAACTGCTTGGCTCCTATGGCTTACGCTTTGAACAAGTATGCAGCTATCCAGTCAGGTATCATGTCTACTATCCACGCTTACACAGGTGACCAGATGATTCTCGACGGTCCTCAGCGTAAGGGCGACCTCCGTCGTTCACGTGCAGGTGCTCAGAACATCGTTCCTAACTCAACAGGTGCTGCTAAGGCTATCGGTCTCGTAATTCCTGAGTTGAACGGTAAGTTGATCGGTTCTGCACAGCGTGTTCCAACTCCAACAGGTTCTACAACTATCCTCGTAGCTGTTGTTAAGGGTAAGGACGTAACTGTTGAGGGTATCAACGCTGCTATGAAGGCTGCTTCTAACGAGAGCTTCGGTTACAACGAGGATCAGATCGTATCTTCTGATATCATCGGTATGCGTTACGGTTCTCTCTTCGATGCTACTCAGACAATGGTTAGCAAGATCGACGACGATACATATCAGGTACAGGTAGTTTCTTGGTACGACAATGAGAACTCTTATACTTCTCAGATGGTTCGTACTATCAAGTACCTCGCAGAGTTGAAGTAATTCGTTGACTCGGTTTACGACAACATATATAAGCCTGGCATTGTAAAATGCCAGGCTTTTTTGTTTCAATACCCCTCCTGAAACCTCATTTATGGGTTTCTAACAACGCTACTATTGTGTGCTGACGGCGTTACCGTTGTGCGGTAATAATGTAACCTATACGCGGTAACGGTGTTACAGAATAGGTGTAATCGTGTTACCACTTCACGGTAATCGTGTAGCATTACAAACAATTTTCTGCACAATTGTGCGGCATATGAGAAATTTTTTGTAAGTTTGTATTTTGAAACCGTAGCTATGTGCTATCAGAGGCAAAGCAATCGGTTTACTAAACCGAACAAATTGCTTTCAGAACCCGAAACAACATTATTAAATACACGTGCAGCAAAGCTATTGACGACATGCAGAACAAAAGAATGATAACCATACTCGGACCCACCGCAAGCGGAAAGACCGCTGTGGCGGCAGCACTCGCATTGCGCACCGGCGGCGAGATAATCAGCGCCGACTCGCGCCAGGTGTACCGCCGCATGGACATCGGAACGGGCAAGGACTTGGCCGACTACGAGGTTGACGGCCAGCCGATTCCGTATCATCTTATCGACATAGCCGAGCCTGGCACAAAGTACAATCTGTTCCAGTATCAGCAGGACTTCCACGTGGCATACGACGACATCTGTAGCCGAGGCAAGCTGCCCATACTCTGTGGCGGCACCGGTCTGTACATCGAAGCCGTGCTGGGCGGCTACCAGCTCTCGCCCGTGCCGCAGAATCAGCCGTTGCGCGATGCTCTCGCCGGAAAGTCGCTTGCCGAACTCACCGAAATGCTTGTAGAACTGAAGCGTCGCAACGGGTCGAACATGCACAATCAGACCGACGTCGACACCGCCCAGCGTGCCATACGCGCCATCGAGATAGAGACATACAACCTGGAAAACCCTACACCCGAACGACAGCTGCCGCCAGTCGACTCGCTCATCGTGGGCATAAACATCGACCGCGACCTGCGCCGCGAGAAGATAACACGCCGACTGAAGGCGCGCCTCGACGAGGGTATGGCAGACGAGATACGCGCGTTGATAGGCGAGGGCATCGACCCCGAAGACCTTATATACTACGGTCTTGAGTACAAGTTCATTACCGAATACGTCGTTGGTCGCCTCAGCTTCGACGAGATGTTCCGACAGCTGGAGATAGCCATCCACCAGTTCGCCAAGCGACAGATGACGTGGTTCCGCGGCATGGAGCGACGCGGATATACCATCCACTGGGTTGACGCCAAGCTGCCCATGGACGAGAAGGTAGAAGCAATATGCAAGCTGATGCAGGACGCATAGCGAGAGATATAAAAGAATGTGACATCGTGGCGGACATACCGCCGCTAAAAAGGCTTACTATATGATTAACGACAACCGTTGGGGCATACTCTACTGCCCGAAACACGAGACGTTCAACTCCGGCAAACGCTGGGAGAAGATTGAGCGATGCCTGAAGGCGAACGGCATCGAGTACGACTACTTGCAGAGCGAGAACTCGGCAAGCGTGGAGCGCTTGGTGAAGATGATGATCAATAGTGGATACAAGACTATTGTCATCGTCGGCGGCGACTCGGCGCTTAACGACGCTGTCAACTGCCTCATGCTCACCGAGCGAAGCATACGCGAGACCATTGCGCTCGGCGTGATACCCAACGGACTCATGAACGACTTCGCGCATTTCTGGGGATTCCGCGAGAGCGACTACGAGCAGACCATCAAGTGGCTCAAGCAGCGTCGCGTGCGCAAGATTGACCTCGGCTGCATACGCTACACCAACAAGCACGGCGAGGCGTGCCGCCGCTACTTCCTCAACTGCATCAACATCGGACTCATCGCTGCCATCATGAACCTGCGCCGACAGACACGCCACTTCTTCGGTTCGCGCACGCTCTCGTTCCTCTGCTCGTTCGTGCTCATGATTTTCCAGCGACTCGAGTACCGCATGCACCTAAAGATAAACTCCGACATCGTGGAGCGCAACGTCATGACCGTATGCATCGGCAACGCTACAGGCTACGGACAGACGCCGAACGCCGTGCCCTACAACGGACTGCTCGATGTGAGCGTGGTCTACCATCCCGGTATGACGCAGCTCATCGAAGGCTTCTACCTCTTCGTGCGCGGCAAGTTCCTCAACCACCGCAGCGTCCACCCGTTCCGCACACGCAAGGTGGAAGTGATCGAGGCGAACAAGGCACTCGTGGGCATCGACGGACGCCTCATGAAGACCCCCGTCGGACCATTCACCGTGAGCGTAGAGCAGGAAGTCATCAACTTTCTCATACCCGAGTAAAGCAAACGTTTTCCATGATAAATCCTCATATTCTGCAATGTTTTGTGCGAAATATGAGGATTTTTTTTAAATAGTTAATATTTTATTTTGTGCATAAATATATTTTTACTACCTTTGATTTCGTAAGGTAGCAACGCCTATATAAAGACTACTACACTTCTTACAGCTAACTAATAATGAACCTTAATCATAAATCTATGAGTTATTTGAGATTCGAAAAAGCTCTGATGACAAACCTCGAAGAGTCGTTGCCACGCGAGTTGTTGCGTACTAATCGTTCGGGAGCATATTCCTGCTCTACGATTGTAGATTGTAATACGCGCAAGTATCATGGCTTGCTCGTCGTGCCCGTACCGGAACTCGACGACGAGAACCATGTGCTCCTCTCTTCGCTCGACCCCACCGTTATTCAGCACGGCGCCGAGTTCAATCTTGGTTTGCACAAGTATCAGGGCAATAATTACAGTCCGAAAGGTCACAAATATATCCGAGAGTTCGATTGTGACACAGTGCCCACAACACTCTACCGCGTAGGCGGTGTGCTTCTGAAAAAAGAGGTAGTGTTCCAGCACTATGAAGACCGCATCCTTATCCGTTATACCCTTGTTGATGCACATTCTGCAACGACATTGCGCTTCCGTCCGTTCCTTGCTTTCCGCAGCGTACGCCAGTTTACGCACGAGAATACCGTAGCTTCACGCGAGTATGCAGAAGTTACAAACGGCATCAAGACCTGCATGTACGCCGGCTACCCCGACCTTTACATGCAGTTCAGCAAGAAAGTGGAGTTCGTGTTCCAGCCCGACTGGTACCGCGGCGTGGAATACCCGAAGGAGCAGGAGCGCGGCTACGCTTCTAACGAAGACCTCTACGTACCTGGCTACTTCGAGATGGACATCAAGAAGGGCGAGAGCATCGTGTTCTCGGCTTCTACAACAGCCTGCAAGACAACCGGACTGAAGAAGCTCTTCCAGGAGGAAGTAGACGAGCGCTCACCGCGCGACAACTTCTTCCACTGCCTCGTCAACGCAGCGCACCAGTTCCACAACCGCACAAAGAAAGACGAGCGATACATCCTCGCCGGCTATCCTTGGTTCAAGTGCCGCGCACGCGACACATTCATCTCTCTGCCGGGTCTTACGCTCTCTATCGAGGAGGAAGACTACTTCGAGCTCGTAATGGAGACAGCCATGCGCGCACTCTACGAGTTCATGGCAGGCAAGCCGCTCACAGCGAAGATTTATGAGATAGACCAGCCCGATGTTCTACTCTGGTGCGTATGGGCTGTGCAGCAGTATGCAAAACATGCAGGTCGCGAAAAGTGCAACCGCAAGTACGGCAAGCTGCTCTACGACGTATTGCATTTTATCAAGGACAACCGCCACCCGAACCTGAAGCTCTGCGAGAACGGACTTCTCTACTCTGAAGGCAAGGAAAAGGCCGTAACATGGATGAACTCTACAGCCGGCGGACACCCCGTCGTACCGCGCACAGGCTACATCGTCGAGTTCAACGCCCTTTGGTACAATGCCCTCAAGTTCTGCGCATCTATGGCTGCCGACTTCGGCGACGCCACAGAGGCTTCCGACTTCGAGCAGATGGCTACACTCTGCGGCAAGTCGTTCGTCGAGACATTCGTCAACGAGTACGGCTACCTCTTCGACTACGTAGAGCCTAAGGACAACCCCGACTGGAGCGTACGTCCGAACATGATATTCGCAGTAGCACTCGACTACTCGCCGCTCACACCTGCTCAGCAGAAGGCAGTGCTCGACGTCTGCACACGCGAACTCCTCACACCGAAGGGCCTGCGCTCGCTCTCGCCGAAGAGCGGCGGCTACAACCCGATGTACGTCGGTCCGCAGACACAACGCGACTACGCTTACCATCAGGGCACAGCATGGCCTTGGCTCGGCGGCTTCTACATGGAGGCATGCCTCAAGATTTACAAGCGCACACGCCTGTCGTTCATCGAGCGTCAGATGGTGGGCTACGAGGACGAGATGACGAGCCACTGCCTCGGCACAATCCCCGAACTCTTCGACGGCAACCCGCCATTCCACGGACGTGGCGCTATCTCGTTCGCTATGAACGTAGCCGAGATTCTGCGCACTCTCGAACTCTTGGAAAAATATAAATATTAAAATAGGAGGATAAGTATATATGAAAGTATTAATGTTCGGATGGGAGTATCCTCCTCACGTATTTGGTGGACTCGCTACCGCTAACTTCGGAATTTCTCAGGGTCTGCACGCACAGGGCGATGTTGAGACAGTGCTCTGTCTGCCGCATCCGTTCGGCGACGAGGACCGCAGCGCCTGCCGCATCGTGGCTATGAACTGCGTGCCTATCGCTTGGCGCGACGTCAACTTCGACTACGTAAAGGAACGCGTGGGCAACATCATGGACCCAGAGTATTACTATCGTCTGCGCGACCATATCTATGCCGACTTCAACTATATGCACGTCAACGACCTTGGCTGCATGGAGTTCGCCGGCGGCTACCCGTCTAACCTGCACGAGGAGATAAACAACTACTCAATCATCGCAGGCGTAGTGGCTCGCACAGAGGACTTCGACATCATTCACGCTCACGACTGGCTCACCTATCCAGCCGGCATCAACGCCAAGCACGTAAGCGGCAAACCGCTCTGCATACACGTTCACGCTACCGACTTCGACCGCTCACGCGGCAAGGTGAACCCTACGGTTTACGCCATCGAGAAGGACGGTATGGACAACGCCGACTGCATCATGTGCGTGTCGGAGCTTACGCGTCAGACCGTTATCCATCAGTATCATCAGGATCCGCGCAAGTGCTTCACAATGCACAACGCCGTTTATCCGCTGCGCCAGGAACTGCAGGACATCCCACGTCCCGACCATACGGGTAAGGAGAAGGTCGTAACATTCCTCGGACGTATCACAATGCAGAAGGGTCCGGAGTACTTCGTAGAAGCTGCCAACATGGTGCTGCAGCGCACACGCAACGTGCGCTTCTGCATGGCAGGCAGCGGCGATATGATGGACGCAATGATTTATCTCGCAGCTGAGCGCGGCATCGCCGACCGCTTCCACTTCCCAGGCTTCATGCGCGGAAAGCAGGTGTACGAGTGTCTGAAAGACTCGGACGTTTACGTCATGCCGTCAGTTTCTGAACCGTTCGGTATCTCGCCGCTTGAGGCAATGCAATGCGGCACGCCGACGATTATCTCTAAACAGTCGGGTTGCGCCGAAATCCTCGACAACTGTATCAAGGTTGACTACTGGGATATACACGCACTTGCCGACGCTATCTACTCAATATGTAGCAACGAGTCGCTTTTCAACTACCTCAAAGACGAAGGAAAGCGCGAGGTCGACCAGATCACATGGGAGAAGGTGGGCGCACGTATCAAGAATCTGTACGAGCGCGTTCTCGCTGGCGATATCTAAACTCAAAGCAAAAAGACAAACCGAGTAACTTACAATTCAATAATCTTAAAACAAACAATAATGAAAACGATTTGTTTATATTTCGAGATACATCAGAACATACAGCTGAAGCGCTATCGTTTCTTTGATATCGGCACAGACCACTATTACTATGACGACTACGAGGACGAGCGTCTCATCACTGATGTGGCTAACCGCTCGTATATGCCGGCTCTCGAGGCTTTGGGCGAAATGTTGAAGGAGCATCCGGGCTTCTTCAAGGTGGCTTTCTCTCTCTCTGGCGTAGGCATGGAGCAACTGGAGATTCACGCTCCGCAGGTGCTCGAGAAGTTGCAGGAACTCAACCAGACCGGTTGCGTAGAGTTCCTTGCCGAGCCTTACTCACACGGTCTTGCTTCGCTCGCTAACGAGGAGAGCTTCGCTAAGGAAGTGAAGCGCCAGTGCCAGAAGATGAAGGAATACTTCGGCAAGGAGCCTCAGGTTCTGCGCAACTCTTCGCTTATCTACAGCGACGAGATCGGTGCTCAGGCTGCTCAGATGGGCTTCAAGGGTATGCTTACCGAAGGCGCACGCCACGTCCTCGGCTGGAAGTCGCCGCACTATGTATACAACTGCGCGCTCGCTCCCAACCTCAAGCTCTTGCTTCGCGACGTTAACCTCAGCGACGATATCTCTCTCCGCTTCAGCAATGTCGAGTGGGAGGGCTATCCGCTCTTCGCTGATAACTACGTAGACCGCATCGCCAACTTCCCTGGCGAGGAGCACGTAGTGAACATCTTCATGGAGCTTTCTGCTCTTGGCGTGGCTCAGCCGCTGTCGAGCAACATTCTCGACTTCCTCAAGGCTCTGCCCGAATGTGCTAAGCAGCGCGGCATCTCATTCTCTACACCGAGCGAGATCTGCGAGACTATGGCAAGCGTAGGCGCTCTTGATGTGCCCGACACACTCTCTTGGACCGACGAGGAGCGCGACGTTAGCTCTTGGCTCGGCAACCCGATGCAGCGCGAGGCTTTCAACAAGCTCTATAGCGTAGCCGACCGTGTGCGCATCGCCGACGATCCGCGCATCAACCAGGACTGGGACTATCTGCAGGCTTCTAACAACTTCCGTCAGATGACTACAAAGCCGTCGCAGGTAGGTATAGACCGTGGCATCTATGCTTCGCCGTTCGACGCATTCACCAACTATATGAACATCCTCGGCGACTTCATCGCTCGCGTTAACTCGCTCTATCCTGAGTCTGTTGACAACGACGAGCTTGCTTCGCTCCTCACTACTATCAAGAATCAGGACGAGGAAATCGAGATGAAGAACAAGGAGATTATCCGTCTGCAGACCAAGATTGAGAAGATTGAGGCTGCTGAGGAGAAACTCCGTGCTAAGCTCGAGAAGACAAAGGCTCCGAAGGCTGAGGCTGCTCCGAAGGCTGCAAAGACAGCAAAGAAGCCTGCTGCAAAGAAGGCTAAGGCTGCTGAGCCAAAGGCTGAAGCTGAGCCGAAGGCTGAATAATGTTTGCGGTTGCAAATGCAAGTTGTGAAGCTTTATCGTTCTGATTATAACGCTGAGTCGTTCAGATTGCAATGTTCAAGCAAAGCACAATGTGTTTGCAACAGCAACAATTGAACTTTTGAATTAATAAGAAGTATTAAGGTTCTTGTACAATTAAATATTGGTTATAAAGGTTTAAATGTCCTACTGCGAGATGCCGTGGGGCATTTTTCTTTTAATATACTCCCATTGGCTTTAAATATCGCAGAAAGGCAAACAAATTATCTTAGCCTTTCTATTTGCGGCACACTAATTATTCCTCTGCTGAAGTGCAGCAGTCCTTCGGCTTGCATGGCGTTGAGCGCTTCCGATATGTTGAGGCGACTAATGCCGAGTTCTTGTGCAAGTCGCGTCATCTTTATGCGCAACACCTTTGCACCGGTAGGGTAGAGGCAGTGCGACTTCAGGAAGAACACGATGCGACTCCTTGTGTCAGCTGGCATCGGACGCCATAGTTTGCTCTCCGCTTTCTGTGCTATTGCGGAGACGATGTTAAGAAGATTGATACGGAAAATGATAAATTCGTCGGAGATGTGCATAAGGTCGCTCTGGCCGATCTCTACCGTGTTGCTTTCGCCAATGGACGTAAACGTGCGTGTATAATGCGGCGAAAGGCCCATGAAATGCTCCAACTGAATGATGTACGGAGCCTTTATATATTCCTCTATCGAGTAGCCGTGGTCGTCAGCGTAAGCGATAGTCTTTACGTCGCCACTCAATAGAATGGCGACGTTATCACATTTCTCTCCCTCCTTTTTAATTATATCGTTCTTGCCGAATTTCTTAAAGCTGAACTTCGTCTGACCGATAATCTGCATGAGGTTGTCGCTTGTGAGACCCTGAAACAATGGTATCTCGCGAAGCTTGTCGTAGAGATTCAGCATTTACTTCTGAATCTTGTCCTCCATAGACGGCGAATACCATACCTGCAGGTCGCCCTTGTCGTCGCTGTAGATGAGATAAGCCATCAGTTCTGGATGCTTTTCGAGCACCTTCTTCGCTTTCTCCATACCCATCACCATGAACGCCGTAGCATAAGCGTCGGCTTCCGCGCAGCGCTTTGCGAGTACTGTGGCAGAAAGAATGCTGTGTTGCACTGGATAGCCCGTAGCAGGGTCGATAGTGTGCGCATATTTCTTGCCGCCACGATAGTAGAAGTTGCGGTAGTTGCCGCTTGTCGCCATTGCGCGATCCTTCACGTTGAGCACGGTCTGCAGTTCGTTGTTCACGTTCAGCGAGTCGTCCGACGGCTTCGTCACGCCAATCTTCCACGGCAGACGCTTTTCGCTGATGCCGTGCGTAACCACCTCGCCGCCAATCTCCACCATATAGTTCTTTATGCCGCGCTTTTCGAGCAGACGCGCCACCACATCGCAGCCGTAGCCCTTAGCAATAGCGCTGCAGTCGAGCATTACGCGTGCATCTGACTTTGTGATGCGATGGTTCACGAGCTTCACCTTCTTGTAACCCACGATAGCACGCAGCGAGTCTACCGTCTGCTTCGTTGGCGGATTGCCCGTCTTGAAGCCGAAGCCCCATGCGTTCACAAGCGGCGCCACCGTTATGTCGAACGCGCCGTCGGTGTTGTCGGAGATTTTCTCAGCCAGATTAAACACACTCTCGAACATCTCGTTCGTTTCCACGTTCTCGCCGCGGTTGATGTGCGAGATGATCGACTCCTTGTTGAACATCGACAAAGCGTTGTCCACCTTCTGCAGTTCTGCGAGAATGTCTGTCTGAATAGATGAGTCGTTCTGATAAGTGATGTGATAGAACGTGCCGAATATCTGTCCCTCATCGTGCTGATAAGGCATGCTACGCTGTTGTCTTACAATATATATTGTTCCGATAATGAGGAACACGAGTAATGGCAATCGCCACAAAAGTTTTTTGTTTGTCATATACTAAATCTCAAAGATTATATTGAAAGTGCCGCCCAGTCGACTGCCACCTTGCTTACCGTAGCCCGGCACATACCATGTCTTTCCGATGTTGCCGTCGTCGTGAGCGATACGTCTGCGATAGCGCACCGACCAGCCCAGACGAAGCGGACCAGCTATCTTCGCGTCCACGCCGAACACAGCCTCCATCCAATGATAGTTGGCCTTCATGCCCTTTACGTTGTAGTCTACGTCATCGCCCCAAACCGGGTCTTTCAGTCCGTTGCCCACGACGTCGAACTTATAGTAAGTCATGGCATAGCGTGCGCCGGCATACACGCGGTAAGCGTCGTGTTTGTTCTTCGCTATGTTGAAGTCCATGCCCACACGCCAGTAGGGTGCCGATGTCTTGTACTTAAGATTTGTCGTCGGGTTGTCAGAGTCTGCCGTGCCGTATCCCAGCTCAAACACCGGAAAGTAGCGGTCCTTTAGGTTGATGCGCAGCGCCGCCTCGTACTGTCCGTAGTCGCTGAACGCCAGTTGCGCCAGTCCCACCACGTCAGCCGACACCGCCACGCCGCGGAAGAACGCCACCGTGTCCTTCTGTGCCGTCAGCTTCTTATCCGCCGTAGCATCCTTTCTGCTCTGCGCCGTCGCCGTCGTCACCGCAATCAGCAACAGGCTAATTGCTATGACCCTTGAAACGAATGAGGAAGTGCGCTTTACCGTCATTGTATGTTACCTTATTATAGTTTATCGTTATGTTTTCTATCGCCTCCGTGGTGAACTTCACGTCCGTGATGGTGTGGAAGAACTGCGGGTTGCAGTCAACCGACTCGAAGTGCGGGTTGTTCTCCTTCGTCACCCACACCGTGTCCGTCGTGCTCACGTCGCTGTCCTTCTGCTTTATGCCGAAGACATACACGTCCACCGCACGCTGATAGCTCATCGGCAGCGCGATGCTGTCGAAGCCTACGAGTCGGTTGATGATAACCGTGTCGTCGTCTTTGTAGTCGGCAGAGCGCGGCACAGCCACCGTCAGCGTGTCCTCCATCGTCTTCATGCCGGCGTCGAGTCTGAACGTGGCATACACGCGGTTGTTCAGCGGACAGTCGATAGACGAGCACGCAGCCAGCACGAACAGCGCCACCATAGCGATGGCTGTCGTTATTGTTGTTGTTCGCATTTTGTCTGAAAGTTTGTTTATGACTCGCAGCGCAGCGTCTTCTCAATCTGATAGTCGTTGCGGTTCTGCGACGAGCGGCTCACGAGGTCGCCGATGAATCCGGCGAGGAAGAACTGTGTGCCAATCATCATCACGGTGAGTGCGATGAAGAAGTAAGGCGAGTCGGTGATGAGTCGCTGCGGAATGCCGTGAGCCAGGCACCAGAGCTTGTCTGCTCCCAGTGCTACCACCGAGAGGAAGCCGAGGAAGAACATCAGCGTGCCGAGGAAGCCGAACACGTGCATAGGCTTTCTGCCGAAACTTGAGAGGAACCACAGCGTGATAAGGTCGAGATAGCCGTTGAAGAAGCGGTTCCAACCCATGAACTTCGACTTGCCGAACTTGCGTGCCTGATGATGCACCGGCTTTTCGCCTATCTTGTCGAAGCCTGCGTTCTTAGCAAGATAAGGAATGTATCGGTGCATCTCGCCGTACACCTCGATATTCTTCACCACATCTTTGCGGTAAGCCTTCAGTCCGCAGTTGAAGTCGTGCAGATTATGAATGCCGCTTACCTTACGTGCCGTAGCGTTGAAGAGTTTCGTAGGTATAGTCTTCGAGAGTGGGTCGCCCTGCTTGCGGTTCTGCTTGTATCCGCTCACGAGGTCGTAGCCCTCATCCTTAATCATGTGGTAGAGAGCCGGTATCTCGTCAGGCGAGTCCTGCAGGTCGGCGTCCATTGTGATTACGACGTCGCCCTGCGCCTCTTTGAAACCGCAGAAGAGCGCCGGACTCTTGCCGTAGTTGCGGCGGAACTTGATGCCTTTTACTGTCGTCGACTTTTGCGAGAGACCCTCTATTACGTTCCACGAGTTGTCGGTGGAGCCGTCGTTTACGAAGATCACCTCGTATGTGAAGTTATTTGCCTTCATCACGCGTTCTATCCACGCGTAGAGTTCGGGGAGCGATTCCTCCTCGTTGAACAAAGGAACTACTACTGTTATATCCATGATTTTATGGTGTTTTGTTGAGGTGTTGAGGTGTTGAGATATGATGTTGTTATGTTGAGGTGTTGAGATATGAGGTGTTGTTATGTTGAGATGGTGAGGTGTTGAGATATGATATTTAATATCTGTTTCTTTTTCCGATAAGCGCAATCGGCAGACTTACAATAGCGCCGATGGCGAGGTTCTGCATCATGAACATGAACGCCCAATGCACCGGGGTTATCATCGTCACTACGTCCATGCTGTTCTTTATCTCCGCCTTCGATATGCCCTGCTGCTCGTAGATAGGCGCCAGCTGCTTCATCGTTGTGGTGATAAGATTGGCGAACGCGCCGTTATCCAAGAACTGGAAGTAGGCGTACTGCACCAGTGCGAACACCAGCGAAGCGTAGATGAACACGTAGAGCGAGTAGGCGTAGGCGCGGCGGAACGATATCACGCCGAAGAGCGCCTCCGTGCGGAATGCCTTCAGTCGGTAGCCTACGAGGACCGGCGTGGCTATAGCTAAGATGTTGCCGATGAAACCCGCGTTGAGCAGCATTATACATGCGAAGCTTGCTGCCCACAACAGTGCGAGCAGCAAGGCATCCTGGCGTGCGAACGCCTTCAGTTGTACAAGGTTTGCTACGTTTATCATTAGCGCATCACTTTAAATATGTTCTTACCCTGCTTCACGATGAACATGCCGTGCTGTGCATCGCCCGTAACCACTCTGCCGCTGAGGTCGTACACGGTGTAGGGCTGAGCGGGGTCGAATGTGCCCTGCGTGCCCTCAGCCACGCTGCCTATAGCCGTAGCCGCGCTGCCCTTCACGCCGGTGAGCGCAATGTCGCGCACCTCCCATGTCGGAGCCTCGCTTGTGGTGCTTGTATAGTGGAACACGATGTTAATCTTCTTGCCAGCCCAAGCGCTGAGGTCGATGTCGCCCGAGTCTACGAAACTCCAGCTGTCACCCGTAGGCCATGTGAAACCTTCAAGTTTGGTATCCTTGCCCTCGCAGCGCACCTCCACACTGAGCTTCTCGCTTGGTTTCTGCGCGTAGTTCACCGCATGACTGAACGAAACCGTAGCCTCCTTGTATCCGCCGAGGTCAATCTCCGGCGTCACCACCGAGCTTTCAGCCGCATACTTCGTAGCATACTTGTTAGAACCTTCCTTGATAGCGCCCGTGCCCTTCCATCCGTACGAGCTTGTGCGCTCCCAAACCTCTGCGCCCTCCTTCGGATGGAGTGTGGTCTCGATGGTGCATCCGCCGTCCGTAGACTTGTAGCTTGCCAGGTAGATACACATCATGCTGTTCTCCGGCACCACCTGCTTCGTCACAACTGTTGTTGCCGGGTCGAACTCGTAGTTGATGCTGTCGCCCCAGATGTACTCCATGAGGTTAGGGAAGTCGATGAACGGGTTGCGGTTGCCCTGAATGCTGTACACGATGTTGTTGCGCTTAGCCTCCAGGTCGCTCACGGGGTCTTGCTTCGCCCACTTGATGTAGAGGTCAGACGCCCACTTCTGCAGCGTAGGATAGTCGCCTGTCTCAAGCGAGTTCAAGCCCTCCTTCACCCACGCATAGTCCTGGTAGCAGGTAGCCATGTAGAGGTATGCACGAGCGAAGTCGCCCTGCCATTGCGGGTAGGGCTGCCAGAGTTTCAGTCCGTCTTTGCCCGTGCCCACCTTTATCACGCCGTTGTCGTACGTCGCCTTTGTCACCACGCCCATGCCGTAGTTGCTCTTCGTAGAGTTAGCCTTGGCGTCGCTCGGCATGAGGTTGTAGAGGTCTTTGTATGCCTGGCGCTGTTCGCCTCCCCACCAACTCTTCGGGAAAGAGTGTTCGATATTCATCGAGCTGCACGATTCGCCCCATGCTCCGAACTCCACCTTCTCCGGCGAGTAGCGGTCTATTACGTATCCGTTGTCGTTATCTGTGAGGTAGAAGCCCCACCATGTGGCAGCCTTGCCCTTGCCGTAGCTGAGCACGGTAGCCTCCTTGATGATGTTGTGGACGGCGGTCTTCAGTTCGGCGCCCTTCTTTCCCTTCAGTGCGTCGTAGTAGCCCTGCGGAATCTGTGCCGAAGCAGCCATAGCGTACACCGTAGCGACGACCATCATCACCAAAGCCTTCAATTCTGTTCTCTTCATTTGTGTCTCCTTCAAAAATCTTTCTGTTTTTAAAAACGTTTCTGCGCAGCAAAGTTAGCACATTTGGCTGAAACCGCTATATAAATAATGTGTAAAAATGCTTAACCCCGCATTACGTTCCTATTTCGTAATCTCGCCGCAGATGCTTCTGCCCATGAGGTTGCGTATCACGCGCGGGTCCTTGTAGTGAGCCTGCAGGAACATGAGCTTCGTGATGGCGCTCTCTACGGTGCTGTCGCCGCCGCTCACCACGCCAGCGTCCTGCAACTGGAAGCCCGTGTCGTAGCGACCCATCTTCACGAATCCAGCCACGCACTGGCTGATGTTTACAATCGTTACGCCGCGCTGCGTAGCGTCCTTCAGCAGACGCATGAGCCACGGCTTCTGCGGAGCGTTGCCGCTGCCGAAACTTCTCATCACGATGCCGCGCAGCTCAGGTGCGTCGAACATGTGGCGCACTACGTTCTCCTGAATGCCAGGGAAGAGTGAGAACACCACCACGTTCGGGTCCATAGACAAGTGCGGAATCATCGGCTTCGTGTAGTCGGGCTTCAGGATGTAGTGGGGCTTGAAGTGGAACTCCACGCCCGCCTCGCACAGATGCGGATAGTTGAACGAGTTGAACGCATTGAATCCGTCGGCGCTCTCCTTCGTACTGCGGTTGCCGCGCAGCAGTCTGCCGCTGAAGTAGATGCACACCTCCGGCACCATCGGGTGTCCGTCTTCGCCGAACGCCGACGCCAGTTCGATACTCGTCAGCAGGTTCTCCTTGCCGTCGGTGCGGAGCTGTCCGATAGGCAGCTGCGAACCGGTGAGGATTACCGGCTTCGTCAAGTTCTCGAGCATGAACGAGAGCGCCGATGCCGTGTACGACATGGTGTCGGTGCCGTGCAGCACCACGAATCCGTCGTAGCTGTCGTAGTTGTCGGCTATGATGCGTACAAGCTGAGCCCATCGACGCAGGCTCATGTCCGATGAGTCGATAGGAGGAGTGAACTGATAAGTGTCTACATCCGTTTGCAGAAGTGCAAATTCTGGAAAGTTCGACAGCAGGTGGTCGAAGTTGAGCGGTTCGAGAGCACCCGTCTCGCGGTTGCATCCCATGCCGATAGTGCCACCGGTGTATATCAATAACACCTTGTTAAGTCGTGGGCTTGCTTGTTTGTTATTCATATTGTTCTAAGGCTAATGACACCCGCAGAAAAGAGCAATGAAAGATGGAACACGCTTCGTTTCAGCACATGCCATGTTATTATCCGACAAAATTAAATAAAATTTGCGACAATACACCTGCTTCTCCCATGTTTTTTTACAAAGTGATTGTGTTTGTTGCAATTAGTGGGGTGTATCCAGCCTTGGTTTGTGTCATCGTGTCGCGTTCGGTGTCCGATTGGGTCGCGTCCGCCGTCCGATCGGGTTGCGTCCGCCGTCCAATCGGGTTGCGTTCGGTGTCCGATCGGATTCCGTTCGGGTGACGATGGGGTAGCGTAGGGCGGTCGATTGTACTTTGTTGCATTATTCTGTGAAATGTATAAGCAAAAACTTGTCAGTGTCAGAAATATGTAGTATTTTTGCAGTCGATATTTAAACAAAAGACTGAATAATTGTTATGAAGAAATTATTGTTTCCGATAATTATAGCGACAGTAGTGGTTCTCCTCAGCGGTTGTGCTGCAGCGAGGAAGGTTCCTTATTTCAAGAATATCGACTCCATCAACCTTGCCGCTTCAAGAGGTTTGTACGATGCTCGTATCATGCCTAAGGACTTGCTCTCCATCGCCGTCGTAACGTCCGACCAGGAGACCTCTCGTCCGTTCAACCTCTTCGCCAATATGCCTACCAGCAACGGTGGCAACTCGGGCACTATTAACAGCACCGTGCAGCAGTATCTCGTCAACAACGACGGCGAGATCAACTTCCCCGTTGTCGGCAAGCTGCATGTCGTAGGACTCACCAACTCCGAGTGTGAGAAGCTTATCTTTGATAAGGTGAAGCCATATTTCTCTGAGAACGAAAACCCCGTTGTCACAGTGCGTCTGTCGAGCTACAGAGTGGTTATTGCCGGCGCTGTCAAGTCGCCGGGCGTCGTTCCCGTCACCAACGAGAAGATGAGCATCATGGAGGCCATCGCTCAGGCAGGCGACCTCACCATCTTCGGCAAGCGCGACAACGTGCTCCTCATCCGTGAGGGCGTCGACGGACAGAAAGAGGTTCATCGTCTCAATCTGAACGATGCCAACCTCATCAACTCTCCTTACTATTATGTTCAGCAGAACGACTACATCTACGTAGAGCCTAACAAGGTTGAAGCTAACAATGCCTATGTTAGTGCTACTACCTCTTTGTGGATGTCGTTCCTGAGCGTAGGACTGTCGTTGACAGGTCTTCTTATCGGCATTTTGAAATAATGTATATATATAAGCGTCGGGCTATTTGTCTTGGCGCTTAATTTTTACCCTTACAACAGTAATCTTCAATAGAAACACAACAAAAATAGAAGCATCGTGGAACCGTTGAAACATGAATGCGGCGTGGCAATGATACGATTGCTCAAGCCGCTCGAGTATTATCAGGAGAAGTACGGCACGTGGATGTTCGCACTCAACAAGCTCTATCTGATGATGGAGAAACAGCACAACCGCGGACAGGAAGGTGCCGGAATGGCATGCGTGAAGTTCGATGGAATGCCCGGAACGGAATACATGTTCCGCGAGCGCGCCGAAGGCAAGGACGCCATCACCGAGATATTCGGACGCGTACAGAAAGAGTACGCCCGACTCTCGCCCGAACTGCTCGCCGACGCCGAGTTCGCAAAGAACCATCTGCCCTTCGCCGGACAACTCTACATGGGACACCTGCGCTACTCCACGACCGGAAAGAAAGGACTCGCATACGTCCATCCTTTCCTGCGCCGCAACAACTGGCAGGCTAAGAACCTCTGCATCTGCGGCAACTTCAATATGACTAACATCGACGAGATATTCCAGCAGATGCTCACGCAGGGCATGTTCCCGCGCATCTACAGCGACGGATATACTCTGCTCGAACTGATGGGCCACCGCCTCGACCGCGAAGCCGAACGCAACTTCGTTGACGCCAAGAAGCTCGGACTCGAAGGCATGGACATCACCCGATATATAGACAACCACATGGACATGGCGAACGTGCTGCGCACCACGATGCCCAACTTCGACGGTGGCTACGTGATGTGCGGACTCACCGGATCGGGCGAGATGTTCTCTATGCGCGACCCGTGGGGCATTCGCCCGGCGTTCTACTATCAGAACGACGAGTTCGTGGCCGTGGCGTCTGAGCGCCCAGTGCTGCAGACTACGTTCGACCTCGAATGTGAAGACATAAAGGAGCTGCAGCCCGGCAACGCGCTGCTCGTGAGCCGTAGCGGAGAGGTGCGCATGGAGCGCATACTCGAACAGCGCGGCGACTCGGCTTGCTCGTTCGAGCGCATATACTTCAGCCGTGGTTCAGACCGCGACATCTACCGCGAGCGCAAAAAGCTCGGCGAACAGCTCGTGCCGCAGGTGCTCGAAGCCGTTGGCGGCGACATCAGCCACACCGTGTTCTCGTTCATACCGAACACAGCCGAAGTGGCTTACTACGGACTGCTCTCGGGCTTCAAGAAGTGTCTCAACCGACAGAAGGTGCAGCAGATACAGCAGCTCGGCCACGAGCCGACAGACGCAGAGCTGCACGCCATTCTCGACACCTACGTGCGCTCCGAAAAGGTGGCGATAAAGGACATAAAGCTGCGCACCTTCATCACCGAAGGCAACTCGCGCAACGACCTCGCCTCGCACGTCTACGACATAACATACGGATGTATTGAGCCGGGCGTGGACAACCTCGTGGTTATCGACGACTCAATCGTGCGCGGTACGACGCTCAAGGAGAGCATCCTGCGCATACTCGACCGCCTCCACCCGAAGAAGATAGTCGTCGTGTCGTCGGCTCCGCAGATACGCTACCCCGACTACTACGGCATCGACATGCCGCGTCTGGAGGAGTTCTGCGTCTTCCGCGCCACTATCGAGCTTATTCGCGAGCGCGGCATGAACGATCTGCTGCAGCGTGTCTACGAGGCGTGCAAGCTCGAACTGCTCAAACCCAAGGACATGATGCGCAACTGCGTACGCGACATATACAAACCATTCTCTACCGAGGAGATAAATCAGAAAGTGGCTGAGATGCTCCGACCGGAAGGTCTGAAGACACCGGTCGAACTCGTGTTCCAGTCGATAGACGGACTCCACGAGGCTATACCCAACCACCACGGCGACTGGTACTTCACAGGCAAGTACCCCACGCCCGGCGGAACAAAGCTCTGCAACCAGGCGTTCGTCAACTACATCGACCGACAGAAGTAGGACGCCGTGCCCGGCTACATACGCAGCAGCTTAGCATTAGTAGCATTGTGGAAACTAAGTAGAAAACACGTTTTGTGGTTATACGGCAGCCGGCGAACGCTGCAACAACCATGAACAAACACGCCCTGAAAGGGCAAAAGGATAATTAGAAAATTGACTTTTGCGCTTTCAGGGCGTATGTGCGCGATAAAACAAACAACGAAATATAAAAATTCGAGAAGATATAAGTATGAGAAATGTAACTTTAGTATTGGAAGACGGAACCAAGTTCCACGGAAAGTCGTTCGGTTATGAAGCACCGGTGGCTGGCGAGGTAGTTTTCAACACTGCTATGATGGGCTACCCAGAGTCGCTCACCGACCCTTCGTACGCTGGACAGCTTATGACACTGACCTATCCGTTGGTTGGCAACTATGGTGTACCGCCGTTCACAGTGGAAGAGAACGGTCTGCCTACATTCATGGAGAGTGACAAAATCTACGCTTCGGCTATCATCGTGGCTGACTACAGCGAGCAGTACTGCCACTGGAATGCCGTAGAGAGTCTTGCAGAGTGGCTTAAGCGTGAGCACGTGCCCGGCATCACCGGCATCGACACACGCGAGCTTACTAAGGTGCTGCGCGAGCATGGCGTAATGATGGGTAAGATTCTCTTCGACGACGAGCCGGAGAACATACCTACAGCCGAGTATGCTGGAGTTAATTTCGTCGACAAGGTGAGCTGCAAGGAGATTATCCGCTACAACGAGGGCGCAGAGAAGAAAGTGGTGCTCGTCGACTGCGGCGTGAAGGCTAACATCATCCGCTGTCTCATCAACCGCGGCTGCGAGGTTATCCGCGTGCCTTGGAACTACGACTATACCGACATGGAGTTCGACGGTCTGTTCCTCGCTAACGGTCCTGGCGACCCAGATATGTGCGAGGATGCCGTGAAGATCATCCAGAAGCAGATGAGCCTCTCAGACAAGCCTATCTGCGGCATCTGCATGGGCAACCAGCTCCTCGCCAAGGCGGCAGGCGCTCATATCTACAAGCTCAAGTACGGTCACCGCTCACACAACCAGCCGGTGCGCATGGTTGGCACAGAGAAGTGCTTCGTAACTTCGCAGAACCACGGCTACGCCGTAGACGCCAAGACGCTCGGCGCCGACTGGGAAGAGCTCTTCGTGAATATGAACGACGGATCGAACGAGGGCATTCGCCACAAGTCGAAGCCTTGGTTCTCAAGCCAGTTCCACCCGGAGGCTTGCTCTGGTCCGGTAGACACAGAGTTTATGTTCGACAAGTTCGTAGAGGCTATGAACTAACTGAAGAGTTGTAGGACGAAAAGTGAAATAATAAGAATGTTTAAGTTTCGTGTTTTAGGGCTGTAGCCCTGATAAAACATCAAACATTAATCATTAAACATTAGAATAAATGAAAGACGAAAATATAAAGAAAGTGTTATTGCTCGGTTCGGGTGCCTTGAAGATTGGCGAAGCGGGCGAGTTCGACTACTCTGGTTCGCAGGCGCTTAAGGCTCTGCGCGAAGAGGGCGTAGAGACAGTGCTCATCAACCCGAACATCGCAACAGTGCAGACATCTGAAGGCGTTGCCGACCAGATATATTTCCTTCCCGTTCAGCCTTACTTCGTAGAGGAAGTAATCAAGAAGGAGCGTCCTGACGGCATTCTCCTCTCGTTCGGCGGACAGACAGCGCTCAACTGCGGCGTTGAACTCTACCGCAACGGCATCCTCGACAAGTACAACGTGAAGGTGCTCGGTACACCGGTGCAGGCTATCATCGACACCGAGGACCGCGAGCTCTTCGTTGAGAAGCTCGACGAGATAGGCGTTAAGACTATCAAGAGCGAGGCTTGCGAGAACATGGAGCAGGCACGCAAGGCGGCTGCCGAACTCGGCTACCCGGTCATCATCCGTGCTGCATACGCTCTCGGCGGACTCGGCTCTGGCTTTGCTGACAACGAGGAAGAACTCGTGAAAATCGCTGAGAAGGCATTCTCGTTCTCTCCGCAGGTGCTCGTCGAGAAGAGTCTCAAGGGCTGGAAGGAGATAGAGTACGAGGTAGTGCGCGACCGCTACGACAACTGTATCACAGTCTGCAACATGGAGAACTTCGACCCGCTCGGCATCCACACCGGCGAGTCGATCGTTATCGCTCCGTCGCAGACACTCACCAACTCTGAATATCACAAGCTGCGCGCTCTCGCTATCAAGATTATCCGCCACATCGGTATCGTCGGCGAGTGTAACGTGCAGTACGCCTTCGACCCGCAGTCGGAAGACTACCGCGTAATCGAGGTGAACGCTCGTCTGAGCCGTTCTTCTGCTCTCGCTTCTAAGGCTACGGGCTATCCGCTCGCCTTTGTTGCGGCTAAGCTCGGCATGGGCTACGGCTTGTTCGAGTTGAAGAACTCAGTGACAAAGACTACATCTGCATTCTTCGAGCCTGCACTCGACTATGTTGTCTGCAAGATTCCGCGTTGGGACCTCTCTAAGTTCCGCGGCGTAGACAAGGAGCTTGGCTCTTCAATGAAGTCGGTAGGCGAGGTGATGGCTATCGGCCGCAACTTCGAGGAGGCTATCCAGAAGGGTCTGCGCATGATCGGTCAGGGTATGCACGGCTTCGTTGAGAACAAGGAGCTTGAGATTGAGGATATCGACGCTGCTCTGCGCGAGCCGACCGACAAGCGTGTGTTTGTCATCTCTAAGGCTATGCACAAGGGTTATACCGTCGACCAGATTCACGAACTTACAAAGATCGACAAGTGGTTCCTCGAGAAGCTTCAGCACATCATCGACATCGATGAGGCTATGAAGAAGTGCAACATCAACACTCTCGACAAGGAACTCCTGCGTACGGCTAAGGTATACGGCTTCACCGACTTCCAGATTGCACGTGCCGTAGGTCTTGAGGACGAGCTCAAGTCGATGCGCAAGGCTTCGCTCGTCGTTCGCAACCGTCGTAAGAACTACGGCATCCTGCCGGTTGTCAAGCAGATTGACACCCTGGCTGCCGAGTATCCTGCACAGACCAACTATCTGTACGTTACATACGCTGGCGTGAAGAGCGACATCACCTTCGAGAACGACAAGCGTTCTATCATCGTGCTCGGTTCGGGTGCTTACCGCATCGGCTCTTCTGTAGAGTTCGACTGGTGTGGCGTTCAGGCTCTGAACACTATCCGCAAGGAGGGCTACCGCTCGGTTATGATCAACTATAACCCCGAGACCGTGTCTACCGACTACGATATGTGCGACCGTCTCTACTTCGACGAGCTTACCTTCGAGCGCGTTATGGATATCATCGACCTCGAACAGCCTAACGGCGTAATCGTTTCTACTGGCGGTCAGATTCCTAACAACCTCGCTGTGCTTCTCGACGAGCAGCACGTGCCTATCCTCGGTACAAAGGCTCAGGACATCGACAATGCCGAGGACCGTGCCAAGTTCTCGCAGATGCTCACCAACAACGGCATCAACCAGCCGGAGTGGAGCGCACTGACAAGCATGGAGGACATCGACCGCTTCATCGAGCGTGTCGGCTTCCCGGTACTCGTCCGTCCGTCGTACGTACTTTCGGGTGCTGCCATGAACGTATGCTCTAACGAGGACGAGCTGAAGCGCTTCCTCCAACTTGCGGCTAACGTGAGCGAGGACCACCCGGTTGTAGTGAGCAAGTTCATCGAGCACGCCAAGGAGATTGAGATGGATGCTGTAGCAAAGAATGGCGAGGTTATCGCTTACGCCATCTCTGAGCACATCGAGTTCGCCGGCGTTCACTCTGGCGACGCAACAATCCAGTTCCCGCCGCAGAAGCTCTATGTAGAGACCGTGCGCCGCTGTAAGCGCGTAGGCCGTCAGATTGCTAAGGAACTGCACATCAACGGTCCGTTCAACATCCAGTTCATGGCTCGCGACAACGATATCCTCGTTATCGAGTGCAACCTCCGCGCTTCGCGTTCGTTCCCGTTCGTGAGCAAGGTGCTCAAGATCAACCTCATCGAGCTTGCCACACGCGTAATGCTTGGCTTGCCGGTTGAGAAGCCGAGCAAGAACCTCTTCGACCTCGACTATGTTGGTATCAAGGCTTCGCAGTTCTCGTTCAACCGTCTGCAGAAGGCAGACCCGGTACTCGGCGTAGACATGAGCTCTACCGGTGAGGTAGGCTGCTTGGGCGACGACACCAATACTGCTCTTCTCAAGAGTATGCTCTCTGTAGGCCATCGCATCCCGAAGAAGAACATCCTTCTCTCTACAGGCGGTGCTAAGCAGAAGGTGGCTATGCTTGACGCTGCTAAGATGCTCATCGACCACGGCTACAAGCTCTATGCTACGGGCGGCACAAGCAAGTTCCTCAACGAGAACGGCATCGAGAACACACACGTGCTCTGGCCGTCTGAGGAGGGCGACGAGCCTAAGGCTCTCGACTTGCTGCACGACCACACTATCGACATGGTTGTGAACATTCCGAAGAACCTCACAAGTTCTGAGCTTACCAACGGCTACAAGATTCGCCGTGCTGCCATCGACCTCAACGTGCCTCTTATCACGAACGCACGCCTCGCAAGCGCATTCATCTATGCGTTCTGCACAACTAAGCTTGAGGACATCGGCATCAAGTCTTGGAGCGAGTATTAATATAGGAGGCTACGGCATTCTTGCCGTAGTCACTTAGCCTATTAGAAGACTACCTTCAGGGGGTGCAGCGGTCTCCGCTGCACCAGCCGAGCAATCCTGTGTCAGGAACTGCCCTCTTTAGGGGGTGCAGCGGTCTCCGCTGCACCAACCGAGCAATCCTGTGTCAGAAACTTATTGCTGGGTGGAGAATATATAAAAACGGATTTATCTGTTTGCGCAGCTTTGCAGCTAACCACAAACAGACAAATCCGTTTTTGTTCTATACGATTCTTTCGCCTTTTCTTGCTGCATATCCATAAAATTTATAAATTTGTGCGTTATAAACTTAATGATTAATTATTCACTAATATCCTATTTCTATGGTTAAATGGTCACTAATAAAGACTCTGTTAATACTTTCATTGCTTTTCTTGTATGTGAATAATGTGTCGGCAAGATCTGTGGAAAGTATTAGTGCGGTTAAGTATGTCTTATGCTCGGATCATAATGTTATTGAACGGAGCTTCGGTACTTCTCTTGAAATATACACAGGCGTGAATAAGTTGCAATGGGAATTCAATGAGAATTTGGTTGCTACAGACGATGCTTATGCTTATATTGTCAGTGGTGATGAAGTATTTGCAAAACAGAAACTGCATACATATAAAGTGCCTTGTGACAAGTTTTTCATAGAGTTCGAAGATGGACTCGATTTGCCTGTCGGTAAGACGTACAGGGCTGTTATACCCACCGGTGTGCTTTATAGAAACGGCGACCCTGCAACTGCTAATGAAGAAGCTGCGGTAGAAATTCGTGTATGCGACACTTTCGATAAGGCAGACGACAAGTATTTTGACCTTTATAATAATAATTTTTCAACGGCACAGTCGTTCCTCTTCAAGTTCTATTTGTATGTATGGGCTTTTGACGATGCAGAGATGTCGCTTTTGCGTAATGGCATAGAGATAATGCGTTTTACGGCAAAAGAGAAGTTCGGCGATTTTGATTTAGGATATGTGGAAGGCACGTTCGGTAAAGAACTCAACTTTGAGAAAGACATGTGTTTTTCGTTCGTGTTGCCGAAGGGCAGTGTGCATTCTGAGCGTGAGGATATTGTGAATAAGGAAGTTCGGAAAGATTTCGTGGGCAAATATCATAGTACGTTCGCCCCGATAGAATATGAGTCGTGTAGCGTTGCCGGCGTTTCTGCGCTTACTGCCCTTGACGAGGTGAACGTAACGTATACCACACCAGTGCAGCTCGCTCCGAATGCACGTCTGCAGTTGGTTGATGCTGATGGTAATGTGCTGAAAGAGGCCACAGCCGTTCTTTCGCATAACGACAAGGCATATAGTGTTGAGGCCGACTTTGCCGGTTTTCCTCTCAATGACTCTGATAGCTACGCGCTTTGCATTCCTGAGGCTACGGTTGTTGGTAGCGGTTCTGACATTACTGTCAATCAGCGCACACTCGTGCCAATCAAAGGTGGCGTAGTGTCTGTGGAATGTGCCAACCGCAAGCAGCCTTTAGTGTCTATGTTCGGTTCAACTCTCAGCATATCTAACGCGTCTGTTGGCGACCGCATTGTTGTTTATGACGCTGCAGGCATAATAATTCTGCGTACAACGGTTACGGCTACAGATATGCAGCTGTCGTTGCCACAGCGTTCGCATGGCGTATATATTGTGAAACTGAACGGCACGGCATATAAAGTGAAGTAAATATGGTGTATACGAATGTTGCACCGCAGTATTACAGAAACAATCCGAAATAGAACCAACAAAAGATGAAGAAAAGCGAACTATATAAATATGTGCTCGACTACTTCCGCGGCATCCATCCCGAAGTGACAACTGAACTGGAGTTTGGCAGCGTGTTCCAGCTGCTCGTTGCCGTTGTGCTCAGCGCGCAATGCACCGACAAGCGTGTCAATCAGGTGACGCCCGAACTCTTCGCCCATTATCCCGACGCACGCTCTATGGCAGAAGCCGACGAGTTTGAGGTGTACGAATACGTGAAGAGCGTGAGCTATCCCAACGCCAAGGCGCGCCACCTCGTAGAACTCGCTCGTATGATACAGAGCGAATACGGGGGTGAAGTGCCGCACGACTTCGACAGTCTGCTGCGCTTGCCAGGCGTAGGGCGAAAGACGGCTAACGTGATGTTGGCTGTGGCGTTCGGCGAGGCTGCGATGCCCGTCGACACGCATGTGTTCCGTGTGAGCCACCGCCTTGGACTCGTGTCGCGCACAGCTGACACGCCGCTGAAGGTGGAGCAGCAGCTCGTGAAGCACATTCCTGCTGACGACCTTGCGAAGGCACACCATTGGCTGCTACTGCACGGCAGATACATCTGCACAAGCCGCAAGGCGCACTGCGAGAAGTGCGAGTTCAAGGCTGTGTGTCCAAGCTCTACGTGCAAGTGATATTTTCACGACCGTCGCATATAGAAACCTACTGACCGAACAATGAAATTCAACGGCAAACTACAGCTCCATACCTTCCTTCGCATCGCAATATGCCTGCTCGTCGGCATCTGCATCGGCGATGCGACGGCAGACGCTGTGCCCGTTGCGCTGTGGCGGTGGCTGTTCGTCGGTCTGCTCTCGCTACTTGTTCTGCTGCACATGAGCAAGCGCCTCGAAATGATGCAGACGTTGCTGATCTTCTGTATTGTTATGGCGGGCGGAGCGTGGCGCATTACGTCGTACGAGAACAGTCTGCGCTGCGCATTCACAGGCGAAGAAGAAGTGTACGAGGCGGTTGTCGTGTCGCAACCTATCAAGAAGCCACGTTCTATGAAATGCGAGCTTGCCGTTGTGAGTGGACGGCTCGCAGGACATAGACTGAACGCTTATTTTCAGAATCCTAATTCGTTGAATCACATTGTTATAGGCGACGGCATCGAAGCGCAGTCGGTGTTCAGCGGTTTCGATGAAACATACGCACAGCGCGGAGGTTTCGACTGGCGCAGACAGCGCATGGTGCGCGGCATCGTGGCTCGCACGTTCGTCGCTTCTGACAAGTGGAAACGTGCGGAGGTGAGCCTCGAAGCTATGCCTCGGATCGACCGCCTCGCTCTCTCGCTGCAGTCGCTGCGCTACGACCTGCTCAGCCGACTGCAGGGCAGCGCCCTCTCCGAAGATTCGTACGCCACTATCGCGGCAATGACCCTCGGCGACAAGACCGGCGTCAGCGCCGAGCTACGCGATACGTATTCGAAGGCAGGCGTGTCGCACGTGCTCGCCCTCTCCGGACTACATCTCGGCATCATCTACGCCATGATTGCACTGCTGCTCGGGCGCCGCCGCAACACGATGGGCGGACTGTTCGTAACGCTTCTTCTGGTCTGGACCTTCGCCTTGATGGTGGGCATGTCGCCGGGCATAGTGCGTTCGGCTGCGATGTTCAGCGTCTACGCCTCAATGACCTTTCTGCAGCGCGACTATCTCGCGGCGAACAGTCTCGCCCTTGCCGCAAGTGTGATGCTCCTGGCGAGTCCGGCGATGCTATGGGACGTCGGCTTTCAGATGTCGTTCTTGGCTGTGATGGGCATCGTGATATGCCATGTGCTGCTCCGCAACAATCGCTTATACGTGCGCTATGCTCACCGCCGATTCGTCGGCAAGCTCGTCTCACTTGTGTGCATTTCGCTCGCCGCCCAACTCTTCGTGCTGCCGCTGGTGATGTACTACTTCGGCAATGTGCCCTTCTATTTCCTTCTGGCTAACATCGTCGCCGTGCCGCTCACCACCTTTATCATATATGCCGCCATGCTCCTGTTCGTGCTCTCACCGTTGTGTCGGTTTGCTGTGTGGATGACGGTCGTTTGGCAGTGGCTGGCGAGTGGAGTGGGGTGGGTCGTAGCGCAGATGAACACTCTGCTTAAGGTTATCGCCTCACTGCCCGGCGCAAGTGCTGAAGGTGTGTATATCAGTGCTTTACAGCTCTCGCTGATGTATGTCTTGATAGTGGCTCTGGTCGGCGTCTGGCGCTATGGACAACAGATGTACGACTCGATGCATGGGAAGTTTAAAAGTGAGGATGATCTTAAAAAGCTGAGAATAAAAAGTAAAAAAGTAAAAAGGTAAAAAGGAGGTTGAAGTTTGCGAAAATAAAAAGTTTTGTCTATCTTTGTAGAAGATAGGCTGTACCTCGGCAATTAAAGCAAGCTTTATTGCGCTCGGTTTGCACTATCTTTGCATATAAACGAATAGACAGGAATTTATGAAACCGGATGGTACTAATTCTTTATCTTGGTCGTATGTCTTTGTGCATCATAGCAAAGTGAGGAAGGTGGAAGCAAGGCTGAACGCCGACAACGTACCCCACTTTGTGCATAAGACCGTGCGCTATTACAAGAAGCGAGCGAAGCATGGCGTGCAGCGTCTGGAACTGCAGACCGTCAGCGGACTCGTCTTTTTGCAAGGCAATCCAAAAGAACTACAAGAATATCTGAACTGGAATTTTCCACATACCTATCTCTGCAAGAACTGCAGTACGGGCAAGGCGGCTGTGATACCCGATTCGCAGATGCGACCCTTCATGCGCATCAACGAAACGGAGCCCGAACGTATCCGTTTCCTTCTTAAGCCTTTCCATTATTATGCTCGCAACCGCATCCTCCTCCGCATCACCTCTGGCGACCTGGCAGGACTCGAAGGTTACGTCATTCGCATCGACCGCGACCGTCGTCTTATCATGGATGTCGGTGGCATGAGTGTGGCTATCGCCGGTGTGCATGCTGAGCACTTTGAGGAGGTCGATCAGACTGGCAGTGCAGCCCTCGACGGCTCACCGTTCTACGAGCGTAACCTCCATGAGCGTGAGGCACTTATCGACCGCTTCTTTCATCCCGTAAAGACCACAAAGGACGTCGCCCCACAAGCCGAGAACATCGACTATCTGCGCAATTATGTACTGACGGAGCTTTCGCAATACCGGATGCTCCCCGCCGAGGCATGGCTTATCCTCAGCTTCATCATCAAGGAGATTGGCTACTACTACGCCCCCTCCTTCGAAAAGCTCCAGCGCCATCTCGCCCCAATCATGCAGGCTGGCACACAAGTCCTTCAGGAGATGCAACGCCTCATTGATAGCGAGCCGACGGAAGACACACGCAACAGATACCAGACCGAACAGCAGGAATTGCTGACCACCTACGGATATCTGTTCATGGACTCAGATATTGTGTAGTGTGTTTCGAAAAAAACTGAAACTTAAAAAAGTACGGGATATTTCCCGTCTAATTCAAATAAAATGACTACCTTTGCAATTTAAGAAGTCTCTTTGCAAGAGACCGCATCAAATTGAATGGTTTTTATGAACGCTATATCATTTTCAACTACTAAACGATTGCAACCATTACGTATGGTTGCAGCCAACGACATAAAGTAGAAAAGAATTTATGAAACCGGATGGTACGAATTCTTCTTCTATCGCCAACGAGAACCCCGTTTCTCCCAACGGCACCACGTTCCTGAGCCAGACGACAAGACTGGTTCAGAGGTAAAGAAGTATCCGTACTTCTGTATGTATCGTTTGTGAAGTCAGTAATTTCCTCAGCGGATTTGATGCTAAAATACAAAAGATTCTAAAAAGATACGCTTATAAATTCTTTATTACATAATATATATTACATTTGCAATGATTATGGATAGGAATGAAATTTCACTAAGAATAATTGGCAAGAATGGGGATGCCCCCCTTTCTCCAGCCAACTTTGACATCGGGCAGATACGATTCTTACTCGATGAGGTGGAGAATTTGTTGTATCCAGACAGGAAGAAACGTAAAGACCGCCCTACAATTTCTTATGAAATGAAGGACGGTTCTGTGCTCAACGTGTTTACAACTTCCTTGCAAAGTGTTCTCTTAGTGTCGTCTGTGCTTGGTGTTATTGAGCAGGAGAATGGCTATATTGATAAACTGGAAATGGCAAGTGCGCAAGCGATAGAAAATCTTCAGTCTTTTGCCTTGCGCCATAACTATGACATAGAAATAGGCACTTCTGATAAACCACAACGCATCTTTAAGATAACTCCAACTACTCATTATGTTCGCCGTGAGGATATCTTGGTGGATATTGAGTGCTATTATTATGGCACATTGACAGATGCAGGTGGAAAGGACAAGGCAAACATTCATTTGGATACAAAGGATGCAGGCTCTTTGACAATTCGAACAGACAAGGAATATTTAGCAGGCTATCAGGGTAATCCTCTTTATAAGAAGTTTGGTGTACGAGTTCGTGCCAAGAAAAATATTCTTACAGGGGATATAGATAAATCAACCCTGGTCTTGGTGGAATTGATGGATTATCAGCCCAAATTTGATGAGGATTATCTGCAGGGCTTGATTCGTAAGGCTACACCAAAGTGGAGGGGTGTGAATGCTGACGAATGGTTGACTAATGTAAGAGGAGGACTTGCCTAATGGAACAGAATTGCGTGCTGTTAGATACCAGTTTTTTCATTCGCTTGTTGAATGAAGAAGACCCTTTGCATGAAAATGCCTTGGTGTATTTCAAATATTTCTTGGAACATGATTTCGTGATAAAGATTAGCACAATTGCCATAGCAGAGTATTGTGTGAGAGGAGAAATAAGTGAGCTTCCTCTTAAAAACATGCTCATCGTTCCTTTCAATTTCGATCATGCTCAACGGGCTGGAAAGATGATGGCGGAGGTATATGCTGAGAAAAGAAGGCGCGGTGCTGCCATTCATCCAAGGGCAGTGGTACCTAATGATACCAAGATGTTTGCGCAAGCAGATGTTGAACCTGATATCAACTTTTATGGTACAGCGGATGTCGAATGCAAGAAGGTGTATGATATGATAAAAACTACGGAAGGCAAATTGTCTTTTGATTTTATTGATATAACTGTTCCTTATAATAACTTCTTCGGAGTACTTGATTTTGAGGAGTAGATACTTATTATACAGTATCAGTATTTTTAATGTTATTAAAGACATAATTAGATAAAGATATTATTAATTCCGCCAACATATTAGTGATGTATACAGAATATAGAAAATCCTTTCGTAAGGAAATATTCAGTAAGTTAGAAGAACAATTCCAAAGGGGACACACCCCCGAAGACGACCTCTTCTATTGCCATTCCTCCGAAGACAAAATCGTACTGTCGCATGCCCTGTTCTGGGTAATGACACGAAACCTAAGAGGTAAGGTGACAAAGGAGACGTTCTTTCTGCTTCTCCGCCAACTTGAGGAGGAGATGCTCGAAGCCTATCTGACGGAATCAGAAGATTTCAAAGAATTGTTGCACTACTGCAACATCCTCTACAATACCCTTCCTATGCTGCTTCGGAGCAAGTACGATTTCCGCATCCACTTGGATGCCCGCAAGTTAGCCGCCATTATGATAGTCGCCTGCGGCTATGGCGGTGATATGCCCGAAGCCTTGGCCTACGACCTCCTCGATGATATGGACTTCTATTACAACAAGGTGAAATGCCGCAAGATAGAACAGTTCCTGCCTTCATTGACCAAGCTGGTGATAGAAGAGCAAAAGGATATTTAGTGACGGTCAGTCTGCGGCAAGGCCTCTGGAGATTACCAGAAGCATTACGAGAATATGTATAAGAATAGGTAATAAGGTAAGAAATGGAGATAATAAAGACTGATATTCAGGGTGTATTGATTATAGAACCACGCCTCTTCCGTGATGCTCGTGGATATTTTTTCGAGAGTTTCAGCGAACGGGAGTTTGACGAGAAGGTGACTCCGATTTTGGGGCATAGAGTTCATTTCTGTCAGGATAACGAGAGCATGAGCAGTTATGGCGTGATGAGAGGTCTGCATTTCCAGCGTCCGCCATATACCCAGAGCAAGTTGGTAAGATGTGTGAAGGGTAGGGTGCTTGATGTAGCGGTAGATATCCGCAAGGGATCGCCCACGTATGGCAGGCATGTCGCCGTAGAGTTGACAGAAGACAATCATCGCCAGTTCTTCATCCCGAAGGGATTTGCCCACGGCTTCGCCGTCCTCTCCGAGACCGCCGTCTTCCAATACAAGTGTGATGAATTTTATCACCCCGAAGCCGATGGAGGCATCAGCATCCTCGACGACAGCTTAGGCATCGATTGGAAGATTCCAACCGATCATGCTAACCTCTCTGAGAAAGATACTAAACACGAAATGCTGAAGGACTTCGATAGTCCATTTAATATCAATGTAGATTTATATAAGTAACCCGTTGGCGGAATTAATTTAAGTCGATAAATATGAGTAAAAATGGTATTATTTGAAGATAAAAATCAAATATCCTCAATAAAAACTTCAGATTATGAAAGTAAACAGATTGACTTTGTTGGTTAGCATTTTAGCAATAGTTTTGAGTGTGATAGCAATATCAACATCATTGCCAAGAACCGAAATGTCGTTTGATTATCTTGGATTTATTACAGGGTGCCTTGGCTTTCTTGTGACAGTTCTGTTGGGCTGGAACATATATACTATATTTGATTTCAGACAGGAAAGGCAAGATCTAAAGACATATTTTGATGAGCAAAAGCAATCTGTCAAAGCTGTAGGAAGTGATTTACGGATGACTTTCATGAATCAGATTGCTAATGTTTCACTCTTGGAAAAGCATATTTCTGATGTTTATTCTTATTTGATGGGCATAAATAACACTGTCCCTTTATACTTTTATTACATCCATTTGACGTTAGGAGCTATAATCAATTCGGCACAGTCGGAAAACTATGACAATTGTAATGTGTGGGTGAATGAGCTTCTTGCAGTGATAAAGGAACCGGAAGTAATAGAAATGCCAATAACAAGTAAGATGTATTTGTTGAAGTCGTTTACAATGATTTGCCATTCGGAAAACATAAAACGACTTGATGAATTACATCGTGTTATAGCGAGATTGAAAGAAATACCAGATCCAGAGGCTAAAGAAATGTATGGGAGTTAATAAACAAGTAAAATTTTTAACATCTCAATATATAGGCACTTTTGCAAGTGCCTATATAAAGGGCTATGCCATAAATTGAGTACTAACTATATTTCATGGGCAAAGTAAGTAGTACTTCAAAGTTTATGTAAGCACTACATTAAATATGGTTATTAATAAACTAAAGAAAATATTCTTCTCCGAGACATTCTGTTTTATTGTTGTTTTGTCTGCAATTTTAGGATTGCTTTTGTCTGCTATTATATTCTTGTTTTGTAGCAGTTGGGAGTTTTCTGATACTATAGACGAGGCAATTATTGGTCAATTCGGAGATTTTGTAGGTGGTGTTATAGGCACATTACTAGCCTTTGCTGCATCTCTTCTTTATTTCATAGCCTTGAAAGAACAGCAGAAGGATGTGAGAACCAATCAGGCTTCCTTGAATCAACAAATAGAGGAGTTCAGTAAGCAAGTTGAAGAGTTGGAGAGATCAAGAATGGTTAACCAACTTCAACTTACCACAATGACCTTACAACAATACGAAAGTACCTTTTATTCTTACTTTAACATATATATACAGGTAAAGGACAGAATAGTAAATGCAGGTAAAGGTCATTCGCTGCATACTGTCATTATGAAGTTGAAAAAAGCGATTAAGCAGGATGATTTGTTAGGCAAGACTTCCAAAGAGGCATATAGCTATGGAGTTGAACAATATTGCAAGCTATTTGTCACAAGTAGGTCGGATATTTCGCATTATTTCAGAACGTTGTACCGACTGTTGACTATTGCAGACTCATGTCCTCTTAGTAATAGAAGGTTCAATGCCAAGATGAAGTATGTGAAAATCATTCGCTCGCAATTAAGTGATGAGGAATTGTTGCTTATATACTATAATTGCCATTCTGCGTATGCCGGTAAGTCGAAACGGCTTGTTACAGAATACAATTTATTGAAACATTTGTCTCCTATCCACAAGTTTGAAATAATCAACCGTTTTAACATTCCCAGTGATATTCTTGTCCGAATAGAGAATTTTTACGATTTCGTTTCACCTTATATCATTCAATTCGTCAATCAGGTTTGTGAGAGTCCAGAAGAAAAGTTTGAAGATGAATATAATGTGAGATATATGAATTGCATTTTCAAAATGGAATATGATGAAGACATCATATTCTCCATAGTTTGCAGACGCAACAATGCGAGTAGCGAAAAGTTGACGCAAATGTTCAGCTACTTACTATATGACCAACTTTTCATCTCACAATTTGAACTTGGAAACAAAAATATAGATACAGCTAATTTAAAAGATTCTTCTACTGGATATGAGATTTATACATATACTATAAAAGCGGAAGACATCAAGAAAATAACTATTGACAAAAATGAATATATCAAGTAATCAAATATCATTAGATAGTATTTTTACGAATAATCTTCGTAAAGATGCACGTTCCGTATCTGTAGCAACTTTGCTTAGCGACAGGTATCTTAGAAGAATCAATTACGCTCCTTATTACCAACGTAATTATGTTTGGGAAAAAGACAAGCGTTCATTCTTCATAGAAAGTATTTTCCTAGGCACAGAAATTCCACCAATTGTGTTTTACAAGAAAGGCACACAAGTAGAAGTTATAGATGGTAGACAACGATTTGAAACCATTAAACGGTTCAGAGAGGATGATTTTGCGCTTCATGCTTCTGGACTTATGGAATTGAAAGCGTTAGAGGGGAAAAAATATAGCACATTAAAATCAGACTTTAGCCAACTTTTCGATGATACAAAGATACGAATCTTTGAATTTGAAATTATTGGAATGCCCGATTTGGAGCCTGAGGTAGAAGATAAAGTTAAGAAAGAAATTTTCCGTAGATACAATTCCGGTATCACACCACTCAATCAGTCAGAGGTTGATAATGCCAAGTACGATGATGATGATTTGACAGAGTATTATAAAAAAAGACTGAAAGAAGACGATGATGTCTATGAACTTATCAAAGGGTGTTTTTTTGCCAACAAGAATAAATCCAAAAAGGAGTTGATTGTTGACATGGTAACAAAACTTCGCAAACTTTTGATATTAGATAAAATACCAATATCAAAATATGCAGATTCTGGTAAAAGTCTTCTTATAGAAATGCTTTACGACAAGTTTGTGGAAGAACAAGGTGAAGATGGCGTTCGTGTTGAAAATATAGAAGAACAGTTGTTGGAAGATATAAAGACTGTTCGCTCCATTGTAAAAAATGGAAACAATAATGTTTATGAATGCTTGATTTGGGCAATTTCTGTCTTGCGTCTAAATAATGTAGAGTTTTCAATAAAAGACAACTCCGCCCTGATTAGCAAACATTATATAACTAATTATAATAAGTATGACACCGAGTCTGACCATTACTATAGCAATATAGTTGCCCGTTTCCAAGATACAGCCTCTTTGTTTGCCGACTTGTATGGATTTAACTTTGAGCCTTATATGAAAAATGCTTCTTTTTCTAAAGAGATAAGGAATATGCAGCAAACAGAAGAGGATGTAGAGTTGTCTATGGATAAATTATCAAGATTGAGAATCTGCAAGCCAAATCCTGCCTCAAAACCAATAGATCAAATACTCAGAGAAGTAGAGTCCGAGAAATATTTGATTAGACCATCTTATCAGCGTCAAGAAAAAATAAACACATGTAAGGCCTCGTCTATAATTGAGAGTATCATATTAGGAATAAAACTGCCACCGTTGTTCTTGTATGTTCGTAAGGATGGCGTTAGGGAAGTGATAGACGGCCAACAGCGATTGCTTACAATCATTGGTTTTTTAGGGCGTAAGTATAAGGACGAAGACGGTAACTTGGTTACTTCTATCAACAATTGTTTCAAGTTGAAAGGACTGCGTATCCTCAAGAGTTACAACAACAGCAGATATACAGACATTATAAATGATGTTGAGGATACAATTCTTGATTTTGACATAGACGAAATAGAAATACAAGAGGACATCAATCCGAAATTTGAACCGACGGATTTGTTCATTCGTTTGAACAACAAGCCATACCCGATACGGGCCAATACATTTGAGATGTGGAATTCTGTTACAGACAGAACTATAGTAGAAAGAATAAAAGAGATGAAAAACAAGTATTCTTCTTGGTTCTATTTGAAGATACCAAAGACGGACGACTATGGAAGAGCGTGTGACAGAATGGAAAACGAAGAGTTAATAACGATATTAGCCTATCTTTGTTATAGCAATTTCAAGAATAATGATTTTCTGTCCGTGTTGGGCTTTTATCCTCGTCTCAAGAAATTCACATGTAGATTAAAGGACAAATCTGCTCTTACTAATATCTTAGAGAATTTAGAGTTCAAGCCGTTTGAAAAAGAGCGATTTACAAAATCATTAGATAAAACAGAAGAGATTATAAACTTGATAAAAGACGAACTTCTTGATGGTAACATCACAAAAGAAGGTTTCAATAAATTGTTGAATGTAAAGGGATTAACACGTTTTAGCAGATCATATCAGGAGTTCTATGTCCTTTGGGAGATACTGATGAATGTAGATGTAACTAAAATTAGTTCCTTCAAAAACGAACTAATATCGGATATAGAAGCAATGTTTAAGTTGTTGAAAAATGTAGATGAATTGGAAGTTGACGAGATGTATGTCAATAATTTTATTGGTAAATTAAAGGAAGTGAGAAATAAGTATTTAAATTTATAGTTCATGTCACCCCAAACATCAGATAACAATAAGCGGACAGCTAAGAATACTTTGCTTCTTTAGTTCTCTGAATGTTCTTTATGAAATAAATGTCTTATGACTAATTTCAACGACATACAAATCATAATCATGGCTGGCGGCGTAGGCAGCCGCTTCTGGCCAATGTCAACCCACGATTACCCAAAGCAGTTCATTGATGTGATGGGTGTTGGTCGTTCCCTAATTCAATTGACAGTAGATAGATTGAAGTTAATCTGTCCTGTTGAGAACATGTGGGTTGTAACAAACGAGAAATACATTCGCATAGTCAAGGAGCAAATCCCTGACATGCCTGTAGATAACATATTATCAGAGCCGGAGGCTCGCAATACGGCTCCATGTATTGCTTATGCCTGTTGGAAGATCCAGAAGAAGCATCCTGCAGCCAACATCGTGGTGACACCATCCGATGCTCTGGTGATCAATACCACCGAGTATCAGCGAGTATTGAGCAAGGCATTAAGCTATACATCCGACAAAGAAGCCATCGTGACCATTGGCATCAAGCCAAGCCGCCCAGAAACAGGCTATGGCTACATCGCCACAGCCGACCTCACGGACGTAGACGAGATATATAAGGTGGAAGCCTTCAAGGAGAAACCCGACCTCACCACCGCCGAGCACTACCTTGTCGCTGGCAATTACTATTGGAACGCTGGCATCTTCGTATGGAACATTGATACCATCAGCAAGGCAATCCGCACCTTCCAGCCAAACCTTGCCAGCATCATGGACGAGATGGCTCCTTCTTTCTATACCGAAGGAGAGAAAGAGGTAGTCGGCAAACTCTTCCCCACCTGCGACAAAATAAGTATCGATTATGCCGTAATGGAGAAGTCGAAGGTAATCTATACCTTGCCAGCCGAGTTTGGTTGGAGTGACTTAGGCAGCTGGGGGAGCCTCCGCACGCTCCTCCCGCAGGACGATAACGGCAACGCCAAGGTAGGCAAGGACATCCGCCTCTATGATTGCAAGAACTGTGTGGTCCACGCTGACGAGGAGACCAAGGTCGTAGCTCAGGGCTTGGATGGCTACATCATAGCAGAGAAGCACGGACAACTTTTGGTTTGCGAGCTAAAAGAGGAGCAGAGAATCAAGGAGTTTGGAAAATAGTATATTTGGGACTTATGAATAATATTTTTTTTGATGAAGCAGGTTATACAGGTGCAGACTTAACGAATGTGTCTCAACCATATTTTGCATTGGCATCGGTTCGCTTTACGGTAGAAGAACTTGCTACTATACGAAATGATATAGGCTTGGATGCCTATGCAACGGAAATGCATTTTAAAAAGATGCATACTAATTGGGAAGGAAGAAACTTGCTGGACAAGTTGTTTTCTCATCCACTTCTAGATAAAAAACATATAAAAACAGGTGTTGCACTAAAAAGATTCTGTATCTATGCTCAAATTGTCGATACGATTATTGAGACATACCTTTATAGCAATGGTATAGATTTATATAAAAATCGAAATAACAATAAATTAGCAAATATCCTTTATGCTTTTTCTCTTCACCATAAAAATCAAGAGTTAGTATCCAATTTTGAGAAAGCTTTTGTGGAAATGTTACGTAAACACAGCCAAGATGCAATTGTGAAGTTTTATCAATCTGTAGATTTATTGATTAATGATTCGGCAACGACCGATAGCTTTAAAGAGTTGTTGTTTGTGATTATTTCAACAAACGAAACGGTTCAAGATGCGTTGGTAAATGATAATCCTTTTTATTTGGATAATACGTTGTCCTTATTTGTTGCATTGGTTGGAAAATGGTATTCTGACACAATAGCTAAAGATGATATAATATTTGATAATTCTAAACCTATAGCTTTTCAAAAAGACTTGATTGAAAAGTTAAGAGACATGCCTGTTAAAGAAACAGAAGTGGGTTATGATGATAGAAAACATGTGTATCCATTACCTATAGGTAAGATTCTGTTAGCAAGTTCTACTGATTATTTGGGGATACAAATTGCTGATACTGTAGCGAGTGCAATTGTTTTTATATTGACAAATAAGAATGCTAAACTTCAAAAATATCAGCAACAGTTAAAAGGTTTTGAAGTCTTCCGAGAAACTGATGTACCATTAACTCCATCGACAAAAGAATATTTGTCAAAAAATATAGATACATCATCAGATATTAGCCCTTTGAATTTTATTTGTGAACACTTACAATAGTAGAGTAAATGTCAAATCAAATATCAGATAATAATAAGTGAATGGCGAAGAAGATACTGCTACTTTACTTCCGAATGCTCTTGATAATAAGTTATGAGGCATTTTTGATTGTTTGGCGATAAAATAAAGATAATGATAGATACTATATATTTTTGGATATTGTTTGTTATTGTGTGTATAATAGCTATAGCTCCTGCTATGATTTTTTATATCGCCTTTTTCAATGATGAGGATGACGATGCAGGTAGTGCAAGTTATTTAATGGCTTTGTCTGCTTTGCTGTTGGGATTGGTACCTGTTGTGGGAGGAAATGTATTGCCCGTAGATATCCTAAGTCTGTCTTATTGGATAGCTGAGGGTATAATAGGAGTAACTCTTTTCTTGATTTTTATATTTCATGTTAAGAGAAATACTCACTATTTGTTTAGCACATTGTTGACTTTGGGTATTTTGGCAACTTTGTGGTTTACACATACAAATATGCGGCTAAAACACGACTTGCCTTATTATGGCAATTTTTCATTTGCGATGCCAGAATCTCTTTATTCTATATGGCTTCCTGTTGCCGTGATATTGGCTTTATTTGCATTAATGCTTAGACGAAAGGAAATTAATTATGTAGAGATACCAAAAGAGAACAGTTCACCAAAAACAGTTAATATAGAAAACTCATTTGGAAATGTCTTAATGAGAAAAAGCATAGAAGAACTTACTGAGAGATTAGCAGAGCAAAATGACAAGATAGAGGCTCACTTAGCTTATTTGCTTAATGAAATAAATAGTGTTAGAATAAATAATGTGGTGAGTGATGAAAAAAACACCCCCCCTAAGTTTGACAGGACAATGTATGAGTGCTTGCAACAATTATCATCCAAGGTTGATGCCCTCATGGATGTTTCGTCCATGAGAGTGCCTGTAAATAATTCGGCTCATTCAAACATAATGCTCATACGAGAAATAACCCATTTCATAGCAACACCTTTAGCAAATATTGAAGGTAATGTAGAGCTTTTAGGAAAAACCTTGAACCAGAAGAAGACTGATAAGAATCTCGTTAATTATATAGATAGAATTAAGACGAGTCTTACTATATGTAAAGGTATTCTGGAAACTTATCGTGAAATCTATCTCTGTTCAAAAAGTGATGATAAGTTCGGATTGCGAGAGTTGATTGAAGAGACTTTCGAATTATATAGGGAGCGAGAACATAAAAAGTTAGTATTGAACACAAACATTCAAAGTTCATATCCTTCCTATAGTAATTATTTTATGATGTCTTTGTTGCTTCCTATACTTTCTAATGCGGTAACTGCTTCTTCTGATAACGCAACCATAGAACTTATAGAAAGCAATGGTGTTGTCAAAATATCTAATACCTATGTTGATGATGTTGACATAGATAAGATGGAAGTAGATGGTTATTCTAGTAAACCTGAACATTATGGACTTGGGTTATATACCGTAAGGCATCTGTTGTCTACAAGAAAATTAGGCAAACTAAAGTGTTATAAGCAGAATAATAGGGTTTATTTTGAGATACCAATCAAATAAAACATTAATTATGGATAAAAATGTAGAAGTACTGGTTGTAGACGATGATTTGACGGCTGCTCAGACTTTTTCAGAACTTATTGCTACAAAATACAGATTTCGTACAGAAGCTTACTCAAACCTTGAAAAAGTTTTGGAGGTTGTTAGAACGGGTACTGTAAAAGTGGCAGTCTTGGATGAGCGTATGCCAGATATGAATGGTACGGATTTATTTAAAAAGATACATCAGATTAATCCAAATATCAAAGCTGTGCTTTTGACGGGGGAAGCTGATCGCTTAGACATCATGAAGGCTGCTAAATTAGGATATAGTGATTATTTGGAGAAATCAAATATATCCGAACTTCCAGGAAAGGTTTTGGTAGCTTACACTCAATACGAAGCTTGCATAGTCAATAAATCTAATGAAGAGCAATTGTTGAATATTTTTAATCCTCTAAAACCTCAAACTTGGTTTTATCGTTATACAATAGGTTCCGTAGAATTGGTGGATAAAAACTTCACTTTTGAGGAGGGGTGGAAAACAAAGTTAGCTTTAGTCTCATCAGAGCAAACGCAAGAGTATTCCTATGAATATACAAAAGAATGTAAGGTAATGGCTGGAACGGAATTCAAAGAGAGTGCAAACGTGGTGATAGAAGCAGGAAAACTTGCCTCTTTGAAGAGTCAGCTGGATACTGTTGTTACAAGTCATATTGATAGCTCGCTGTCTCTTTCTGTAACACAAAAAAAGAAGATAACGCAAACGTATAAACTTCAAGAAGGTATAGAGGATGGAAAACAGGCTGTTAAAAAAGTTTTTGAAAGCAATCCAATATACTATAAGTTCAATGTTTTGCTAAAGAAATACTGTCGTTTTTGTGGTAGTGTTCACCTTTTCCCTATTGAGGTTTATAAGCGTATTCCAAAGGAGATGACAAGGGTGCATATTTTCTATGCAGATGGTTCAAATAGAACAATTGATACAGGGGCTGTTTCCATACAATAATTTGAGCATTAATTGTTTTTTTTAAAATATGGCAAATCCAACATCTGATAATAACAAGATAATAGCAAAGAATACTTTGCTTATGTATTTCCAAATGCTGTTCTTTGTAGTTGTATATGGTAGTTAATGAGGCGATGTATATAGCAAGGATGTTGAAATGACATAGAATATAATGAGTGAAGAACAATATAATGAATTTCTGAAAGCCTACACGAAGGAGGCTTTGGCAAATATGATAAAGGCAGATATACGGCGGAGGTTTCTTGAGCCGGAGGCAAGCAGACTCTGCCAACAGATTGATGACGCCGCTATACTTGCTGATCTTTTAGAATATATGGCGAAAGAAATTAGGAAACAATAAATCGGAATAATATCTGTATTCCGTAAAAATTGGAATCAGTTAAATGATTATTCAAATAACCATTTAAAAGGAGGCCTATATAGTTCTTTGATATTGTGATGTAGACTTTGAATATAGCTGTTATTCGAATTGGCGGCATAGTTACAAATTCAAATCGTTGCACATTTAAAATCTCTTACAAAAGACTGTATTTCAATTAATTCAAAGAGCGGTTAGTCCACTTTAACGTTACAGTAGTGATTTGACATAATCAAAGATTACAATGTTATCTTTCAATAAGGTTTACTAAGTATATATTCAAAATTATTTATGTCACAAATATCAGATGATAATAGATGGATAGCGAAGTAGCTTTTACATGGTATGCCAATGATATTAAGTAATTTCAATTAAAAAATCATGAAACGTCAGTCGAATATAGAATTATTAAGATGCTTGTCCATGTTTATGGTGTTGCTTTTGCACTCTTCTTTCTTGGCATTTGGCATGCCTGATAGTGAAGCTGTGCAAAGCAATCCGTGGCTTTGGGGGGGGGTAGGATAGCGCAACAAGGTATAGGCATTGTTGCTGTTGATGTCTTTGTCTTAATCTCTGGTTGGTTTTCTATAAAGCCTAAAAAAGAAAGCATTTGTAGCTTCTTATTTCAGATAGCATTCTTGAAATTATTAAGCTATGTGGTGTTTGTTTCTTTTAATCTTATTGAAGTCAACAAAGAAAGTCTTGTAGAGCTACTGATGTTGCATAAAGATCAGGGATGGTTTATTAAAGCATACTTGCTTTTGTATTTATTGTCACCTGTTCTAAACACATTTGCTCAAAATGCTTCAAAAGAGTTATTCAAGAAAACTTTAATAGTATATTGGTGCCTTATATTAATTCTTGGTTGGGTCTTTGATGCAACAGCATACATAAATGATGGCTATTCTGTAGTTTCATTTATTGGCCTCTATCTTTTAGCTCGCTATATGCGTATTTGGCAACCTAAATGGACATGCTTTACTTTAAAAAAAGATTTATGCGTCTATGCGCTTTGCGTAACATGTTTCTGGGCAGTTATATTTTCAATGGGATTGATAGGATTGAACCAAACGGCATTCATTGCTTGGAAATTATGTAGTTATGTCTGCCCGATAACAGTTATTGGTGCAGCAGCATTGTTATTGATTTTCTCTAAAATGGATATCAAGTACAATAGTCTTATAAATATATGTGGCAGAGGATGTTTTTCAATATATCTTCTTCACGCAATGTGGGGATATTGGTTTAAAATTTTAAATTTTATTGGCAACGGATTTAATGGTTTAGGTTACATGTCGATTCTTTTTAGTTTTTTAATAATAGTATTTGTAGGATGTATATTAGTTGACTTGTTAAGAGTAAAAGCATGGTCAATAATATCAAAGAATGTTTTTAACAAGTAAAAAATGGAAACAAATAATATTAAAAGTAAAACAATTTCAGGATTCTTTTGGCAGCTGTCGCAGAAAGTGTTATGCCAGGTCGTAAGCTTTGGCATATCAGTGGTACTGGCTCGCATCTTGTTGCCAAGTGATTATGGTGTAGTAGCAATATGTAGTATGTTCTTAATCTTGACGGGAATATTCATCGGCGGTGGATTAGGAACAGCTTTGGTGCAAAAAAAAGAAGCTGACGATTTGGATTTCTGTACCGTTTTCTATTCGGGTATGGTCTTGTCAATTATCGTTTATATTGCAGTGTTTTTTACCGCACCACTTATAGCCGACTTCTTTAACAACGAACAGATAACGTCTGTAATTCGTGTTTTGGCATTAGCAATGCCTATAGGAACTTTAAGTGGTGTTCAGAATGCATTTGTGTCAAGACAGATGATTTTCAAAAAATTCTTCTACTCTTCTTTGATCGGTACCATTGCATCTGGCGGTGTAGGCTTGGCTATGGCTCTTACTGGTTTCGGAGTTTGGGCATTGGTCGGACAGAATTTGGTATCTACAATAACAAACACATTGGTGTTGTTTTGTATCATTGATTGGCATCCAAAGCTAAAATTCTCCTATGAGCGCTTTAAGGTTTTGTTTTCTTTTGGTTGGAAAATGGCCTTCATAAATGTCCTCACAACCTTTTTCTATCAGCTTAAAGGTTACGTTATAGGTTACAAGTACTCAGCTGCTCAACTTGCTTACTATAATCGTGGTGAAGGTCTACCGGGTATACTTTACAACAATATAAACGGAACGATTTCTGATGTGTTGTTTCCCGCATTGTCACAGCTACAAGATGACAAAGAGGCGTTGAAAAGAGCATTGAGTAGAGCCATGCGAATCAGTAGTTTCTTTCTTATGCCTGCTCTATTTGGCTTGGCCGCCATATCCAATAACTTGGTCATTATCATTTTCTCAGAAAAATGGGCGGCTTCCATACCGTTTATGCAGGTTATATGTTTAATTTCATGCTCTGATATTTTGGGTATGGCAAACTACCAAGCCATCAAGGCTGTAGGTCGAGCAGACACCCTATTGAAGATGGAATTCATAAAGCGTCCAGCTATGTTTGCCATATTGATTGCAACAATGTTTATAAGTCCTCTCGCTATTGCTGTAGGCCAATTGGTATATTCAATCTTAGCGTTTGTTGTGAATGCTTATCCCAATCGTAAGTATATAGGATACCCGATAATACAGCAACTAAAAGATGTTGGTATGAACTTTGCTTTATCTTTAACAATGGCCATAGCAGTTTATTCTGTTAGTTATGTGGTTTCAGATATGTATATTTGTGTCTTGATTCAAATAATTTTAGGAGCATTAATATACTATATATTATCACGTACATTCAACAAGTCGGATTATAGCTATGTGGTGGAGTTCGTGAAAAACAAGCTCAAGAAACAATGAATATTTCTTTGCATAGAAAACAATACATAGGACATGCTCGCCACGAAGGCCCATGCCCAGAAAACAGTTTGGCTTTATATAAGTATCTAGTTGAAGATTTAAAATATGAAATTATTGAAGCCGATATCGTTTTCACTATTGACGGAGTTCCAGTATTGAATCACGGAGTTGAGAAAACTTTCATAAAAGAAGGAAAAGAGTGTAACCTCGACATATCGCAGAACACTTTCGACGTTTTATTGGCTTACACAACAGCAAGTGAAGAAAACTATCTCACAACAGTTGAGGAATACATAAAATTTGGTAAAGAGCATGATGTGTTCATCATGTTTGATCTGACCTTTCAAAAATACACATTTGCTCAATATAAGAAATTGCATACTCTCGTTTCCAAATATGACATGCAGAACAATGTGATATGGGGAGATGCCAACATCTTGAAATTAGCATTGTTAGACCGAAAGGCTATCGTGCAGGTTGGTGGGTCATGGGGACGCAAATTGCTAGTAAAGTCATTTTTTACTTCGTTATTTTGTAGAACAACCATAATGTCTTTCAGCTATTATGGTGGAAATATAGAGGACTTCAAGAATATAGTAAGGTGGGGGCACCGTTTGGGTTTCATCATGAAAGTTGCCACAATTAATGATTTGATAACAGCTGATCGTTTTTGGAAAATAGGTGCTGATTTAATAAATACAGATACATTAACAAATAAATAATTAATAGTAATGAAAAAAGTATTGACAGTTGGAGTATATGACTTATTACACATTGGTCATGTCAATCTCTTTAAAAGAGCTCGTGCAGTTGGCGACCGATTGGTGGTCGCTGTGCAGGAGTCTGAGGTTGTGTTAAAATACAAACCTGAGGAGAAACTTGTTTATAGCACAGAAGAGAGAATGTATATGGTAAAGGCGATAAGATACGTAGATGAAGTGATTACTTATAGGGCAGTCGACGATATTGTCAAAACAGCCGACTTTGATGTTTTTGTAACTGGTCCTGACCAAAACCATGCAGGTTTTCAGAAAGCAATACAATGGTGTAAAGAGCATGGTAAAGAACACGTTGTTCTGCCACGAACGGAAGGCATTTCTTCTTCTTGGCTCAAAGAACAAATAAAAACAATGTAAATGAAGAAAGAAATCATGAAGATGGAAGATATTCAAAAGGTATCTTTGAACATCTTAAAACAAATAGCGGCTGTATGTGAAAAAGAAGGCTTTCGCTATACGTTAGCATATGGTACGCTAATAGGAGCAATACGTCATAAGGGGTTTATCCCATGGGATGATGACATTGATATACAGATGCCCCGTCCCGATTACGAGCGTTTCTTGCAACATATGGTGGATCATCCTCTTCCAAATCTGAAGATTTTTAATCATAAATATGTAAAAGGTTATCCTCTTGGCATTTCTCGCATAGCAGACATGCGTTATAAGATAGAAGAGAAAATACTGAAAGACCACTGCGATATGGGTATCTTTGTTGATATTTATCCTATTGATGGCCTTTCAAATACTTATGATGGCGCAAAGAAAGCATACACTATAACAGATAGGCTGCGAGCAAATCTGCTTCGTATCATTGATAAAAAGCAGAATCAAATCGAATTTAAACAGATTCTGACAGATCCAAGATATTTCATTTCGAATATCATTTTACAATTTAAAGGCCTCTCACGTGTTCAGATGGAATTGGAAAGAGCTGCAAGAAAATTCCCATTTGAAGACAATAAATACGTTGGCATTCCAAATTGGAATTGGATTAAACTTGTATATAAACGAGAATGGTATGAGAATTTTATAAAAGCGCCATTTGAAGATTCCGAATTTTTCATTTCAAAATACTATGATGACATACTTCGTGCCGAATACGGAGATTATATGCAGCTTCCTCCAGTAGAAAAACGAGTGTATCATCATGGTTATATAGCATACAAAAGATAATTATGAAAAAAGCAAAAGTAAGAGCAATAGCCTTCTACCTTCCCCAGTTCTATCCTACACCAGAGAATGACGAATGGTGGGCGCCCGGCTTTACAGAATGGACTAATGTAGGCAAGGCAAAACCCCTGTTTCATGGACATTATCAGCCACGTGTTCCTGCCGATTTAGGCTATTACGACCTACGTGTTCCTGAAACACGAGAGATGCAGGCACAATTAGCAAAAGAAGCCGGTCTTGAAGGCTTCTGTTATTGGCATTATTGGTTTAACGGTCGTCGTCTTTTAGATCGTGTGTTTAGAGAGGTTGTAGAGTCCGGCACTCCCGACTTCCCATTCTGCCTTTGTTGGGCGAATCATTCCTGGTATGCTAAGACTTGGAATTCAAATTCACCTGATAGGCTGCTGATCGAGCAGACCTATGGAGGTGTGGAAGATTTTACGGCACATTTTAATGCTATGTTGCCTGCTTTCAAAGACGAAAGATATATAAAGGTTGATGGCAAACCAGTTTTTGGAGTCTTCGACATTCATTTCCCCGATTTTAAACTTTTTAAGGAAACATGGAATCGCTTGGCTAAAGAAAACGGTTTGGGCGAGTTCTATTTCTTCGGATTGTGTCAACAGACATATGGAATACCTGCAGCAAAGGAAAACGGATTCGAGCACATTGTGGCAGGCACTCTTGTTGAAGCATATTATCATGCCGATTCAAAGTTGTGTCGTCGCTGGGGGTTCTTTAAACGCAAGCATTTCCATGTTCCGTATGTAGTGGAATATCGTAAGTATGTTGATTTTGCAATAAACTATTACAAGGAAAATTATGAGCAATCTCCTTGGATGATTCCTTGTATAGAACCAGGATTCGACCATTCTCCAAGATCGTCTTATCGAGGTACCGTATTCAACCATTCCACTCCTGAAGAATGGGGGCGTTTATGCCACAACGTCATAAATATGGTCGATTCCAGCAAAAAACATGAAGAGAAGCTTCTGTTTGTCAAGGCATGGAATGAATGGGCTGAGGGTAACTACATGGAACCCGATATTGTTTATGGTAAGGGGTTCATAGAAGCAATGGCTAAGAATATTTACTAAATATAGTTTATGATTTCTATTGTTATACCTTTATATAATAAAGAGGCCTCTATTAAACAATCTCTTAAAAGTGTTTTATCACAATCTTATGAAGACTTTGAGGTTGTGATAGTGGACGATGGTTCTACGGACGGATCGGTTGGCGTTGTTGAGGCTATAAACGATCCGCGCATCCGACTTATAAAGCAGGAGAATGGTGGACCGAGCAAGGCTCGTAACACTGGTGTGAAGAATGCTAAAGGCGAGTGGATACTGTTCCTTGATGCAGACGACGAGATGTTGCCAGGGGCATTGGTTTTCTTTAGCAAGAAGATACAGAAGCATACTGATGTAGATATGTTTTTGGGCGAGGTGATTGTCAACAATGGTAAGGCAGAGCACTTGGCAATTGAATACAAAGAAGGCGTTGTTAGCAATCCGTTCAAGTCTCATGTTTTAGGTCGCTTATTTCAGTGCTCAGGCACTACAGTATATAGGAAATCCATAGTAGAGAAGTATCCATTTGACGAGCGGGTACGTCGATACGAAGACCTACAGCGAATATTCAAGCTATATCGAGAATTCAATCTCTATCTCTGTCATAAACCTGTTGCAAAGGTTAATCTTGAGTTCTCTGCTGCCTCTCGTGCCCGTAAAGACATAAAAGAAGACTTCTTGGGATATCTTGATTTCAAAGGCAAATCGTTTTGGGAGAAGATGGCTTTGTATGCGCTTTATCTTGGTGAGCGCAACTACTATCCAGAGCAATGCAGAAAGCTGTATCCTGGGCTGCACCGCAGATACGATTGGCTGTTGCTCTACAAGTTTTTACACTTCTTAAAATAGAATGACAAAATTATTAGCAAGTATAAAAAGGTTGCCGGTTTTAAGTCATCTGCTCCTCTATTTGTGGCAGAAAAGGCACAATGGCAAAAAAGTTAAGTTCTGGTACTCTACTCATATATCTTACCGTTGTAAGTTTGAAGGAATGAATATGGTCGGTCCACATACCGACTTCTTTGGTTCTTTAGGTTACGGCTCTTACATTGGTGGAGACGGAATAGTTAGTGCTGAGGTAGGGCGCTTTACGTCCATTGGTCCCAACTGCCGATACATCAATGCTACCCATGCTTATAAGGCGCCGTTCGCTACAACATGTCCTTTGTTCTTTTCTAAAAGCAACGGAAACAATCCGCAAGGTAAGACGTTTGCTACAGAGCAGATGATAGAGGAGTTCAAGTTCTATGATAAAGCCAGAGAACTTGTAAACAAAATCGGTAACGACTGCTGGCTTGGTTCCAACGTCACTTTAATTGGTGGGGTAGAGATACACGATGGAGCGGTAGTCCTTGCCAATGCCGTGGTTACAAAAGATGTTCCGCCGTATGCAATTGTAGGTGGTGTACCAGCAAAAGTCATTGGCTATCGTTACGATGACGAAACAATCCAGTTCCTGCAGGAAACCAAATGGTGGAATAATCAGCCGATATGGTTTGAAAAGAACTGGAGATTGCTGAATGATATAGAAGCATTGAAAGAATATAAAAGTAAGCCTTAACCATCAGATTCAATTTAGACGAAAAACAGATTGTCTATTGTATTACAAAGATTCTGATCTAAATAAAACAATTCATAAGTGAGAATATGACAACTTATAACAAACAAAACAAAAGAAGGATAAAGGTGTTGGCTTATGCCTACCAGTTTCAGGAGATGTTCCTCTCGAAGGACATTTTCCTGATTCCTTACTATATAGCTAAAGAACTTGGAGGCGAGTGTACGTATCTGTACACCGAAAACTTGGGTAATACGGAGATACCGGGCGAACACCGCGGAGTTGCTATCAAGAAGACTTGCAACACCAACCAATGGAAGGTTTTCTTGCAAGAAATAGTGTCTCACTCAAAAGATATTGACGTGTTGTTCCTCACAGGAAGCAGTGCGGTACATATGTTCGCTACTTATTTGTATAAGAAGCGTAATCCGAATGGTCGGGTGGTGGTGTTCGGAGACATGGAGCCACCACAGGCTCGTGAACTAAACAAGAACGGATTCCATTATTCAGGTGGTCTTGCGGGATGGGTGAAGGATAGATTGACAGATTATTTCTTCCGTCATGTCACATATCTTGTGGCAAACACTGTGGCATACAATCTGATGGCGGATCTTTGGCAACGCAAGCATTGGAGCGGGTTGCTCCATTTCTATCCATGTCTGGATGATGAGAAGTTTGAGTCGTATGGCTTGCAGCGTAGACCATTTGCCGAAAAGGAAAACATCATGTTGTGTGTGGGCCGAATCGGTTGCTATCAGAAAAACACCGAAATGCTTTTGAATGCTCTGCGCAATGTGGATTTGAAAGACTGGAAGATATATATGCTTGGTCCTATCACAAGTAGTTTCAATCTGAATGAAGGCGATAATTTTCAGAAAACAATAGACACTTTTTTTGAAGAATATCCGCATCATAAGGGTAAGCTTGTTTTTACGGGTATGATTTACGATCAGAAGAAAGTGTTTGAATATTACAATCGGGCGAAGGTGTTGCTTGCAACTGCAAGACATGAAGGTTTTGCAAATGTCTACAGTCAAGCTGCAGCCTTTGGGTGTTATGTCGTAAGTACAGATGTTGGCGGAGCAGATGTGTGCTCAAATGACTGGAAGTTTGGGGTAAAACTTAATCAAAACGATGATGAGAGATTGGCCGAAGTCTTAAATGGTATAATTGAAGGTTCTTGGAAAATTCCTGTAGAACATGCGTTATCATTTAAGTCTATGTGTTATAGTTATCGTGTAAATACATATTTATTGCCTATAATAGGATGTGAACCTCTGCCAACAGGCCATAATGTATTATAAGAAGATGGATAGAGATATAACTTTTGATTTGATGAAGGGTGTTGCAATAATTGCAATGCTTTGTGGCCATTGTATAATTCCACAGACTTTACATCATTTTATTTACATGTGGCATATGCCTTTGTTCTTTATTGTTTCTGGTTATTTCTATCGTACTAAACCGTTTAAAGACTTTTGGCATGGTACATATAGGAGTTTGTTAGTGCCATACGCTTTTACATGTTTTGTGGCATTTATATTGGCATTTGTCCTGAATTTGGAGAATTATCAAAAAATAATTTATGGTACATTTGGTATTTCTTCTGCTTGGTTAGGTAGTAATGCTGTTGTTGGTTATGGTGGTAATGGTCCATTATGGTTTCTGATGGCTTTGTTTTGGTGTCGTTTTATATATGATACATTGCAGAGATTTATTAGCAACAAATACTTATTGGGGGGGGTAGTGGCAGGCATTTCAATATTTGGCGCTTTTATAGGTAACAAATATTACATACCCTTTTACTTGGCTCATGGAATGATTGCAACTTTATTTTATTATGTTGGTCATTTAAGCCATAAATACAGCATTAATAAATTGAGTTTTAAGCATTGGCATTTACTATTACTGGGTGCATTTATAATAGCAGGAATGAAAGTCGGTGAGCCTTATTTTTTTGCATTGTATTTTCCCAACTTTATCATCAATACATTTGCGGCAATAAGTACAACGGGTGCTATTTACTTCATATCTAGGAAATTAAAAAATACCCAAACTTTATGTTTTATATCAAATATTGGTAGATTGAGTTTATTACTGCTTTGTATACATGGTATAGATTACATTTTAAAAGGAACCAACACTTTTGTGTATACTTTATGTTCGCTGAATGGAAGAGTTGCTAATCTCATATATGACATTATGTTAATAGCAATGCCTGTAATCGCAACTTCTATTTTTGCAAGAGTTGTTTTTGTTAGAAAACTATTTAATATTAAATAATGAATATATCTTCTGTAAAAGATTGTTATGGATGCGGCGTATGCGCTGCATCTTGTCCTCATAAGATAATAAAAATACAACTTAACAAAAAGGGCTTTTATGAGCCTGTTTTAGTAGATAAGGACAAATGTACTCAGTGTGGCTTATGCCGTGAAGTATGTGCTTATTGTCATGAAGATTTGGCTTTGGATAAACGTGATATTAATGCTTGGGCATCTTGGAGCAACGATAAAGATGTCAGACAGAAATGTTCAAGTGGTGGTGTCGGATTTGAGATAGGCAAGCAACTAATCGAAAAGGGTTATAAAGTTGTTGGGTGTCGTTATGATGTTTCTCATCAACGTGCGGAGCATTATATTGCAAATAATGTTGAGGAATTGATCCCGTCTATAGGAAGCAAGTATATACAAAGTTATACAGAGGAGGCTTTTAAGTCTATTGACCGTAAACAGAAATATCTTGTTGTCGGAACTCCGTGTCAGATAGATTCTTTTAGGAGATATATTCGTAAGTTTAGATGTGAAGACAACTTCATCTTAATGGATTTCTACTGCCATTGTGTACCTTCAATGCATGCCTGGAAGAATTATTTAAAAATTTTGAAGCCTATAGTTGGAGAGGTTACTTATGCAAGTTGGCGAAATAAATTTGAGTATGGTTGGCACGATAGTTGGCTTATGGGTGTGGATGGTAATAAGACCTCTATGCCTATAGATTGGCATGATTCTTATAATTTATTAATAAGGGAGAAAAAAACTTTCATACAAAACCGAATGTCTCAGGGAGATTGGTTCTATAAGATGTTCTTAGGGCATTATTGTTTGGGAGAACAATGTATAAAAGATTGTAAATACAAGTATGACAAATCATCTGCTGACATTAGAATAGGTGATTTGTGGGGTAGTACATACAAGGATGATGAGAAGGGCGTCAGTGCTTTGGTTACTTTTACAGAGAAAGGAAGAAAAGTCGTAGAAGAATTAAAAGATGTGACATTGAGAAGTCATACTTTGGAGGTTGTTGCTGAAGGTCAGATGAAGACAAACGCTCAACCTGTTCCTATAAGTTCCTTAGTAATGTTGCTATTCAAGAACAAGGTCTATTTGAGTCTTGGTCAGTGGAACTTATTGCTATCTCTTTTAGGTAAACCCTTTAGGGCATACGCTAAGATAAAAAAGATATTTAAACGAAAATAAACATGAGAATCGGTATAATAACGATGCATAGAGTGCCAAACTTTGGTTCGGCTTTACAAGCATATGCTCTGCAGAAGAAACTTTTTCAACATGGTTATGATAATAGAATTATTGATTATCTATACACTTATGATGATTACAATCCTACATGGTGGCGCAGAATTTTTGACAAAACCAAATATCATTTAAAGGTATTGTTACGGCATCCAATATTCTTGACTCATTTCCATAAGTTTAGACGTAGATACTTAAAAACGACATGGCAAGAATATACAAAACAGGACTTAATGAATAAAAAAGTGCCGAGTTTTGATGTATATATGACAGGAAATGATCAGGTTTGGAATTGTAGATTTACAAATGGAGATACTAATTTCCTTTTAAAGTTTGCACCAGAAAATGCGCCTAGATTGTCGTATGGAGCATCATTTGCGAGTCCCAGTGTGCCAAAACAGTTTGAATCCATTTTTAAGGAAGAGCTATCAAAATATGATTCTATTCTTGTAAGAGAGCGTAGTGGAATAAATATAGTAAAAGAACTGACGGGGAAAAAAGCCGAAGTTGTATGCGATCCGACCTTGTTGTTAACAGCACAGGATTATCATGCTTTAGCTTCAAAGAGCAAATTAAAGATTTCGGAGCCGTTTATACTCGTTTACATATTGGATTATATGTACAATCCTTACCCTATGGTGTATGACATTATAAGGAAAGTAAAAAAAGAGTTAGGTTTAAAAGTCGTATATATAGGTACAAACAAACCTGATCCGACCGATAAAGAGTGTATGTATGTTGGTGATAAGATTGGACCATTGGAGTTCCTCAAACTAATGGAAAATGCAACCTTTGTTATCACTACTTCATTTCATGGTACAGCATTTGCAACGATCTTTCACAAGCCTTTACTTTCTGTCGTACAAGATACAGAATCCGAGGATGGGAGAATGCAAACATTGCTTAGAGATTTGCAGCAAGATGAGTCTTTAGTTTCATATAATAAGACGGTCTCAAAAGAGTTAATACACTCTCCTAATATTATTGCTAAAGAAGATTCGTTGAATGCAATTAGAACTAGATCTGAAAACTTGCTTGTCAATTCTTTAAAAAATATTGGTTATGATGAAAATAGTTAAGGCTGTTAAGCCTTTCATATACGAGAACAATAGTAACTTCAAGTTGGCTGTTTATCAAAAATGGAAAGAGTGTGGAGGAGCTGTCGTTCCTTCACGCCCATTGGAGAAATACTATGAACGTTTAGCTTATCACTTGGATTTACCGACACTGTATCAAAATAGTAAAGAAGCTCGTCTGAGATTCGTAGAAGGAGCAAGTTTGCGTTTTGACACATTTCCAGATTATCTTGGCTATGAAATAATTCCGGTCATATGGGATTGTTGGCCTAGATACGTAGAAAACATGGCAAAATGGTTTCACAAGCATAAGGTTCAAACAGCTTTCTTTACCTCTTCTCAGACAGCGGAACGAATGCGCTCTTTATGTCCTAATGTCAACATCAACCACTTGCCAGAAGCTATAGAGACCGAACTCTATCATGCAGGCAAACCGTTGTCTGAACGTTCTATTGACTATCTGGAATTTGGACGTTGTAGCAGAATCCTTGATTCTACTCAGTTTGATAAAAGTATCAATGTTTTAAGTAGTCGAAATGAAAGAACCGGTTTAAAGACTCGTGCCCAGTTAGCAGACGCTTTGGCCGATTCAAAGATTACTATAGCTTTAACTCGTTTGGACAATCAACCGGAATTGGCGGAAGGTATTGATACCTTAACTCAACGATATTGGGAATGCATGTTGTCTGGTGTTGTTATTTTGGGTAGAGCTCCACAGGAACTAATCGACATCATAGGTTACGACCCAGTTGTTCATTTGGACTTGGACAATGCAAATGCCCAAATCCTTGATATTTTAAGCCATATCAGCGATTATCAAGAGATGGTCAACAGAAACCGCAAGAGTGCTCTTGAACATGGAGACTGGAAGTTGAGAATAAAGCAGATGATAGAAGTGTTGGAAAAGTCGGGTTACGAATGTAAATAGTATATGAAAATATTGGAGATATAAAATCATTTTCGAGATGTTCAAATTCTATTATTTCAGGTTTGACATCATTGACAAATTTAGATAGAGTTTACGAGAATATTCATTACAATGAATTATCTTCAAGACATAGAAATACCTGATTTATAGCTATGATGTACTACTTGTCTAAAATTTGCAAAGCGTTGAATAAAAATCTAGAATGTTGACTCTATCATGTGTTGACCAACATAAAGACGACAACGATGGATATACTTTATTTTCTTCTTCTTGAGGTTTTGGAAAGATTGAGAACAATAAAAGAATTTAGAATTTAGTCAAATTTGGTATAACCTCCACTGGTATTAGCTGGTGGAGGGTTAAACCTCATAACCATGTCGGTAATGTGAGGTTATACAAAACTTACAGTGTAATTATGCCACAGACGAAGAATCAGTTGATTCGTTATCTCGCTTTGGATAAATGCTTGCGAGATACACGAAGAAGGTATTATATGCCAGATTTAGTATCTGCTTGCCAAAAAGCGTTGTTTGATTATGATGGTTCAACAGTAGAAGAAAGAACTGTTAGAAAAGACTTGCAAGATATGAAGCGTGATTCTCTTTATGCAGCTCCAATAAATAAATATATGGATGGGCATTTTGCTTGGTATCGTTACTCGAATTCTGATTTCTCAATTTGCAACTTGCCAATGAGCCAGTTGGAAATGACCTTACTTTCTGATACGATTCAAATGCTTCATCGTTTTAGTGGATTGCCCAAATTTGAATGGATGAATGAAGTCTTTGTAAGATTCGAAGATGCTTTTCAGATAAAAGGTGATGTCGGTAATGCTGTATGCTTTTCCCAAAATAGAAGGCTTATAGGAATAGAATTCTTTAATAAATTGTTTGAGGCAATAGTGTCTAAAACTGTGTTGAGTCTGAAATATGCTAGATATGGTGAAAAAATAAAAGAGCATATTGTTCATCCTTATCAATTGAAGCAATATAATAATAGGTGGTTTCTTGTTGGATTGGAGACAACAGACCGAAAGCATACTTCAATCAAGGTGTTTCCTTTGGATAGAATTAAATGTGTTTCCTTAGAAGACAAACTTGTTTATCAAGAGTATGATGGTAATATAGATGATTATTTTAGTGATGTTGTTGGTGTGACTGTTGATTCAGGAAAGGCAAAGGAAAATATCCTCTTAAAATTTTATCATCCTGCGGCTGACTATGTTTATACTAAACCTATTCACCATAGTCAAAAAATAATTGAATTTGGAGAAAGTTATTATATCATAGAATTGCAACTTATTCCAAATTTTGAGTTTGAAACAATATTGTTAGGATATGCTGATTTTTGTGAAATCATAGAGCCACTTTCTTTAAAAGATAGTGTTAGACAACGTGCATTGAGAATTGTTGAAAGAAACAAAAAATAGTTAAATAGTTCTTGCACGTAAAAGAATGTAAATAGTTTGCAATCTTCTAGTGTTTCTTTGCATTAATAAAAATAATTGTTTAATAAATTAATTTTTAATAGATGAAAAAAGCATTTAGTCAGATTATTGCGGACATGGATTCGCATTTAAAAAAGAGTCAGAAAGAGTTTTATTCAGATTTTTATGTGGGTATAACTAATGATGTCGACCGTCGTTTGTTTGATGAACATAATGTTCAAAAAGAAGGTCAATGGTGGATTTATCGAGATGCAATTAATAAGTCTACTGCTCAACGTGTTGAGGAATATTATTTAAATAAAGGTATGAAAGGTGATACCGGTGGTGGTACTGATGATTCTACATTTGTGTACTGCTATGAGATAACTCGCAATACTATAGAGTAAATCTTGGGAGGTATATCCTCCCATTAAAAGCTTTTAGCTATGGATAAGAATAAAAATAGTCAATTGCATAAATCTGATTTGAAGATCTTGAGAGAGAGTTTTTCAAATAAATATAATGTGTACTTAAAGGTGCGAAAGAAAAGTAAACCTTTGAACACTTATTTTTTTGTGGGAGAGGAAAAGAAAAATGACAAACAAGATTCTTTTTTGGTAGTATCTGATAAATACGAATCTGAATATTTGTCATTCTTGTTTAATTCAAGTATTGGTAAGGAACAGCTTTTTGGGGAGGAATGTAACCCTTATATAGATAATAATATAAAAGATTCTTCAATAATGAGTTTTAAAGTGATAGATGTTTCAAAACAAAAACAAGATAAGTATGGACTTTTAGAGAAACAAATTCAAAGTTTAATCGAGCAAAAGTCAATTTCGCCTTTATTGGATAAATTGGTTGATTTTCGAGATGCGCTGGCGTTGGAGTTATACGACCAGGAGTTTTTCAATGAGCATGGTATTAAGTTGTTTGACAGATTGCAGAAGTGTTTTGAAAACAACAAGTTTGACCGAATCTTTGGCTGTGTCGAACAAGAACTTAATGATTTAGAAGGCATTATCAATTTTGTAAATTTAGTGTCTGATGAAGTAATAAGGAAAATTATAAAGGAGATTAAGTGATGAATTGGAAAATAAATCAAATAGAATTCAAAAATTTTAAGTTTTTTAAAAACGAGTTTACATTGCCTTTGGAGAGGAAACATCTCTTGGTATATGGGGAAAATGGTAGCGGAAAAAGTTCCATTCATTGGGGATTTCATACAATATTGCAAAGTTGTTTGAAGTCAGTGGATGAAACTAATAAGTATTTTGATTCGACAAATTCGGAAAATTTAAGAAACTGCTTTGCGCGTGACAATGAAGAAGCCTACATCAAAATCTCTTTTTATGATGATGAGGGACACACGAAAGAGTTCACTTTGTCCAAGGATTATAATAATGAGTCTAACAATCCTTTTTTGAAGGCAACGGTTGTTGCTAGTGATTTTTTGAATTATCGTTATTTGTCATCATTGTTTGATTTTAGGAACAGTATGAATAATGATATTTTTTCTTCTTTTGAAAAAGAAATATTGCCATACCTTTATAATAAGAGGCAGATTCTGTTAGTATTTCCTGATTGTTCTCATAGAAATACACAAGAATTAGTTGAGTGTTGGAAGTGTATAAAGGAATGGCAGAATTATTTGGCAATGCATAAGGCTTCAAATAATGAACTGGATACTTATTCTGGCTTGTGTAAATTGTTTGAGCAGATTATAAATTCTCTGTTGACAGAAATTATAAATTTAGCAAATGAAAAACTCAAAGAAATTTTTCATATTCCTGTTTCTATATCAGTGACATATGAAGGTTTGATTAACCATCTTAAAGATTATAATTATCGTCCCAAATTGATTTTAACAGCACGGCTTATATATTCGGATCTTCATCCGAATAGTGTCAATATATGTCATTTGCGGACTTTTTTCAATGAGGCGAAATTAAGTTGCATTGCTTTGGCGATTCGATTAGCAATAGTTGATAGGCGTTTAAGTTTTGCGAATACAGGTATCGATTTTTCAAAACTTCTGTTTATAGATGATTTGTTGTTAAGTCTTGATATGTCTAATCGTCGTTTGATAATAAGAATATTGCTGGATTATTCAGATAAGTATCAAATGATACTTTTCACTCATGATAGGGCATTCTTTCATTTGATTCAAGATGAAGTTGCATTAAGAGATGAAGATGCAAATTGGAAATGTTATGAATTTTATCAGCCTGAAGAAAGTATAGATATGAATTCTTTTCCAGAGCCTTGTTTTAGAGAAAAAGGTAAACATTATATTGATGCCTTAAATTTGTATAAGTTAAATCAATATCCTGCTGCAGCCTTGGAAATTAGAAAAGGATTTGAAGCGCTTTTGTGTAAGTGGTATCCCAAGAACATGATTAAAGAGCATGATAGGCAAAGAGATGAAATAATAAATCTTTCTTTGGCTCAATTAATAAAGAAATGGAGTCTTTTTTGCAAGAGATTTCATGCTCCTGAGAATATTTTAGAAATGGCAATCATTAATAAGTATAGGGATGAATTGATGAATCCTTTATCACATAATAATATTTATGCCCCTATTTATCGACAAGAAATCAAAGATTGCATGTCAATTCTTAAAAAAGCAGAGAACGAAATCACTTTATTGAATGTTGCTTATGATGCTGATGTTTTAAAAGCAGAATTCTCATTGACTTTATATGTTTCAAAATACAAAAATGTTACAGTAGAATTTTATCCAAAAGAAGTTTGGAGAATATTAAAAGTAAATAATAATAAATACTATGAAAATATAAAGGTTGTAATTAAGTCTTGTAATACTGCTAACATAGTTAAGGGAAATTATGAATGTTCATTGGAATGTTTGTATAATAAGATTGTAAAGAATTTGAATACGGATTTGTTTAATTTTGAAAAGATAGGTGAGTATATAGTCAATTCTTCGCATGTAAAGCTATGTGACTTTTGATTCTTTCCTTTGAAGAATAATTGAAATAAAAAATGAGCTATAATGAATGAAGTAACAGCCAAACGCTTAGCCGTAGTTAGACATCTGTATCAACAAGGTGTTAGGCTTTCACAAACAGGTGAGCCAACTAAAGGTTTATCCGTCTTTTCTAATATAATATTAGTTTTGTGAAAAAATCTACCATATCTTCCAGCAAGCGCACAATGAGTTGTGCCACAACGAGATAGAGGCTGGTAGATGACTGACAGAAGACCGTTATCTACCAGCCTATCTACCAGCCACAGACACCGATCTTCCAGTTGCAGGCGTACAACTATCAGCAGATATACAGCGCGCATATCGTTACCGCTATGCTAAACAGTTGTTACCGCGGTGCAAAAATGATGTTACAGCATCGGGGAAATGGTGCTTTCTCGCTGTGGTAATAGCTTTACCACGTTGTGAAAGATGGGTTGTCGATGTATGCTGGTACATAAACATCTAAGATAAATTAGAAATATTCAAAAATATTGTGTATCTTCGCAGTATAAATGTAAACAAAGAGGCTATATGTATATATCAAGGATAAAACTATTTAATTGGAAAAACTTCCACGATTGTGAAGTTGCACTTTCGGAACGTTGTTTCATAGTAGGAGCAAACGCTACCGGAAAGTCTAATTTCCTGGACGTTATCCGCTTTATGCGTGACATTGTAAAGCAGGGAGGCGGATTGCAGGCTGCGGTTGCCCTCCGCGGCGGATTGAAAAAGATACGTTGCCTCGCAGCCCGACAAAGAACGGAGGTATGTATAGATGTGGACATCTGCGAAAATGGGCAAAGCTGTCCGAAATGGCGATATTCGTTGGAACTGTCGAACAAAGGCGGCGGAATACGAAAGCCATACCCTTTAGTGAATCGTGAGATAGCATACAACTATTATACCAAAGAGACGGTACTTGATCGTAAGTACAATAGTAAAGGCGAGGACTCAGAAACCTTGAAGTTTACCCATCTTGAACAACCGACAGCTAATGCTGAGTTCAGGGAGATTAAGGAGGTGTTCCAGACAACCGAATATCTGAACGTGATTCCACAATTTGTAAGGGATGCCGACTCTGTGATGTTATCGTCAGGAATGGAGGATTATTTCGGACGTAATTTCATGGAACGTCTTTCTCTGCTGAATACTGCAACACGCAATAAGTATCTTAAAATAATCAACGAGGTGCTTCTCACGGCTGTTCCACAATTGGAAAATCTGTCGTTTGTGAAGGACGAGAAAGGCGTTCCTCATATCGAGGCTAAATACAATCATTGGAGGGCTAAAGGCAGCAAGCAGAACGAGAAAATGTTCTCGGATGGAACCATACGTCTCATCGGTTTTCTGTTTGCCATGTTAGACGGCAGCGGCATTATACTTTTGGAAGAGCCTGAGACGAACTTGCATACTGCCATCATTGAGGCGATACCAGAGTTTATTGCCAAGGTGCAGCGCAACAAGAAAAGGCAGGTCATCATAACAACCCATAGTTACGAGATATTGTCAAATCCGGGAATACGAGCCGACGAACTTGTTATCTTGCGTCCGACATCAGAAGGAACGGTTGCTAAAAACGCCAAGACGGACAATACCGTCAGTGCAATGCTTGACGCTGGTCTTTCTGCTGCCGATGCCGCAATGTCTGAGACAAAGGCGCAGAATGTAAACGATATTGGTAACGTTGTACTTTAAACCGTATAAGGCATGACAGAAGTTTTTATTGTGGGTGAAGATCCGGTTACACAAGAAATTCTTCGCAGACTGATAAAGGATTATGCCCCCAATCTTGTTGTGAAGAATACATTGCCGGCAAGAGGAAGCGAGATAAAAAGCAAAATGGAGAACTTCAACAAGTTCTCTCAGAGCTATCCTGTCATCTTGTTGTCTGATTTGGATACCGACGATTGTGCGCCATTGGCTAAAGCCAATCTTACAAAAAAGATGAGTGAGCAAAATGCCAATTTCATTATAAACATTGCTGTTGATGAGGCAGAAGCATGGCTGTTTGCCGATAGAGAAGGATTTGCAAAGTATCTCGAAATTGCAGAAAACCACATGCCGACCGCTTCATTGCAAAAATTTGGAGGTTCGAAAAGACGTGTTGAAATGGATATTCCTTTGAAGGCGTCCTACTTCCTGACACATACTCTGATAAAAGAGTCGAAGAACAAAGACTTGCTTGCTCAACTATTAGCGGAGGGCAAGTCGTGTAAAGGTCGTGAATACAATACTGCATTATTGCCATATATACGCACAAAGTGGAATGCAGAGAATGCGCGTAAAAATTCATACAGCTTAGACAGAACAATATTACGCATTCAATCTCTTTCGGCTGGAAGATAGGCTGGAGGATTTGGGCTTTTTAATAAAATCTACCAGCCTTTATGTGCTGAAATGCAGTAGGTTGCAGGAATGCTGGGAGATATGGGAGATTTTTTGCGTAACCTGATTTGTGTTTGGAATATACGTAATGATAAAAATATTATTCTAAAATAAATAATATAAAAATATGATACCTAAGATTATTCATCTCTGTTGGCTGTCGGGTGATCCTTATCCTGCAGAGATTCAAAAGTGTTTAGATACTTGGAAAAAGTATTTGCCCGACTATGAGGTTTGGGTGTGGGATACAAAACGATTTGATATTAACAGTACGATATGGACAAAGCAAGCATTTGAGGCTAAAAAGTATGCTTTTGCTGCAGATTATATTCGTCTCTATGCCTTGTACAACTACGGAGGCATCTATTTGGATTCAGATGTGTTGGTGTATAAAAGTTTTGACTCACTGCTGAACTTGCCTTATTTCGTAGGAACTGATCAAATACGTGGTTTCGAGGCTGCAGTAATAGGTAGTATGCCCAAATGTAAATGGATAAAAGACATGTTGGATTCGTATGAAGGTAAATCGTTCATAAAGAATGATGGAAGCTATGAAATGTTACCGCTTCCTTGTCGTTTCCATCATGTGTTGACAGGTTTAGGCTATAAATTTTGGAAGGTGTCCGACTTGTCATCGCTAAGTCCCCAAGACTTTAATCTTGAAGAAAAACAGATCTTTGTGTTTGATAAGAATTTCTTTAACAGCCGCAATGCTCTTGAGGTTCATCAGACCTCAAAGAGTTTCTGTGCTCACAACTATGCAGGAAGCTGGCAGAAGCAAGGAAATAAGAAGTTAATAAAAAGTGTTCTGCCTAAATGGTTCGTAAAATTAGTCTATGTTGTAGGACAAAGGACATGGGCACGCAATAAATATAGTTGGTTCCAAATACCATTTGAGAATTAACTGTTATATATTACTCATTAACATTATAAGAAAGTGAAAGGTATTGCACGTTTTTTTACTCTTTATTGGATTGTTTATTTCCCCACGTGTATAGCATACAACGACTTGCCAGGCTTCTCGAGTATAGACGAGGCGATGACAATTTTGTTGTTTCTGTACACAATAACGAAGTTCGGTTCTCGATATACAAACAGAAAACCTTGGAATGAGTTTTTCGTTTGTATTAGTATCATGGCGTTATATGTCGGATACTCGTTGATGTTCGGAGCAAATGTGGCTGAATCTGTCTGGCTTGACTTGATGCAGGAGATACGTCCATATACCATTATTTTTTGTACGTTGATTCTGAATCCGCAATTTACGAAAAAGCAGAAGAAATGGATGTTGGCAACAATGGTTGTCACATTGGGTTCTTGGATATTCTATCATCCAGAGTCATTACAAAGTGAAAATGCAGAATTCCCCGTACTTGGTCAGTTGGCAATTTGTACAGGTATGGCTTGGTATTTGCTCACTGAGCCTATAAAGCGCAACCGATATATCGCCTTGGCACTGGTGCTGACGGGTATGATAGCTCCAAAGTTCAAGTTTATGGGAGAGGTGGTCTGCTTCATTGCCTTTATCTTCTTCTTGAATAAGCGCCTTAACTTCAAGTCCCCAAAGACAATGATTTATTGCGCTATCGTCGTGTCAATTATCTTGACTGTTACGTGGACAAGATTCGATGGTTATTATGTTTCGGGATTGAGTAACGATGAATTAGCCCGTCCGATGACATACAAGACTTCTATAAAGATGTTGTATGATTACTTTCCGTTTGGCTCAGGCATGGGTAGCTTTGCTTGTAATGGTGCATGGCAGTATTATTCGCCGCTTTATTATAAATATAAACTGAATGATATTTGGGGACTTGACGAAGGCGGTGGTTTTATATGTGATGCCTATTACCCTACATTGGCGCAATTCGGCATTGTAGGCGTTTTCTTCTTCCTTTGGTTTTGGAAGCGCCGCATGTCGGCTATCAATGTTATTGTAGACATGCGCTATTATCGTGTGGCGATGATTACCATCTGCTGTCTTGCTATCGAGCAGACAGCCGACTCGTCGTGGCTCTCTGGTAAGGGTATGGGCTATTGTATGCTTCTCGCATTGTGTCTGAACGCAAACAGAAATTTGCAGAATCAAGTGAGAAGGGGTGTTAGATAGTCTTATTAAAATATTGTAAACAATATAAAAGAAAGATTGTTTTTATATTAAAATTTACTATCTTTGCTTTTTGAAACAAATGAATTATGGCAGAGAAATGTATTTCTATTATTGATAAAACGAAAATGATTGAGAGTTTCCGTCTGCGACTTCTCGGCGACTATGGCTATAATGAGGAGCAGATAGGAATAAAGATAGAAATATCTCATGATTTTGTCGTGGATTTAGCATTATGGAAGAACGAAGACGATAAGAAAGCTAATCGCCTTCCGGACATCTGTGTCACCATACTCTGTAAGATGGAGCATATCAAGATAGATCAAAAAGAAGTTGAGGGTGCTTGGCTTGCTTCTAAGCATTCTTCTTTGCGATTTATTGTCGTGCACAATCTCAAAGAGACAAAAGTATTTCTTGTTGATGATAAGAAAAATGGAAATTTGGAGCAAATCGCAGACTTTCCCAAAGCGATAGATATAAAAGACAATATATCTTTAGGCGCTTTTGTTGCAAAAATGCGCAATTCATCAAAGGAGTCTCTTATACAAGCTTTTGGTAAATGTCATAATTTTATTCGCAATATTGACAAGTTGTCCCCAGAAGCTGCTTTTGATGAATTTAGTAAAGTCGTATTTGTCAAAATGGACTATGAACATGAGCCTGATGGAGAACTAACTTTTACTAAAACAAAATACGAGCAACTGGAATCTGAGTTTTTGAAGAAGAATCCTGATGGTTTTTTCATTGATTTTATTTTTAATAAAACAAAAAAATATTTCCAAAAGGATGGTCTTTTTGATAATTCAGACTCTATTCATATTAAAAGGGATACAATACTTAGAATAATAGAAACTCTTGAGCCGTTCAACCTTTATAATTTGTCAGATGATATTAGAGGGTTGGCTTTTGAGGCATTCTTGGGTAAAACTTTTCGTGGTGAATTAGGTCAATTCTTTACCCCTCGTACAATCGTAAACTATATGGTTGATGTTTTGGATATAAAGGAAGGCGAGATGGTATGCGATCCATGCTGTGGTAGTGGTGGCTTTTTAATTAGGGCTTTTGAGCATATTCAAGACATTATAGACAACGATATTCACAAAAAAATTCAATCTGTTATAAACACCTCGTCTACAACAGAAGAGGTAAAGAAACATAAAGTTGAGCAATTGTTATCAGAATTGAACAAAAATATTAAAGGCTCAAGATATTATAAGCTATGTCATCAATATATTTATGGGGTAGATGCTAATATTCGAATGGCTCGCACATCCAAAATGAATATGATCATGCATGGTGATGGGCATTTGGGGGTTTATTGTCATGATGGACTCTTTAATGTGGGCGGAGTTGAAGATAATAAATTTGATGTTATTTTGATTAATCCTCCTTTTGGATTACGTATAGCCAGAAATTTTGAATGTGATGGGTTAAGAATAGCTGATAGTTACGAAATAAAGAAAAGTAATGCGGAGGCTCTTTTTATAGAAAGGTGCTTGAACTTACTAAAACCTGGAGGTCGTGCGGGATTAGTTCTCCCTGATGGTATTCTGACAAACTCCAATATGGAAGAAGTAAGACAATTGGTAGAACGTCAGGCAGAGATATTGAATATAACTTCTATCCCAGCAGATGTGTTTGTAGCGTCTGGTGCTAATGTTAAGCCAAGTCTTGTATTCTTGCGTAAAAAAGACGATTCTGCGTCTTCGAATGATGGTATTATATCCATATCAAAGGTAAATGATGCAGGTATTAACACTAAAGGCTTGCCGTCTGATAATTGTCAACTGATAGAACTGGCCCCAGTTGTTAGGGATTGGATTTCGAGAAAGGAGACTGCAAAAACACGATATTTCAAGACCATATATCGGGATGAGATGGATAAATGGAATATATCATCTTGTTTCGACATCGATAGTGTATCACTCACCTCTGCTTATGCATCAGTGAGTTTGAAAGAGATTCTTTCTGTATATAACCAGAAGATAGATATAAAAGACGAGAATACGTATGTTCGCTTGACTGTAAAACTTTTTAACAAAGGAATACAAAAACGTGATACTCTGAAGGGCAGTTTGATAGGCACTAAAAAGCAAATAAAAGTTAAGGCAGGACAATTTGTTGTGTCGAAGATTGATGGTAAGAGTGGCGCATTTGGATTCGTACCAGATAATCTTGATGGAAGCATTGTGACATCGGATTTTATGGTGTTTGATGTTAATAAAGATTTTGTGTATCCTCCTTATTTGGAATTAGCTTTGAACGATGATGCTATTTTAAATCGTTTTAAAAAGGCTAGCAATGGATCTACGGGCAGAAAACGATTGTCATTAATGATTTTTTTGTCAGCAAAAATACCTGTGCCGTCATTGCCAGAACAGAGGCGTTTGGTTTATGATATAGTCAAGATGAGAGAGGAAATAGAAACTTTAACAGCGAGGATTGAAGACCAAAAGAAAAACTTGAGTAATATCTTATATAAAGTGTAGACATTTATGAAACTATTGGAGTTTAAAATCAATTCTGCATTCCGTAATTTGCATCGACTTAATATCAAGTTTGATAAAAAACTATCAACCTATGTAGTTATCGGTACCAATGGTGCAGGTAAGAGTAATGTCTTGGAAGCCCTTAGCAGCGTGTTCAATACATTATACTATGATAAAAAAAGAAACTTTGAATTCGATTTTTATCTAAAGTATGAAATACAGGGGCATCATATACTAGTAGTTCACAATGAAGGTAGTGGCGCATTTGTATTGAAGTTGGACAACGATATGGTGGAAGAGACAAACATTGATACTGTTTTGGCTCAGTATCTGCCATCAAGAATAGTTTGTAATTATAGTGGTGAGGATTCTCGTATATATGAGAAATATTACGAGAATCCTCGAAATCAATATACCGCAGATTTGATAAAGGGCAATGCAACATCTCCCTTACAAATGCTATTTGTCAATAAGGATTATTGGAAAATTATCTTTATTTCTATGTATTCTTGCAAAGATAGCATAGGAGCTTTTAATGAATTCTTGACAGACACCTTAGGAATCAAACAGATTGATAAGGTCACATTAAAGGTTAAAAAAGAAGAGTTGAAAAAATGGAGTGATAGTGGACCGGCTTTGTACTTACGTCAGTTGTTAGTGCGTACAGAAGGTAAAGGCATTGAAGTTAAAGACTTCAATCCGTATGATGATACCCCTAGTTTTGTTTATAATAACCTTGTGGGAGTTTATGAGCTAATTAAGGACGGACTTACTATTACTGTCAATGAAGGTATCGATACGGCTTTATTTAGTGAAGGGGAGAAGAAAATGATGGTGGTTCTGTTTATGTTAGAAGCATTGTCAGATGAGAATTCTTTGTTGTTATTAGACGAACCTGATAGCCATATTCATATTGCTAAAAAAGGAAAACTTGTTGATCTGCTTACAGAAACCGATAATCGAGAAAATGTTATTACAACACATTCTCCTTCATTGACAACCCAATTTACAGATGATGCGATAATAATGTTGTCAACCAATGACGACGGAACTGCAACAGTTGTTGATAAGGACAAGGTTGCGATAGTTAAAGAGTTGACAAATGACATGTGGTCTATACAGAAGCAGAATGTCTTTCTCAATTCTACTGATGATATTTTACTTGTAGAAGGTTGGACGGATGAGGTATACATTTCCAAAGCATTAGAGGTCTTTCAGAGGCAAGGAAAATACAAAGATTTGAAGTTTTCTTATCTGCCATGTAATGGCAGTCAAAATGTAAAAATGATGAGTGCAAAGTTTCATCCTAAAAAGGGACAGATGATGATTGCTGTTTTTGATGACGATGTTGCAGGATGGAATGTAATCAAAGACGTTTTTAATCTAACAAATGATAAAAAAGAGAAGAAACGATTTGGTAAAGCTCAAAAGAAGAAGGATATCTGGTATATGCTTATTCCTGCAAAGAATAAAAAACTGATAAATGATTTTAATATTGAAGATTATTTTGATCGTTATGTTTTTTTAAGTCTTATTATGCGGTTTGGTAAACTAAATGATATTAAGGATAAGGGCTCTATTAAACAACTTTTGGCTAATAAGTGTGTTAATAACGAATTGGAATCTAAAAAATATGAAAAGTTTCATCTACTGTTTGATTTGTTAAGAGAAATCAAACAGGCTGAAAATGATGGTAAAAGTAAACTGTAATATTTCTTTCTTTTCATGCCTATATTAAGCTAAAGAAACGTGAAGAAAAGTTTCAAGTTATTTACGTAGCAAATACGATATAATAGGTCTTTTGTGGTATATGTAGACATGTAACTATAGAGTTTTGAGTATATAAATATTGATAGAATAGGTAAGTATATTGAAAGATACAGTGACTAAAGTTTTAATGGTTGGCTCTGCGGAGCAGAGTGGGGGCGGTGTGGCAAGTGTGCTGCGCCTGATGAAGCAGATGCCGTTTTGGGAGAAGTACCGATGCGGATGGCTCGGCACGCAGATACAGCGCAGCTATGGCGTGAAGCTGTGGTATGCGCTGAAGGCATACGCTAAGGCGCTGTTCACGATATGGGGGTATGACATCGTGCACTTCCATACCGTGCCCGACAAGATTTGCTTGATTATCCAGCTGCCGGTGCTGTTGCTGGCGCTGGTGGGCAGAAAGAAGATAGTGATGCACATACACATGGGCAACCAGCTGGAGAATCATACGCAGAACGGGTTGTTCATCTGGTGTCTGAACAGGGCGGACTGTGTGGTGCTCTTGGCGAAGAAATGGCAGAACCTCTTCGAGACGCTCTACCCAAGGGTGAAGGCGAAGACGGCGGTGATATACAATGCTTGCGCTCCGACGCCTGCCGTAGACTATTCTATAAAGGAGAAGAGCATCATCTTTGCGGCGCACCTGGACGAGAACAAGCGTGCTGACTTGCTGCTGCAGGCGTGGAAACGGTTGCGCGGCGACTTCCCCGACTGGCGTGTCACGATCATGGGCAACGGCGACGTGGAGGGCTACAGCCGGTTGTGCCATGAGATGGGGCTTGATGACTGTGTGACTTTCACGGGCTATATCACGGGCAAGCAGAAGGAGGACGTCTGGAACAAGGCAAGCATCTACTGCATGTGCTCGCGCCATGAGGGCTTCCCGATGGTGGTGCTGGAGGCTTGGGCAAGAGGCATCGCCGTGGTGACGACGCCGGTGGGCGGTCTGCCAGACGTGATAGAGGAGGGCAGGAATTGCCTGACGTTCCCGTTCGGAGACGCTGAGGCGCTGACAAAACAGTTGCGTCGGTTGATTGAGTCGCCGGAGCTGCGCCGCAGCATGGCGGAATACTCGAAGACGTTCGGCGAGAGGGTGTTCGCATCGGAGAGAATCAGTGAGAGTGTGGATGCGTTATACAAGGAAATATTGAAATAGTATTACACTTGCAACCTCCGTCTAAATCGGTTGTTAAAATATACTCCCACAGATGGCACGGATTTACACGGAAACATGCTGCTAAGGGATATAACAACGAATGAAACGGATTAATCGGTATTCATTAACACAGAGTCATGAAGCTTTTGGAAATAACAACGGATTAAGCGGATTAAACGGATTCACTTGCTGCGTAATTATCGGATTCTGTGGAAGATGTCGTTTTTACTATGATGGTGCACTTGAGACAAGTGCACCCCCTAATAGATGTCTAACGTCTGTGGTGAACTGTGGAATATAATACACGCTAAATTTGTGGATAAGAAATTAAGGTATAGAATATGTTGTTGAGAATATTACAAAAGATAAGTTTGGGTCCATCTTATTTATGGGATGCGATGTGGGCGCCGGTGTGGAAGCACGGCATGAAGCATTGTGGGAAGGACGTTTATCTGCGTCCGATGTCGTCGGATATAAAGGGATTGTGGAACCTCTCGGTAGGCGACGGCACGTCGATACCGAAGGGCAGTACGATCTACTGCACCGATGCGCCATGCACCATAGGCAAGAAAGTGCTCTTCGGTCCGCACCCGACGATTATCACGGGCGACCACCGCATAGACGTGCTTGGAAAGTACATCGCTGACGTCACGGTAGAAGAGAAGTTCGTGAACGGCGAGAACCAGTACGACCTGCCCGTGACGATAGAGGATGATGTGTGGTGCGGCGCCAATGTAACGATACTGAAGGGCGTGACGATAGGACGCGGATCGGTGGTGGCAGCAGGGGCTGTGGTGACGAAGTCGTTCGCGCCTTACAGCATCATCGGCGGCGTGCCGGCAAAGCTGCTGAAGATGCGATTTACGGAAGAGGAAATCAAGAAACACGAAGAGGCATTATAATAGTATGACGCATCACTATTTGCTTACACGCTTCAACTTGGCTCTTTGGCAGGAGGACAAGAACGGACAGACGATAGATAGGGGTGAGTGGATAAGAAAACGGCTGGAGCTGTTTGAGACTTACTGCCTGCCGTCTGTTGCGGGGCAGACCAGCCAGAAGTTCCGCTGGATATTGCTTGTGGACGCTGACACGTCGGCGGATCTCAGAGAGAGGATAAAGGCGTATCGTAATGTTTGTGCGCAGATGAAGTTCGTAGCGGTGAGGGCGGAGTATGCTTGTCGGTTTGCAGACATCTTCAGACAAGTAGTGATGGCGGATGTGAAGCAAAAGGGATGGAAAGAGGGCGACCTCTGCCTAACCACCTATCTCGACAACGACGACTGCATAGCCAGGACATTTGTGGAGCAGGTGCAGAAAGAATGTGTCTGGTTCGGATTGAGCCATAACGAGAAGCGGTTCCTTTCGTTCGACTATGGCTTGCAGACCTTCACGCAGTTGCGCCATTTCTCGACTCGCATCCATTACCCAAACAATCATTTCCTCACACTGGCGGAGTGCTTGTCTGCTGCAGAGTCGTCTCTGTCGGCTATACGCACCTGCTACGGCTTCGGCAGTCACTTCCTGCTTGAAAGGCGCGGCTTGGCAAGGGTGGCGCACATCAACAACCGTGAGCAGCCGATGTGGATAGAGATAATACACGAGGAGAACGTGGACAATGACGTGAAGATGACGTTCGACACGCATGTCGTGAAGGACAAGGACTTGCTAAAACGCGACTTCTCGCTAAACGTAGATATTGACACAAACCACCGACTTGCTTTCTGCTTTAGGGCGTTGAAGCAGGTGTGGAGAAGAACGAAGAATAAGTTTAAGAATAAATGAAGCGACTGGCGATTCTACAAGTATTATCGTGAGTGGCAGTGGAAAACGTATCTCATAGCAAAGGAAATTTATTCAAAAAAAGATAGATATACTATATCTGATTTAAAAGAGTTATAGTTATGTCAGTAGCTTCAACATTATATGGTTATCACGTTCAATATCTCTATACGTTGTATAGGATGTTGGAGTCGGCTGATTCTAAAGAGGTGTTCTTGCCTGAAGGAAGAGAAGATTTAGACATATATTTGTGTGGCAAAATTATTGAGACCGTACAGGTGAAATGTTATTCTGGGGCAATCGGGTATGCAGATCTGTTTTCCAAGGCAAAGTCCACTTCTTTGTTTTCTCGTGGCAAGGATAGTTTAGACGCTAATTCTGAGGTTAAGATTTCGTTTGTGGCGGTAGGGCATGGCAATGACAAGGGGTTGATTTCTGATAAATTGACCAAGGCATCGTCTCTTGTAAAGCTACTCAAAAAAGAGGAATCTCTTCATCTGGATTATGCTTCTTCTAAGAAACTGGCTTCCAAAATCCTGTGGCAGTGTAAATCGGAAACTGAGTTGGAAAACTGTGTTGAATCTGTATTAAAGAATCGTTTCCCATCGATAGATCCTTTAATCGTAAAGGATTATTTGATTCAGTGGATTTGCTATCTTGTGATAAATAGAAAGTCTGCTACCTATGACGATTTATGTTGCCAGGTTGGGCGAATTATTGAGTTCACTGTGCGTCAAAAAGAATTCTTTACCCAATTTGGACTAACTGTGATTCCGCTTTTTCAGTCAGATTATCAAGAAGATGCTAATTCTGAAACATCTTATTATCAAGGTGTATCTGCAAAGGAAATTCATATTGCCAAGAATTATGATGTAGTAAGGGAAGAAAAGTTGCAACAGCTGTATGATAAGCTGAAAGGCAATAGTCTCGTTTTCATAACGGGTGTCTCTGGTTCTGGAAAAAGCAGTTTGGCTTATCGCTTTTTGAAGATTTGTGGCTGCCCTTTACGATATGAGATTAAGTATGTAAATCAGAATAACATATCGCAGATTATTGCTACCGTCAACGATATTTCTAAAGGTTTGAAGAGCGAAGCTTTCGTATATTTGGATGTACAGCCATACGACACTTCATGGATTCAGGTGGTAAATGAAATAGAAGATACTCCATTTGTAAAATGTATAGTGACAATCCGACAAGATGATTGGAATAGATGTTTCAACAAGATAAACACAAACCTTCATTACTCTACTCTTGCAGTAGATTTAACAGAGTTTGAGGCAAAGGATATTTTTGACAATCTATGCGAAAGAGGCTTGTGTCGTGTTGATATATTTGAAGAGGCTTGGGATGATTGTGGACACCCTCAAACATTGCTTGAATATGTGTATTTTCTGACTCAAGGTGTTCCTCTTAGATCAAGAATTTCTGGACAGATAGCCAGTCTGGATAAAGATAATGCCTTCCTCCTTCAGTATGTAGCTGTGTCAAATGTCTTGCAGGGTAATATTTCTGTGGATGCCATTCGTAACTTGTGCCATCTTTCCCCAATAGAGTTTTCTCGATGTATAGACCAGATGAAAGGTGAATTCTTTGATTATAATGATGATGGGTTTTCAGATGTTCACCCCATTAGAACTCATATCATTGTTGAAGAGATATTTAGAAATTATAGAAAAGGGTTAGAGGAGATTGGTATGGAACTGTTTGAGCATATAAATGAAAACACTAATCCTTTGTTCCTTATGACCCTTTTAGATGAAGGTAAATATACGCCAGACTCTCTTTTAAGGGAACTGGATGGAAAGAAGATAAACTCTATGCAAGCGTATATAGTGGCAAGGACTTTGGTGTGGTGTGGAATCAAGCATTATATTGATAATAATCAAGCTGCATTTGATTGGTTAAGGCAAACTGCGCCTCTGTGTTGGCAGTACTTGGTGCCTGTCAACTTTACGGAAATAGAACTTGATGAGCCTGTAGATAAAATGTTTGGTATCCATATTGGAATTACTATGGATGATGTAAGGAAAAGATTTTCATCGCAAACTGAAGTCTTTTACTTTTTACGTAGATGGCTTGATAGTTCTATTTTCTTGGAGAAACCTAACGAGTGGCGTGACTATTATTGGCTGGCAAAATTCTTAACAATATGTAATCTACAGCTCTCTTACAGGCCTGATTTCTCAGAGTTTAAGATAGAGGCTGAAATTTCGAATGATTTGGATGGAATGGCAGATGTACTTCTTGGTCTTAAACTGGCTGGTTACGATTCTACCACATATAATAAACTGGAAGAAAACTTCGTTAAGCAATTTCGAATTCAAAACAATATCTTGGAGTTTGATATCTGTGCTAATGAGGTCAAATGTATTTCTTTCTTTGATTATTTTACTGCGGGAGAACAATATGGAAATGGGGATATGATGCATAACATTAATATGCATCATATTAATTTGCTCAGGAAAGCCTTTCCTAATGCAGATGTATATCATTCAGAAATTATAAAAGATGATATTTTTAAAGATATAGATTTGCCTTTTGAAAAACATATAAGTAGGGGAAACCTGCCGCTTGACGAGATGCAAGAACCACGCATAATGATGGTGCATCTATATGAAAGGGGCTATGTTCTTCCTTCCAGAAAGGCTTATTGTGATCAATTAATTACTTTGCGTAAACTATTTGTTGATGTTATAAAAGAATATTGGCAGGCTATAGATGAGATTCACAGGGTTGATAAAGCGCACAATGTCAAAATGGACCTTGCTTATAAAAATGTGTGTGATAAGATTTTAAATACTAACATAGAGTTGCCTGTATCTGAAATAAATAGATTCGGATTAGGTTATGAAAAAAATAAAGAGGAGAATGGTGATGTCAAAAGTTCAAAAGATAATTTGAAGGAATTAAACTCCTTGTATTCACATTATTCTACTTGTTTAACAATCTTCTTCAGACAGTGTTACCAACCCTCACTTGGGTTTATCAATGAAGTACAAAGAATGATTATGTTATTGTCGGATGCTCAGGATAATATGAAAAAAATGCAAAACTTATTTCATCAGGTCTTTGATGGTTATGTTGATGCCATTGAGATAAAACAACTTGATGAAAGAGAAAATCAGCAGATGCTGTGCCTTATTACAGTTTATCATTGCTTGGCTCAAAAGCAGCCTTATATGTCTTGCAGACAATTATTAAAGCAGATAAAGCCTAAGAAACTGGCAGATTGTCAAACATTTGATATAAATGATAATGCAAGTCAGAACATGTCTGTATCAATTGCTGACGCGATTGAAAATTTAGAGCTGCTACGGAACATTCAGTTGAATAATATTCATAGTAGATGCCCTCATCTTGATGACTTATCTACACACATCGTTGATAAATATCTAAAACGCTATGATGATGCTATAGAGAATATGAGAAGAAGTTGTTTATGATTGGCTCTGTATTTCAACGAGTCAAAAAGTGTTTTCGTATAACAACTGGATTATAATCTCCTTGTTTATAAACATTTAACCTAAACTTATGCGTAAGTATGAATTCATCAATAGGCACGATGATCTCAAAAGTCCATTCCATGACTTTGCCATCTCTGTTGTACATATATTGCCTCAATGTTCCCCTTTACTGAAAAAGGGATTGCGACAAGAGTTTTACATGCTCAATAATAGATGTCGCATCAAGGGCGAGCGTGTGGTATTGAATATAGAAAATCCTATGCAGGACTTTTATGGCAAACGTATAAATGTTCAAGCGATAGTGGGTGTCAACGGTAGTGGTAAATCCTCGCTTTTGGAAATCATTTATCGCATAATCAACAATTTGAGTTGCTTGCTCAGTCGAGGAAAACGACGCAATGCAGCCGAGAGCTTATATTATGTGGAGGGGCTTTTTGCCGAAATCTATTATGTGATTGATGAAAGATTGGCAAGAATCTCGTGCTTAGGCAATAAGGTCATCTTTCATCTGATGGATGAGAAACCTGTAGTGCTTACCGCATTTGAAGGCGACAAGGTCTATGAAGAGTACGTATTGATGGAGAATTTTGTGGAATGGGCAAGAAATAATCTTTTCTATACTATTGTTACCAACTATAGTCTACAGGCATTTAATGCTAATGACTACTTCTTTGAGGAATGCTATAAGTTGAAGATTGGAGAAAAGAAAGATGAATTTGGTGATAATATCTGGATAAATAGCTTGTTCCACAAGAATGACGGATATATGACTCCTATAGTATTAAATCCTTATAGGGATAATGGAGTGATAGATATGAACAGGGAACATCGCTTAACCATATACCGCCTTGCAGAAATCATGATTTATGCGGAAAAGCACCAGCGGGATTTTATGGAGGGATATAGATTGCATACGATTAGCTATCGCTTTGATGGTAGTTCCTTGGATGAGAAATTCATTGAGGAAAACCATATTGCCGTAGATAAGTATAGAAATTATAAAGTTGGGAATAACCAACGGAACGATATTGGAACCTTAATATTGCATGGTTATGGAATGGTGGGTCGACTTGATTTCAATGACATGGTGCATCGAACGGCAGGTATGTATCTTATCTACAAAACGCTTTCCATAGCCAGCAAATATCCTGCCTATGAAGAGTTTGCAGAAATAGGCAACTTGTCGTGTTTTCAAAAACATGTTGATAGAGGATTGCAAGAACAGATTGTCAGACTTGTGAATGCCATATTAAAAGACAAGTCGCATATCACGCTCAAGATACGGCAAGCCTTACATTTTACAGAAGCCTTGCTTGATGGAAACTTGCAGCCTAAAGATTTGTTGAATAGTAGATTTCCGTATGACTGGTATATGGAAAGGGTAGCTCCTGGCAAAGAACTGCGGAGTATGAGGGATATACAGGAATATCTTCCACCATCCTTCTTTACGACATGGATAGAAGTGGATAGGGTTGTGGATGGAAAACGCCAGAACGATGATCCAATCTCCATAGAACGCCTCAGTTCTGGGGAACGCCAATATCTTTACATGTTTAGCACCTATATCTATCATATCCTCAACTTGCTGAGCATTCAAGAGTCTCATCGGGTGAAGTACAGAAGAATAAACCTTGTGCTGGATGAGGTGGAGATTTGCTTTCATCCTGAGTATCAACGTAAATTCGTCAATGAACTATTGGGTTATATCAAGAGGCTTTATATGAATAGAAACGCTTCTTTTAACATCATGATAGCAACACATTCTCCTTTTATCTTATCGGATATTCCGCAATGTAATATTCTTTATTTGGAAGATGGATGTGTATCAGACACAAGCAAATTTAAAAATCCTTTTGCTGCCAATATCTGTGATATTCTTTATCAAAGTTTTTTCTTAAAGAATGGTTTTGTTGGAGAGTATGCCAGACGAAAAATCAATGATCTCATTGCAAAACTATCGCCTAAAGGATACTTTACAGAGAAATGGGAGGAACAGTTTGGATTGTTGATGGGGATGATAGGCGACCCATTCTTGAGGATGCAGTTGCAACAACTATATGAAGACAGGAGGAACCGACATGCGAAAAATAGAGATTGATGGTGTTGTTCGCCGCTTTGCTGATGATTACAAGTCTAAAGTGATTTTGCAATTGCCTGATGTTACTGTAAAGTTGCAAGAATTGGCAAAGTTTGTTGCAGACAATAATCCATGGACGGACAAGAATGCCATCACGGACTATATTGGTCAGATGATAGCTGACTATTCCGATTTGCTCACATTGGAACCTAAGAACTGGCAGACCTATATCTATAAATATAATAAGGTGTTGGTGAGAGAACCCAATATGCTGACCATGGAAGTGAATTATCGTCTGAAGGTCAAGGGTGGTTTTTATAAAGGTAATCTTTATGAGCGAATATTAGCGTGCCTTGGTTATGAGAATGCACGATTAATATTAGGACCGATTCACCAAACGATGGGATTGAAAACATGTGTGTATTGCAATGTGAATCCTACCATTGCTGTGGAAGGTGACGTGATGTATCAGATGGATCATTTTATGCCACAAAGCAAATACCCTTTCTTAGGTACTTGCTTTTACAACTTGCAGCCCAGTTGTGGAATATGTAATGGACATAAGGGAAAGAAATCTTGTGACTTCGGGCTGTATGTAAATGTAGAACAACGCAAAGAATTGAATCCTTTTCGATTAATGTCAATCATATCACAAGTGCCTATGAAAGAAAATGGCGAATGTATGGACATTCAACTGAGATCTAAAAATAAGACAGTGACGGAGGAATGTAAGAAACATGACAAGATGTTCCATATTCATACCATGTACTCAGCTTATAAAAGCAAGGTTTCTGAGTTGTATGATAGGTGTTATCAGCTGAATGAATCTGCGGTAAACGCTATGGCTGCTGCTTTTAGAATACCTCCAACAAAAGAGTGTGTTCTTTCTTTTATTTCTGGAAATTTTAGCTCGGATGAAACAAAGATACATCAAGAGCCTTTTACAAAACTAAAACAAGATACCATTCTGCAAATGAAAGAAGGTGGATTGTTGCCAAAATGATAAGTTTATGCTTAAAATATTAATCAATGCTTACGCTTGCTCTCCTGGTATGGGAAGTGAGCCAGGAATGGCGTGGAACTGGGTGAGCAATCTTGCCAAGTTCTGCGAACTGTATATCATAACCGAAGGGGAGTTTAGGGAGAAGATAGAGGCTGTGGTGCCTACGCTGGAGCAGGGCAAGAACATGCACTTCTATTATAACCCCGTCTCGGAGGAAATACGCAAGATGTGCTGGAACCAGGGCGACTGGCGATTCTACAAGTATTATCGTGAGTGGCAGTGGAAGACGTATCTCATGGCGAAGGAGATTTGTTCTTCTGAGCATATTGATGTGCTGCATCAGCTGAATATGATCGGATTCCGTGAGCCGGGCTATCTCTGGAAGTTGTCGAAGGAGAACGGTGTGCCGTTTGTTTGGGGACCTATAGGTGGGCTGAAACAGTTCCCTACGGCTTACCTGCAGGGTGCTGGCTTGAAAATGAAAGTATTCAACCGCTTGAAGAACTTCCTGAATATCTGGCAATTGAAGCATGATAAAAGGGTAGGTGAGGCTTTCAAGACAGCTAAGGTCTTAGTTAGTTCCATTCCTGACTCTTATCGTGCTATCAAGAAGTATAGGGGTTTGGAGTCTGTTGTCATTCCTGAGACAGGCTGTTTCTTATCTGAGGATATTCCTACTGACAGATTTGACGAAAAAGAACTGCATGTGATGTGGGTCGGTAAGTTTGACTTCCGCAAGCAGTTGCCGTTGGCGCTAAGAGCTATAGCTTTTGCAAACAATCCGAATACCGTACTGGACATTTATGGTGGCGGCTCTGATGAGCAAATATTTTCAGCAAAGAGTGTTGCAGATTCACTTGGCATTACAGAAAAGGTTGTATGGCATGGCAATCAGCCAAACGATGTAGTGATGAATGCTATGCGCAAAGCGCAAGTGTTCTTCTTTACAAGTGTTAGCGAAGATACCTCTACCGTTGTGCTGGAGGCGGTTAGCAACCGTTTGCCGGTTTTGTGCTTTGACGCTTGTGGCATGGCTGCAGTTATTGACGACAAGGTAGGCAGAAAGGTAGCTCTCTCCAATCCAGCGCAATCAGCCGCTGACTTCGCAAAGCTGCTTAACAATCTGGAGCATGACAGAAACCTGCTGAAGCAACTGTCTGAAAACTGCAAGCAAAGACAAACCGAACTGTCGTGGGAGGAGAAAGCAAGGACGATGGTGGAGTGGTATGAGAAAGTAAGATAAGTGGTATATCTTAGATAATAGAATGAGTAGGTGTGGGGAGGCGTTAATAATTGTGATAACAAACGTTAAATATATAGCCGTTTGGTCTATCTGCACAACCACATTGCCTTTTTTTTATTATTTTTGAATGCGTTTCGATCGTTAACAACGGTCAAGGAGCAATCGGACATCGTTGCACACGATGTGCCATTATTTCGTCATTTTAAATTACTAAAGCAATGTTTCATAATATTGAAATAAATAGATTACGTGGTATAAAACACTCGAAAATAGAAGGCTTGAAACTGATAAATCTTTTCTTCGGAAAGAATAACTGTGGCAAGTCGTCACTTTTGGATGCCATTTTTCTCATATCAGGTATATCTAATCCGAAGTTGCCTCTTAATGTTAACATCATACGCAACTATCGTCGATTGGAACCTTCTGATATGAAGCTGGACTTCTATTCTCTTGACATGAGCAGCCCTATCGTAATAAAGGCTGAGAATGACGAAACAAGAGAGTTGCAAATATCTGTTGTTGAGTCGTCTTCAAGCAAGGTGAACCTTCTGGGCGAAGACAACAATGTGGCTTCTACCGATCCTGACAATAAGTATGGTTTGGTATTAAAGTATAAGGTTGAAGAGCATGCTTACGAGTCTTCAATAATAATGTCGCATTCTTCTAACAACTCTCTGGAGCAACGAATAAAGATGCCTGCACATTATAAGGAGAAACTCACATGTAGATATCTTAATCCGAAGTTCGACTTTACGACTTCCATAGACGGACTTGTAGACGTAATAAAGAACAAGGACGAGGCGTTCATCGTTAACGCTTTGCGACTCATAGAACCAAATATCAAGGATTTTGTTCTTTCGCAAAATGAGGTTTTGGTGGATATCGGTCTGGATAAGCGTATCCCTATAAATATGATGGGAGACGGAGCACGCAAGATTTTATCTATCTTGACCACCATATACGAATGTAAAAATGGTATAGTGTTGATAGACGAATTGAGTAATGGCTTCCACTATTCTGTTATGAAAGGGGTGTGGCGAGCGATTATTTCTGTAGCTAAGAAAAACAATGTGCAGATTTTTGCCACTACACACGACCTGGATTCAATAAAAGGTTTGCGTGACGCTGCAAAGTCTGGCGAGGAGTATGATGACTCTATCGTATGTTTTAAATTGCAGCGAACTGCCGATTACGAACTGAAGTCGTATACGTATTCTCTTGACAGTGTTGATTATTCTTTAACCCAGGAAATAGAAATCAGATAGTATGAATCTTATGATGGAGAGTCTTATCCGCAAGGATCTGCATAAAGATTGGTGGGATTGCTTTGAGGACTATGAAACATGTATTCAAGGAGCAAAGGATTCTGAAAACAATCAAAAATACAATTTGCCTAATCGTAAAGCAAAGCTCCATACTTATATCACTTCGCAGCAGTTAAATAAAAAGCAGCGCGACAAGATAGGTTCCGGATTCTGGCTTTTTGATGATCCTAAATATTGGGATTTAACACGAGAGGCTTTGAAGCCGTTATTGGATTTTTTTGATGCGCATCTAAAGTGATAGCTTTTGAAAAAGGGAGAATTTGATTATAAATTCAAGATTGATGTTTCGATTAAAAAACTTAAATATACTTGGTAGCAAGGCGGAGCTTGCTGCGCTGCCTGAGGGCAAACTGCTCATTAACACAATTAACGCTCATTCGTACAACACGGCGCGTAAGGATGAACTGTTCGCTGAGGCGCTGACAAACGGTGATGTGCTCATTCCGGACGGGGTGAGCATCGTGAAGGCGTGCAGATGGATAAAGGCGAAGAGCCTGCCGAAGGAAAGAATAGCAGGATGGGATTTGTTCGAGTTTGAAATGAACAAACTCGAAGAATGTGGAATGAAGAATGTGGAATGTGGAGCTAATAGTTCTTCATTGGACAATTCCTCATCGGCTTCAACCGACAATTCTTGCTCAGGCAAGCGTCTCTACGAGCCGAGCGCAAAACTCAAAATTCTTGCTCTGGCAAGCGTCTCTACGAGCCGAGCGCAAAACTCAAAATTCCGTGAGCGTCCGCTCACGGTAATGTTCATGGGCAGCTCGCAGAAGGTGCTCGATTTGATTGTGAAGCGGGCGGCTGAGGTTTATCCTCATCTGAAGGTGGTGACCTACTCGCCTCCTTATAAGCCAGAGTTCTCGGAGGAGGACAACAAGGCGATTGTGGAGGCGATAAATGCGGCTGACCCCGACCTGCTGTGGATTGGTATGACGGCGCCGAAGCAGGAGAAGTGGACCTACTCGCATTGGAACGAACTCAATATTCACTGCCATGTGGGCACCATCGGTGCGGTGTTCGACTTCTTCGCCGGCACCGTGGAGCGTGCGCCTATGTGGTGGCAGCGTCACGGACTGGAGTGGCTCTACCGACTGCTGAAGGAGCCGAAGCGCATGTGGCGCAGATATATCATCGGCAACACGCTGTTCCTTTGGAATATGCTGAAAGAGAAATGTTGAATGTTGAATTGAAAGATAGCTTGACAGATATTTACTTCCGCTTTATTCAATTTTCCTTGGGCGTTTACGAGGACAAGGAGGTTTTTTTGACGGTTCTGCTCTAAAAGACCTTGACTGGGCGGCGTTTTATGAATTTGCCAAGAAGCAGACGCTTGTCGGAGTAGTCTTCGATGGCATCCAAAAACTACTTAAGGATGCTGCACCGAATTTGGAATTGCTGATGCGTTGGTTTGGCATAAACCAGAAAATCATGCAACGCAACAATGTACTGAATGAGGCTACGGTGGTTATATATAATAAGGTGAAAGATTCGGGATATAGCTGTTGTATTTTGAAGGGGCAGGGCAATGCGGTGATGTATCCTAATCCGTTGATAAGAATACCTGGGGTGATGTGGATGTTTGGATGAATGCTGAGCGTGATGAGATTCGTTCTCTTGCCAACTCGCTTGCTGAAAACGCCAATGGACATGTAAATGATGATAGTTTCAACCATATAGGTCTTACTGTCAACGGCATAACAGTGGAGTTACATTCTATTCCAGACTTTATGGCTAACTTCGTGTATAATCGAAGATTGCAAAGATGGTTGAAGCAGAATATTGATGAGCAATGTAACAACATGTTGGCATTGCCTAATGATGCAGGTTTTATAGCAGTTCCAACACATTCCTTCAATATCGTGTATCAGCTTTATCATCTCTACCATCATTATTTCTATGAGGGTGTAGGATTGAGACAAGTAGTGGATTACTACTTTGTCTTAGTGAAGAGTGAAGAACTAATAGTGAAGAATTCTATAGCCTTAGAACGAGAGTTTAAGCATCTCGGATTGTGGAAGTTTGCAGGGGCTATGATGTTTGTGTTATATAAGGTCATGGGAATGCCAAAAGACAAGATGATTGCACCTATGGATGCAAAGAGAGGGCAAATGCTTCTTGATGACATCTTGAACGGAGGCAATTTTGGACATTATGACAAGCATCACGTTTTGGGGCATAACCCCCTTCGCCTATATCGTGATGCTCGTCTTTTGAGATATTATCCTGCCGAGGCTTTGAGTGAACCGATGTTCAGAACATGGCACTTTTTCTGGAGAATGAAATGCCATAAGTAATAAAAGGAACGCATCTTCCTTCTTTATAATATACTTTTCGAGGATAAAGTTTTGTAGTACAAATCTAAAAAATATTACCTTATGGGATTGCAAGAGATGGGTGGATGGGAGGATAGCCATAAGGACACCACAAATCGGGTGGACTAATTTTATTATTAATTTTTTATTTCTTAAACAAATGAAACATTTAAAATTTAATTAGGTCGGGCATTAGCTTGCTCGACTTCGCAAAAAGTTGTGTAGGCAGAGTTTTGAAGAGTCTGCCAAGTGTATAATCGCAATTTTGGATTTATCAAGTATTGCTATCAAGTTGTACTTCGGAGTTCCAATTGATTATGTTGACGTATTCAACGCGGGTCAAGATGTTATGTCGATTGTGTAGTACATCAAACAGGTGATTCAAACTCATGTTTGACACCGG